>Ga0172382_10000204_pt1 | contig 108491 bp, 92 predicted proteins | sample Leawel138RmetaG_FD_122245 | JGI IMG/M metagenome (GOLD analysis project Ga0172382, IMG submission 122245) | Leachate microbial communities from a municipal landfill in Southern Ontario, Canada - Leachate well 138R metaG | ecosystem: Engineered > Solid waste > Landfill > Unclassified | place... | reverse complement strand
GAGCTAATTGCGCTGTATGCATTTTTTCCAGTGAGATACATGAGCATAGGACCCGATATAACAATCGGATGAGCAAATAGGCCAGGGATTCACCTGTGCAAGGCCAAAACAGGGGATTACGGTACACCAAAGAGCCCGGATTATGCTCTCACGGGTCGCTAAACAGACCAGCACATGGTCTTTGACAGGTATATGGGGACTTCGTCAGGCGCTTGCGACCAGACTTCGCATCAGCTGGGGCTGCTTCTGCTCGATACGCCCAATGGCCATGGTCAACATCACGGTCAAGGCCAGGCAACACTGCATGGTCATTTTCCTTTTTCCGCGGATGGTGTGTTGCTCGAAGCCAAAGCTGACATCCAGACGGCCGTTCACGCGTTCGACCGATGTCCGAAAATCATATTCGCGATCGAATTTGTAGCTGCTGCGATCAACCGCGGTGAAGATGCGGGGATCTGTGGCCAGCGGAATCCGGATCCCGCCCTGGTGCGGACACTGCCCATAACTCGGACACGCGATCCCGTACGCTTTGACCGGACATTTCTTGCGCAGGCTGTTGCGGCTGCGTTCATAACCATCACAGCTCATCGTGCGCTTTTTCCCGTCTTTTGCCGCATAGCAGAAGACCTCACCGCGCTCATTGTAGTAAACCGCCGGGTGACCGGGCAGGTTTCGTTCCTTTTCATCCCGCCACAGATGCCGGTTATCAATGACCGGTTTGATGCGATACGGTGGATCCATTAACTTGTGAATCAACTTGCTGTCATCATAGCCTTTGTCCGCCGATAAATAATCACAGGATTCAATCAGCGCCGGCTGTTCCTGGGCCAACTTCTCCACCAGTTTGTGGCCTTCCGTAATGTCGGCCGCCGATGCGGCGGTCACATGGTAGCAAACCGGCAGGTCATAGGTCGCGTCAACGATCAAATGTAATTTGAAGCCGAAGCATTTGACCACTTTTTCCCACGCCGTGCCATCCGGGTGCACCCCATGGTATTTCTTCATGCCCAGATCGGCATCGGTTTCTCGTCGGCCGTCGGGCTGCTTGAGCTTGTTTTTCCTGCCGGCAAACGACGCGATGTATTTGCTGTCCATCGCCAGGCGCTTGCCAAAACGCGGCAGTAAGCGTATGACGCGTCGCACTTGCTTTTGAAACATCAGATCCAGGTCAGCCTGGTGTCTCAGCAGGAGCGCCAGGAAACGACTGAAGTTATATGAACGCGGTACTTTCTCAATGTGGTCAAACCCGCACAGGTAACGCAGCTGGACATTCCTGCGCAGTTCTCTGAGCAACGATGCAACCGACAGATGCTGAAAAACGATGGCTGCCAGCAAACAATTCCACATGCACCGCACCGGATAATCATCTCGCCCATGCCCCCGCTCGCATTCCAAGGCACAAACCAGTTCCTCATCGGGTAAATGGTCAAACACGAGCTTCAGTCGTTCCAGATCACCTAAACTTTCGATGTCATCTTCCCACCGAAATAGAGAAATTTGTGGTATAATAGCCATGGAAGCATCCTCCTAAACGCTGTTGTTATGGTTGTTTTAGCACTACCATTATAACACAACGAAGGGGATGCTTCCATTAATATTGGCTTACTGGGTGGAATTTCACACTTCACTTTTGCTACCATTAGAAAAACCAGCCTTTTTCAAGGCTGGTCTGGTAGAAAATTCTTTTTTCGCCTCCTGGCTGCCTTACTCCCTCAATAGTTTCCAGACTGCGCAATTAGCTCCATACGCCTAATCGGTCTCAAAATAATGGATGGTGCGGCGTAATCGCAGCAACGGCAGGCCTTCGGGCGTTTGTCCGCCCCAGTCCGGCGGCACAGCCCCGGCCATGGCCGCGGCAAAAGCAACCGGGATGCCCAGCTGCCGCGCTGCTTCGCGGACAACCGGCCAGCTCTCAGAGAGCAGCCCGGCGTCGCCATCGCCGAGCAGGTTGGCGTTGTGCACCAGTCCGGTCGGCGCCAGGCCTGCGGCCTCGCCGAGCAGCGATGCCAGCTGCACGATCTGGTAGCTTGTCTTGCTGAACGGGCGGTAAGGGTTGACCACCAGGTAGACGGCCGGAGCCGGCCGCACCTGCAGGAGACGGTCTTTCAGGCTGGCGATGACGCGTGCGCCCATGTCCTCGCCGCCGATATCCAAAACCGCATGGCGGACCGTGTCGTCGAAAACGCTGTATACCGCTGCCGGCACGGCAGGGACATCGACATTGGTACCGGCAAACGCAGGCGCAACCAGCCGGATACCCTCCGCTTCAACCGCCTGACGGGCGTCGGCCGAACGGAAATAGGGGTTGATGATGTCCAGATCGCACAGCGTGACCGTTCGGCCGGTCTCGTTCAGCCAGCGGGCGAAATTGACACTGATTTCCGATTTTCCGCTTCCGTAAGCGCCGATGAAGAGGCTGATCCGGCGAAGCCCGTCCAGGGTGAACGCGTGATTCAATAAGGTTTTCTTGTCCATGACCATCCTTTGTTCTTGTCGAAGTCTTCCGGATTCACTCTAGCAAGCCCCTGTCGAATTTGCAAGCAGGTTTTTCTCCCGATTCGATTGCATGAAGACAGGACATCAGGTAAACTATAGGAGGTCGATTTTGCCCTTGCAGGCAAACGGCCGCCTGACGGCTTCGCCGGCTGTCGCCAAACACGATCACGGCAAACGGAGGTTTTCTATGTTATTGAGGATTGCGGCCAGTGTGCCCTGGATGCAAAACTATTCGACTGTATCCGAAAAGTTCTTTATCGGCGTCACCATGACCTTGCTTGGTTTGAGCATCGTTTTCCTGGTCCTTGTGCTGATCAGCTTCATGGTCAGCGCGCTCGGCCGTTTGGCCGGCGGCAGGCGCAAGCAGGAAACACCTCCTGTCGCCGAACCGGTCGCGTCCGTCCACCAACCGGCCGCCGTCACGGCTGCGCCCAGCGAAGAGCCTGAGACAGACGCGACCCTGATCGCTGTCCTGGCCGCCGCGATCGCCGCTTTCACCGCTGAATCCGCCCCGCGCTCGAGCGCCGGTTTCACCATCCGCCGCGTCAGGCGCGTCTGAGACGGAGGACTAGCTTTTGGAAACACTATTGACGATCATCAACGCATTCGGCGACACCATCGCCAATCTCTGGCGAAGCTCCGGTTTTGCAAACATGGCCCTGGACAGCCTGGGCATGATCCTGATTTCCCTGGTCCTGCTCTACCTGGCGATTGTGAAAAAATTCGAGCCGCTGCTGCTGCTCCCGATCGCCTTCGGCATGATGCTGTCCAACTTGCCGATGGGCGGCATCTTCCACATGGAATACTTCGATCCCGACTACATCGCCTCGCTCGGCTACGACAAAGGCACCTTGTTCGCGATCAATGAAGTCTTCTCCCACGGCGGGCTGCTCGACTACCTCTACCTGGGCATCAAGCTCGGCATCTATCCGCCCCTGATTTTCCTCGGCATCGGCGCGATGACCGATTTCGGCCCCCTGATTGCCAACCCCAAATCCCTGTTCCTGGGCGCAGCCGCCCAGCTGGGTATTTTCCTGGCCTTCTTCCTGGCCCTCTTCCTTGGCTTTACTCCGGCCCAGGCCGGCGCCATCGGGATCATCGGCGGCGCCGACGGCCCGACCGCCATCTTTGTCGCCAAGTCGCTGGCGCCTGAACTGCTCGGTGCCATCGCCGTCGCCGCCTACTCCTATATGGCCCTGGTCCCGGTCATCCAGCCGCCGATCATGCGCCTTTTGACGACGCGCCGCGAGCGCCAGACCGTCATGGCCCAGCTGCGTCCGGTCTCCCGCACCGAGAGGATCATCTTCCCGATCGCCGTTACACTGCTGGTCGCCCTGATCATCCCGGACGCCCTGACGCTGGTCGGCATGTTGATGCTGGGCAACCTGCTCAAGGAAAGCGGGGTCGCCGAACGGCTGGTCAAGACCGCCGCCAACGAGCTGATGAACATCGTGACAATCTTCCTCGGCATCACGGTCGGCGCGACCGCGACCGCCGAATACTTCCTCAACACGAGCACACTTTTGATCCTCGCCCTCGGCGTCCTGGCCTTCATCTTCGGGACGGCCGGCGGTGTCCTGATCGGCAAGCTGATGTATGTCCTGACCAAAGGCAAGGTCAACCCGCTGATCGGTTCAGCCGGCGTTTCCGCCGTGCCGATGGCCGCCCGCGTCTCACAGAAGCTCGGCCAGCAGGAAAACCCGGCTAACTTCCTCCTGATGCACGCCATGGGTCCCAATGTCGCCGGTGTCATCGGGTCGGCCGTAGCCGCCGGCATCCTCCTGATGCTGCTCAAGTAAGCCGGCTATGAAGTACGTCATTTTCCTCGGCGACGGCATGGCGGATTTGCCCGTGCCGCAGCTGGGCCAGCGCACGCCCCTGATGGCCGCGGTCAAGCCCAACATGGACCGCATGGCGAGCGAGGGGCTGGCCGGCATGATCAAGACGGTGCCCGAAGGCATGAACCCGGGCAGCGACACGGCCAACATGGCCGTCATGGGCTATGACCCACGCCGCTATTACACCGGCCGATCACCGCTCGAGGCGATCAGCATGGCGGTCGAAATGGCGCCGGACGACGTGGTCTTTCGCTGCAACCTGGTCACCTTGTCCGACGAACCGGCTTCCGGAGACGCGCCGGAGCGCTTTTCGGCCCGCACGATGCTGGACTATTCGGCAGATGAAATCGGCAGCGACGAAGCGGCCCGCCTGATCGAGCAAGTCAACGAAGCCTTTGCCGATGACACGATGCGCTTTTACCCAGGCAAAAGCTACCGCCATTGCCTGGTCTGGAAAAAGGGCGAAAAGGCCATGGCCCTGACCCCGCCGCACGATATCCTGACGCGGGTCGTCGGGCCCTACCTCCCTTCCGGCCCCGGCGCGGAGCCGCTCCTCTCCATGATGATACAGTCGGCCCGTTTTCTGCCCGGCCATCCCGTCAACCGGGCCCGCCAGCAGCGCCGCCTGCGTCCGGCCAACGCCATCTGGCTATGGGGCCAGGGCACCCGGCCGAACCTGCCCGACCTGGCCCGCCAGTTCCATCTGCGCGGATCTGTCATCTCAGCAGTAGACCTGGTCCGGGGCCTGGGTATCTGCGCCGGCCTTGATGTCGTCGAGGTGCCCGGCGCCACCGGCAACATCCACACGAACTTTGCCGGCAAAGCCCGGGCGGTCATCCAGGAACTGGCCCGAGGACAGGATTACGTCTATGTGCATGTCGAAGCGCCCGACGAATGCGGACACAGGGCCGAGATTGACAACAAGGTCCGTGCGATCGAGTTGATCGACGAGCAGGTGATCGGCCCGGTCTGGGCTTACCTGGAATCGCAGCGTCTGGCAACCGGCGAACCGTACCGCCTGGTCGTGCTGCCCGACCACCCGACCCCGCTCAGCCTGCGCACCCATACGGCCGACCCGGTTCCCTTTGCCGTTTTCAGCAGCGACGGCCGTGATCATCGGCCGGCTGCCGCCTACGACGAACAAAGCTGCGCCCGCACCGGGCTGGCGCTGAACACCGGACACGAGTTGCTGCCGCGTCTGATCAGGCAGGGATTTCGCGAATAAGCCATCTTCCAGCCCAAACACAAAAGCGCTGCCGGTAACCCGGCAGCGCTCTTTTTTCAGGACCTTACGCGCTTTTTTACTGGCAGTGGTACATGGCCGTCGCGGCCGGACGATCGAGGAATACGGTCACGTTCGCGTGCAGCTGCAGCACCGATCCGGGGCATTGCGGGTCGACCGGATTGCAGACCATGCCTCGGACAGCCCGGGCTTTTTCGGCGCCGGTGACCAGCATGAGGATCGCTTTAGCCTGCATGATCGTGCCAATGCCCATCGTCATCGCCCGGCGCGGCACATCCGACGGGTTGGCAAAAAAGCGGGCGTTGGCGTTGATCGTGTCTTCGGTCAGGTCGACCACGTGTGTCCGGGTCGCAAAGAAACTGCCGGGTTCATTAAAGCCGATGTGACCGTTGCGTCCCAGGCCAAGCAATTGCAGGTCGATGCCGCCGCGGGTGTTGATCGTGCGCTCGTAAGCCAGGCTCGCCGCCTCCGGATCCTTGGCCATGCCATCGGGAATGTGGATCGCGTCCGGCTGGATGTTGACTTTGCCAAACAGGTTTTTCATCATGAACGCGCGATAGCTTTGCTCATGGTCACCGGCAAGCCCCAGGTATTCGTCCAAATTGAAGGTGGTCACATGATTCCAGTCCAGGATGCCTTGCTTGGTCAGCCGGACCAGCTCCTGGTAAGCCAAAACCGGCGTGCTGCCGGTAGCCAGACCGATAACCGAATCAGGATTCTTGACGATTTGGGCCCCGATCACCAGCGCAGCAGCCTGACCGGCCTGCGCTTCGTTGTCAAATACACGTATGTTCATGATCTTTTCTCCTTTTTCTGCAGCCTCTGACTGCCGGTTTAACATCCAAATGTGATTCTACCACGACCCGCGGCACTTGTCATGGTTTAGGCACCGACACCCCGGAAACCGCCATCAGGAGAACATCGACACCGGGCGTGCCGGCGCTTCGGCAGCTGATCGCGGCAATTGGGCAGTCGGGGGATGGGTTCACCCACTCGTATGCGAGCAGCAGGATGTCCTTCCCGGTTTCGGTCTTGGCCTGGACAGCCGGATCGGCCATGTATGTCGCCGCGTACCCCTGGTGGCGGTAATAGGGATGGCGCAGCGGATCGCCGTAGCGCCTGGCCCAGTGCCAGATGTTGCCGGCATATTCGACCGGAATGTCCAAGGTCCTGCCATCGGCGTAACGGACCGAGTAGACGCCGATCTGGCTGAGCGGAACCCAGGCCTGCCGCACCGCGGCGTCCGAGGCCGCGTGCAGGAAGGCGAGACGGTCGAAACAGCCCCCGACCGGAATGTCCAGCGGCCGGCCGGTGAGACGCTGCGCGCCGGAACAATCAAAAGCGCCTGCCGGATAATGGGCGTCGCCCAGTCCCGCCGGTTCAGGGCCCGAACGGTCTGCCAGCCAGAGGCGCAGGGCGCCCGGAAGGCCATCGTGCAAGGGCGGCACAACCGACAGCGGCGTGACGCGCCTTCGGTCCCGCCTCAAGCCCGGACGCCCCCGCAACGCCTCGCGCAGATCAGGGATGCGGCGCTGGATGATCTCGGCATACACAGGGCGCGCCGACTCCAGGTAACGGTCTGACCACAGCATCTCGGCACTGTACATCAGGTCGAACAGCTTACCCTTCTTGGCCAGGGTGTATTCGTCCAGGCGGCACCAGGTGGAGACCTCGCCGCCGGTCATGCCCGGTTTGGCAGCCCGGCTGGCGTAGCGCGGATAATGGCTGGAATAGAGGTTGCCCATGACCACCTCAAAGCCGTGCGGCAGCAGGTGGTCTTCCATATCCAGGTCGAGATGGAAGTACCAGATGAAATCGAGCAGCACGATATCCCGGGGCAGCCGGTCGATCGCCGGGTGCGTCCGGTAGCGCTCGGTCGGCTGGAGCATATCCGACCAGATCATCATGCCCAGGCCCTTTTGCTTGAGATAGGCGTAAAGCCGCAGGACATGGCGGGCGAAAAGCTCTGCCGGGTCCTGACCTTTGCAGCGGGGGCAAAGCGCCAGCTGGTACACCTCGTCGTGCCCCATGTGGACATACCGCTCCGGCTGCACGACCTCGACGATCTCGTCGATGATGTCGCAGATGATCGTATAGCTCGTCTCGTGGGACGGGCAGCTGGAATGGTGGTAGAACGTGCTGGGCGGCTGGTCGGCGGCACGTGTGTCCAACGCACCGGTCCGGACTTGCTCCGCCGCAACTTCCGCGATTTCGGGATGTGCGCAGGTGATGTACTGGACATGGCTTAGCGACTGCACCTCGGGGATAACCGTAAATCCGAGAGATTTGGCGTATGCGACCAGCTCACGCACCTCGTCTTTTTCCAGCAGGCCCCCGCCCGCGACCATATCGCCGTGCGGAAAAGCCGGCCAATCCCCGCGGCTGGCCGCCTGGTTGGCCTGCAGCCAGGCCTGGCTGATTTCGGGATGCCGATCGAAGCGCATACCGCCGGCAAATTCGATGAACAGCGTGTTGTAGCGCAACGGCAAAAGCACGTAGCGCAGCAATCGGCGGTAAAAGTCGAACGACTCCCTGGGCGGCAGGCCGAAATGGAAGCCGCGCATTCGCTTATACGGCCTGTCGCGGACTTGGCCGAGGGGGATTGCGCCGCTTGTGGCCAGCTGGACAAGAGTGTCGCAGGCGTACAGCAATGCGATCCGGCAGGAACCCGTGAGTTGAACAGACTGCTCTGACACCTCAATCGCATAGCTTTCGGGCTCGCCGGCCGGATCCAGGTGCAGGATAATCGCGGCCTGATCCGCCGGCTGCAGGCCGGCTGTCCCGATCGGAAGCGCCTGGCCGAAGGCCTCGCTTATGCGCTGCTGCAGGTGGCTCGCCGCAAACGCGGTATCGGGCCCGCTGTCTCCCCTGACGATCAGGGACACGCGCTGCCGATCCAGAGACCCGCCGGTCAGCCGGCACTGGCGCGGGGTCGGATAGACCAGGGGTTCGTCCGACAGGGCAGCACCGATCACGTCGAGCTGTTCCAGGACCACGTCGGTCAGAAGGGGCCGCAGGCGGACCACAACCTGGCTGGCCGTCACCCCGACCGCGATGTCGATGGCGCCGCCGCAGCTTTCGCCGGTCCGGGCGTCATGGCGGCCGCAGCAGCGAAGATCGTCCCCGCTCCCGCACCAGACTTCCGCCGCCTGGACGGCGGCGCCATCGGCCAGCTTCAGGCAGACGGCACCGATATAGTTCTCCGTCGGCCAGGCGTACGCGATATCGACGCCGACATCCATCAGCGTGGTCCAGGACCAGCCGAAAGCATCGCCTGACGCAATCTGGATATCCGGCTCAAGGGAAATTTTCGTGCCGCGCCGCAAGAACCTGCGCGTGGGGCTGAGGTTCGATTCAGGATGGTTCAGTCGTCCGATTAACATCTCGCACCTCCCAAGGCCGATTCAGATCGGTAGCTGCCTGCGCTTGAATACGAAAATGGCGGCGCCAAACAGCACCGCCGCACCGGATGCATAGACCAGATTGACCGTCCAGGGCATCTCGCCCTGGATCTGTTCCAGCGGGTCAAACCAGCCGTACGGCGACAAGCGCTTCAGCCATTGATAGTCCTCTGATACGCCGCCCAGCATGTTCAGCAGCAAAAAGGCGATAGGAAGACCGGCAGAAAAGCCGCCGGCCCGTGACGCGTCGTTAAACAGGCAGGAAAAGAAAAAGCCGATCATGATCACCAGCTGGTTGACCAGCATGGTCGTGATGTTCAGATGCAAAAACTGTTTTGTTGCCAGCTGACCGGGATGGATCGCCTCGGCCAGCGCAACGCCGGTACCGAAAAGGAGCATGAACAATAGCCCTACGGACAGGAGCGCGTAGGCACCCAGGGTCACGATGATCCGGATCCGGGAGTTGGGGGTGGTCAGCAAATAGGCCATGGAGCCGCTGTCGACCTTGCGCACCACCAGGCGCTGGCTCAAGATGATGCAGTAGACCATCGGGAACGCCAGCATCAAAAGGCCATACAGCCAGCTTGCCAGGTAACCGGTCAAGTCGCTGACCTGCTGCGAGAAGCCCATGGCCTGCATCAGGTCCTCGGGGAACAAGTCGAGCATTCCGGTGATCTCGGCCATATCCTCCGGATTGTACATGCTGATCATGACGGCCAGGTAGAACGCCAGGACAGCGTAGAAGATCACCAGCAGGAGACCGTTCTTCCGGATGGTGTACCTTAGCAGCGCCAGGCTCATCGGGACCCCTCCTCTCCACCCTGCTGATAAAAGCGCATGAAATGCTCCTCCAGGCTCTGGTGCTTGACATTCAAGTCAACAACCTGAAGCGCTGCGACGGTCTTGATGAACCGGTCGACCGCATCGCCGGAAACCGGGACCTCGATGGTGCCGTTGTCCGTTGCCCGGGCCGGGAAACCGGCCTCGGTCAGCGCGGATGCGGCCGCGTCCGGCCGGGCGGCCTGCAGCAGATAGGTGCGGGTGCGGCTGCGCCGGAGCATTTCTGTGCTGCCTTCGTGGATGATCCGGCCCTCCCGGATGATCAGCACCTGGTCGCAGGTTTTATCGACTTCCTCGAAGCTGTGGCTCGACATCAGGATCGTCTTGCCCCGGTCGCGCTCCTGGCGGATCAACGCGACAAAGCGGCTTTGCATCAGCGGATCCAGACCGCTGGTCGGTTCGTCGAGGATCAGGACTTGTGGGTCGTGCATGAAAGCGGCCACGATGCCGAGCTTTTGTTTCATGCCCTTGGAGAACTTCGCGATACGCCCGGACGGATCCAGGTCGAACAAGGCCAGCAGTTCCGCCTCCCGCTTGCCGCGCTCGCCGCGCATGTCGTTCATGAAGCGCAAAAACTCGCGCCCGCTCATCTTTTCCGGGAAGCTGATCTCACCGGGAATGGTGCCGAGTCGGCGCTGGATCCGGGGAGCGTCGGCAAAGCAGTCGAGCCCGTCGATGGCCGCACGTCCCTTGTCCGGTTTCATGAAACCGAGCAGGGCCCGGATGGTCGTCGTTTTCCCGGCGCCGTTCGGCCCGAGATAGCCGGTCGTTTTGCCGTCTTCGATCACGAAATCGAGTTCGAAAACACCTTTGCCGCCCGGATACGTCAAGGTCAGGCCATGGGATTCGATCACCTTGCCAACACCTCTTTTCAATCTGGGGACAGATCGATCGCGCTTATTTCAATTCGGCGATCGTCACGCCGCTGTCCCCTTCGCCATACACTCCCAGCCGGTATGTGCGCACCCGGGGGTCCTGGCGCAGCTTTTGCTGAACCGCGCTGCGCAGCGCGCCAGTCCCTTTGCCGTGCACGACGCGGACCGTCTGGATACCGCCCAGGACCGCGTCGTCGAGAAACTTGTCCAGGTTGGCGGTCGCTTCCTCGACCGTCTGGCCCAGCAGCTGTATTTCGGACTGCATGTTCAGGTGGCGCTCCATGGTCAGGCTCTTCGGGCCGCTACGGCGTTTTGTCCGGGCGGTTCCGGCAGACGCCGACAGGTCGGGCAGCCGCAGGGCATCCAGTGGCACAGACACTTTCATGGCGCCGCTTTGCAGCACGCAGATGTCGCGGCTGTCCGGACCTTCCATCAGCTTGCCGGTCATCCCCAGAGCCGGGGCCGAGTAGGTCTGGCCCGGATGGATCTCGTCGCGGCGCAGTTTTCGCCCGCCTGCGGACAAGGCCGACTGGGTGATGTGGCCGTCGACCTGTTTGAGGCCGGCCCGGATTTCCTGCCGGACCTGGGTGGCCAGGCGGTGGCTTTCCGCCAGTTCCTGCGCCTTGACGCCTGACCGTATTTCAGAAAGCAAACGCTCGACTTCCTGCAGCGCGTCCGCATAGAGCTCGCGCGCTTCCTGGCGGGCTTCGCGAATCATCTGCCGTTTCTGTTCTTCCAGGGCTTCCTTGTGCTGGCGGATCTGCACGGCATCATGCTCGGCTTGTGCGCGCAGCGCCGACGCCTGGCGGTAGGCTTCGTCCGCCTGGGAGCGGCTCTCTTCCATTTTCCGGACCAGATCCTCAAAGCGGATGCCTTCCTCGGAGAGCAGGCCCTGGGCCTGCTCGATGATCTTGTCGTCGAGACCCAGCCGCCTGGATATGGCAAAGGCGTTGCTCACACCGGGCACCCCGATCAGGAGACGGTAGGTTGGCCGAAGCGTTTTGGCGTCGAACTCGCAGCAGGCGTTCTCCACCGATTCGGTCTGCAGGGCGTAACCCTTCAGCTCCTTGTAGTGCGTGGTGGCCACGGTCAGGCAGCCGCGCCGGCGCAGGTGATCCAGGATGGCGATCGCCAGGGCCGCTCCCTCGGAGGGATCCGTCCCGGAACCAAGTTCGTCGGCCAGGACCAGCGTGCCGGGGCCGGCCAGGTTCGCGATTTCCACCAGGTTGTGCATATGGGCGGAAAACGTCGACAAGTCCTGCTCGATGCTCTGCTCGTCACCGATATCGGCCAGAACCTGGTCGAACACGGATATCTCCGAACCGTCCCGGGCCGGAATCTGCAATCCGGCCATGGCCATAAGGCAAAACAGCCCGCATGTCTTGAGGGCGACCGTCTTGCCGCCTGTGTTGGGCCCGGTGATCACCAGCGTCTTGAAAGACACGCCCAGCTCGAAATAAATCGGTACGACCCGGTCTTTGGGAATCAGAGGGTGGCGTGCGTCGAGCAGGCGGATGCGGCCGGTAGCGTTAAGCTGAGGGCGCATGGCCCGCATTTCGAGAGCCAGCCGGCCGCGCGCCATGATGAAATCGATCCGGGCACACAGCGCCAGGTCATTGCGCAGCAGGTCGGCCCGCCCGGCGACGCAATCGGACAACTCGAACAGGATGCGGTCGATCTCCTCCCGCTCCAGGCTCATCAGCTCACGGATCTTGTTGTTCAAGGCCACGACCGGCAGCGGTTCGACAAACAGCGTCGCCCCGCTCGACGAAGTGTCGTGCACCAGGCCGGGGATTTCACCGCGGTACTCAGCCTTGACCGGAACGACATAGCGATCGCCTCTCATCGTCACCAGCTGCTCCTGCAGCGCCCGGCCCTGGCTGCGCACGATGCGGTTCAAACTCTCCTTGACATCGTTCTGGGCTTCGCGGATCCGCCGGCGCAGGTTCATCAGCTGCGGGCTGGCCCGGTCGTGCAGTTCGTCTTCGCCTGCGATCGTGTCATCGATGCGCGCCGCGAAAGCGTTGTCAGGCTGCAGCTGGCTGATCATGCGGTCCAGGACGCGCAAAGGCGGGTCGGCGGACAAGCGGCCGCGCAGCCGGTCGACGGTCCGCAGCAGCGCGCCGATGCGCAAAAAATCCGGACAATTCAGCTGCGAGCCCGCTGACGCGCGGCTGACTGCCGCCCGGATGTCGCTGATGCCGCCCAAGGGCAGCAGGCCATGTTCCAGGATCACCTTGACCGCGTCGTCGGTCTCCTCCTGGAGACGGGTGACCGCTTCCATATCCGAGCTTGGCTCAAGGGCCAGGCAAAGCTGGCGGCCCGGTTCGGAATGCGCCAGGGTGGCCAGTTCATGGATGATCTTATCGTATTCGAGAATCCTTAAGGCTCTATGGTTCATCGGTTGTCAGCACTCCAATGGATATCCGAAGTCTGGCCGCAGGTCAGACTCGGTGTCTGGCGATCGGTCTGCTTGCGCGGACGCGAAGCGGGATCAGGTTTTGGTCTCAGGCCGGCTGTCCGGCATCTGTCTGCGCAGCCGGAAGAAATTGATCCCGTAACACACGTAGGCAAACAGCGACATCGCCATCGGCGGAATGAAAATATAGTGGGACAGCCAGACGGCGTTCTGAGGCAGGAAAAACAGCGATGCGAACGCCGCGACAAACAGCACGGTGGCCGCTTTACCGTACCAGCGCGCGTAGACGACCTTGTCTTTCTCGCGCAGCAGGAACAGGCTTCCCAGGATCATGGCCAGTTCCTTGACCCCGATCACCAGCGGCACCCAGAGGGGCAGCTTGCCAACCACGCACATCATGACGGCGGTCGTCAGCTGGAACAGCTTGTCGACAAAAGGGTCGAACAGCTTGCCGAACTCCGTGATCTGGTTGTACTTGCGGGCGATATACCCGTCAAGCATATCGGTCAGCCAGATGCCCAGGAACAGCAGGAAAGCAACCAGGTCATACGGTTGGCCGACATAAATCAGCCGGGCCAGCACCGGGATGGCCAGCAGGCGGATCAGGGTCAAAAGGTTGGGGATTGTCAGGACAACCCGCAGCTTCATCTGGTCCAACCGGTCCCTTCTTGGCGTTTCGGCGCGCGGCCCGTCAAGGGGCCCGGCGGGCGGCCAGGATACGGGCGCGCTCGATTTCCACCGCGGCGATCGTCTTGGTCATGCTGAGGGCTTCCTCGATCTCGAAATCGACCAATTCGCCGGCTTTGTAGGCGATAATCCGGTTCAAACAGCCCTGGCGGATGCATTCGATCGCCCTAAGTCCCATCATGCTGGCCATGGTCCGGTCCCGGTTGGTGGGGCTACCGCCGCGCTGCAGGTGCCCCAGGATGGTCGCGCGCGACTCGATGCCCGTGATGGCCTCGATCTTGGCGGCGACGTCGGTCGCGCTCCCCGCGCCTTCGGCCACAACCACGATGTAATGGTGTTTGCCGCTGTTGCGTCCCTGCAGCAGCACCTTGACCACATCGCGGGTAAAGTCGGTTTCAACCTCCGGGATCATGACGACTTCGGCCCCGCAGGCGATGCCGACGTTCAAGGCCAGGTAGCCGGCTTTGCGGCCCATCACCTCGATGACACTGCAGCGTTCATGCGACATGGCGGTGTCGCGCAGCTTGTCGATCGCCTCCATGGCCGTGTTCATCGCGGTATCATAGCCGATCGTGTAATCCGAGCAGGCGATGTCGTTGTCGATCGTGCCGGGAATCCCGATCACCGGGAAGTCCTGCCGGGCCAGGTCGCGCAGCCCGCGGAACGTCCCGTCTCCGCCGATGGCGACCACGATGTCCAGGTTGAAAACCTTGGCCATCTCGATCGCCTTCTGCACGCCTTCAGGCGAATTGAAGGTTTTGGAGCGCGCCGTCATCAGGAACGTGCCGCCCCGCTGCAGCTTTTCCGAAACGGACTGGCCGCTGAGTTCGTCGATATCACCGCGCCACAGGCCGTGAAAGCCGCGCCGGATGCCGAATACATGGTATCCATAATGCAGGCCGCCGCGCACAACGGCCCTAACAGCCGCGTTCATGCCGGGGGCATCGCCGCCGCTGGTCAAAACGCCAATGTTGCGAATCTGTTTGTTAGCCGTTTCCATAGCTCGCTCGCTTTCTCTTCATAACTCGCCCCATTATAACGTGCCGCAGCAGTCGGGGGCAAGCGTCATTCGGAAGTCAGGGCCAGATTCTGGCTGCCGCAGCGTTCGGCCAGCCTTTTGAGCACATCGTCGTCGAACGCGACGGCATAGCGCGGACCGAGATCGACCAGCCGATCTTCCTGATCCAGGTAGATTCGGACGGGCATCGCACCTTGAAAATAGTTCAGCATGGCCAGCAGCCGCTTGTAACCGGCATCTTCTTCCAGTCCGTGATAACGAATGCACAGCTTCGCACGCGCCGGACGCCTGGCTGCTTCCTGGACGACCGCTTCTTCCGGCGGCCGCTCACGGCTATCGTCGGCATCCCTGGCGGGCGAACGCGCCGACATCCGGCGCAGCTCGAAGCCTGGCGGCAACTGGCGCATGCCCGGTTCCAGGATCGAAATCTGCTCGGCGATCAGCTTGGGCTGGTCATCCTCGCGGATGCTCAGGCGCCCGCCGACCAGCAGCACGGTGCCGTCGCCGAGCAAAGCCTGGCAATCGCCCAGAACGCGCGGGAAAACGATCACTTCGAAAATGCCGGACAGGTCCTCGAGGGTGAGAAAGCTCATCAGCTCGTTGCTGCGGGTCGTCTTGTTCTTGCGTCCGACGAGCATGCCGGCCATGATCACGCGGTCGTTGTCCGTTAGAGCCGGCGGGTGCAGCCCTTCGTCGTCGCTTTCGGGCGGCGGGGCAAAGGCCGCACTGTCCAGGGAGGTCAGTGTGCTGATCGCGCGCTCGTATTCGTCGAGCGGGTGGCCGCTGATGTAAAGGCCCAGCATCTCTTTTTCCATGGACAGTTTTTCACGCTGCGTGAATTCCGAAAGCGCCGGATACTCCGGCTCTGCTTCTGTTACTTGCTCGACTGTTCCCAGGTCGAACAGCGACAGCTGCCCTTCCATGCTCTGGCGCCGGCTCGAGGCCAGGCGGTTGGAAAAAGGCTCAATGACGGCGATCATCTGCGCCCGCGGCACGCCGAACCCATCCAGCGCAGACGCGCGGATCAGGCTCTCGACCATCTTCCGGTTGAGTGTGCTCTCGTCCATGCGGCGCATCAGGTCCCCGAATGAACCAAACGGCCCGTTTTTCTCGCGTTCTGCGATCAGGGAGCGGATCGCCGTTTCGCCGACATTCTTGACAGCGGCCAGGGCAAAGCGGATCGCGCCGTTTTCGGTCGTGAATCGGGCCTGGCTGCGGTTGATGTCCGGCGGCAGCACCGCGATGTTCATCGCGCGGCAGACCCGCACATAGGAGGCAGCCTGGCTCAGGCTGCCCAGATAGCTGTTGAGCATCGCCGCCATCAGTTCGACCGGGTAATGCACCTTCAGCCAGCCTGTCTGGTAGGCGACAACGGCGTAGGCCGCCGCATGGCTCTTGTTGAAGGCGTAGCCGGCAAAGGCCATCACCTCGTCGAAGATCTTGCCGGCTGTTTCCAGGCTGACACCGCGGGCCAGGGCGCCGTCGACCGGGTTTCCCTTCTCGTCCTGGCCGCCGTTGATGAACAGGTCGCGGTATTTGGCCAGTTCGGCCGGCTTCTTCTTGGACATCGCCCGGCGCACGTTGTCCGACTGGCCCATCGAGAAGCCGGCCAGGTCGCGCACGATCTGCATGACCTGCTCCTGGTAGACAATACAGCCGTAGGTCACGTTGAGGATCGGCTCCAGCAGCGGGTGGTCGTAGCGGATCTTGGCCGGATCGCGCTTGGCCGCGATGTAACGCGGGATTTGCTCCATCGGCCCCGGCCGGTAGAGCGAGATGCCGGCGATGATATCCTCGAGCGATTCCGGGCGCAGCTCTTTCATGAAGCTGGTCATGCCGGCGCTCTCCAGTTGGAAGACCGCTTCCGTCCGCCCCTCGCTGATCATCTGGTAGACAGCCGGATCGTCCATCGGGATGCGGTCGTAGTCGATCGCGGCACCGTGGTTCTCATGGGCCATGACCGCCGTGTCGCGCAGCACTGTCAGCGTCCTAAGCCCCAGAAAATCGAACTTGAGCAGCCCGATCAGCTCGACGTTGTTCTTGGCAAACTGAACCACGACAGCATCTTCGTTTCGCGACAGCGGCGCCAGGTCGGTCAAAGGCTCGTTGGAGATGATCACGCCGGCGGCGTGGGTTGAGGCATGACGCGGCATCCCTTCGAAACGCCGGACCAGGTCGAGGACCATCCGGGTCGTCTCGTTCTGGGCGTATTCCTGGCGAAGGTCCGGATTGGCGTCCATGGCCTTGGTCAAGGTCATCCCCGGAGAGGCTGGGATCATCTTGGCCAGCCGGTCGGTTTCCGCATAAGGCACGTCCAGGGCGCGGGCGACATCCCGGATGCAGGCCCGGGCAGCCAGCGTGCCGAACGTGATCACCTGGGCGACATGGTCGTGGCCGTATTTCTCAGTGACATAATCGATCACTTCCTGGCGGCGCTCATAGCAGAAGTCGATGTCAAAGTCCGGCATGCTGACCCGGTCGGCATTGAGAAAGCGTTCGAATATCAGGGCATACTGCAGGGGGTCGATGTTGGTGATGCCCAGGCACCAGGCCGCCAGGGAGCCGGCGCCGGAGCCGCGTCCCGGCCCGACCATGATCGAACGGCTGCGTGCAAAGCGAATGAAGTCCCAGACGATCAGGTAATAGTCCGTGTAGCCCATCTGGCTGATCACGCCCAGTTCGTAATCCAGGCGCCGCTCATATTCGGCGCGCAGCACCGGCCGGGCGATCTCCAGGCGTTTTTCAAGCCCCTCCAGGCAAAGCTCACGCAAGGTGCCGTCGTGGGTCTTTCCCGGCGGAACGGCAAACTCCGGCAAATGGATCGTATTGAAATCAAACGTGACCTGGCAGCGCTCCGCGATCCGGACCGTGTTGGCGATGGCCTCCGGCACAGCCGCGAACGCTTCGGCCATCTCTTCGGGTGACTTGACATAGAACGCATCGGTTGCCATGCGCATGCGGTCGTCATCGCTCATGCGCTTGCCGGTCTGCATGCAGAGCAGCACCTCGTGCGCATGGGCGTCTTCTTTTTCCAGGTAATGGCAGTCGTTGGTAGCGACCAGCGGGATGCCGGTTTCCCGGCTAAGCCGGATCAGGGCGCTGTTAACCAGCGACTGCTCGGGCAGGCCGTTGTCCTGCACTTCAAGGAAAAAATGGTCGCGCCCGAATATCTTGTCCATCTTCAGAGCCAGCGCGCGGGCGCGGTCGATGTCCTGCTGCAGGATGGCCGTGGGGATCTCGCCGCCTAAGCAGGCAGACAACGCGGTCAGCCCGGCGCTGTATTGGCGCAGCAGGTCGTGGTCAATGCGCGGGCGGTAGTAAAAGCCGTCGGTGAATCCGATCGAGACGAGCTTCATCAGGTTGCGGTAGCCGATCTGGTTTTCAGCCAGCAGCACCAGGTGGGCCGGCTCCTTGTCGACCCCCGCCTCCTTATCCAGGTAGCCGCGCGGCGCGAGATAGACTTCACAGCCGATGATCGGCTTGAGACCCTTGGCCAGCATCGCATTGTAAAAGTCGATCACGCCGTAGAGGACGCCATGGTCGGTGATGGCACAGGCCTGCATGCCCAGCGCGGCAAGGCGGTCGGGCAAGTCGCGCAGGCGGATCGCCCCGTCGAGCAGGGAATATTCGGTATGCAGGTGCAGGTGGGTAAACGCTGTGACCGTCATGATGCATCCTCGTCAAGGACCGCCTGGATCCTGGCCGCAACCTGGTCCAGGAGCATGTTCAGGCAGGATTCGCTGGCCGCGGCCTGCTCGGCGTAACAGCCGAAGTAGAGTTTGATCTTGGGCTCCGTGCCCGAGGGGCGGACACAAAACCAGTCGAGCCCGTCCAGTTCGTACAGCAGCACGTCGGACTGCGGCAAGGCCAGCGCCTCGCGTGTCCCGTCTGCCAGGTTATGGCGCACGCGCCCGGCATAATCGGCGATCTGGCGGATAGGCAGGCCGGGAAACGCGCCGGCCAGCTCACGGCGCAGCCGCGCCATCCCGTGGCGGATCCGCTCCAGTCCCGTCTTGCCTTCCATCGCCAGCGAGACCGTCTTTTCCGCCGCATAGCCAAACCGCCGGTACAGATCCTGAAGCCGGTCGTAGAGCGTTTGACCGCTGTCGCGGGCCACGGCCGCCATTTCGGCGATCAGCATGCTGGTGACGACGGCGTCCTTGTCGCGCACGTGTGTGCCCGCCAGGTAGCCGTAGCTCTCTTCAAAGCCGAACAGGTAATGCATGTCGCCGTTTTCGTCTTTCTCCTTGATCAGTTCGCCGATATACTTGAAGCCGGTCAAACATTCATACAACGTGACGTCATAATGTGCTGACACTTTGCGCATCAGCTTGGTGGAGACGATCGTGGTCACCACGAAGGGCTTGTCCGGCATCGTCTGGCTGTTCTTTCTCGCCGAGAGGATGTAGTCGGCCAGCAGCAGGCCGATCTGGTTGCCGCTCAGGACCATATAGCTCCCGTCACGGGTCCTGACGCACAGGCCGGTCCGGTCCGCGTCGGGATCGGTGGCGATGACCAGGTCGGCCCCTTCGCGCTCGGCCAAGCCGATGGCCAAGCTGAGGGCCGAGCGTTCTTCCGGGTTTGGCATGGCGACCGTCGGAAACGCGCCGTCGGGCAACTCCTGTTCGGGAACCACCAGTACCTGCCTAAACCCCAGGGCGGCCAGAACACGCCGCACCGGCTTGTTGCCGGAGCCATGCAGCGGTGTGTAGACGATCTTCATGTCCCGGTGGCGTTTGGCAGCATCCGGGTTGATTGCCAAGGTCAGCAGCATCGCCTGGTAAGCCTGGTCCAGTTCTTCGCCGATGATCTCCAGCAAGCCGCTCGCGCGGGCTTCGGACTCGTCCGGCCAGCTCAGAGCGGTGATATCCGGCAGCTGGTCCATGAAGGCAACCACCGCGTCGGCCTCGTCCGGTGGCAGCTGGCTGCCGTCTTCCCCATAGGCTTTAAAGCCGTTGTACCGGGCCGGGTTGTGGCTGGCCGTGATCATGATGCCGCCGGAGGCCCCGTAATGGCGAATAGCAAACGACAGCACCGGAACCGGACGCAGCGCGTCAAACAGGCGCACACGGATGTTGTGGCCGACGAAGATCCGGGCGGATATCCAGGCGAACTGCTCCGAAAAATGGCGCGAGTCATAGGCGATCACGATCCCTCGGTCCCGGGACTTTTGGCCGCGGGAGGCGATCGCCCGCGCCATGCCGTCGGCGGCCCGGGCCACCGTATAGCGGTTCATCCGGTTGGTTCCGGCGCCCAGAACGCCGCGCAGTCCCGCCGTGCCGAAGGCCAGGTCGCAATAGAAACGGTCCTCGATCTCATCCGGCTGGTCTTGAATCGCGCGCAGCTCCGCATGCGTGCTCGCGTCAAAATAGGGGTGTTCGGACCAGAGTTTATAAAGGTCTTGGGCTCGCGACATCGGGACGCCTCCTTCTCACGCAGGCGCGATCAGCCGCAGCCTGCCTCATGGCGGGTTTTACGGATTAATTATACCAAAAAAGCCCGCGGCGGGGGCAGCCGCACCAGATCTGGTCCTCACACCTGCCAGTTGAGCTTTTCGTAGATCGCTTGCCAGCGTGCGGCCATATCGTCGGCGAAAAGATCTGGTTCAAAGCCGATTTTCAAGTAGGTCTTCAGCGCCGGAAGGCGGAAATCGTCGGTCGTCAGGTAAATTTCGCTGTATCCGCAGTCAAGCAGGCGTTTCAGGACCGCCAGGACGACGGTGGTGCCCAGCGCGCGTCCGCTGTGCTTTTTCGAACCGGCCACCCAGTTGACGGCGCCGGCCTTCGGATAGGCGTCGAGCGGCTGGTGGTTGGCCATCGCGGTCGCCGCCAGCTCGTGTGACACATGGTGCTCGACGAGAAAAAAGGCCTGGGGCAGCAGGGTCTTTTTCATTTTTTCGAGCGATTCAAGCGAAAAATCGATAAAACCCGCCTCGTGCATCAAGGCCAGGTAGTTTTCGGTATCCGGTTCCCGGAACTGGCGCAAAACGTACCCGTCCGGGCAGGTCACCGGCAAACCGCATGGTTTTCCAGCCGGCCAGATCATCCTTAACTGCCTTGTGTGCTGTGATGGTTCCATCTGCCGCTCCATTCGCCGCCTTGCGCGGCCTCTTAGCCTGCTGGTGCAGGCATCTTCAGGTTACCGGGTCCGGCCTCAATTATAACCGATTTTTCGCCGGATGCGGTATACTGGGCTTAAAAGGCGAGGGGTGATGCCATGATCCTTCACGAACCGCTGGACTTCTGGTCCTGCAGCGGAGAAATCCTGAGCCGCCTGCACCGGGGCGGCGTCCTGTGCTCGGTCATCGACCCGCTCGGGCGGCCTAACTTGATCACGCTGGGCTGGGGCCTGATCGGCCCGTTTTACCACGGCCATCCGGTTCTGGCTATCGCCGTGACACCGGACCGGTTCTCTTGGCATGCCCTGGAAGAGGTCCCCGAATTCACGATCGCGGTTCCCGACGACGCGTTGGCCGAAGCGGTCGCCTTCTGCGGCAAAAGGTCCGGCCGCGATGTGGACAAATTCAAGGCAACTAAGCTCACACCGGTTCCCGGACAGCAGGTCCGCTCGTTTGCGGTGCTGGAGTGCCCGATCAACCTGGAGTGCCGAACCTACACGCGGGTTCACCCGCCCCATCTGCTTCTGACTCCGGAGCATCGCCAAAAGGGTCTCGAGCATCAGCATACGATCTATTTCGCCGAGGTACTGGCCGCCTATCGCTGCCGGACAGGCTGATCGGTTTGGCTCAGGGCTTGCCGCCCCCGGACAGGCGCCCGCGGATAACGATCAGCAGATCGCGCAGGTGAGCCGCCTCCTCGAACGCCAGCTTGCGGGCCGCTTCCTTCATGTCTTTCTCCATGCGCTGTGCCAGCTTGGCCAGGTCCTCGGGACCGAGTCCCTCCAGGCGGTTGTCCAGCAGGCCTTCGGCCACCGCTTCGGGCAGGCCGGCCTCTTCCGTCGCCTCGAGCACCGTGTCGATCACGTCGCGCACATCCTTGGTCACCGAGACAGGTGTGATGTTGTTCGCCTCATTGTAGGCCTGCTGGATGCTGCGGCGCCGGTTGGTCTCCTGTACGGCCATCAGCATGGAGTCGGTCACCTCGTCCGCGTACATGACGACGCGTCCGTTGATGTTGCGCGCCGCCCGCCCGATGATCTGGACCAGCGAGGTGGTCGAACGCAAAAAACCTTCCTTGTCCGCGTCGAGGATGGCGATCAGGGAAACCTCAGGCAAGTCAAGCCCCTCGCGGAGCAGGTTGATGCCGACCAGGATGTCGAAGGCGCCCTGGCGCAGGGAGCGCAGGATCTTCATGCGCTCGACGGTCTCGATGTCCGAATGCAGGTAAGCCACGCGCAGCCCTTCGTCTTTGAAGAACGCAGTCAGGTCCTCGGCCATTTTCTTGGTCAATGTCAGCACAAGCGTCCGTTCGCCGCGCTTCGTAGCCTGGGCCGTTTCTGCCAGCAGGTCCTCGATCTGGCCTTCAACCGGACGAATCGAGATTTCGGGGTCGACCAGTCCGGTCGGCCGGATAATCTGTTCGACCACCTGGACGGCATGCGCCGCCTCATAGCGGGACGGTGTCGCGCTGACGAACAAGGCCTGCCCCATGCGCTGTTCGAACTCGGCAAACTGCAGCGGCCGGTTGTCGAACGCCGACGGCAGTCTGAACCCGTACGTAACCAGCGCCTCCTTGCGTGACCGGTCGCCGTTGTACATCGCGCCGATCTGGGGGATGGTGACATGGGACTCGTCGATCATGAGCAGGTAGTCGTCCGGGAAGAAATCGAGCAGGGTATACGGCGGGGTGCCGGCCGGACGGCCGGTCAGGTGGCGTGAGTAATTCTCGATGCCCTTGCAAAAACCGGTTTCGCGCATCATCTCCAGGTCGTAGCGGGTCCGCTGCTCGAGGCGGTACGCTTCGACCAGCTGGTTGCGGCTGTGCAGCAGGGCCAGCTGCTCTTCCAGTTCCTCTTCGATGCTGATCAGGGCCTGCTTCATCTTGGCTTCGGTCGTCGCGTAGTGGCTGGCCGGAAAGATGGAGACATAGGAGCGGCCGGCTTTGGGCTTACCGCTCAGCCGTTCGATCTCCGTGATCTTTTCGATTTCGTCGCCGAAGAAGGAAATCCGGGTGATCAATTCGTCCGATGCCGAAGGGCAGATGTCGATGGTGTCGCCGCGCACGCGGAAACTGCCGCGCCGGATCTCGTAATCGTTGCGGTTGTACTGGATGTCGATCAGTTCGCGGATGACCGTATCCCGGTCCTTGCGCATCCCCGGGCGCAGATGGACCATCAGCTCCTTGTAGTCGCGCGGATCGCCCAGGCCATAGATGCAGGAAACCGAGGCGACGACGATCACATCGCGCCGTTCGAGCAGCGATGCTGTCGCCGAATGGCGCAGGCGGTCGATCTCGTCGTTGATCGCCGAGTCCTTCTCGATGTAGGTGTCGGTGGCCGCGATGTAAGCTTCCGGCTGGTAGTAGTCGTAGTAGGAGACAAAATACTCGACCGCATTTTCCGGGAAAAAGGCCTTGAACTCGCCCGCAAGCTGGGCCGCAAGGGTCTTGTTGTGGGCGATGACCAGCGCCGGCCGCTGAACGCGCTCGATGACGTGGGCCATGGTGAACGTCTTGCCGGAACCGGTGACGCCCAAGAGCGTCTGGGCCGGTATCCCCTCGCCGAGGCCGCGGACGATCTTGGCGATGGCCTCAGGCTGGTCCCCGCGCGGCTTCATGTCGGAGTGGATGCGAAACTGGGTCATGCGTTTGGCCTCCTTTTGCAGATGACGAATGTACGTTCTGATTATAACACGGGAGGTTCGGCTGAGCCAGCCCCAAACGATGGAAAACAGCCAGAAAAACACATCGCCCCGCATTGCCGAAGCGGTAAATTAAGTTTATAATACCCTTTGATTCAGCATCCTGTCCGGCATCAAGCCCGGACCTGCAAGGGGGAGTCAGCATGTATCCAGCCATCCCGGTCACACGCACCCAAAAGCCCGCGGCCAAGCCCGCATCCGACACCAGTCTCGGCTTCGGCCAGATCTTTACCGACCACATGTTTATCATGGACTACGTCGAGGGGCAGGGCTGGATCGACGCGCGCATCGTCCCGTACGCGCCGCTGTCGCTGGCTCCGTCGGCCATGGTTTTCCATTACGGCCAGGCCATTTTCGAAGGGCTGAAGGCGTACCGTCAGCCGGACGGCCAGGTCGCCCTGTTCCGCCCGCGCCTGAATTTTGAGCGGGTCAACCAGTCGAACGCCCGCATGGTTATCCCGCCGGTCGACCCGGACTTTTGCGTCCACGCCCTCAAGGAACTGCTGCGATTGGAGGCGGACTGGGTTCCGTCCGCGCCCGGCACCTCCCTTTATATCCGGCCCTTTATCATCGCCACGGACGCCTGCCTGGGCGTCCGGCCCTCGCACACCTACAAGTTCATGATCATCCTGTCGCCGTCCGGCGCCTATTACGCCCAGGGGCTCAATCCGGTCAGTATTTATGTCGAAGACGAGTACGTGCGCGCGGTCAAGGGCGGCACGGGGTTCGCCAAGACACCCGGCAACTACGCTGCCAGCCTGATTGCCCAGGCCAACGCCTACAAGGCCGGCTACGTGCAGGTTCTGTGGCTGGACGGGGTGCACCGCCGTTACATCGAGGAAGTCGGTTCGATGAATGTTTTCTTCGTGATCGACAACAAGCTGGTGACGCCGGCTCTCAACGGTTCCATCCTGCCGGGCATCACGCGCCGGACCGTGCTGGAGCTGGCCGAGAAGCTTGGATATGCGACCGAAGAACGCCAGATCGCCGTCGACGAGCTTTGGGCGGCCGCCAAGGCCGGCCGTGTCAGCGAGGTTTTCGGCTCAGGCACGGCTGCCGTCATCTCGCCGGTCGGCGCGCTCAAGTACGAGCAGGATGTCGTTACGTTCAACGAAGGCCGGATCGGTCCGCTCAGCCAGACGTTCTACGACACCATCACCGGCGTGCAGTACGGCCTGCTGCCGGATAAGCACGCCTGGATGGAACGGCTTTGACAGCTGTCCCAAACACAAAGCGAAAGGCTGTCCGGTGACGGACAGCCTTTTCAGTCGGAAGAACTTTTTTTAACGCAGCTCCTGCAAGTTTTTCTGGATCATGACCAGCATGCCGGTTAATTGCTCCTCAAGGTCGGAGAGCCGCTTGCGGGCGTACTCGATCGAACCATTGCGGATCTGGCGGGCCGAATTGTTGGCCGCATCGATGGTCTGGCTGGCCTGCTGCCTGGCCTGCTGGGTGATCTCGTGCTCGTCGATCATCGCCGCCATGCGCGATTCCGCTTCGCGGATCATGCTCTCGGCTTCCTTGCGCGCTTCGGCGATCAGCTGCCGGTTCTGCTCAAGCAGCCATTTGGCCTGCTTCAATTCGGCCGGCAGGTTGTCCCGGATCATGCTGATCAGGACGGTCATCTCTTCGCGGTCAACCATGCAGCTGTTGGAAAACGGCACGTTGCGCGCGGTCGCGACCGCATGGTCCAACCGGTTGATCAGATCTTCGATGCTTTGGTCCGGGCTTTTGCCCTGGCGTTGCTCATACATGGCGGTTCAGTCACCCCTCCGGTCTTTGTTGGCTGTTCCTGGCGGCGAACCGCTCGCAGATCTTTTCGATCAATGCCGACGGCACCATGCCGGATATATCGCCTCCGTAAGACGCGACTTCCCGGACAATCGACGAACTCGTGAAAGCCAGGTCGATGCGGCAAGGCAGAAGGCATGTCTCGTAGCTCGGAAGCAGCAGCTTGTTGGCCGCTGCCATCTCAGCTTCGAAGCGAAAATCAGACTCGCTGCGCAGCCCGCGTACAACGGCACAGGCGCCCTCGCGGCGATAAAGGTCGACCAGCAGACCGTCAAAATGGACGACTTCGACCGTCCTCAGATCCTGCAGGACCGTTTGGATCATCGCTTTCCGTTCTGCCGCGCTGAAGGCCGTTTGCTTGGCGCTGTTGACCAGGACCGCGACGATGAGCCGGTCACACAGGCGGACGGCGCGGCGGACAATGTCCAGGTGTCCGTTTGTCAGTGGATCAAACGTACCGGGGTAGATCATGGTGCGCACCACATCACCGCCTCTCTCCTGTCGGCACAGCATCAGGAGGCGCCATCCGGCGCCCTTCTATAAAATGATAGCATTGCCGTTCCATACTGGCAACATCGCTCAAGTTGCAAATTGGTTACAAATGACGGGGCCGGGTCGCGGCTGTCATGCTCGATGATGAGCCGCCCGCCGGGTGCCAGCAGCCTGGCCAGCTCAGAGCCGAGCCGGTCGCACACCGCCTGGACCAGTCGATAGGGCGGATCGGCGAAAATGACATCGAACCTTTCTGAGAGACCGGCCAGGGCCCGGGCTGCGTCCTGCCCCAGCAGGCGGACCTGTGTTTCAAGGTGCGCGCGATGGCTGTTCTCACGGATGATCAAAAGGCAGTTTTGGTCTTTCTCGACCAGCACGACGCGGCCGGCCCCGCGCGAAGCGGCTTCCAGGCCGATCTGCCCGGTTCCGGCGAACAGATCAAGAAAACCATCCGCGGGCCAGTCAGATTGCAGGATGGAAAACAAAGCCTCCTTGACCCGGTCCGCCGTCGGCCGTGTCTTGTCGCCCCGCGGGGCTGCCAGGCGCGTCCCGCGCGCCGTCCCGGAAATAATGCGTGGCATCGTCTTCCCTCCCCGGCCCGGCTACAGCCCGATGTTCCGGAACACCTCCGGATAGCGGCTGACGATCAGCGTGCGCAGGCGGCTGTGCTCCGGATTTTGCAGATCGGGGTCTTCCTGGATCATGGCTTGCAGCCCCTCCTGTACGTCGTGCATCAGGGCCGTGTCCCGGTACAGGTTGGCCATCCGCAGCGGCGGCAACCCGTGCTGGCGTGTACCGAAAAAATCACCTGGGCCGCGCAGCTGCAGATCCTGTTCGGCAACGGCAAAACCGTCGGCGGCATGGCAGATCGCCTTGAGCCGTTTGCGGCCCAAATCGTCGCTGCTGTCGCTGATCAGGACACACAGGGATCGGTGCGCGCCGCGCCCGATCCGGCCGCGCAGCTGGTGCAGCTGGGCCAGTCCGAACCGCTCCGCGTTTTCGATCACCATCAAGGTGGCGTTGGGGTTGTCGACCCCGACCTCTATGACCGTCGTGCTGACCAGAATCTGCAGATGGTTGGCCATGAACTGGTCCATGACCTCGTCCTTGACGGCCTGACGCAGCGCGCCGTGCAGCAGGCCGACCTTGAACTCGGGAAAAACCTGTTGGGCCAGGCGGTTGTAGACCGCCGTGACGGATTCGAGGTCCAGCGCCTCCTGCTCCTCGATCATCGGGCAGACGACATAGACCTGGCGCCCTTCAGCGACCGTACGGCGCATCAGCTGCTCGACCCGGGGCCGGTCGCGGCCGGCGGCGGTATAGGTGGCCACCGGGCTCCGGCCTGGCGGCAGCTCGTCGATCAGGGAGACATCCATGTCGCCGTAGAGCACCAGGGCGAGTGAACGCGGGATCGGTGTGGCGGACATCACCAGCACATGCGGCTGGAGCTTGCCCTCATCTTCCTGCAGCTGGCCCAGGCGGCGGCGCTGGCCGACCCCAAAGCGATGCTGTTCGTCGGTGATCGTCAGGGCCAGGCGCTGGAAAACGACCACGTCTTCCAGCAGGGCGTGCGTGCCGACCACCATCCGGATGCTGCCGTCGGCCAGCCCCGATAAAATTTCGCGTTTCTCGGCGGCACGGGTGGCGCCGGTCAACAAGGCCGGAGCCGGTGCGCTCCCTTCAAGGATTCGGCACAGGGTCTGGTGGTGCTGGCGCGCCAGGATCGAGGTGGGCGCCATCAAGGCCGACTGGGCACCGCCCAGGCTGCACGCAAGCATGGCCAGGGCCGCGACCACCGTTTTACCAGACCCGACATCGCCCTGGAGCAGCCGGTTCATCGGGTGCGGCCGGCCGAGATCGGCCATAATTTCTTGCCAGGAGCGCCGCTGGGCGGCGGTCAGCGCGAAGGGCAATCGCTCCAAAAACGCATCCAGCGCCGATAGCCCGGCCGCATCGGGCGACAGCGCCAGCGCGCTGGCTTCCTGGCGGCGATGCCGGCGCAGCAGCCAGAGTCCGGTGCGGAGCAAAAAGAGCTCCTCAAAGCCGATCCGGCGGCGGCACAGCGCGATATCGTGTTCATCAGCGGGCTGGTGGATCCGGCTGTAGGCAAAATCGGCCGCGCACAGCTGGTAACGCCGGCGCAGCCAGGCCGGCAGCGGTTCGGGCAGGTTGTCGGCAGTCCGGTTAAGAAGAGACTGGATCAGCTGGCGCATCACGCCCTGCGTCATGCCGGCGGTCAGCCGGTATATCGGCCGGTAGCCGAAAGAAGACGCGGGCTCATCCGGGTTATCGACCGCTTCGAACGCGGGGTTTTGGACTTGGAAGGTCCGCCCGTTGCGCTTGACCAGGCCATGGAAGCGGCAAACCATGCCGACTTCAAGCTTATCCGACAGCCACGGCTGGTTGAACCAGATGGCCGATACCGTGTGATGGCCATCGCCCAGCACCGTGCGCAGCATCGACAGCCGGCCTTTTCGGCTCAGGTTCGGCTTGCGCTGTACGCCGGCCTGGAACGTCTGCTCTTGCCCGTCGGCCAGTTCGGAAAGCGGAACCAGGTCGGCCCAGTTCTCATATTCGCGGGGGAACCAGCACAGCAGGTCAAACCAGGTTTCGATGCCCAGCTTTTGCAATTGGGCGGCCCGGCGCGCGGCGACACCCGGCAGCATCTTCACCGGCTGCTGCCACAGGAACTGCCTGACGGGTTTGGGATCAGGATCCGGCGGCATAACGGCAATGGGGGGCCAACGGGCAGTTGGCGCAGTCAGGCCGGCGAGCCACGCACAGGGTGCGGCCATGCTCGACCATCAGGTGCCCGTAGTCGATCCAATCGGCCGGATCGAGAACCTCGGCCAGATCTTTCTCGACCCGGGCAGGGTCCGTGTGGTCTGTCAAGCCGATCAGGGCGGAGATGCGGGCGCAGTGGGTGTCGACGACAATCGCGGGTACGCCGTAGGCGTCGCCCAGGATCAGGTTGGCGATTTTGCGCCCGACGCCCGGCAGCGAGGTCAGAGCCTCGAGCGTGTCCGGCACCCGGCCGAGATGGTGCGCCACGATCTCCCGGCTGCTGGCGATGATCGAACGAGCCTTGGTGCGGAAAAGCCCGCAGCTGCGGATCAGCTCTTCGACCTTGGCCTGGTCTGCTTTGGCCATCGCCTGGGCATCGGGGAAATGACTGAACAAGGCCGGTGTGATCACGTTGACCCTGGCGTCGGTGCACTGAGCCGACAAGATGGCGGCCACCAGCAGTTGCCAGGGCTCCGCATGGTCCAGGGTGCACACAGCCTGAGGATAAGTCTGGCGCAGCAGCCGCATGACAACGGCGCCTTGCCGGCGCAGCCCGTCGCGCTTTAAAGGTTCGGCATCAATCATCGGATCAGCTCCTGCAAATAAACCAGGATCTCCAGGGTCTGGCTGTCCGCCTTCCGGAAAACGCTGAGGCGAAGCGCCGTTCCAGGCTCGGCATCCTTGAGCAGGGCGCTCAGCTCCGCCGCGTCCAGAACCGGCTGGTCATTGATCGCTGTGATGATGTCGCCTTTGCGCACGTCGGCCGCGTAAGCCGGGCTGTCCGCGACCACGCTGCTGACATAAAGGCCGTCCGGGAATCGGTACAGACGCTGCAGTTCCAGGAAGCTGTCCTGCTTGAGCACAGTCAGACCGAGCCAGGCTTTGGCCTCGGCAGGCTCGCTGTCGCGCACAATATCCCGCGCGACAGCCAGCATGGCGCTGGTCGGCAGCGCATAGATCTGCGTGTCATATGATTCGCGGGCCAGGCCGCAGTTGGCCAGGCCGATCACCTCGCCCTGCAAATTGAGCAGCGGGGCGCCGGTACAAAACCCGGCAGACGGCAGATCCGTCATGATCATCTGGACCTCGGTGCCGTTCTCCAGGACGACGCTGCGCTTAACCGCGCTGATCAGGCCGCTGGAAAGGTTGCCGGCCTCATTGAGAAGATCGGGGAAGCCGACGCTCAGGATCATCTGCCCGACCCGAATGTCCGAGCTGCCGGAAAGCCGCGCCGGCTGGAAAATCCGCTTGCCGGACTCCTCTGAAAGGTCGATCACGGCCAGCCCGGTTACAATGTCGCGGCCGACGACACGCCCCGTGACAGGGCTGTCGGAGCCGTTCAGGAACACAAGGACTTGCGCCGCCGGCAGCAGGTTGCCCGATCTGTCCAGGGCGATCGACAGGACTGAGGCACTGGTCACAACAGTCCCCTGGTTGTCGATGATCAGGCCGCTGGCCTCGTTGGTTCGGGTGGTCTGGGCACCGCTGGCGGGCACCTCGACCCGAATCCCGACTACAGACGGCTCGATCATGTCGTAGATCTGCTGAACCAGCCGCTGGGTTTGCCACAACGCCAGCGTCTCCGATGCGTTATGCATCGATGGCGTCGGTGATGGCGTCGGACTCGCGCTCGGCTCAGGTGTCGGGCTGGGTGACGGAGTCGTTGTCGGCCGGGGGGTAGGCGTCGCGCTTGGCTTGGGTGTCGGAGTCCGTTCGGTTCCGTCTGTTGCGGACGGTTCCGTGCTCTGTGAAACGATTTTCAAGCTGTCCAAACCTGCGACTTGGGCAAGCCATGGCCAGGTCCGGTCGGTTCGGATAAAACGGAGCAATACCGCGGCGGTTAAAAGCGAGGATGCGATCGCTGAAAGCAGCAGCAAGACGAACAGGCCCGCGATCCATTTTGTTTTGGTCTTCAACAAAAATCCTCCCATCCGGAAAGGTACTTTCCATTCTAGCGAAAAAAAGTGAATGCACTATGAACAAGGCGCCATCAGGGGCTTTGCAACGTGAAAATGAAACGGGCCCCGCCGAGATCGCTGCGCGCCACCCGGATTTTCTGGCCGTGGGCGGCCAGGATGGTGCGGCAGATATAAAGCCCCAGTCCGGATCCCTTGGACGTGCGTGACTTGTCGACTTTATAGAAGCGGTCGAAGATATACGGGTATTCCTGTTCAGGAATGCCCGGGCCTGAATCGTCGATAACGACTTCAATCTCCTTGGGGCGGTCTGATTTGCGCGTCGTCAGGGCGATGATGCCGTCGTCAGGCGTGTAATGGATGGCATTGGACACGATGTTGTATACGACCCGGCTGATCGCCTCGCGGTCGCCGAGGACGAGCAGTCTGCCGTTGTCGTCATTTAGAAATTCCGTCTGGACGTCGAGCCGCTTTTCGGACAGCAACGACTCCAGACCGATGATATCTTCCTTGATAACCTGGTTGATGTCGAAAACCGTCTGGTTGATCTTTTGTGCGCTTTCCAGAACGGTGCCCTCGAACATCGTGTTGACCAAGGTCTGAAGACGCAAAACCTCCTGCTTGACGATCTCCAGGTAGTGCGGCGATCGTTCCGGCGGGATCGTCCCGTCGAGCATGCCCTCGACAAAACCGCGGATCGTGGTGATCGGGGTGCGCAGGTCATGGGAGACGCTGGAGATGAAGTCCTTGCGGTCGCGTTCCTGGTTGGCCAACTTGTCCATCATGCTGTTCATTGTCTCGACCAGGCCGGTCAGGTCATCGGTCACCAAACCCTGCAGCCGTCCAGGCGCCTTTTTCGGCAGTTCGACCCGAGCGCTCAGATCGCCGCGGGTCACCTTCTCGGCCGCTTCGGAGAGCAGGCGGATCGGGCGGGTGATGTTGCGCGAGATGATGCCGTTGATCACAAGCGCGGTGGCGAACGCGACCAGAAATGACACGATCAGGCCGTTTGTCATCAGGAAAGCGGTAAAATTGCCGTCCTGCGTCTGCATGTGCAGCTGGATTTCGCCGCGGTAGCCGAAATTCCCGGTTGGAACCGGGTAGGCCGCCGACAGCCAGTAGGCCCCGCTGTCGGCCAGCAGGCCGGAAAAGTCACCGCCCTGGGTCATGCCGGAGGTGCCGCTGCTTTTCGCTGCCAGGAATTCATCGGGCAGGACGAAATAACCGCGCTCGGAGCGTTCCAGCCGTTCGCGCACCACCGCCGGCAAACCGGTCTGCAGGATGATCTCGCCCCTGAAATTGATAATCCAGACGATCGCGCCGCTGGAACGGGCGGTGAAATTCACAAAGCTGTTCACCTGCGGGTTCTCGATATCGCCGTCGGCACTGAGGTTGATCGCAATGGCGCTGGAGATGGCCTGGGCTGCGTTGAGCAGTTTGTTTGCCTGCTGGCGCATGCTGTTGCGCGACACGATGGCGTAGTAAACCAGGCTGAGAACCAAAAAAACAACCAGGATGGCCAATGTCAGCTGGACGATCGTCCGTACATAGAAGGACCGGGAAAACAAGCGCCTTGCCATCGCTTCGTGTCAGGCCGTCTCGAATTTGTAGCCGACGCTCCAGACGGTCTTGATCGACCAGGACGGATGCGGTCCGGCCGCTTCGAGCTTTTCGCGAATGCGCTTGATGTGGACATCGACCGTGCGCGACTCGCCATAGAAGTCATAGCCCCAAACATTTTCCAGCAGCTGCTCGCGCGTAAAAACGCGATTGGGGTGCGTGGCGAGGAAAAAAAGGAGTTCAAGCTCCTTGGGCGGCATCTCGAGTTCCCGTTCGTTGACGCTGACCGTGTAGCGCGATTTGTCGACGCGCAAACCAGGGTAGTCAGCCACTTCGCCGCCCTCCCGCGCACCGGGGACGAATTTAGGTTCCTGGCCGCTCTCATAGCGGCGCAGCACAGCCTTGACGCGCGCCATCAGTTCTTTGGGCTCAAAGGGTTTCTGGATATAATCGTCCGCGCCCAGTTCCAGGCCGACGACCTTGTCCAGCGTATCGCCGCGGGCGGTCAGCATGAGGATCGGAACATCGGACGAGCGCCGGATGTCGCGCATGATGTCGTAGCCGTCGCGTCCGGGCAGCATCAGGTCCAATATGACGACATCCGGATTGGCCTGGTTGAAGGTCTCGACCGCCTTCTCACCGTCGAGGCACGTGATGACGGCAAAACCGTCCTTGTCGAAATAAAGGCGCAGCAGTTCACTGATGTTGGGGTCGTCGTCGACGATGAGTGCTTTTTTCATCAGCGGATCTCCTCCTGCTTGCCAAGAATTTCGTTGAGTTCGTGCAGGAATGAGCTGACATCCTTGAACTGGCGGTAGACAGAGGCGAAGCGAACATAGGCGACCTCGTCGATTTGCTTCAGCCCTTCCATGACTTGCTCGCCGATTTCCCTGGACTGGACCTCCCGCTTGAGGCTGTTCTGGTATCGGCTCTCGATGGCATCGACCAGCGATTCGATCTGCTCGGTCGACACCGGACGCTTTTCGCAGCTTTTCATGATGCCGGAAATCAGCTTGTCCCGGTTGAACGGCTGGCGCGAACCGTCTTTCTTGATCACCATCAAAGGCAGGTTCTCAATTTTTTCATAGGTCGTGAAACGGTTCCCGCAGTTGATGCATTCACGGCGGCGGCGGATCGCCGCACCATCGTCCGCCGGACGGGAATCGATCACCTTGTCCTCATCGTGTCCGCAAAAGGGACAGCGCATACCGTCACCTCCTCACTCTACCGCGTTTGGATCGGGTGACGCCCGGTCCAGTGGCCGTTAAAGCGTTACGAGTCCTGGGAACGGCCGTTGTTGTCCTGTAAAAACCAGGGCAGGATACGGCCGGAACGCTTCTCACGTTTCGGCTCGGGTTCTTCAGCAGTCTCGCTGCCGCGCGCCGGTTCCTGGGGTCTGGCCTGGGGCGGCTGCGGGGCGGGCGCGGCTTTTTCGGGAGCCGGACGGGGCTGCTGATTATGGTAAGACGGGACAAAGGTCCGGGTCTGGTCTTCTTCTGCGGCTTCCTGCTGGGTGCCTACCGTGTGAAATCCCGTGCTGTTGCTTTGGGGACGGGCAGGCTGCTCCTGCGGGCGGGAAAATGCTGACGACAGGAAGTCGGGGATCTCGGACACCTCTTCATCGACCTGCTTTTTGGCGGGCGCCGTCTGCTCGGGCGGTTTTTCGGGTTGAGGTTCAGCCGGCTGCGCCTTGGCCGCAAAGGGGCTGGGGCGGCTCGGGGCGGCGGCAGCGGTTGTCCGTGGCTGGGCGGACGGCGCTATTTCGCGGTCAAACCCGCTGGCGATGACCGTGATCATGATGTCATCTTCCATTTCCGGGTCAATCACCGCGCCGAAGATGATGTCTGCATCTGGCGATACGGCGTCGCGTACGATCGAGGCCGCCTCATCGACTTCGCGGATCCGCATGTCGCGGCCGCCGGTGAAGTTGATGATCACACCGCGCGCACCGTCGATCGTCGTGTCCAGCAGCGGGCTGTTAATCGCCTGCCGGATGGCATTGGCCGCGCGGCCTTCGCCGGAAGCGCGGCCGATCCCCATATGGCAGACACCTGCCTGGGTCATGACACGGCGGACATCGGCCAGGTCGAGATTGATCAATCCGGGCACAGCGACCAGGTCGGAAATGCCGGAAACGCCGTACTTGAGGACCTGGTCGGCCAGGGTGAAGGCTTCGTCGAGCGTGGTGTCTTCGGTTGCGATCTCCAGCAGCTTGTCATTGGGCACGACAATCAGGGAGTCGACATATTTCTCCATTTCGCGGATGCCGCGTTCGGCATTCTGCATGCGCCGCGACCCTTCAAAACGGAAGGGCCGCGTGACGACACCGACCGTCAGGATACCCAGTTCCCGGGCGATTTGGGCGATGACCGGGGCCCCGCCGGTACCGGTACCGCCGCCCATGCCGGCCGTGATGAACAGCATGTCGGTTCCGCGAATCAGCTGGGCGATTTCATCTTTCGACTCGTTGGCGGCTTTCTCGCCGATTTCGGGATTGGCGCCGGCCCCGAGTCCGCGGGTGATTTTCTCGCCGATCTGGATCCGATTGCTGGAATTGGTCCGCATCAGCGCCTGGTTATCCGTGTTGACCGTGATAAATTCGATGCCCTGAACATCACCGTTGATCATGCGGTCAACCGCGTTGCATCCGCCGCCGCCGATGCCTATGACCTTGATGGTCGCAAAGTGATCGTTATCCATTCCAAATCCCATTTTATAGTCTGACAAGCCATCAACCCCTCTCAGCCTAAGCTGCCCTGGCTATCTGTATGTTTGTGTAAACGACTGTCTCCGGAGCGCAAGGTGGCCGGAGCAGACAGACACCCTTATTCTTTTCCAATTTTACACTAAGATGACAAACGACACAACAATATTTAGTGTTATTTTAAATTCTCCTTACAAGATATTGACAAAGGCAGATCATGACGGCTGAACGGGATCGCGCCCGTCCGCTTTCTCAGGATCCGTGCCGGCGGGACGGCGCCGATTGTCCCAGCGTTCCAGTAGCAAACGCCGAATGGTCGAGAAATTGATGAAAATCCGGTTGCCGAACGCGAACACGGCCGCCAGGCTCAGCTGGAGATTGAGCTGGTCACCCAGCGCGGCCAGCGCCACGGCGATTGCCGTATTGCCCAGGAACCCTGTCAGGAACAGCCGGATGTTGAACCGGTTCTGCAAGTTGGCGGTCATGGCGCCGATCACGGAATCCAGAACGGCCAGGATCCCGACCGCCACGTAGGACGAATAGGCGTCCGGAATGTTCAGGTTCCAGATCAGGCCGATGATCAGGCCAAGCAGCAAGCCAAGAATGGGAAACATCGTCCAACCTCCTCATCATGCATCCGGGATAAACGTCCGGTTGCCGCCGGTCAGGTCCAGGATGCCTTTGCCGCGGCCGTTCAGCACGTCCTGGTCGATGGCGAAGCGCAGCCAGAGCATGTGTTCTGTCAGTTCAGGCCCGATCTCGGCACGAACCGAAATCGCTTCGCCGGTGTCCGGGACGACCAGCGTCATATAGAGCAGGCGGCCGCTGACCGGGCGGATCTGGCTGACTTGCCCAAGCAGGAACACCTGCGGACGCGTGTCGCGGTCCGCCTCAATTATAGCACCGAGCAGGCCCACCGCGCGATGCAGGGCGTCAGGGGTGTCGGCCTCCAGGGCTTGTCCCAGGGTCATCGAGCGGATGGTCAGGCCTTCGATCAGCGGGATCTGCCCCGGCCGGTCCGCCTGGATCCCCATGGCGACACCATCCTTATCGATCATGACACAGCCGTCAGGAATGGCAAGCCAGGCGACCTCGATGCGCTCCTCAATCCGGAAAACCACCTGCCCGGGCAGATCAAGCGACACCTTGACCGACTTGATAACCGGGAAAGCGGCCGCGATTTGTTCTTCTGCTGTCCCGTAGCGCAGGCCGAGCCAGTGGTCCCATGAGCCGCCCAGACCTGCGAACAGGTGCTGCCCGTTTGTCAACCCGCTGGCCGCTTCAATGCCGGCCGCGTGCAGGCTGCGCAGCTCGCCCGCCCAGGCGAAGCGCTGCAAACGGAAAACAGGCAGGAGCCAGACGGCCAGAAACAGGATCGCAAGCGACACCGGCCAGCCTAGCAGGCGGAACCGGAGCCGATGCGGCGTTCTGGCCGGCCGGTCCTTGGAGGTTAGCGTTTTCACGGCCTGACCAGGCGCATGACATGTTCGCAAATCGCCGCGGCCGCGTCAGGTCTGGCCAGACTTGCCGCCTGGCGGCCCATCGATTCCAGCTGATCCGGCTGGTTCAGGAGCTGATCCAGCCGCGAGGCGAGCCAGGTCCCGGTCAGCTGCGCGTCAGGGCAAAGCAGGGCGCCACCGGCGTCAGCCAGCACCCGCGCGTTGAAGGTCTGGTGGTCGCCGGCTGCGTAGGGATACGGCACGAGGATTGCGGGACGGCCCAGCGCCGCGATTTCAGAGCAGGTCAAAGCGCCGGACCGGCAAATCAAAAGGTCGGCGGCAGCCATCCACTCCTGGATGTTGTGGATGTAGTCATGGACTTCGAGCCAGCGGCCTTCCGCGGCCGCCGCAGCCGCTATGGACGCGTACTGACGCTGGCCGGCAGCCAGGACGACCCGCGGAAGCACATGTCCCTCTCTTTCCATTTCGTGAACCCAGTCCGTCAAGCTGAGGATCGCCTGGTTGATCGTGCGCGCACCCAGGCTTCCGCCCATAGCCAGAACCAGGGGACGTTCTCCTTCCTGGTGCAGACGCTCCCGCACCGCCTGGCGATCCTGGCTGAAAAAGGCCGGGCGGACCGGATTGCCGGTGACGGCGATAGGCACATGACGGGGAAAATGGCGTTCCGTACCTGGAAACGCGACGCAGACCTGTTGACTTTGACGCGCCATCAGGCGGTTCGAACGGCCGGGGAAAGCGTTCTGCTCATGCAGCAGGACCGGTATGCCCAGCGAGGAAGCGGCTGATACGACCGGACTTGCGACATAGCCGCCGGTGCCGATCACGATGTGCGGCCGGAACTGGCGCATCAGCTGGCGGCATTGCCTGCGGCCGCGCCAAAAGGACCAGGCGGCCCTGACCATCGCGGGAGACGGGCGTCCGGGCAGCGGCCGCGCTTCGATCGCCTGGAACGCGTAGCCGGCCCGTGCGACCAGGTCGGACTCGATGCCCCGTTCGGTGCCGTAAAAGCGGATCTCGGCCTCGGGATCAGCCTGGCGGATGGCCTCGGCAATCGCCAGGGCAGGGTTCACATGGCCGCTGGTGCCGCCCCCGGAAAGAATGTAACGGTAACCTGCCATCATGAATCACCTGCCATTTGATTTTCTTGCTCGAGCGATCTCAGGTAAGCTTGGCGCTCAAGGTCTTCGCCGGTCCGGCTGGCCGGTTCGCTCCCCGGTTTCGCCTCCCGTTCCAGGGTTCGGACAGAGGAGAGCCGCTGGCCGGTGCGCGAAACAGCCAGGATGAACCCGATCGCCACCAGGAAAAACAAATTGGAGGTCCCGCCGTAGCTGAAAAACGGCAGGGATATCCCGGTGGTCGGCAGTGTCTCTGTGGCGACGCCGATGTTCAAAAACGCCTGGATGCTGATCAGCATGGTGTATCCGCCGGCCAGCAAAGCGCAAAACGTGTTGGCGGCATTGCGTGTGATGCTGATGCCGATCAGCATGAAAAGCAAGAAAAGGATCACGATCGAGGATGCACCCAGGAAACCGAGTTCCTCGCCGATGATCGCGAAAACAAAATCGTTGTGGGCTTCCGGCAGATAGTTGTACTTCTGGCGGCCCTTGCCCAGGCCGACCCCCGTCAGGCCGCCCGAGCCGATCGCGATCAGGGACTGGCGGATCTGGTGCCGGTCGTCGGACGAGGCTTCTTCCGGGTTGGTAAAGGTTTCCAGGCGTTTCGCGACGTGGGCGAAATTCTCTTCGACCGTCTCGTTCAGGCTGTTTTTCAGCTCGCCGGCCGGCATGACGCCCAGGACCAGCGAGCCTAAGAGGACGACCACCAGGAGCAGCACCAGCAGCTGGGTGAATGCGCTCAGCCAGGAACGCACCCGGATCCCGGCTGTCAGGAACAAAACGACCAGGATAAAGGCCATGATGACCGCAAAAGACAGGTGCGGCTGAAAGGCGATCACCAAAATCCACACCGCCAGCAGGACGCCGGGCAGCAGGATGTCGATCCAGCCGTCGGCCAGGAACTGGCGCAGGGGCGTTTTGAAGCGCAGTTTGCCGGCTTTGCGGCGGCGACGGACCATTGAGCAGTAGCCGGCAAAGCAGAAGACCAGGGCGATTTTGGCCAGCTCGGAGGGCTGAAACTGGATGCCGCCGATCACGACCCAACGCCGCGCGCCGTTGATCACAACGCCGAAAAAGCGGACATAGGCCAGAAGGGCGCTGGTCAGCACGTAGAGCGCGGCTGTCATCCAAAAATGGTCGAATAGGCCGACCGGCAGGATCAGGGCGATGAAGAGCGCCAGGATCAAGCCCATCGTCGTGATGCTGCCCTGCTTGAGCACGTAGAAGAGCGCGTTGCCTTCGCTCGAATAGGCGTCCGTCATGCTGGCGCTGAAGAGCATGACCAGGCCGAAGCAGACCATGATCAGGGTGATGACCAAAAGTCCGGCATGGACATGGCGGATCGGGGGCAGGGCCAGTTGGTCCGGCCTGACGCGCACCACGTCGCGGTTGCGGCTTTCCTGCCCGCGCAGGAACCGGTCATTTTTCATCTGGCACCCCTCCTTCCCGTCTGCCTGGCCGCGAATTGCTCAAAGCAGCAGCAACAGGCCGATGATCGTGCCGACAGCCGCTGTCAGCGTGAAAACGCGGACAATTTTGACTTCCGGCCAGCCGCCCAGTTCATAGTGGTGGTGGATCGGCGACATGCGGAAAATCCGTTTGCCGCCGGTCTTGCGAAAATAGATGACTTGGATGATCACGGACATCGATTCGACCATGTAGATGACCCCGATCAGCAGGATCAGCCAGGGCGCGCCGTAGAGCAGCGCAACGCCGGCGATACCGGCACCCAGCGCCTGCGATCCGGTATCACCCATGAACACGCGGGCCGGATGGCGGTTGAAGACCAGAAAAGCCAGGCAGGCGCCGGTCATCGCCAGTGCGGTTAAGGCGCCCGCCTGGACAGCCTGGGTCATGGGCTGGATCAGGAAAGCGGCCAGGAAGAAGCCGACGCCGCTGACCGCCGTCACAGACGAAGCCAGACCGTCGACGCCGTCGGTCAGGTTGACCGAATTGCTGGTGAAAAACAAGACCAGAACGACAAAAACAAGGTATGGCAGCCGAAACCAGCCGCTGATCGGCAGGGCCTGGCCGGTCAAAGGCAGCAGGAAGACCGCAGGTTCTGGCGCCAGATAAAGGTAGTAGACGCTGAAAGCGATGCTGATCAAAAGCAACAGCACCGTTTTCTGGCGGACGGACAACCCTTTTTTGCTGACACGGACCTTGATGTAGTCATCGACAAACCCCACCGCGCCGAACAGCAGCATCAGGAGAATCAGGACACCGGCCTGGTCCGGAATGATCTCCAGCAAGAAGGCGGCGATGGCCAGCAGGAAAAGCGGTGCGAGAAAAAACAGGCCGCCGAAGGTCGGTGTGCCGCTCTTGCTGAAGTGGCTTTTCGGCCCGTCGTCACGGACTATCTGGCCGACCCGCAGCCGGCGCAGCAGCGGCAGGCCGAAAAAGCCGGCCAGCACGGTCAATGCAAAGACCGCCAGGGCGAAGATAACCATCGGGAGCCAGACAGACAGCGTTGTCATCGTTCTTCCTCTTTCCGGACCTGGTCAAACTGCTCAAGCAGCAGAGCCGTGACATGTTCCATCGCATACCCGCGAGAACCTTTGACCAGGAGAAAATCGCCCGCCTGCAAACCGGCCGACAGTCGGGTAGCCATCTCCTCGTGGTCCTGGCAGCTGCAGGACGGGATTTCCGGGTTGACCGTGCGGGCGCCGATCAGCAGGTCGTCCGCTTCCGGTCCGTAAGCCAGCAGCAGGTCAAAGCCCAGTTCGGCAACCCGCTCGCCAACCTGACGATGCGCTTCTGGTGCGAAAGGGCCCAGTTCGAGCATGCAGCCGAGCGCCGCGACCTTGCGTCCGGATTGTCCGGCCAGGACGGCCAGGGCCTCGAGGGCGGCTTCCATCGACTCGGGCGCCGCGTTGTACGAATCGTCCATGATCGTGATTCCGTGCGACCGAACCAGCTTCTGGCGGTTGCCGGAGACCGGACAGCTGGCGGCCCCCGCCGCTGCCTCATCCAGGCTCACATCCAGGGCCTTGGCAGCCGCAAGGCCGAACAGGGCGTTGCGGACATGGTGCAGGCCGGGAAACGGCAAGGTGACCGCAACCGTTTCATCCTGTTGGCCGAAAGACAAGCAGCTGGCCGTGAAGGCGGTTCGCTCAGCCGATACATCAGCCGGTCCGGCCGACAGAATGAACGCCGGCGGGCGCGGCAGCGACCGTGCGGCAGAAAGCCCCCGAGGCGTCGCGCAGATCAGCGCCAGGCGGATCCCATCCGCCAACTGGCCCGCCGCCTGGATCAGGAGCGGGTCATCGGCATTCAATATCAGCAGACCGCCGGGCTTTAGCCCTTCCACGATCTCCCACTTGGCTGCCAGGATCGCCTCGCGGCTGCCCAGGCGCCCGATATGCGACCAGCCGATGCATGTGATCAGGGCGATATCCGGCCGGGCAATCCGGCTCAGCAGGCTGATTTCACCGCGCCCCCGCATGCCCAGCTCGACGACGACCGCCTCGTCCTGGCGACTCGCGCCCAGCAAGGTCTCCGGCAGTCCGATCTCGTTGTTACGGTTGGCCGTTGTCTGATAGACGCGCAGGGCAGGTTCGAGGCAGGCGGCGACCATCTGGCGGGTCGATGTCTTGCCGACCGAACCCGTGACGGCCACGACGCGGCCGGGCAAGGTCTGGCGATAACCGGCCGCCAAATCCTGCAGGGCCAAGAGCGTGTCCGGCACCAGCAGGACCGGCACGGTCAGGTCAGGATTTCCGGACAGCGCTTTCGCATCATCGATCAGCAGCGCCGCCGCCCCGCGTTCGGCCGATTGGGCCAGAAAGTCATGACCGTCGAAACGGTCGCCGTGCAGAGCGATAAACAGCTCGCCCGGTTTCAGAGAGCGGCTGTCGCTGCTGACACCCGGTATCAGGTCCGCAAAAGGAGCGGTGCCTTCCCGGACCAGGCGGGCCCCGGTCCAAGTGATGAGCTGTTCAGGTGTCAGGTTCAGCATGATCATCTTCCTCGAGCGCTGCCAGGCAGGCGGCAGCGACTTCCGCGTCATCGAAATGGATGGTCCGGTCCTTGAAGATCTGGTAGTTCTCATGCCCCTTGCCGGCGATGACCACCATGTCGCCAGGCTTTGCTTCGCGAACGGCCCAGCAGATGGCGTCGGCGCGATCGGGGACGACTTCGTAGCGTCCGCCGGTTGGCGTGATGCCGGTGATGATGTCGCGGATAATCGCGGCAGGATCCTCGGTGCGCGGGTTGTCGGACGTGATCACAGTCAGGTCGGCCAGCCGGCCGGCGGTCTCGCCCATTTCGAACCGCCGTGACCGCGCCCGGTCGCCGCCGTTGCCGAAAACGACGATCAGGCGGCCGCTGACATAGTCGCGCAGCGTCTCAAGCAGGTTTTCAAGGCTGGCTGCGTTGTGGGCATAGTCAACAATCACCTGGAACGGCCGAAGCGTCGGGATCGGCTGGACGCGTCCAGGCACCGCGATCGTCGCCAGGCCGGCACGCACCGCGTCCAGGGACGCGCCTGACAGCCCGGCGCACGCGATGGCCGCCAGGGCGTTGGTAACATTGAACCGGCCCGGCATGCCGACGAATACCTCGCCCTGGTACCAGGGACTGATCAGGTTGAACCGGGTGCCGACCCGCTGGTCCTGGACTGCTTTTTCCAGGTTGTCCGCCCGCACATCCGCGTCCGGAGACAGCCCGTAGGTCAGGCAGGGGCCCTGCACAGCCTGGCGCACGCGCGCGTACTGGGGGATATCCCGGTTGATCACGGCGTTGCGGCAAAGCCCGAACAACTTCAGTTTCGCGTTCAGGTAGTCCTCCATATCGGTGTGCTCGCGCGGCCCGATGTGGTCATGGTACAAGTTGGTGAACGCGCCGGTGTAATAGGCGCAGCCATACACGCGGTCGAGCATCAGGCCCTGGGAAGACACTTCCATCACGCAGCTGTCCATCCCCTGCTGCACCATGTCGTCGAGCAGAGCCTGCAAATCATAAGACTCCGGCGTCGTCCGCGAGGCGTAGGTGATGTGATCGCCGATGATGTTGGCGACCGTGCCGATCAGGCCGACCCGACGGCCGGCGGCGGCCAGGATGGCGCGCGTCATGTACGTCGAGGTCGTCTTGCCCTTGGTTCCGGTCAGGCCGATCAACTCCATCCGACCTGATGGGTGGTTGAAAAAACGGTCGGAGACATGCGCCAGCGCACGGCGCGTGTCCGCGACCCGGATCCACGGTACCGTCAGGCCTTCGACCGGCTTTTGCAGCAAAACGGCTGCCGCGGCCTGGCGCTGCGCCTGCAGGGCGTACTGGTGGCCGTCGGTCACAAAGCCCTCAATGCAGACAAAGAGCGCACCCTGGCGCGCTTTGCGCGAGTCATAGACGATCGTGTCAACCTCCAGGGACAAGTCGCCGCTGGTTTCGATGATGTCGAGTCCGTTGGTCAGTTCAGTCAAGGTCATGCCGGTCCTCCTGCAGAATGCTTCTGACAGATCATTTTAGTCCGACGCGCCGCTTTGGGCAAGCTCTTCTTCGACCGCGGCAAAAATAACCTCGACCAGGTCACCGGGTTTCAGCCGGACCGTGACGGGAACATCGTCATCGGGGCTGGTTACATCCGGTTCGTCATCGTCGTCCGGTTCCGCGGGGGTGATCGTCGGCCCCGGTGTCGGGCTGACCTGCCGGTCAGGCCGTGCCGGCGGCGGATTCTGACTGACCGCCAGGCCCAGACATTCGCCGCTGATCAGGATGTTGAGCCCGCTCTTTGCGGCCAGGGTCTGGCACTCGTTGACCGTCCGGCCGCTAAAGTCCGGGATCGCGATTTCTTCGACGACCGGCTCGCTCACCGGGTAAAGCACGACCAGGCCGCGGCTGTGCAGTTCGGTTCCGGCCGCCGGCCACTGGAACTTGACCAGGGTGGCCTCGCCCATCGCCGCGTCACCGGCTTCGCCGCGCAGGCCTTGATCCGCCAGTTCGCGCAGCGCCTGGCCCAGTGTCAGGCCGCCGACATCCGGGACGGCCGTTTTGGCCATCAAGCGCGAGACATCCGTTTCGCGGTAGACGCGTTCGACCCCGAGGTATTCCAGCGTGCGCGAGACCACGGCGCCGCAGGTTTTGGCGGCTACCTTGGAGGTCAGTTCTTTGTCGACGGGCTTGTTCAGGACGATCAGAACCACAATTTCCGGGTTGTCAGCAGGGGCCAGCGCGGCAAAAGACAAGGTGTGGTCACCGAAATCATCGGTCGATGTGCTGGTCTTGCCGGCAACGGCATATCCTTCGACGTAGGCCGGCGAACCGGTCCCGTTCATCACAACGCCTTCCATCAGGCTGCGCATGCGCGCCGCCGTCGTTTCAGAAATCACCTGGCGGACCGTTTCCGGCTTGACATCCTTGACCAGGTCTCCGGCGCTGTCCGTCACCGATTTGACGATCGCGGGCCGCACCAGCTTGCCGCCGTTGGCAAAGGCGCTGTAAGCGGCTGCCAGCTGCAGGGGCGTCACGGTCGAGGATTCGCCGTAGGACAAGGTCGCCATATCCAGCTCGGTCGGCTGGCTGTGCAGGATGCCCTGGCCTTCGGCCGGCAGGTCGATGCCCGTTTTGTCCATCAGGCCGAAGCTGCGGATATACGTATAGAAACGCTCGACCCCGAGGCTCAGGGAGAGCTGGGCGAAGACCGGGTTGCACGAACGCCAGAACCCCATCTCCAGGGTCTCATCGCCGTGGCCGCCGTGGCGGACGCAGTTGATCGTCCAGTTGAACAGCTTGAGCGGCCGGCAGGTGACGGTCGATTTCTCGTGGACCAGCGCTTCCTCGAGCGCCATCGCGGCCGTGAGCGACTTCATCGTCGAGCCGGGTTCATAGGTGTCCGAAATGACGCGGTTGCGCCAGACCTGGCCGGATAAGTACTCGATGGCGTCCTTGCTCTGGTCGTCCCAGGTTTTTGGGTCCTGACCGGGCGGGCAGGCTGTCGGGTTGCCGGAGTCGAAGTAGGGCCAGGAGGCCATCGCCAGCACGGCACCGGTATACGGGTCCATGACGATCGCGCTGCCGCCTTCCTGGATCTCGTACAAGCTGACGGCTGACGCCAGCTCCTCCTGGAGGATCGTCTGGATGTTGATATCGAGGTTCAGGACCAGGTTCTGCCCGTCCTGGGCCCTCAGGCTGGTCGGTACGGAAAACGGCAGGCTGCCCTGGCTCTCGTAGTTGTCGCGTTCGACATACGTGTAACCGGGCTGACCCGTCAGCAGGCTGTTGAACTGCAGCTCGATGCCCAGCTGGCCGACCAGCCGGCCTTCGTCATAGCGGCAAAAGCCCAGAACCTGGCTGGCCAGGCTGCCGTTGGTGTAATAGCGCCTCGCCTCCGTGTCGATGCGGATGCCGCCCAGCGTGTTGTCCTTGATGAAGGCGCGCAGCTTCTCCGCCTGCGCCCGCGGAACGTCCTTGGCCAGCTGCAGATAGGGCGCATCCTTCTTGGCCATCGCGGTCCGAACGTGTTCGATATCCAGTTCGAGGGCTTCGGCAATCCCGGCGGCTATGGTCTCGTCGGAAATGTCCTTCTTGATCGAATACAGGTCCTTGGGGGTGATGCCGATCCGGTGCACATAGGTTGTCCCCGCCAGCTCGACGCCGTTGCGGTCGTATACCGTGCCGCGGCGCGGCTCTTCGACGACCTTGTCATAATGGAGCGCAGCCGCCTTTTCGGCGTTGGCCGCGTAAGCGACAATCTGGATCTGGTAGAGCTGGTAAAGCAAGACGGCCGCGAACAGGCAAAGCAGGATGCCGAAAAAGACGATGCCGGGACGCCGGCTCGGTTTGCGGCGCGGCCGGCGGGTCCTTTTAGCGGGGACTGCGGCGGCCCGGACAGGCCGCGGCCGGCTATTTTGCTGCCAGCGCGTGTCGCGAAACGGTTCCCTGGCCACGTCAGTCGCCCTGAACGCCGATGCTGATCGTCTTGAAATATTGCTCGATCGAGGCGAAGACACCGTTCAGGTAAGCGTCGTCCGACGCGCCTGACCCGTCTCGGACAAAGACAATCCGGTCTGTATCCGGAACGTTGACGGCAACCTGCTGGCTGCGGGCCGGATCCTGCAGGCCCAGCCTGGCGATCGCCTGTTTGCGAATCTCGTCCAGGTTGGTCTGCTGCGCCAGTGCTTCCCGGATCTGGCCGCTCTCTTTTTGGTTTTTCTGAATTTCCAGCTCCATGGCGACAACCGCAAAGTTCCGTTCCAGGATCTTCGCCTGCCGATAGACCATCACGCCGAACGTGCCGGCTGTGAACAGGACGAGGAAAACCATCGTGGCCAAAAGGCGCAGGCGGCGCCGGGACAGCGCGCGCCGGACAGCCAGGGTACGCTGCTTCAGGATCTGATCGGCGTCCGGGGTCGCACTGACCGGTATCCGGCGCGTTTTGATCGTCTCCGTCTCCCATGCGGGGCGGGTGGCCGGCCGGCTGGTGCTTTTCACGATCCGTTTCAGGGCCAGGTTGCCATCGAAAGCAGGCATAGGGGTCCCTCCGTTCATACTGTCGGCGCGTACGCTTCGAAGCAGCGCAGGCGTGCGCTTCTGGCGCGCGGGTTGTTTTTCTGTTCTTCGCTGTCGGCCGTCACAGGACGCCGGGTGACAACCTGTCCGGCCGAACGGCGGCCGCATGTGCAGACCGGGAAGTCGCGCGGACAGATACAGGGGTTTTCCAGGAGCCTGAAGGCCTGCTTGACCAGGCGATCCTCCAGAGAATGGAAGGTGATGACGCACAGCCGCCCGTTTTCCGCCAGGAGGCCCGGAGCATCTCTCAGGAGCATTTCCAGGGCGCCCAGTTCGTTGTTGACGGCGATGCGCAAGGCCTGGAAGGTGCGCCGGGCCGGATGCTGGGCTTCGCGTTTTGACGCTGCCGGCATCACGCGGCTGACCAGGGCGGCCAAGTCCGCCGTGCTGGTGAAAGGCCGGGTCTGGCGCCTTGCCGCGATCGCCTGGCTGATCCGGCCGGCATAGCGCTCTTCACCGTAATCCGCGAGGATGCGGCTGATCTCATGGGCCGGCCAGGTGTTGACGATCCCGGCGGCGGTCAGCGTATCGGCCTGGTCCATGCGCATGTCCAGAGGCCCGTCCGCATGGTAGCTGAAGCCGCGTTCCGCCTGGTCCAGCTGCCACGAGGAAACCCCGAGGTCAGCCAGGATGCCCTGGGCAGCAGGTCTTCCCTGCCCGGCCATAATCTGAGCCAAATCGCTGAAGTTGGCGTGCACCAGAATGCGTTGGGCCGGGCTGGGATGGCCCTGCAGGCGGCTCTTGGCCGCCTCGAGCGCGTCACGGTCCCGGTCAATGCCGATCAGGAGGCCGTCCGGACCAAGTCCGTCCAGAATCGAGGCGGCATGGCCGCCGCCGCCGAGCGTACAGTCGACGTAGCAGCCGTCCGGACGGACCTGCAGCAGGCGAAGCACGTCCGCGGCGAGCACGCTCTGGTGGCCGAACTCACAATCCCTTGACATCGAAACGTGTCAGGTCGACGCCGGCCAGCGAGCCCTGCTCCTCCTTCTGTTCGTCGTAGAAGGTCTTGGCGCAGATCTCGAGTTTGTCGATCATGTCGATGAAGCAGATTTCGTCGCCGCGTCTGACCTGAATATGCGACCAGAGCTCGTCACTGACCGAGATGCGGCCCTGGCTGTCCAGTTCGCAGGTCATGGCCTCGCCGATCAAAAGGCGTTTCAGGCGGCGGACCTGGGGGTCCGTGCCTGACAGCTGGCCCAGCTGTTCGCGGATCAGGGTGAACTGCTCCGGGGAATACGCGGACAGGTAGCCGTCGTCCAGGCTGAGTGTCACAACCAGAGAAGCCCCGATCGTGCCGCGCAGGCGTGCCGGTACAAAGACACGTCCCTTGGCGTCGATGGTGTGTGTAAAACGGGCCATGTCCTCACCTCCCTGTCCGCGCCGCAATTAGCGCCACGATTACCCACTGTTAATCCTTTTTTTGCTACATTTCACCACTTGATTGTCATTTTACACGCAAACCGAACAGAATGCAATCGAGCCGGGATTGAACATCGCAATGTCACGCAAATGTAACAAACCCGTCAGGTTTCTGGCGGGAAACCGGACGGGTCCGTGCGGTCAGCGGCTTTGGCCGCTGCTTATTTTGCGTTCAGGTTACGGTCGATGGAGATGCTCAGCATGACACCGATGGCGAAAAAATTAACAATCATGGCGGTGCCGCCCAGGCTGATGAACGGCAGCGGGATGCCGGTGATCGGCAGCAGGCCCACGCACATGCCCAGATTCTCGATAAAGTGGAAGGCCAGCCCGGCGGTCAGACCGACCAGGATCAGGGCCGAGGACAGCCGGTGCGTATGGACCTTGGACGCGACATACAAGGCGCGGGTCAGGAAGAAAAAAACCAGGATCAGAAGCGCCGTCGTGCCGATGAACCCCATGTGTTCCGACACCGCGGTGTAAATGAAATCGCTTTCCTTGACCGGCACATGCACCGGCGTTTCGCGCAGGCTGCCGGCCAGGCCGCCGGAGGCGATCGCGCGCCGGGCCTGCATCAGGTTGTAGGACGCGGCCGGGTCGTGCCCAGGATAAAGAAAGGTCAGGATGCGGTTTTTCTGAAAGGTGTCAAAATAGAAAAACCAGGCCAGCGGGACGGCCACAACCAGGGCCGACAGGCCAAGCAGCACGAAACGCCAGCGAATCCCCCAGACGAACACGACGCAGACAAACATGAAGATAATGACCATGGCCGTACCGAAATCCGGTTGTTTCAAGATCAGCAGCAAGGGAACACCGTACATCGCCGCCAGGACTGCCATGCCTTTCCAGATCCGGCTCGGCGTACTCATCCATTCGAAGACATAGGCCGAAGCCATGGCCAGGCCGATCTTGGCCAGTTCCGACGGCTGAAAAGAGCCGATCAGCGGAAGGTCAAGCCAGCTGTCCGCGCCCCACGTGTCGACCATCGTATAGCCGTCGACCAGCACATAGACGAGCAGGAGCACACTGACCCCGTAAACCCCCCAGGCAATCAGGCGCATGGTCGGCACCTCGATGACGCTGAGCATCAGGGCCAGCAGGATGCCGGCCAGGACGGCGCCGGCCTGGCGGTAGAGGTTCATCGGGTAGGCATCGCCGAACCCGTCCGCGAGTACGTGGCTTAAGACGTACAGCCCGATCATGGCTAAAAGGAGCACTGGAATGAACAGCCAGTAGTCCAGGATACGGAAATAGGTCTGCCTTTTCAGTTGTTCAAATCCGGTTCGGGCCATCAGGGTGACGCGGGCTTATCCGGATCTGCCGGTTTGGCCGGCAGCTCGTCCTCGATGGCGACAAAGTCTGCCGATGCATCCTCGCTGTCCTCAGGGGCCGGTTCAGCAGAGGTTTCGCTGTCGTCAGCTGACAGGGCGCGCGTCAGCTCCAATCGCATCTGACGGCGCTTTAAGACGATCAAAAAGACAATCGAGCCGACGACCATCAGGGCGGAAAGCAGCATCGAGATCCGGATGCCGGTATTCCCAATCACCAGCGGGTCGGTGCGGATGCTCTCGACAAAATAGCGGACCATGCCGTACAGCAGCAGATACCACAAGGTCGTCTGCAGCGGGAACGTGCTCTTTTTGCGTACGCGCAGCAGCCAGAAAAAAATCAGCAGGTTGGCGGCAAATTCGTAGAAGAAGGTTGGATGCACCGGCAGGTCCGGGTTGAGGCCGGTCACCCGAGTGACATACTGGAGGTAATAGTCGGTCTGGTTGCTGTACATGCCCCAGGGAAGTGTCGTATTGGTACCGAACGCCTCCTGGTTGAAAAAATTGCCCCAGCGCCCGATCGCCTGTCCCAGCGGGACATACACGGCGAAAAAATCAAGCAGGCGGACCAGAGAAATTTTCTTGACGCGCGTAATGACGATGATCGCGATCACACCGCCGATGACACCGCCGTAAAAGGCCAATCCGCCGTCGCGGGTACTGAACACGCGCCGCAGGTCCTGGGAGAAGTATTCCCATTCGAACACGACATAAAACAAGCGCGCCATCACGATCATCAGCGGGATGATCACGATGAACGTATCCATGACATCGTCCGGCGTCAGTGAAAATTTTGGAGCCTGCCGCATCGCCAGCAGGAGGCACAGCACGAGCGCAAATGCGATCAACAGGCCGTACCAGTAGACCGGCCATCGGCCGAACAGCTCGAATGCGACCCGGTTGACCGGCAGGTCATGGATGCCAAGACCGGGGAAATCGACAAGAAAATCAGGCTGCATGGCGGTTTTTCACCTCCGGGGTGTCACGAGAGCTGTCACATAGGCCTGAGGATCGGCCAAAAAAGACAGCTGGCTTAACGCTTGTACGGGATCAATCTTATCATAGATGGACGGATAATCGAAGAGGTCGACAGGCAGCAGGCTGGCGCGGGCCTGGACCATGCCGCCGTGCTCGACCGAATCAAGCGCCTGGACCATCTCGCCGGCGGCGGCGCGTTTCTGCGCCGCGAAGATCAGCTCATCCAGCCCGTCCCGGCAGGCTGCGGCCAGGCCCTCCCGCAATCGTTTGGCTGCCTCGGCCGGCTTTTCGGATTCACCGCCGCAGGCCAGAAACCCGTAACTGGCGTCCCAGGAAAAGTGGCAGCCGAAAGAGTCGTTGATCAGGCCGTCCCGATAAAGTGCGTCATAGAGCGGGGAAACCGGCGATAGCAGCGTATCCAGGACCAGCCGGGCGGTGCGCTGGCGCCTGGCTTTTTCCAGCCCGTTCAGAGAAGCGCGGCCGTCCCGGACCGGATCCTTGACCCCGATCATGAAAAGCGGGACGTAGACGTCCATCTCGAGCTGCATGTCCTTTTGGCAGGGCAGCTCCGGCTCGCCGGGAAAGATTGGGATGGCAGGCCCGGGATGCGGCTTATTGGCGTCAGACAGGCAGCGGTCCAGCACACCCAGCACCGAATCCAGATCGAAATCGCCCGCCAGCGTCAGATGCAGCTGGCTGGGATGGTAGAAAAGCCGGAACGCTTCGGACAGGTCCTGCGCCGTGATCGAAGCGACAGACGCCGCCGTTCCGCCTATATCTGTCCGAACCGGGTGGGCCTGGTAGAGCCCTTCCATCAGGAGCTGGCTGCAGCGCGCATCGGGGTCGTCCTGGTACTGGCTGAGTTCGGCTTGGATGATCGGCTTTTCAGCCGCCACGCGGGCCTCGTCCAGCTGGGGCTGGAGCAAGGCGTTCAGCCAGAGCCGGAAAGCGTCTTCGAAGTGGTCGCTGGATGAGAAATAATACAAGGTGTGGTCGTGCGTGGTGTAGGCGTTGGCCGAAGCGCCGAGCCCGGCCAGATGGCCGGCCAGGCCGCCGCCGTCATCACGGCTGAACACGCAGTGTTCCAGGAAATGGGCGGTACCTGAGGGTAACGCCACCTGGCTCCGGCCATGGCGGCAGCGGGTATGGATGGAGCCGAACGGCACGGCGGCCGCGGCGAACTTGCGTACGAAACCCGGGTAAGGCAGGACACGCAAAGTCAGGCCGGATGGATGCCGGATCGTGATGAGCGATTTGCCGGTCAGGTTGTCATGGCGGCTCTGACCCTGGCAGCCGAAGGGCAAGCGCGTCATGTTTTTCATAGAATCGGTTTCTCCTTAGCTTGGTTCTCCGGTTGCCCGGTCAGAATAACGGTCGTGCGCAAGCGCATCTGGCGCGCGCATGCGATCACCTGTTCGCGTGTCACATCCTCGATCTGGCGGATCGAGTCCTTAAGACACATCAAACGTCCGGTCAGACGGCCGTTGACTTCGCGTGTCAGCAGGCTGGACACGTCATCCCCAGCGGCCTTGAGCGCACTGATCAGCATCATTTTCGAGCGCTGGACAAGCAGGTCGTCGAACTGGCCTCCGGCCAGCTTCCCGACCTGCTCCCGGATGGCTTGTTCAGCCGCCTCGAGCTTTTCGGGCGCCACACCGGCCAGGATGAACAGGCTGGAAAGGAAGCGCTGGCTCATTGAAAACACCTGGTAGGCCAAACCCATCTGCTCGCGGATGACATCGAACAGCAGCGAATGGACATCGCCGCCCAGCATGCTGTTCAGCAGGACTGCCGGGCCGCCCTGGTGGGCGTAATATGCCGGCAGGCCGTCGTACGCCAGCGCCAGCCGGGCTTGCTCGACGGTTTTGACGGTTACGTCGCGGCATTCGTCCGCCGCGGGGCAATCCGACGGCAGCAAGCCCGGATGCAGCCGGGGGCGCACCGCCCGGGGCAAGCGATTCAGGAGCGCGACGCAATGCTCGGTCATGGGCGCGTCGACCGGACCGCCAAGGTAGGCCGACAGCTGCATGCCGTGCATAAGCTCCCGGTAACCTTCCAGCAGGTCGTCCCGCGTGATCGTTTTTAGGTCCTCCGCGCGCCCGATTGCGGGCAGCCCATGGACCTTTTCGCCGCAAAAAAGCTCCAGGCAGCGGTCATAGGTCCATTTAAGCTTGTCGTTGGCGCGTGCGAGCAGGCTAAGCAGGAGGTTTGAGCGCTCGCTTTCCACGATTTCATCCCGGAAGGCTTGGGTTTTCTCATCCCAGTCAGGATCGAGCAAAACTGAGAAAAGCAGGTCACAAGCTTCCTGGAAAGGCGAAGAGCCGTCGGTCCAGCGCGCCAGTGCGTCGACGGAAAAGACCAGGGTCTGGATATCGCCGCTTTTTCCTGCATGGCTGTCCAGAGACGCGCCGTACAGGTTGTCCAGAGCAAGGGCCATCCGGGTGCGGCCGGGATAGGCGCGGCAGGTCGCGGTCAGGACTTCGGCCAGAAGCGCGTTGCGGGCGAGCTGCCGGGGCGTGGCCCGCGTCTGGAAAACAAGATGCAAACTGGCCTGGGCAAAGCGGCGGCTGCTGAGCAGAAACAGCGGCACATCCCCGACCCTCGTCTTCTCGTAGCATTGCTCGGCGTCGCGGTGCCAGGCACGCACCTGCTCCAGATCGGCCTGGATCTGATCGCGCAAGACCTCAAGGGAGTCAAAGCGCTTTTCCGGTCGGATAAACTTGAGCAGCTCGATTGTGACGGTTTCGCCGTAGAGGTGCAGGTCGGCATCGAAGATATGCGTTTCAATGACCGGAACCGTTTCGTCCGGGCTGACGGTCGGCCGCAGCCCGATGCTGGTGATCGCTTCCCAGGTCTGTCCCAAGGCCCGGACACGGGTCGCGTAAACCCCCAGGGCAGGCTGGACTTTGCCTGCCGGCAAGGGCAGGTTCGCGGTCGGGAACCCCAATGTCCGACCCAGACGGCGTCCGGACAGGACGATGCCGCCTAGGCTGTAGGGTCGGCCCAGCAAAGATGCGGCCTGCTCGACATCCCCTTCCTGGATCAGGGTGCGGATCCTCGAGCTGGAAATCTTGCCTGGCCCCATGACCACTTCGTCAACAACAACGAGTTCAATGCCGCGCTGCCCGGTCCACGTTTTCAGCAGTGCGACGTCGCCTTCGCCCCGGGCGCCAAACCGGTAGTCGGGTCCGACGACCAGCAGCTTAGCCTGAAAACGCCCGGCGATCAGCTCCTCGAGGAATGTGCGGGCACTTAAGGCAGCCAGTTCCGGCGTAAAGTCGGCCAGATGCGCCTCATCGAGGCCCATCTCGTCGAGCAGCGCCAGCCGCTCTTCGACGGTGCCCAGATAGGCAAACGGCTTGTCCGGTTTCAGGACATGCTCCGGGTGGTTGGCAAAGGTGAAAACCGAACTCGTCAGGCCGCGCGGCCCGCACAAGCCAAGCAGCGTGCGGACAAGCTCCGCGTGGCCGCGATGCAGCCCGTCAAAAAAGCCCAGGGCCATGCCGCGCCTGACGGCCGGCAATGACGGTTCATCTCCCGTGTAGATCCTCAAGATCGATCAGCACCCTTTCTGTCCGAATGCGCCAGGCATCCGCTTGCTGTAATGGATATCGCGCGATGGCCGCCAGGCGGCCGTTCCAGGCCAGCAGGCAGCGGTCCGATCCGGGATCGGCCGTCAGGAAAACCGGCTGTCCCCTGACCAGGGCTTCGGCCTGCCCACGCTCCAGATCCAGAACCGGCCAGTCCGGCAGGGCGTCTGCCGGAGAAACCAGCCATTGTTCCGCCTCGAGACGGGTCAGCCGGCATTCGAAATCAGGGCAGCCGGACAGATGCTCGGCCAGCTCGCCGAGTCCGATCGCCTGGCTGTCGGTCCAGGGTCCTGCCCCGGTCCGGCGCAGGGCCTGCGCATGCGCGCCCCAGCCGGTCTCCTCTCCCATGGTTTCGCACAGGCTGCGGATATACGTGCCCTTCGAACAGCGCACACGGATAACCGCCTGTACGTGTTCGAACAGCGCGACATGCTCCAGAACAGCCTCATAGATACGAACCGGGCGGGGTTCGCGGGTGACCTCCTGTCCCTGGCGGGCATAGCGGTAAAGCGGCCGGCCATCGACCTTGACCGCAGAATAGAGCGGCGGCACCTGGCTTTTGATCTCTGTCAGATTGGCCACGGCCTGTCGCACCGGGGCAAAGTTGTCAGATAATAACAGCGCGCGTTCGGCATCTGTCAGCGGATGGACAGACGTCGTCTGGCCCGTCAGATCGAGGGTGTCTGTCGTGCGTCCGAACGCGACAGTGACCCGATAGGTCTTGTCCTGCGATTCCATGTACTGGATCAGGCGGGTGGCCCGGCCGAAGCACACCGGAAGCAGTCCGTCGGCAAAGGGATCGAGCGTTCCGGTATGTCCGATCTTGCGGATACCCAAAACGCCGCGCAGTTTGGCGACAACATCGAACGATGTCCAGCCGCGCGGCTTGTCGACCAGGAGGATACCGCCGGAAGTCAGGCGCAAGGCGTTGACAGCGCGTCACCTGCCTTCTCGATCAGCATTTTTTCGGCTTCGGCCAGTGACAAACCCGCCAGGGTCATACCGGCAGCGCGCGGATGGCCGCCGCCGCCGAACCGGGCGGCCAGCTGCGAGGCATCGACCGCCGTGCTCGTGCGCAGATTGACCCTAATCTGCCCGTCTGCCTGCATGCGCAAAATCATCGCCAGGTCGACGCCGGCGACATTTTTGAGCTCGTTGATCATGCCGTCCAGATCGTCGTCGGTCGCCTGGAAGCGATCCAGCGTAGCCGGATCGACCGATGCAGACACGACACGATCCGAGTAGCTGAAGCGGGCCTTGGTGCAAAAATAGCCTTTGAGGCGCAGCTTCGCCTGGCTGGACTGGTGGAACAGGCGGTAGGTGATCTGCCTCAGGTCCAGATCGCGGTGCATCAGCTCGGATGCGATCGTAAAACTGCGCGCGGAGGTGTTGGAATAGACAAAACCGCCTGTATCGGAGATCAGCGCGGCCATCAAGAGCGTTTTTTCGTCCGGACCCAGAAGGCGGGTCCCGGACTTGGCTTCGAGGCTGAGCAGCAGGTCGTAGACCAGTTCCGCACAGGCGGCGGCGCGGGTATCGACCAGATCCGTCTCGTGAAGCGGCCTGCGGGCGATGTGGTGATCCAGAACCCAGCGTTCCTCAGCCAGGACACAGCCTGCCTCGCGCTGTCCGGTTCGCTGCGGATCCGCGCAGTCCAGGAGCAGGGCGATCGTCTTTTCAGGCTGCATCATCCATCCGGTGCCGCTGGTGTCGACCGGGCTGATTTTCGCCAGGGCCGGCAGAAAATCGAGCTTGGGCGGAACCGGTTCATCGAGGGGCAATCGCACCGTTACCGACAGTTTTTCGAGCGCAAGCAGCAAAGCCAGCGCCGAGCCCAGAGCGTCGCCGTCCACATTGACATGGGGGAACAAGTCGACCCGTTCCTGCCGGCCGCTAAGGCTCAGCAAACGGGCAGACAGCCGGTCAATCTTCTGCTTCATGATCCGTCTTCTGTTTCGTCTGGCGGTCCGGTTCGCCCAGCGCTTCGTCGATCAGGCGGGAGATCCGGATGCCGCGCTCGATCGAGTCGTCGAACTGGAAATGCAGTTCTGGCGCGACGCGAAGCCGGATCCTGGATGCGACCTCGCGGCGAATATAGCCCGAGGCTGAACGCAGGGCGGCCGCACAATTTTTCCGGGCCTCTTCATCGCCCATGACACTGATGTAGATCCGGGCGTGGGACAAGTCCCGCGACGCATCAACCGCAACAACAGAAACCAGTTCCGGCATGCGCGGGTCCTTAATCTCGTTTTGAATCAGGTCGGCGATCACCTTGCGGATTTCATCGCCGACCCGGTTTGCGCGCTGCAACCTGATCAGCCTCCCTCAATTTCCTGCATCTCAAAGGCTTCGATCACGTCGCCTTCCTTGATATCGTTGAAACGCTCAAGCCCGATGCCGCATTCGTAGCCCGCCGCCACTTCGCGCACGTCGTCTTTGAAACGGCGCAGCGATGCCAGGCGGCCTTCGTGGACGACGATGCCGTCGCGCACCACCCGGACTTCGCAGGAGCGGATGATCTTGCCGTCCGTCACCATGCTGCCGCCGACACTGCCGACGCCGCTGACGCGGAAGACCTGGCGGATTTCGGCATGGCCCAGGACGACTTCCTTCATCTTCGGGCTGAGCATACCCTTCATGGCCGCTTCGATATCTTCGATGGCCTGGTAAATAATACGGTACATGCGCAAGTCGACGCCGACTTCGTCGGCCAGCTCGGCGACATTGGCCGCCGGGCGGACATTGAAGCCGATCACGATGGCGTTGGACACCTCGGCGAGGCGCACGTCCGTCTCGGTGATCGCACCGACCGCGCCATGAATGACATTGACGCGCACTTCCTTGGTTGCCAGCTTCTCGAGTGACTGGCGCACCGCCTCGACGCTGCCTTGGACATCGGCCTTGACAATGATGTTCAGGTCTTTGACCTCGCCGGCCGCCATCTGGCTGAACAGCGAATCGAGCGTCATGCGCGAGCTGGCGCGCAGTTGCTGCTCACGCTGCTGGGCGCGGCGCCGATCGGCCAGGCTGCGGGCCACCTTCTCATCGGTGACCGCGTAGAACAGCTCACCGGCTTCCGGCACTTCCTGCAGTCCGAGCACCTCGACCGGAATCGAGGGACCGGCTTCTTTGACGGGCTTGCCGCGGTCGTCGGTCATGGCCCGGATGTGGCCGAAAATCGAACCGGTCACCAGCGTATCACCCGTATGGAGCGTACCGCGCTGCACCAGCACGGTGGCCACGGGACCGCGGTTCTTGTCCAGCTTGGCTTCGATGACCGTACCCTTGGCCTGCTTTTCCGGATTGGAACGCAAGTCCATCAGGTCCGCCGTCAACAGGACCATTTCCAACAGCTCGTCCATGCCTGCACCGGTCTTGGCGGAAACCGGAACCATGACGGTGGAACCGCCCCAATCCTCGGGAATCAGATCGTGCGTGGCCAGTTCCTGGCGGACGCGGTCGATGTTGACCCCGGGCAGGTCGATCTTGTTGATCGCCACAACAATTTGTGTGTTTGCCGCGCGGGCGTGGTTGATCGCTTCAACCGTCTGGGGCATTACGCCGTCATCGGCGGCAACCACGAGGATGGCGATATCCGTAACCTGGGCGCCGCGGGCACGCATGGTGGTAAACGCCTCGTGGCCCGGGGTGTCAAGGAACGTGATCTGGCGGTTCTTGACGCTGACAGTATAGGCGCCGATATGCTGCGTGATGCCGCCGGCTTCGCCGCTGGCAACCGAGGCGGAGCGGATCCGGTCGAGGATCGACGTCTTGCCATGGTCGACGTGGCCCATGACCACCACAACAGGCGGACGCGCCACGAGAACTTCATCGGCGTCTTCGGAGTCGTCAAACAGGATGTCTTCTTCCGTGACCTCCACCAGCTGCTCCGTCGTGATGCCGTATTCGGCGGCGATCAGGGTTGCGGTATCGAAATCGATCTCCTGGTTGAGCGAGGCCATGATGCCCAGCTTCATCAGGTTCTTGATCACTTCCGCCGCGGTCTTCTTGATCGCCTCGGCAAATTCCTTGACCGTCAGGGTGGCCGGTAGCTTGACATGGGTCAGGACGGCGCGAACCATGCGCGACGGCTGGCGCTGATTGCGCCGTGAATTGCGTCCGCCGCGTGAACGGGACGACTTGGCCGGCTCCTTATAAATCGTATCCAGGATCACTTCGTCCGAGAGGGCATCCGAAACCGGTTTCCCTGACAGTTCCTGGGCCTGCTTTTTGAGCGTGCGGTGCTTGTCTTTGACAGCGGCCGGCGTCTTCACGGTGTCCTTGCGAACATCGCGGCTCTCAGGTTTGTCTTCGCGCCTGGGCGTCTTGAAGCTGCGCGTCTCAGCCGGTTTCTCCTTGATTACTTCCTCCGGCACGCCAGGAATCTTGAGACGGCCGCGCGGGGGAGCACTGCGGGGCGCCGTCGGGCGCTGGCTTGTGCCGGGCCGCGCTGCGGACGCGTCATCGTCTTTATCGAAGCCGCCGACAGGGCCGCGGTTCATCGGCGGGCGGGCAGGCTGACCGGCAGACCGGTTGAGATACTGGCCGCTTTGCGGGCCGCGCGGCGGACGCGCGCCAGGACCGATCGGTCCCGGTGCGGCTGGCCGGCCGGGGGCAGGCCGCGGGCCACGGTCGAAGGACGGCCGTTCTCCCTGCGGGCGTAACGGTTGAGCCGGTTGAACAGGCCGGGGCTGGGGCTGGACCGCGGGCCTTTCCGAAACGGGTGCGGGTCTCACCACCGGTGCGGGCCTTTCCGCAACAGGTGCGGGTTTCACCACAGGTGCGGGCCTCTCCGCCACAGGCGCGGGTTTTTCTGCTTGAACCGGTTTTTCCGCCGGTTCAGGCTTTTCAGCCGGCGCAGGTGCGGGCGCCTCGGCAGCCGTTGGCTGCACGGGCATCGGTACAGCCGGGGGTTCGGCCGGTTTTTCGGTCTTGACCTCGGCTTGTTCCGGCGCTTGTTCCGGTTTGGCAGGCTCGGTCTCCTGCGGTTCGTCCGCAGGGCGCCTGACCTTCTTGACGACCTTAACCACGCCGGTGATCATCTTGCCGGAAACACCCTGCATGGTCAGCGTCGGGCCGGCCGGCTCTTCAGGCTCATGAACCGGTTCGGGTATCGGTGGCTGTTTCACGATTTCCGGTTCTTCCTCTTTTTGCCTGGGCTTTTCCTTTTTGCGCGGTTGCTGCATCAGGCCGTCGCCGCGGACAAATCCTGCTCTCAAGCCGGATCCGGGATCTTCTCTTTTTACCATAATACCTTTCCTGTTCCTCCACTATGCTTTACAGGCCGGGGCCCGTTTTCATTCATGCTTCTTGCCGGACGGCAGCCACCTGGCCTGCCAGTTCCTGGAGCCGCAAAGCGAAATGCGTGTCGACGACCGCGATGACGGCCCTGTTCATGGTGCCTGTCCAGTGCCCGATCTGCTGCTTGTCGCCAAAGACAGCAACCGGAACATGGCTGTTCTCAGCAGCCTGCTGCACCTGGCGGATGGTCCGTTCTGCCGCATCCTCGGCCAGAATGACGAGGCGTGCCTGGTGCTGGCGAATCGCTTTATGGACCGCCTCCGTGCCGGAAATGACACGGCCGGCGCGCCGGGCAAGGCCTAGCAGGCGGTAAACCGCCAGCGGGTCGGCGCCAGGCATCGGCGTTTTACTTATGGTCCGTGTCTGTCGGTTCATGTTCCGGCAGAGCCTCCATTTCTTCGATCAGCTGATCGATCACATCCGCTCCCACGGCTGTTTTCAATCCCTTGTCCAGGCGATGGGCCCGGACAGCTTGCGCGATACAGGTGCGGCTGCGGCAGACATAGGCGCCGCGGCCTGGTTTTTTGCCTGTTGCATCCATTGTGACGTTGCCGTCCTGGCCGAGCACGACCCGGATCAGCTCCCGCTTAGCCTTCATGGTCCGGCAGGCGACACACATCCGCTGCGGCACCTTGCGAGGCATGGTGTCAGCGCTCCGGCTCGTTATCGGCGAATTCTTCAGCCGTCGCTTCCGCCGCTTCGGTAAAACGGGCCATCAGCTCGGATTCTACGGCGGCGCGGAACTGGGATTCGCTCTTGATATCGATCTTCCATCCGGTCAGACGGGCGGCAAGGCGGGCGTTCTGTCCCTCGCGGCCGATCGCCAGCGAAAGCTGGTGGTCCGGCACGATTACCCGGGCAATCCTCTCCTCTTCGTGAATGTCGACCCTTACGACCTTGGCCGGATTCAAGCTGTTGCTGATAAAAACGGTTTCATCCGGATCCCATTCGACGATGTCGATCTTCTCACCGACGAGTTCGTCCATGACGGCTTGAACCCTGAGGCCGCGCTGGCCGACGCACGATCCGACGGCATCGACATTCGGGTCGCGGGACGCGACAGCCATCTTGGTGCGCGAACCGGCTTCGCGGGCGATCGAGACAATTTCAACGATCCCGGAGGCAATCTCGGGGACTTCCTGCTCGAACAGCTTGCGCACCAGGTTGGGGTGGCTCCTGGAGACGTAAATGATCGGCCGGCCCTTCTTCTCGTCCACCTTGAGGATCAAAAAACGCAGCCGCTGGTTGAAGTTGTAGCTGTCAAGCCGGACTTGCTCGTTGTAAGGCAGCACGGCTTCGGCGCGGCCGATATCGACGATCACCTCGCGGCGGTCTTTGCGCTGCACCACGCCGGCCGCAACCTCGCCGACGCGGCTGCTGAACTCGTTGTGAATGCGCTCGCGCTCGGCGCTGCACAGCTTCTGGTTGATGACGTTCTTGGCGGTCTGGGCAGCCAGCCGGCCGAAATCCTGCGGACGAAGCTCGTACTCCATCATGTCGCCGATCTCAAAATCGTCGGCCAGGGCCTTGGCTTCCGCCAGCGCGATCTCCGTATTGGGATCGGTCACCGTCTCAACAACCGTCTTGGTCAAAAAGACCCTCATCTCACCGGTCTGACGGTCGATTTCCGCCCGGATGTTATCGGTTGTCTTGGCCTCAAACTCACGTTTATACGCCGACACCAAGGCTTCCTCGATGGCCTCAAACAGGACCTCCGCCTCGATACCGCGCTCTTTTTCCAGCAATCGCAGGGCTTCTATCAACTCCGCGTTCATTCCACGTGTTCTCCTTCCGTAGGTTCAAAAACGAACTATTCGCTTTATTTTGGCAACAGCCTGCCGGGGAACGGCCAGCTGTGTTCCGTCATCCAGATCGAGCCGGATTTCTGCCTCGCTGCAGGGGGCCAGCCGCCCTTTCCAGGTCTTTTTACCGTCCATCGCCTGGTAGAGTTTCATTTCCACCTCTTCCCCCAGATGGCGAGCCAGGTCACGGTCGGTTTTCAAGGGGCGTTCCAGGCCGGGCGACGATACTTCGAAATAGTCGTGACCCGATGCTTCCGCATGGCTGTCGATCAGGGGGTCGACCAGACGGCTGACCGCCGTGCAGTCGTCCAGACTGACGCCGCCCGGTTTGTCGACGATCAGGCGCAAAATCCTGGCTTTGCCTTCGCGAACCAGTTCGACATCGACCAGTTCAAGGCCCAGTGAAGCAACCGGCTCCTCGGCCAGGCGGGTGACGATTTCCCTGACGGGCGTTTTGGCGGCCATGCACGGTGCTCCTCTCTGCCAGTGGTCAGCGATGACAGGCATGAAGCAACAAAGAGTGGGTGTACCCCACTCTTTGCTTGCGCGTTGCTGCCATTCCTTCGGTATTATAGCATGGGCCAGTTGCCGATGCAAGGATACGAGATGGAAAAACAAGCCGTTTGGGGCACGTTCGTCTGTTTCCACAAAAGGCAGCCGGAAAATTAGGCGGCCGGCGTCTGAAAACCGGCCGGGCTGACTTCTTTTAGACATATTCTTACGTTACAATAGGGTTAAGCCGTCCGGCCTTTCCGGAGCGGCGACCAAACACGCAAGGGAGTGTGCGCCTATGATCAAAGTAATTGTTGGCAGCAAAGGAAGCGGGAAAACCGCCCGGCTCGTGGATGACCTCAACGCGCAGGCCATGAGCGATGCGACCAATGTGGTCTGCATCGAAGCCGGGCGGCGGCTCGATCGGCTGGTCAAGTACCAGATCCGTCTCACGGACATCACGGAGTACCCGGTACACGGCTACCGTGAACTGCTGAGCTTTATCGCCGGCATCAGCGCGAAGGACTACGACATCACCCACCTGTACATCGACAGCATCTACAAGGTAGCCGGCGACGACAATCCGGAAAACCTGGCGGCCTTCCTCAAAGATCTTGACGCCTTCGCCCAAAAAGACAATTTCCATGTCATGATCATTCTTAGTGCCGACCCTGACGAACTGCCTGAAAGCGTCCGTCACTACTGCTAAACACGCAAACTGTCGCCAGGACCTCGTGAGGGACCTGGCTGAGCATAAAGGTTCTGAAGCAGCCCGGCTGCCTCAGCTTGTCAACAGGGCGCTTCCCGGCTTTTGTCCGGAAGCGCCTTTTTGCTTGTCCTGAATTTGCGCAGCCAGCGGGTTCTCGGTCAGATACCGCCAGTATTTCTTCGGCATGTTGGCGATCTGAAGCTTGCGGTTGCGCCGTTCCGGGATGGCCAGCCGCGTCAGATACAGCTGCCAGAGCTGCTCAAAGTCCGACCCCTCGTCACGGCTGCCGGATTCAGATGGTCCGGGCAGGGCAGGCAGGGCACCGGCAGACGCAATCTCCTGCTCGGGATCCAGCAGCAGGTGCAGCGAACAGCCCCGGCCCGGCCGGTACCAGGCGGCCAGATGGCGGCGCCGGTCGCAGATCACGAAAGGCTGGTCGGACAGGCGGTCGGTGAAATGGGGTAAAATAAGGGGCAGCACATGGCAGTCCGGCGCGAACTCAGCCATGTAGAGCTGATCGTGCACCAGGCGAAAGCGCAAAAGCCCCAGGTACTGGTGCGCCTGACCGCCCGCCCGGCGGGCAGCCTGGACGACCGCGGCAACCGAACGGTCCTGCAGCAAAGCACCCGGATCCTTTTTCATGTCCAGGGCCAAGTACAGGTAGCGATAGAGGTGGGCGGACAAGCCGTCCTGCTCGGACAAATACGCGGTGTAGACGGTTTCCAGCACGGCTTTGCCGGCCGCATCGCCCAGCCGGCGGCCGAAATGGCGTTGGAAAAGCGCCCGGATACCGGGCTCGGCGGCGACCGGCTGAACCGGCAGCAGCACCGGCTGGTCGGTGTCGGCGAAAAAGACCGGGCTGACCTCCTTACGGCGCAGGCACCAGGCGAAAGCAGACAGCAGGCCGTCGAAGGTCGGTTCATGCAGGACAAACATAACCTAAATCCTCCAGGGATATCTGTGCGGGCGCCAGGCGTGCGGTTCCCGCCCGGTCCGTCATGAGGCGCCTGAGCGTCGTCTCATCCGGCAGGCGGGACGCAGCCAGCTTGCCGTTGCAGGTGATGAAGCAGCCGGCCCGTCTCAACACAATGTTGAATGGCTTCAAATCCTCCAAGCTCAAGCGCTGCAGCCGCCGGGCCGCGACAATTTTGCGCGCTGACCGGACCCCGATGCCCGGCACGCGCAGCAGCGTTTCGTAATCGGCTTCGTTCACCTCGACTGGAAACCGGTCGAGGTGACGCAGAGCCCAGGCACACTTGGGGTCCATGTCCAGATCAAGATCGGGGTTGTCCGTTCCGAGCAGCTCCGTGACATCGAACCGGTAGAAGCGCAGCAGCCAGTCGGCCTGGTAGAGGCGATGCTCGCGCAGCAAAGGCGGCGGCTGGGTCAGCGCCGGCAGGCGATGGTCCTGGTTGACCGGAATGTAGGCGGAATAGTACACGCGTTTGAGCTGGTAGTTCCGGTACAGGTGCTGTGCCATGGTCAGAACCTGAAGGTCCCGTTCGGGGCTGGCGCCGACGATGACCTGCGTGCTCTGGCCGGCCGGCGCGAAGGGCGCCGCGTGGCGGTAACGCACCAGCTCTTCACGGCTTTCAGCCAAACGGCCGGTTAAAAAGCGCATCGGGGCGGCGATGGCCAGCTCGGTTTTCTGCGGGGCCAGGAGACGAAGGCCGGCGGGCGTGCATTGCTCGATGTTGACGCTGACCCGGTCGGCTAAAAAGCCCAGCTGCTCCAGCAGACCAGCCGATGTACCGGGGATGGCCTTGGCGTGGATGTAGCCGCGAAAGCGGCCCTCCCCGCGCAGCAGCCGAAGCGTCTGGATCATCAGCTCGGTCGTGTGGTCCGGGCTGACCAGGACACCGGAGCTGAGGAACAGCCCTTCGATATAGTTGCGCCGGTAGAAAGCCAGCGTCAGGTCGGACAGCTCCCGGGGCGAAAAGGCGGCCCGCCGGATGTCGTTGGAGCAGCGGTTCAGGCAGTAGGCACAGTCGTAGCGGCAGTGGTTGGTCAACAGGACTTTGAGCAGGGACACGCAGCGGCCGTCCTCCGTCCAGGTGTGGCAGATGCCGCCCAGCGAGGCGTTGCCCACCCCCTGGCCGCCGTTATCGCGAACAACGCCGCTGGTTGAGCAGGACACGTCATAGCGCGCCGACTCGCCCAGGATCGCCAGTTTTTGCATCAGGTCCACCGCAATCCCCCCCCATTCACGTCTGCAATCATTATAGTGGGCAAACCTGCTATTGTCAAACATTTGTTCTATATTGCTGCACGTGTTAAACGTCACAAAGCAAATGTGAAATTTCTGTATGGATGCCCGCTGTCTTTGCGGCAAGTGGCGGATTATAATGATTGTATCAGGAGCCTGGTGGCAGGCGCCAATGTGTAGGAGGGATTTTATGTTTGCCGAATTCAAAAAATTCATCTTAAGGGGCAACGCGGTCGACCTGGCGATTGCCGTGGTCATCGGCGGCGCGTTCTCCGCCGTGGTCAACAGCATCGTCAACCACATCATCATGCCGGTCATCGGGTGGCTGATCGCCGATGTCAATTTCGCCGATCTGAAGATCGTCTTGTCGGAGGCCGTGATCGAGAACGATGCCGTCGTCAAGCCGGAAGCCGCGATCGCATACGGCATGCTGATTCAGGCGATCATCACGTTCCTGATCGTCGGATTGGTCCTCTTCTTTATCGTCAAAGGCCTGAACAAGATGAAGAAACCGCCCGAAGCAACGAAACCTGCCGCCAAGCCGGCCGATGTCGTCCTGCTCGAAGAAATCCGCGATTTGATCAAGACCCGTTAAGATGGCCGTTGGCCCGCGTCGAGAGCCGTCCGTCCGGACGGCTCTTTTCTTTTCGAAAAATGGTCATTTTCCGACTACCTGCGCGGACGTGTTGCCGTGCGGCGCCAAACGTGGTACCGTGAAAGTCGGATGTATATGACACAGGAGGCCTGATCATGCTGCAGAATCTGTCTGTTCTGGTCGAAAACCGCGCGGGGGTTCTCAATCGCGTCACAAGCCTGTTTGCCCGGCGCGGCTACAACATCGAGAGCCTGGCCGTCGGCACGACCCAGGACCCGGCCATCTCGCGTATTACCATCAGCCTGACCGGGGACGAGGAACTGGTCCGCCAGATCATCCGCCAGCTGCATAAGCTCCCGGATGTCCTGATGATTCGGCATCTCAAGGCCGGAGAGTCGTTTTCCCGCGAGCTTGTCTTTTTCAAGGTCGCGGCAGATGCCGGCACCCGCACACAGGTCTTGCAGATCGTCGATATCTTCCGGGGCCACATCATCGATGTCTCCCCGTCGACCCTGACCATCGAGCTGAGCGGCAAGGACGACAAGATCGAAGCCCTGCGCCACCTGCTGGAACCTTTCGGTATTCTTGAAATGGTGCGAACCGGACCGATCGCAATCGAGCGCGGCACCCGGATCATGAACGTGTCTGTCGCCGCGGCAGATCCGAAGCACGAGCCCGCGGCAGCTGAATTGGAGGAGGACTAAAATGAAAAAGATCTATAAGGAAAACGAGTGCCGGACCCATGCTCTGGACGGCAAGACCATCGCCATCATCGGCTACGGCAGCCAGGGCCACGCGCATGCTCTGAACCTTAAGGAAAGCGGCTTTTCTGTCGTTGTCGGCCTGTACACGGGCAGCAAATCCTGGGCTCGCGCAGAGGAAGCCGGGCTGAAGGTCATGACCGCCGGAGAGGCGGCAGCCGCGGCCGACGTCATCATGATCCTGATCAACGATGAAAAGCAGCCGGATCTCTACGAGCGCGATATCCGCCCCAACCTGACCGCCGGCAAGGCGATCGCCTTCGCCCACGGCTTCAACATCCACTTCGGGCGCATCCAGCCGCCTGCGGACGTCGATGTGTTCATGATCGCGCCCAAAGGTCCGGGACATACCGTCCGCAGCCAGTTCCAGGAAGGCCGCGGCGTCCCCGCGCTTTTCGCCGTCCATCAGGACTATACCGGCAAGGCGCGCGACAAAGCCTTTGACTACGGCTACGGCATCGGCGCCGCCCGCGCCGGACTTCTGGGCACCACCTTCCGCGAAGAGACCGAAACCGACCTCTTCGGCGAGCAGTGCGTTCTTTGCGGCGGCGTCACCGAGCTGATGAAGGCAGGCTTCGAGGTTCTGGTCGAGGCAGGCTATGACCCTGAAAACGCCTATTACGAATGTGTCCATGAAATGAAGCTGATCGTGGACATGATCGCCGAGGGCGGGTTCGCCCGCATGCGCTATTCCATCTCCGACACGGCTGAGTTCGGCGATTACAGCACCGGCCGCCGGATCATCACCGATGAGACGCGGCAGGAAATGCGCAAGGTGCTGCGCGAGATCCAGGAAGGCACGTTCGCCCGCAACTGGATCTTGGAAAATCAGGCCGGGCGGCCCAACTTCATGTCGCGCCGGCGCATCGAGGCCGCGCATCCGGTCGAAACAGTCGGCCGCGAGCTGCGTTCCATGATGAGTTGGAGCAAAAAGCTGGAAGACTGATCCTCAGACATGGCTAAAAAAGGCCCGTCCGTTCGTTTGAGCGGGCGGGCCTTTTTTGTTTGATTCAGCTTTTCCGTTCCGGGTCCAACCCGGGCATGATCAGGTCCTGCGGCATCTTGCCGGCCGGAATCATGGGATAGACGTTCATCTCCGGATCGACGGCACAATGGATCAGGTACGGGCCCGGCATAGCCAGGGCCTTGCCCAGCTCAGATGCCAGCGAGGCGCCGTCGCCGGCCCGGCCGCCCGGAATGCCGTAGGCTTGCCCGATCGCGACAAAGTCCGGGTTGTTGTCGAGCAGCGTGTTGGAGTAGCGCCGGTCGAAAAACAGCTCCTGCCACTGGCGCACCATGCCCAGGCAGCTGTTGTCGAAGATCAGGATTTTGACCGGCAGCTGCAGCTTGGCCAGGGTCCCCAGTTCCTGGATGGTCATCTGGAAACCGCCGTCACCGCAAAAGAGCACCGTCGTCCGGTCCGGATCTGATACCGACGCACCGATCGCCGCCGGCAAGCCAAAGCCCATCGTGCCCAGTCCGCCTGACGTGATAAACGAGCGGGGCGACTCGACCGGGTAATGCTGGGCGGCAAACATCTGGTGCTGGCCGACATCCGTCACGACGATCGGGTTTTGCCCTTTGAGGCGCTCCGCGACCTCGTGCACGATGTACTGGGGCCGCAGCGGCGACGTGTCCTGGTACATATCCTGCACCAGCTGGCTGTAGCGCTTTCCGATCGCCTGCAGCTGGCCCAGCCATTCTCGCCAGTTGTCGCTGTAGCCTTTGTTCGGCCGCGCTGAGAGCATTTCCTCGAAAAAGGCCGCCGCATCGTCCTCGATCTCAATATCCGGCCGGATATTCTTGCCGATCTCCGCCAGATCGATGTCGACGTGGATGATCGTGCGGTCGCCCTGCTGGGCGAAAAGCTCGGGATCGCCGATGATTCGGTCGCTAAAACGCGTGCCGACGGCCAGCAGCAGGTCGCAGTTGCCCAGAGCGGTGTTGGCCTGGGGCGTGCCGTGCATGCCCAGGTTGCCCAGGTACAGCGGGTGACCGGCCGCGATCGACCCCTTGCCCATCAGGGTGGTGGCCACCGGGATTTCGAGCGACTCCGCGAAGGCTTTCAGGTCGTCCGTGCCGCGCCTAGCGATAACGCAGCCGCCGCCGGCCAGCAGCAGCGGACGCCGGCTTTTCCCGATCGCCTCGTATACCTGCTCGCTCAGCGCCCGGGTGCGGATGCGCGGCGGACGGTGGCGTGCGTACGGCAAAACGGTTTGAACCGATCCGCTCATCGGGCTGGACAGGATGTCCTTGGGCACATTGACCAGAACCGGTCCGGGACGGCCTTCCGTAGTCAGGTTCCAGGCTTCCTCGAGCACCGGCAGCAGTTCGTCGATGTTCATGACCAGGTAATTGTACTTGGTGACTGGCTGCGTGATTCCCGTGATGTCTGCTTCCTGGAAGGCGTCGGTGCCGGTGGCTTTACGGGCGACCGCGCCCGTGATCGCCAGAACAGGTACCGAATCCAGGTAGGCGTCTGCCAGGCCCGTAACCAGATTGGTCGCCCCGGGGCCGGACGTCGCGATCATCACACCCGGCAGGCCGGACGCCTTGGCGTAGCCTTCGGCGGCATGTGCCGAGCCCTGCTCGTGCCGCGTCAAAATACTGGGGAAATGGTACTTGTGGATCGCGTCAAACAAGACGATAACCGGGCCCCCAGGATACCCGAAGGCGTGCTTGACGCCTTTGCGCAGCAAAAAATCAATGATTGCTTCAGCACCGTTCATGCGTCGGCCCTCCCCCTGGCAGCACCAGCCTGGCGCCGCGGCTGCTGATATCGACCAGGTGCTCGTAACGGGCCAGGACACCGCTCAGCTTGCGCGGGGCCTGGACAGATGGCGATCGCTCAGCCAGCGCCTTGTCCGGTACCAGGATGTCGATGCGCCGCGCCGGGATGTCGATCCGGATGCGGTCCCCCTCGCGGATGCGGGCAATCGGCCCGCCGACCGCCGCTTCGGGGCAGACGTGGCCGATGGATGCGCCGCGTGTCGCACCTGAGAAACGCCCGTCGGTGATCAGGGCCACGGAGTTGTCCAGGCCCATCCCGGCCAGAGCGCTGGTCGGCGTCAGCATTTCGCGCATCCCCGGTCCGCCGCGCGGCCCTTCAAACCGGATGACCACCACATCGCCAGACTTGATCCTGCCGGAAAAAATCGCCTCGGTCACGGCTTCCTCATCGTCAAAAACGCGGGCCGGACCTTCGTGGCGCATCATTTCGGGCAGCACGGCGCCCTTCTTGACCACGCAGCCGTTGGGGGCCAGGCTGCCGAACAGCACCGCCAGTCCGCCGTCCGGCGCGTACGGGTCGTCGATGGAACGGATCAGGCGGCCATCGGCGCCTTTCACCTTGCAGATGCGCTCAGACAGCGTGCCGTCGACCGTCGGGCTGGCGGTTTCGAGCAGGTCCTTGCGGGCGAGCTCGGCCATGACGGCGCTGATGCCGCCCTGCTCGTTGAGATCCGTGATGAAATCGTCCCCGGCCGGGTTCAGCTTGCAAAGCTGCGGCGTCGTATCGCTTATGCGGCTGATTTCGGCAAGGCTCAGCTCGATGCCGGCCTCGCGGGCGATCGCCAGCAGATGAAGGACCGAGTTGGTCGACCCGCCCAGGGCCATGTCGACGCGCAGGGCGTTGCGGATGCCAGCTTCGGTCATGATCTGGCGGGCGCTGCGCTGCTCTTGAAGCAGCTTCATGATCTGCATGCCGGTGCGGCGGGCCAGGCGGCGGCGGTCCGCGTACACAGCCGCGATTGTCCCGTTGCCCGGCAGCGCCAGCCCCATGGCCTCGGTCAGGCAGTTCATCGTGTTGGCAGTATACATGCCGGAGCAGCTGCCGCAGGTCGGACAGGCCGACAGCTCCATCAGGGTCAGTTCTTCATCGCTCATCTTGCCGGCAGCGTGGGCGCCTACGGCCTCGAACACATTGCTCAGGCCGATCTGCCGGCCGTCCTTGCGTCCGGGCAGCATCGGGCCGCCGCTGACAAAGATGCTGGGCAGATCAAGCCGGGCCGCCGCCATCAGCATCCCGGGGATGACCTTGTCGCAATTGGGGATGAACACGACGCCGTCAAAGGCGTGGGCCATCAGCATGACCTCGCAGCTGTCCGCGATCACTTCACGGCTGACCAGCGAGTACTTCATGCCGGCGTGATTCATGGCGATACCGTCGCAGACCGCGATCGCCGGGAATTCAAACGGTACGCCGCCAGCGCTGCGGATGCCCTCCTTGACCGCATCGGTCACGGAACGGAGATGGGTATGCCCGGGTACTATCTCATTGAACGCGTTGACAACCCCGATAAAGGGCTTTCCCATTTCCTCTTCGGTCAGCCCCAGTGCATAAAGAAGCGATCGGTGGGGGGCGCGCCCCGGTGTTTTCTTGATCAGGTCACTTGGCAATTTAATCACCTCATTTTTTTGATGGCGCAATCACTCAGGCAAGCGCCTCAACTACCAGGTCGCTCATGGCCTGGGTGCCGACGGCCTTTTGCCTCGTTGCATGCTCCGCCTGCTCCAGGATGTCTCCTGTCCGGTAACCGGCTTCGAGCACGTCCTGCACCGCCTGCTCGACGGCACCGGCTTCCTGCTCAAGGCCGAAAGACAAGCGCAGCATCAAGGCGCCGGACAGGATGGCCGCCAGCGGGTTAGCCAGGTCCTGGCCGGCGATGTCCGGCGCCGATCCGTGGACCGGCTCGTACATCCCAGGCGTGCCCGGCTCGCCCAGCGAGGCCGACGGCAGCATGCCGATCGACCCTGTTATCATCGCCGCCTCATCGGACAGGATGTCCCCGAACAGGTTGCTCGCCACCAGGACATCGAACGCGTCCGGCCGGCGAATCAGCTGCATCGACGCGTTGTCGACATACAGGTGGTCCAGCGTAACGTCTGGATAATCAGCTGCGACGCGGATCACGGTTTCCCGCCACAGGCGGGAGCTTTCAAGCACATTGGCCTTGTCGACGCTGGTCAAATGGCGCCGGCGCCGCATGGCCAGTTCGAAAGCCGTGCGGGCAATCCGTTCGACTTCAAGCGTGCTGTAAAGTTCCGTGTCGAAGGCCTCGGTCCCATTCGGGCCCTGGCGGCGGCCGCGGTTTCCGAAATAAATCCCGCCGGTGAGTTCGCGGACAAACACCAAGTCGATGCCTCTGGCGCTGATCGCCGGATGCAGGGGGCAGGCTGCCGCCAGCGGCCCGTAGAGGACAGCCGGCCGCAGGTTGGCATACAGGCCGAGGGCCGACCGAAGGCCCAGCAGGGCACGTTCCGGGCGCTTGTCGCCGGGCAGTGTATCCCATTGGGGGCCGCCGACCGCGCCCAGCAGAACCGCGTCGCTGCTGCGGCAGCCGGCTACGGTTGCGGGCGGCAATGGCTCGCCCGTAGCGTCGATGGCAATGCCGCCGGCCAGCCACTCGTCATAGATAAACGAATGATTGTAACGTTTGCCCACGGCGTCGAGCACGCGGCGCGTCCCATTGGTGACTTCAGGCCCGATGCCGTCGCCGGGAATGACAGCAATCTTGTACTTACCCATCTTATTCCCCCTTGCCCTGCATCTGGCGAAGCGTGCCCATCAGGCCGTCGGCCTCGATGATCCGGCGGATAAACGGCGGAAACGGCCGGGCGGTATAGGTCTGATTGCGGGTCAGGTTGACGATCCGGCCGGTGTCGAAATCGACCGACACCTGGTCGCCGTCCTGGATCGCCTCGGCCGCTTCGGCACATTCCAGGATGGGAAGGCCCATGTTGATCGCGTTGCGGAAAAAGATCCGGGCGAAGCTGGGGGCGATCACGCAGCTGATCCCGCTGGCCTTGATTGCGATCGGGGCATGTTCACGGGACGAACCGCAGCCGAAATTCGCCCCGGCCACCAGGATATCGCCGGGTTGAACCCGATCGATAAAGGTGGCGTCGAGATCCTCCATGCAATGCCTGGCCAGTTCGGCCGGTTCAGAAGTGTTCAGATATCGGGCCGGGATGATGACGTCGGTGTCGACATTGGCTCCATACTTGAAGACATGGCCTTGAATGCTCATCGTAATTCCTCCTTACGCGCCGTCAGGCGTCCAGCTCATCTGTGCCGGCGACCCGGCCCAGGACGGCTGACGCACAGGCCACCGGCACACCGGCCAGGTAAACTTCCGACTTAGGATGGCCCATCCGGCCGACAAAGTTGCGGTTGGTTGTCGAAACGCAGCGTTCGCCGGCCGCCAGGATGCCCATATGTCCGCCCAGGCAAGGCCCGCAGGTCGGAGCGCTGATCACAGCCCCCGCGTCGGTGAAAATTTCAAAGAGACCTTCCTTGAGCGCTTCGCGCCAGACGCGCTGTGAACCGGGCAGGATGATCAGGCGCAGACCCTTGGCGACTTTGCGGCCTTTCAGCCAATGCGCGGCCAGGCGCAGGTCCTCGAGCCGCCCGTTGGTGCAGGAGCCGATGACCACCTGGTCGACCGGGATCGGGTCGAAACTGCCGATCTCACGGGTGTTTTCCGGCAGGTGGGGAAACGCCACGGTCTGCCGGATCGTGGCCAGGTCGATCGCGATGGTGCGGGCATAGCGAGCATCATCATCGGCCGTGCAGACCGTGAAGTCGTTCATGGCGACGCGCTCCGGCGCGTAGTGCGCCAGGTAGTCCCGGGTCTTGTCGTCGACGGGGAACAGGCCGTTCTTGGCCCCGGCCTCGATCGCCATGTTGCAGATGGTCAACCGCTCCGCCATGCTCAGGGTGGCGACGCCGGATCCGGTAAATTCGAGCGACTGGTAGAGAGCTCCGTCGACGCCGATCTTCCCGATCAGGTGCAAGATGACATCCTTGCCCGTCACGCCGGGCCTCAGCTGGCCGAGAAGGTCGATCCGGATGGCCTCGGGGACACGGAACCAGGTTTTGCCCGTCGCCATGGCATAGGCCAGATCGGTGCTGCCGACGCCGGTCGCGAAAGCCCCCAGCGCGCCGTAGGTGCAGGTGTGCGAATCCGCCCCGATAATCGCGTCCCCTGGCGCGACCAGTCCGTTTTCCGGAAGCACGACGTGTTCAACGCCCATGCCTTCCTCGCCCTGCTCGTAATAATGCGAAATCTGCTTGTCGCGGGCAAAGCGGCGCATCCGGGCGCAATGCTCGGCGGACTGGATGTCCTTATTCGGGGTGAAATGGTCCGGGACCAGGGCGATCCGCTCCGGATCGAAGACCGTCTTGAGTCCGGCCGCCTCAAAGACCTTGATCGCCGGCGGGGTCGTCACATCGTTGCCGAGCACCAAGTCAAGCCTGGCTTCGATCAGCTCGCCGGCCTCAACCGCGTCCCGTCCGGCATGCGCGGCCAGGATCTTCTGTGTCATTGTCATTGCCATCGGTTTATTCCTCCCATTCGAGCTGGCGGCGCATCAGCTTGTATTCGAGCGAATCGACCAGCGCCTGCCAGGATGCTTCCAAAATGTCGGTCGAAACACCAACCGTGTTCCAGATCTGCCTGCCGTCGGTTGACTCGATCAGGGTGCGCACTTTTGACGCGGTCGCGTCAGCGTTGATGACGCGCACCTTGAAGTCCGTCAGCCTCACATGAGTCAGCTCCGGGTAAAACACCTCCATCGCCCGCTTGAGCGCCTGGTCCATCGCGTTGACAGGGCCTTCGCCCTCCGCCGCGGTCGCCTCGCCCACGCCGTCGACCAGGATCTTGATGTACGTGTAGGCGCTGTATGCGCCGGATTTGGGCTGCTCACTGGCGATGCGCAGCTTCTCCAGGCTGAAAAAAGGCGTGTAGATGCCAAGTTCCTTGCAGACCAAAAGCTCCAGAGACGCTTCCGCGCCTTCGTACTGGTAGCCGAGGTGCTCCATCTCCTTCATTTTCTGCAGCACACGGCCCACTTCGGGCGCATCCCGGTCGATGTCCGGCTTGACGCGCCGGACGATGTCCAGTACGGCCGACCGGCCCGACACCTCGGAAAGCAAGAAGCGGCGGCTGTTGCCGACCGATTCCGGATCGATGTGCTCAAAGGTGATCGGGTTCTTCTTGACGCCGTCGACATGCATGCCGCCCTTGTGCGAAAAGGCCGACAGGCCGACATAGGGCTCGCCATTGGGCAAGGTCAGGTTGGCGATATCCGCCATCAGGCGGGAAAGCGGGGTCAGCCGGGGCAGGTTGTCTTCCGGAATACAGGTGAACGGGTACTTGATATGCAGGTTGGCGATGATCGTCGACAAGTTGGCGTTGCCGCAGCGTTCGCCGATCCCGTTCAACGTGCCCTGGACATGGCCCGCGCCGGCCAGAACGGCGGCAATCGATCCGGCGACCGCCAGGCCCGCGTCGTTGTGGCAGTGGATGCCGACCTTCACGCCCGGCAGCTCCGAGACCGCCTCAGCGGTCATCGCGCCGATCGTCTCCGGCATCGTCGCCCCGTTGGTGTCACACAGGCAGACGACCGAAGCGCCGCCTTCGCAGGCGGCTTTCAGGCAGCTTAAGGCATAGTCCCGATTGGCCGCGCAGGCTTCGAAATAATGCTCGGCGTCGAAGATGACCTCGCGCCCCTGGCTGCAGCAATAGGCGATGGTGTCACGGATCATCGCCTGGTTTTCCTTGAGCGAACAGCGCAGGATGTCGCGCACCTCCAGGTCCCAGACCTTTCCGAAGATGACGATCACCGGCGTGCCGGCCTCCAGCAGATCGCGCACATTCGCATCCTCTTCCGCCAGGCTGTTCTTGCGCCGCGTGCTGCCAAAAGCAGCCAGTCGGCTGCCTGCCATGTCCGGCGGATTGGACCGGAACCGGTTGTAAAATTCACGGTCCTTCGGGTTCGAGCCTGGATTGCCGGCTTCAATATAGCGGACCCCCAGTGCGGCGAGCGTCTCCACGACCTGGAATTTGTCGTTGACGGAGAACGAGATTCCTTCGGCCTGGGCGCCGTCGCGTAATGTTGTATCCAGTATTTCCACGGATCGCCGTATCATGCTTTGTCTCCTCAAACCTGTTTGCAGCCGTTTTTGTTCTATGCTACCAGCATACGCGCACCCCGGTTGAGAGACAAGCGCGAACCAGGCCCTTTTTCTTCACGCTTTATGCCGTACCTGACAGGTCTCGGGCGGGTATGCTATACTGACTTCGCATTTTAAACGTCACGTGGAGGGACTCATGAGCTTGATCGCCGTCCAGGCTGTTCAAAAGCAGTACTTCGGGCATCCGGTCCTGCAGGACATCTCGTTCCAGCTGGACCGGGGCGAACGCCTCTGCCTGCTCGGCAGCAACGGCGCCGGCAAAACGACGCTGCTGCGATTGATCATGGGCCTGGAAAAGCCGGACAGCGGTCAGATCGTCGTCGCGTCCCAGGCGATCCGGGGCTACCTGCCGCAGCAGCTGCCGGCGGACGCGCCGGACGACGCCTCCTGGACGAGCCCGGAAATCCGCCAGCTGGAATCGGCGCTGCGCCAGACCGAACTGGAACTGGAATCGCTCGGCCAGGATGCCGGTCCGGACGGCGCGCTGCAATCGGCACTGGCCCGATACGCCGATTTGACCGCGCGTTACGAAGCGCTGGGCGGTTACGAGCATCGCCATCTCATGGAAGAGGCGCTCGCCGGGCTTGGGCTGACGGGCGAGGTCCTCTCCCGCCCGCTCTCAACCTTGTCGGGCGGCGAGCGCATGCGGGTTGCCCTGGCGCGCCTGATCATCCGTAATCCCGATCTGCTGCTGCTCGACGAGCCGACCAACCATCTCGATCTCGACGCACTGGAATGGCTGGAGCAGTACTTGACCCGTTTCCGCGGCACGATTCTGCTCGTCTCGCACGACCGGACCTTTATCGACCGCACCGCAACAGCCGTCGCCGAACTCGACGCGGGCCGGCTGCGCATCCGTCCGGGCGGGTACAGCCGTTTTATCGAACAGGCGGAGGCGGAATCGCTGACACTTGAACGGGAAATCAAAAAAATATCACGCGAACTGGAGCGGCAGCAGGAAGTCACCCAAACCATGCTGTCGCACCGCAACATGTCTCAATACCACGCGCGCGAAAAGCTCGTGGCGCGCCTGTCGACCCAGCTTGAGGAGAAAATCGGGTACGCGCACAGCACCAGTCAGAAACTGAGCTTCCAGTTCGTGCCCGGCCTTGCCAGCGGAGATCCTGACCGCATCTTGCTGGAAACCATCGGCCTTGCCGGCGGCTATGGCCGGGAATTGCTTTTCCGCGATGTCTCCTTTGTGCTGCGCGCGCGCGCCAAGGCCTGCCTGTGCGGACCCAACGGTTGCGGCAAAACCACGCTGCTCAATCTGCTCCGGGGCGAGATGATCGCAGCAGAGGGCCGGGTCAGGCTGGCGGCCCAGATGTCGGTCGGCACCTTGGGGCAGCATGTCAGTTTTTCAGATGAGACCCGGTCCGTTTTGGATGAGCTGCTGGCCCGCAGCGCGCTGTCGGAGGCACAGGCCCGTGACCTGCTGGCCCGATACGGCTTCCGGGACACGCATGTCTACAAGCAGCTGCAGGTCCTGAGCGGCGGCGAGCGCTCTCGGCTGTACCTGGCCTGCCTGCTGCTGGAAGAGCCGAATATCCTGTTTCTGGACGAACCGACCAACCACCTGGACATCTACTCGCGCGAAGTTCTGGAAAGGGCCTTGCTGGCCTTTAACGGCGCCATCCTGGCCGTCAGCCATGATCGCATGTTCATCGATCGCTGCTGCAGCCAGGTCCTGGGCTTCATCGGCAACCGCGTTCTGCCCTATGACAGCTTCGAAGCGTATCGCCAGGCGGCCAGGGCGGCCGAAGATCGGGACCGCATCCCTGTTGCCGCCGCCGACAGGCAAACCGACGACCGGGCAGCCAGGCGGGTCAACCGCGCCCAGGAGCGGCGTGAGACGGCATTGCGCAAGGAACACCTTAGAAACCTGGAAAATGAAATCGAGGAGCACGAAGCCAGAAAAGCCGAAATGGAAGTGTCCTTCGGGACTGAAACGGGACCGGAGGCTTACGAAGCCTATGCCGGTCTGCTCGAAGATCTGGAACGCTTGTACCAGGCCTATCTCGGCCTGGCCGGTGAAGAACCGGCCAGCCAGGATGGTCCCGGCTGACCGGTCAGTCAATCACGAGTAAGCGGGCGCCGCCGTGCTGTAGAGCACCTGGATGGTCTGGGGGCCGACGATCCCGTCGACCGTAATCTTGGCTTTGCGCTGGAAGAGCAGGACTGCCTGTTCGGTCATCGGCCCGAATTTGCCGTCCGCCGAACCGACCGGATAACGGAGTTCAGCCAGCCTTAGCTGCACCTGGCGTACCGCCTCCCCTGTGCTGCCGCGTCTCAGGCTGCCATTCAGGACAGGCGGAACCAGCTCGTCAGGTTGTGGCTGCGGCGTTGGCGCAGGTGTCGTTGCGCTGCCCGGATCAGGCAGAACAGCCTGCACGGGGGCATAGAACAGCTTGGCCACGGTCCGCGGGCCGGCAACGCCGTCGCGGCTCAGCCCGTTACTCCCCTGGTATGCTTTGACGGCCGTTTCCGTCTTGGGACCAAACTTTCCGTCAGCGACATCGGAAAGAAACTTCAGGTCAATCAGGCGCTGCTGAATGCGGCGCACATTTTCACCACGGCTTCCGTAGCGGTAGGACTGGTTGGACCTAGGTGCCGCTGATGACAGCAGCCGGCTTTGCGTCACCAGGTCGGCCACGCCGTTTTTCGGCAGGCCGGCACGGGTCTGGAAACTTCCGACCGCTTCTTCGGTCAGACTGTCGTATGTCGTGTCGGGCAGCGCATAGTGGTAGCCAAGCGCCACCAGGCGGCTCTCCAGTGCGGCCACCGCCTCACCGCTGCTGCCCCGGCTCAGAACGTCCGGAGCGGCGGGGTCCGGATCTGGCGACGGTGCGGGCGTGGGCGTGGGGGTCGGGGCCGGCGTGGGCGTGGGGGTTGGCGTTGGCGTCGGTGTCGGTGCGGCAGCGCCCGGGATGAGCGGCGCGATCGGAACCGGCGACCGGAACAGCTTCGCAGCCGTCAGGGGGCCGACGGAGCCATCGGCAGAAAGCCCGGCACTGCGCTGGAAGGCAATGACAGCGGCCTGGGTTTTCGGTCCGAATTTTCCGTCGACGATATCGTTCAGGAATCCGAGATCGATCAGGCGCTGCTGAATCCGGCGCACATTGTCGCCGCTGCTGCCATAACGGTACGAGACCGTTGAGCGGGGCGCAGCGGACGAGACCAGCCGTTTCTGAGTCTCCAGGTCGGCGATTCCAGTCACGGGCAAGGCTGAGCGAACCTGGAAGTTGCGTACCGATACATCCGTCAGATCGTCGAACAGGGCGTCCGGCAACGCGTAATGGTACCCCAGCGCGACCAGCCGGTCTTCCAGGGCAGCAACCAGCTCGGCCGGGCTGCCCCTGGCGATGGTGCCGTCAGATGGCGCGGGAGCCGGTGTGGCTGTCGGGACTGGCGTCACGGGTCCCGGCGTCGATCCCGGCGCTACCGGCGCGTCGGCTCTGTAAAGGCGCTGCTGCGTCGTCGGACCGGCAATGCCGTCATCGGTCAGGCCGCAGCGGACTTGGAATTGGCTGACTGCCGTTTCCACGGCTTCCGAGAAGCGGCCGTCGATCGGCCCGCCATAGTAGCCTAAACTTTGCAGCCGTTCCTGAAGCAGGACGACTTCATGCCCGGTGTCATCCAACTGCAGCGCGTCGCGTCCCGGCGTGACGCCCGCGCTGAACACGAGGCGGATCTCGGCGACGCCGGCGACGCCGTTCGGCTCCAGGCCGTTTTGCAGCTGGAGGGTTGTCATCGCCTGGGTGGTGTGCGCCCCCCAGGTGCCGTCAGGCGGGATTTTCTGGACATGCAGGTCGAACAGGCGCATCTGCAGGACTTTGACCTGCTCGCCCTGGTCTCCGGCGCGCAGCGACCCGGCAACCTGAACTGGCGTAGCCGCGGGGGCAGCGCCGTCATACAGCATCTGCTGGAGGGCATGGTCGGCCTGACCGGACGGCGTCAGATTGAGCCGAACCTGCAGGCAGCGCACCGCGAACTCGTCGAGCGGACCCATCTGGCTGTCCGGCGTCTCAGTCAGGTAGCCCAGCTGGGCCAGTTTCTCCTCCATGCGCAGAACCGCCTCTCCGCTGGTTCCGCGGCCAAGTGTCGGCAAGGTGCCGCTGACTTCAACCCGCAGCGTCCGGACCAGGGTCCCGGCTTGCGCGGTGACGGTCGCCTCGCCCGTCGTCAGTCCCTTGATTTGGCCGTTTTCGTCCACCGAGGCGACCAGGGGCTGGCTGCTGCTGTAGGCTATGCTGGCCAGAGCGCCCTGCGGCAGCACATTGACCGGGGCCTGGCGGGATTCGCCCACCGCCAGGTGCAAGATGTCGCGGTCCGCCGAGAGCCCGATCGCGGGCCAGGCAACGGTTGCGCCAAAGGTCAGGATTTCCGTCTCACCCCGAAGCAGCGTTATGTCTGCCTGTCCAGGCCCAATCGCGGCCAGGCCGCCATCGGTACGGACAGCGATTTTTTCAGGATCCGATGAGCGCAGCGTGTAAAAAGCGCGCAGTGACGGCAACAGGCCCGCGACCGGGAAATCCAGGCCGCAGCCAGGCGCGAGGCGCACCGGTTCGGCAGACGCGGTCAAGCTGGCCGGATCGGGCAGGACCGTCAGACCGGCCAGTGCGTACTGGCTGCCTGAAACAAAACCCACCAGGGTCTGCCCGGGAGCGGCCGCCGTAATCCGGCCTGTATCGTCGATCGCGGCCACCGCCGGGTCAAAGGTGATCCAGGTGCCTTCGGTCGGCACGCTGCCGTCCAATGTCGCCTGGATCGCCGTGCCTGCCGGCAGGTCGGTCATGTCAGAAGACAAGGAGACGTTAAATGTGTCCTGGTTGGTCAGCTGCAGCCCCCGGGGTTCGCCCCCGATGGCCAGCAGGATCGTTGTGCTTTCGCCCCCGGCCGCGACGGCCGCAAGCTCGGTGTCTGCTTTGTGCAAAACACCCTGTGCATCGCAAAGCTGCCACTGGCCGCCGGCGAGTATGGGCTTGCCTGAATCGGCGCGCGTACCGTCTGCCAGCAGGCAGATCTCCTGGTCGGCCTGCGCCGGGTCCGGAGTCACGAAGATGGCCGAAGCACGCTGGCCGGTCTGGGGATCGAACCAGGCTTCACGCTGGCCGACCAACTGCCAGCCGGTTTGGCGAAGGCCCTGCGCGTCCAGCCAGTAAGCGCCGTCGGCGGTCTGCAGCAAGCCGGGCGGCGCCGCATCACCTCCGGGCGTATACCAGCGCCAGCCCTCCGTCTCCTCGACCCAGCCGCGTACCAGATGGCCGTAACGATCCAGCAGTACCGTGCGGCCGTCGACCGTTACGGCGCCGGCGAGGGCAAGTCCCTGGTCATCCAGGTAGAGAACCTGGCCTTCGTCGCTTTGCCATCCGGTCAGCAGGGTGCCGACTGAACTGAAGTAATAGGTCTTGCCATCCAGCGTTTGCCGGCCGGTCAGGGGCCGGGCCGCCTCGTCCAGGTAGTAACGGTTGCCGTCGATGGTCTGCCAGCCAGACAGGACTGAGCCGTCTGCCGTGAAATAGCTGAGCTGGCCGTTAACCGGCTGGAAGCCGGTCAGGCGGGCGCCGTCCTGGCCGAACAGGCAGACTTGCCCGTCGATCACCTGCTGGCCGGTAAGGTACTTACCGGAGCGGTAATAGAAGGTTTTCCCATCGATCTGGGTCCAGCCCTGGGCATTGTAGGTCAGGTTGGGATGAAGAAACCAGCCTGTCCAGTTGCGGTCGGAGAGCCGCGTACGCACCACGCCGTACTCGACACCGCGCGATTCGATCACCTCGTCGTTGCCGATGTAGATGCCCACGTGGCCGTCTCGCCAGACCATTACGCCATGTGTTGCCGGGATCGTGGCCATCGGGCCTTTGACGCTGGCGCGGTAATACAGCCCATTGGCTGAATAGTCCGTGGCGGACGAGTACTGGGGGCCGACGCGGTCGTCCACCCACCAGAGGTAGGCTTTGGCCAAACCGACACAGTCGGCGGCGCGCACCCCGATCCACTCCTGGGCATGCGCATAAACCGTCCGCCCGTCGCTTTTCTTCTCGGCAAAAACTGATGGATACTGGCGGGCCTTGCTGTCGATCAGGGACTGGGTCGCAAGTTGCCCATAAGTGCCATAAACATAACCCCAGCCTTGCCGCCAGGCTTTCAGGACAAATTCGGTCAGGCCTATAGCGGTGGGATTCGCGGTTGCCCTGGTGCTGTGCGGAACGGTCTGGATCAGCACCAGACCGACCAGCAGACCGGCCAGAATCATGCGGAAGCGCTTTTTCATGGTTAAAAAGCCCTTTCGTTTTTTCTTAGTATAGCACGGCTGAATCACAGTCCGGTATCTCGAGGTTTACGCTGCTATTTCATTCCGTCAGTTTTGGCGCAGCGCTTCGGCGCAGCGCAGGCCATCGATCGCCGCGGACATGATGCCGCCGGCATAACCGGCGCCCTCGCCTGCCGGGTAAATGCCGGCCAGGTTCGACTGCAAAGCTTCGTTCCGGCGCATGCGCACCGGGGACGAACTGCGCGTCTCGACGGCGGTCAATACGGCGCCGTGATCGGCAAAGCCATGCAGGCGGCGGTCCAGCAGCGGCAGGGCCTGGCGCAGGGATGACCGGACAAAGGGAGGCAGCACGTCGTCGAGCTCGCACCAGCTGACACCCGGCCGGAAGCTGGGCTGTACCGGGTGCGGCCAGGCCCTTAAGCCGTTGCGGCCCAGAAACGAGCCAACCGCCTGGGCCGGCGCCGCACCGGTGCGTCCGCCGACCGTAAAAGCCTTCATCTCCAGTTCCCGCTGCCATTCCATGCCAGATAGCGGTCCGCTTCCCGGGAAATCGTTTGGGTTGACAGAAACCAGCAGGGCGCTGTTGGCGTTTTGCGCCTGGCGGCTGTGCAGGCTCATCCCGTTGGTCACGACCGTGCCAGGCTCAGATGCGGCGTTGATGACATGCCCGCCCGGGCACATGCAGAAGGTATAGACCGAGCGCCCGTTATCCAGGTGACAGGCCAGCTTGTATTCGGCCGGCGGCAGACCGGTCACCAGGCCGTACTGAGCCCGGTCGATCAGCTGCTGGTCGTGCTCGATCCGGACGCCGATTGAGAAAGGCTTGCGTTCCAGAGCAAGGCCGGCCCGGTCAAGCATAACCACGGTATCCCTGGCGCTGTGCCCGATCGCCAGGATCGCCTGGCTGCAGGCGATCGCTTCTTCACGGGCGCTGCCGTCGGGCTGTGTGCGGCGGAAGGTTAGTCCGGTCAGGCGTCCCTGCTCCTGGGTCAGCCCGGTCAAGCAGCATGAAAAGCAAAACTGCCCGCCCAGTGACTCGATTTTTTCGCGCAGGCGGACAACAACCGCGCGCAGGAGATCGGTCCCGATATGGGGTTTGGCCAGCCAGAGGATCTCTTCGGGCGCGCCGGCCAGAACAAATTCCTCAAGAACGAGCTGGCAGCGTTCGTCACGGATACCGGTTGTCAGCTTGCCGTCGGAAAATGTCCCCGCTCCGCCTTCGCCAAACTGGACGTTGGACGACGGATCCAAAACGCCGTCGCGCCAGAAGCGCGCGACATGCCGGGCGCGTTCGGCCACCGGCCGTCCGCGTTCAAGCACAACCGGGCGGCGGCCGGCCAGGGCCAGGTCGAGTGCGGCAAACAAGCCGGCCGGTCCGCTGCCCACGACGACCGGTGCCAGCCCGCCTGCAGGCGGAACCCTTCCGTCTTGGCGCGCTAAGATCCCGCGCAGCTGCAGCGGTTCCGGGTAGATCGCGATTCGGTAGACCCACTCGATTTTACGTTTGTCACGGGCATCCAGCGAACGGCGCAGGATGCGGATATCCTCCGCCCGAAGCGCGTCCGGCGCGAGACGGGCCTGGCGGGACGCCGCCAGCACCAGGTCATCTCGCGAATGCTGCGGCGGCATCGCGACCGTGATGATTTGCGTGTTCATAGCGGCCAGCCGCCCAGGCTGGCCCGGGCCGCGGATTCGCCGGCCAGATTGCCGGACGACCAGGCCCATTGCAGGTTGTACCCGCCGCAATCCCCATCGATATCCAATACTTCGCCGGCGGCATAAAGCCCGGGCACAAGCCGGGATGCCATCGAGCCGGGATCAAAGTCAGCGGTACAGACCCCGCCGGCTGTCACCTGGGCCTGGGTCCAGTCCCGTGTCCCCGTCACCGGCACCTGCCATCCCTTGAGCAAGCGAGCCAGCTGCTGCAGCTGCAGCGTGTCACATCGCGCGCACGGGGTATCCAAAGGCAGTCCGCTGACCTGCCGGACCAATGACTGTCCGATCCGCTTATGCACCAGGCCGGTTAAAAAGGACTGCAGCGGGAGCTGACTGTTCTGCTCCCGACGAAAGACAAGGAACGCGTAGACGGCAGCTTCCGGTAAATTGGGCAGAAAGTCGATCTCCAGCTTGAGATTTTGCCCCGACTTACCGCTGTGGCGGTGCACCAATCCGGATAACTGAAGCACCGGCGGCCCGGATACGCCATAATCCGTAAACAGGATTTCGCCGTTTTCCTGGCGCAGGATGGCACTGCCCGCACGAAGCGTCGCCTGGCCTTCGACCTTGATGCCGCTCCAGGCACGAACCGCCTCTCTCGGGGTCGTCAGCTGGACGACCGCCGGGTGCGGCTCGGTCAGGCGGTGCCCCAAAGCGTTCAGAAGGGTGTAGCCGTCGCCCTGGCAGCCAAAAGCCGGGGCGGCCAGTCCGCCTGTCGTGACGACAACCTGTCCTGCCGCCAGGCACGGCTCCCGATCAGACAAGATGGTCAGGCGATCTTGTGACGATGGCCGGATGGCAACCGCTCGCCAGCCGGTCAGAACGGCGATGGGCAGCCGATCCAGCTCCTGCCGGAGCAGGTCCAGCACCGCGGATGCCTGATAGCTGTATGGGAAAACCCGTCCGTCTGGATCGGTGCGGCAAAGAAGGCCCAGTTTCCGGAACCAGTCGAGCGTCTCGCTAAGATCGAAGCGGTTCAGCGCCGCATCGGCAAAGGCCGGGTCGGCCCCATGGTAGGCAGACCGGTCCAGCGGCTGGTGGCTGAGGTTGCAGCGCCCGTTGCCCGTGGCCAGCAGTTTGCGGCCGACGCGTTCCTGCTTTTCCAGCAGCACGACCGGTAAATGGCCTGCCGGCCTTTCTTCGGCCGGCAGGCGAAGCAGGTCTTGAGGCCATCCCGACCGGTCCGACCAGATCCGGCCGGCCGCGATGGCACAGGCCAGGCCGGCGGCACCGCCGCCGACGATGGCAACCGCGCAGGTTGGGGTACGTTCAGCGGTCTGATCCATCTGGATCTGCACGGCGCCCGGCCAACGCCAGGCAGCGGGCCAGTTTGCTCTTGTTTTCCGGCACAAGGCCGAAACGGATCGCCAGTTCTTCGCCCAATGCGACCAAATCACGGGCGTCGCCTTCCCTGAGCTCAAGCTCAAGCTCACACAGCGGGGCGCTTTGGCCGCCGCCGCGCAGCTCGCCTTCGTCCAGGGCAAGCTCCATCAGGGTGTCCCCGTAGCCGATGTCATAAGCCTGGCGCGTAAAGACAATCTGGCAGACTTCGACAAGTGTCTGGCCCGCAACCAGGTGCAGGATATCGTAGAGCAAGTCGTCCGGGTCACCGTCGCTGACCGCCCGCCTCATGAACGCGTCAAGCTCAAATCCGCGTTCCGGGTTTGCCAGGGGGTCGTCATCCGATGTGAGTTCAACCGACCATTCCAAACGCTGGTGCAGGCCGTCACCGGCCGGACCGCCAGACTTGACGGTCATGATCCGGCTCTCGTTCTCGGTGCGCAAACGCAACGCGTGGCCGTGTGCGGCCAGCAGGCCATCCGGCGTGTCGAAATAGCGGCTGTCCATTGCGATCTGCTGACCGGAACCGGGCATCAGGAGGTTGGTCAGATAGGGGTCCTGGACGATCGCGCCAAGACTTGGCAGTGTGCTGGCGTTGAGTTTGATTTCGGTTTCCATGGCTCACGTCTCCTCGAGCAGGCCGGTCAGTTCGTCCAGGCGATCGGCAAACTCAAGCATGGCGTCCCGGACCGGTTCGGGCCCGGACAGGTCGACCCCCGCCTCCTGCAGCAGCCGCAGCGGGTAGTCCGAGCTGCCGGAACCCAAGAAGGCCAGGTAGCGCTGAACAGCGGGCTCCCCTTCGGTCAGAATCTGTCGGGACAGCGCCACAGCGGCGGAAAAACCGGTCGCGTACTGGAACACGTAATAGGCGTTGTAAAAATGGGGGATACGGGTCCACTCCCATTTCATATAGTCGTCGATCACCAGGTCCGGACCGAAATACTGGCGCAGCAGATCCAGGTACAGGCCGCAGATGATCTCGGCGGTCAGCGCTTCGCCCTGCTCGGCTCGCTGGTGCACGCGCCACTCGAATTCGGCAAACATGGTCTGGCGGAAAACCGTCAGGCGGAATTCCTCGAGAAAATGGTTGAGCAGGTATTGTTTCTCATGCCGGCCTTCGGCCGTACTGGTGTCGCAGGCCTGGAGCAGGGTGCGCATCATCAGGATCTCATTGACGGTGGACGCGATTTCCGCCAGGAAGATCGGGTAATGGGCCTGCGGGTAGGGACGCTTGTTGCTGAACCAGGTGTGCAAGCTATGCCCCAGTTCGTGCGCGAGGGTGAACAGGTCGGACAGGGATCCGCTGAAATTGAGCAGGATGTAGGGGTGGGTCTTGTAGGTTCCCCAGGAATAGGCGCCGCTGGTCTTGCCCGGCGTTTCGAGCACGTCGATCCAGCGTCCGGTCAGGTGGTGTTCGAGGGCCTCCAGGTAGACAGGCCCGAGTGGGGCCAGGCCGCGCCGGATGATCGCGCAGGCTTCCTCAAAGGTGTAGTTCTTGGCCGGCACGTCCAAAAGCGGCAGGTAGGTGTCGTAGATATGCAGGTCCTGGTAGCCCAATTTCCTCCGGCGCAGGTCCAGGTATCGGTTCAGTGTTTTTTGTCCATCGTGGACGGCGTCGATCAGGCCCTGGTACAAGCTGACCGGCAGATTGTCTTCGAAGAGCGCCGCACTGAGGCTGTTCTCGTGCTTGCGGGCCAGCGCAAAGAGCAGATCCGCCTTGATGCGGGTCGCATAAAGGGTTGCGAGCGTCCGGCCGACATCGGCGAACGCCTGGTGCACCCGGGCGAACGCGTCGGCGCGCACCTTGCGGTCGCGGTGCTCGCGCAGGCGGCCGAAAACGGCCGGCGTCAGCTCGATCGTGCCGCCCTCCCCGTCCTCGATCGATCCAAGCTTGATGTCGACATTGTCCAGCATGGTGTAAGTATGCCCGATACCCTCGGCCACCGGGCCAAAACGGGACAACAACGCTTCCTGCTCTTCCGGCAGGATGTGCGGTTTGGTTCGCAGCAAATTCTCGAGCTGGTGCCGGTAAGGCTGAAGACCAGGTTCCGCCTCCATGTAGGTGCGCAGCGTCTCTTCCGGGATCGCCGCGATTTCCGGCGACAGGAAAGCGGTGGTCGCGGCCGACTGGTAGTACAGGCCGGTAACACGATCCGTCATGTCCTGGTACAGGCTGCTGCCGTTGTCCTCGTCGCGCCGCATCCGGGCATAGGTGTAAAGCTCAAGCAAATCCATGTCCAGCCGGCTGGAATCCTGCATGGCTTGAAGCAGGCTTCGGGCAGATTCGCCCAGGTGGCCTTTATGTCCGGCAACCTGGTCCAACAGGGGCCGGATCTGCGTCAGGGCAGCCTCCCAGGCTTCATCGCTCGCGAAAATGTCTTCAAGACGCCAGCGGTACGCTTCCTCGATGGCAGCACGGTTTTTCGGTTGTTTTTCCACAGTGTTCTCCTTCATTTGTTGTCTTCGGCAGTCTGTTTCCCGGTCCAATTCAATGGACAGTCAGGCTGCTGACACCGCTGTTGGTGACGACGATCAGGCTGTTCGGACCGCTGAACGCAAAACGCACGATATCAGCCGGCAGGTTTTCCTCCTGAAGCAGTTCGCCGCTCTGGCTGTCCAGGATCAAAAGGCGCGTGCCGCTGGCAACGCCGGCCATACCGCCGGACAGGACAGGTCCGGTCGCGGATTCGCCGACATCGACCAGGCGCTTTTCCGCGCCGGACGCATCGAACCGGTAAAGGCCGAGACTGGCGTTGAGCGATTCGGCTGCGAGCACGAAAAGGCTGTCTTCATACGCAGCGAGTGCCTGGATGCGCTGAAAGGTGCGCGTCCAAAGCGGTCCGTCGTGCGAAAAGGACAGCGCAGCCAGCTGACTGGCTCCGGCCAGTACCGGGTTGCCCTGGCGGGTATGGCGCAGGAACGGGTACAAAGCGGTCAGGTCGGGCACCAACTGGCCGGTCTGGTTGCCCTGGATTGCATAGCGCTTGATGACCGGCTGCACAGCGGATCCGTCTGTGTTGACCAGGCTGACATCGAAAAAGGCGCTGTCGACAAAAGCGACCGAGAGGACATAGCCGGACTCCGGAAAATGGCAGTCGAACAGGTGACGGCCTGTCCCCGCCTCGAGGACAGACACGATCCCGTTTCCGTTTTGCTGATCCTGGATCAGGGCCGTGACCCCGTCAGGGCCGACCGCCGCGCCTCTGACCGGCCCGGCGAGCTCACCTTGGAAAGAAAGTCCCTCAGGCGAAAGCATCACGTACCCGGGCCCGTCCCGGTCCGCAGCCAGCAGCCAGTCGCCCTGGACGATCGCATAGGGCGAAGCAAAGTCGATATCGACGGCATATTGCTCCGTGCCGAGGATATCAAGGCTGGTGATGCGTTCGGTAGCAAGGCGAATGACGTTGCCGCCGAACGGATAGAGGTTCTGTGCCTGGGCGGCATCGCAGGGAAAACCGGCCAGCGGCGTGCCGGTCGGCTCCGCCGTCGTGTTTAGCCGCCAGGCGTCATCTTCCGGGAGCTGGCTGACCAAGACTGCGGTGCCGGCCATAAGCAGGAAAGCCAGCGCGATCATGACGATCAGGCTGGCTCTGTTTCGCTGTTTACCCGGTTGGTTGTGGCGCTGCATCATCAGTCCAACTGATAACCTTCCTGCGTGTTGAAGATCCCGTCCACCGCATGTTCCATGGCATAGCGGATCATCTTATAGGCGACCAGGATGCCTTCGTTGTCCGTGCGGTCCGATGTGAAGGCTTTCTCCCCGTCGACAAAGTAGCCGCCGTAGACACCGTCTGTGAATACATAATAAGTATAGTCGTCACGCTTGGCAAATTCAATAATCTTCGTATAGGCCGGAACATTGTTCTCCTCGTCGGCCTTGATGTGGAAGACCAGGCGCACGTCGCGGGTGTTGACCGGCTGGGCCGCGGTGTCCAACCCTTCTATCAGAATACCGATCAGGCGCTGGTAGAAGATGCTGTAAAGGCTCTTGTCCTTCTCGCTGAAGATACGGGCATTTTCACCGTCGATCGTGAAGACAACCTCATCGTCGTCGGCCCGCTGGTCCTTGGTCATCTCAATTTCCGTGACAAACTTCGTGCCCAGGATATCGGCCTCGATCTTGCTCACTTCCCAGATGCTCTCCAGGCAGACGAAACGGTCCATCATCTCCGTGACCTTCATGTCAACCGAGGTGAACGTGCTGGCCGCGACGGTGAACACGGCCGGCAGCTGGTCCGACATGGCATAATAGTTTGCGCTGTCGGCCTTGTTGCCGATTTTTAGCTGGACTGTTTTCTCCTCAGTGGTCAAGGTGAAGCTGTACTGGGGCTTGTCCAGGCCGTACTGGGCCAGGTCGACAGGGTCGAGCTCGATAAACGAGACCACGGCGAGGGCGGTGGACTCGCTGACCAGCTTGGTCAGACCCTCCGAACTGCCGTTGCGCCGGACCGGCTCCTGGATCGAGAAGTCGAGGTACTCGCTGCCGCTGCCGGCTTCACCGATCAGCTTGACGGTGCTGACCAGCTTTAGCTCGTCCTTGGGCCGCTCAAAAACCAGGCTGGTGAGGCCGTTCGGATCGAGTCCGACAACCTTCGCCTTGTCCAGCAGGTCCATCAGCTTGACCCGGACGCGGTCGCCGGTGCTGGATGCGACCGTGCAGACACGGCCGGAGTTGTCCAGCGTCGCGTAATCATAATAACCAGAGGGGATCTCGTTGCCGAACTTGATCTCATGCGACGCGCCATCCTTGAGAAAGACGCGCAGCGTGGCGCTCGGCTTGTCGAGTCCGTACGGGGCCAGGTCGGTCACCCCGGTGGCGATTTCCTTGCTGGCATAGACGTTGCCGGCCACTTTGGCCAGGCTTTCCAGCGTCGACGAGGAGAACGGGTAGTCTTCCTTCCCCTCGACCGACCAGATCTGCACAACCTTGCCGTCTTTGTCCGTGACATTCTCCGGGATCAGCTTAAAGGTGTCGGTCGCGTTGACGACCTCCAGATATTGGATGCCGGTCATATCGGTTTTGAACAGCGGATCGATGGCTGCGGCGGTCGTCGTGGTCGTGGTTTCATCGCTGTTTCCCAAACCCGGGATCACGGCGGAGCCGATCCAGACCAGCAGGAGTACGACGATGATGGCACCGAAGACGATCAGGGAGCGATATTGTTTGAGCACGTGGTTCCGTCCCTCCTTAATAGGCTTAGAGATGCTTGCGTTTCCTGTAGATGATCAGGGCGGCGATCAGCAAGACGGCCGGCAGAATCACCATGACCACGACGGCGGTCAGCACGTTCGTGGAGCTGGACCCCTTGGAAACGGCGTAGGAAATCGGCTGCTTGGACTGGATGTACAAGCTGTCGCCTTCGCTCATGTTGGCCAGCCACTGGATTGAATAATAGAACAGGCCGGCGTTGTAGAGCTGGTTGCCGAAGGTTTGCAGGATCGTGTCGTTGAACAAGGTGCTCGAGCCGATTAGCATGACCTTGGCCGCCTGGGTGACGTTGGTTCCGTCGATAAAGCCCCTGTTTTCAGACAGCAGCGCGATGTTCTGTTTTCCGGCTGCCGAGGATTGCTCCGGATCGCCGGCCGTCTCGGCGTAGCCTTCGTCGGAGGTTGTCAGGACGGGCTCGACTTCGATCCACTCCTTGGTGTTGGTCAGGATGTTCATGCCACGCGCGTTGTCGACCAGGGTCCAGCCGTCGATCGCCTCGGTGGTCACCTTGCTGGCCGGAGCGATCGCCCGCATGATGTAGGCGTCGTCCTGGAAGCGGTGCGCGGGGTCGCCTTCGCGCAGGCGCGTGTCGCTGATCTCCATGTTGTAGTCAAGCAGCAGCTGGTTGAGCTCCGGGAAAGACGTGTTGTTGTAGTCCGCGATGAACAGCAGGCTGCCGCCCTGCTGCAGGTAGCTGCCGATCAAGCGCCGTTCGGCTGTCGTGACATCTTTCTTGGGCGAGGCCATGACCAGTACGGCGCAGTCTTCCGGGATTTCCTCGAGGCTGAACAGGTCGAGCTCTTTGACATCGTAGTTGTTGTTGGCAAGGATCATGACCAGCGAGCTGTAGGCCTCGCTGTATTTGATCTCGTCATGCCCGGTGGTGAAATAGACAACCGGGGTCACCTCGGCGGTCACGTATTTGATCGCGCCGGTGAAACTCTGCTCGGCCTTGATCCCCTTAAGGTAGGAATTGTAGCTCTCATCGTAGCCGATGTCGAAGATGTCGTAATAGGTCACGTTCTTGCCCTTGCCGGTTTCCGGGCTATAGACGACGAACTCGCCGGCTTCAGGCTTGAGCAGGTCCTGCGGGTCGATCTCCTTGAGCACGCCCGGGGTGCGGTCCGGGTCGATGTAGCGCACGGTCAGGTTGCCGCTGCTGTTGGCGGCGTACTCGTCGAGCATCGGCTGGATGCGCAGGTACTTCTGGTCGGCGTTGGCGTCGAACAGGCCGATGATCTCCACCTTGCGGGTCAGTCCGCCCAGGATCTCCTTGGTGACATCGCCGATCGAGTACTGGCCGCCGGGCGTCCAGTCCCACTTGAGCTTGTCGCCCAGAAGGCTGTCGAAGACGATGTTGAAAACCAGCAGCAGGACCATGAACAGGATCGTCGACGTGATGGACAAGGTCTTCAGGCTGCGGTTGCGCTTGTCGACGCGCCGTGTCGTGGCGGCGGGGGCTTTATCTTGCTTTTTGAACATACTCATCTTCACTCACCTCTGGCTCCAGCGCCGTTTTTCCAGGATGCGGTTGGTCATATACACAAATGCCGCAGCCATGCTGACGAAAAACAGGATCGGGGCGATCTCGAAGATCCCCGAAACATAGTTGTTCAGGCGGGTCATCGGGTTGAGCCACTGGATCGCGTCGGTCACGGCCGTGCCGATCTCGCTGATCTTGGTGTCGGACAGGTTGAAAAAGTTGATCTTGTCGACCAGGGTCGACGCGACGGACCCGAGCATGCTGGAGACAAAATCCAAAAGCATCAGCATCAGCATGATGACAAACGAGATGACCGCGGCGATGATCTGGTTCTCGGTCAGGGCGGAGGCGAAGCAGCCGATCGAGACGTACGCCACACCGAGGAAGATAAAGCCGATGTAGGCGCCGAGCACGCTGACATCGAGCAGACCGCCGTAAAAATAGGCGATGATCAGGTGGGTGAACGTCCCGGCCGTCATGACGATGAACAAGGTCAGGGCGGCCAGGTACTTGCCCAGCACGATCTCCAGCGTGCTGGCCGGCGACGTGAACAACAGCACCTCGGTCCCGTTGCGCCGGTCTTCGGAGAACGTGCGCATGGTCAGCAGCGGGATGATGATGAACAAGAAAGACTGGACGAAGTTGATCTCACCGACCATGTCGACATAGGAGCCGAGGATGCCGGATGCGAAATACAGGCCGCTGACGGCCATGAAAATGGCGAAGACCACGTAACCGATCGGAGACCGGAAATAGGCCATGAATTCGCGCTTGAAGATAGCCATGATGCGTGTCATTGGTTTACCCCCTCTTGCCGGACTGCATGCTGCTGGTCACCTGCAGGAAGATTTCCTCCAGGGTCGGATCGAGCGATTTGAATTCCACAATCGGCCAGCTGCTGCGGGCCATCTCGAAGAAGATCGGTTTGCGGACATCGGCCTCGGGATCGACCTCGATCTCGAAAACCGTGATGCCGCCCTCTTTTTCGACCACCTGCTCCGCGTTGCGAACGCCGGGCACGAGTCTTATTTTCTGGATGATGTCCCGGGCTGGCCCCTCGGCGCTGAGCTGCAGCTTCGATGTCTTGGCCATTTTGTGCGACAGGCCTTCCGGCGTATCGATCGCGGCGATGCTGCCCTTGTTGATGATGACGACGCGCTCGCAGACCGCCTGGACCTCAGGCAGGATGTGCGAGCTGAGGATGACGGTGTGCGTTTTGCCAAGTTCTTTGATCAGGTTGCGGATCTCGATGATCTGCTTGGGGTCGAGCCCGATCGTCGGTTCGTCGAGGACCAGGACCTCCGGGTTGCCGACCATGGCCTGGGCGATGCCGACACGCTGTCGGTAACCTTTGGACAGGTTCTTGATCAGGCGGCCCGACACATCAGTGATCCGGACCAGCTTCATGATCTCGGCCAGCTGTTTGATGCGCTGCGCGGGCGGAACGCCCTTGAGCTCGGAGACAAAACGCAGGTACTCGATCACGGTCATGTCGAGGTAGAGCGGCGGATTCTCCGGCAGGTAGCCGATGCACGTCTTGGCCTTCTGCGGGTTGTCCAGGATGTCGTAGCCGTTGACGGTCACGGTGCCGGATGTCGCCGATAAAAATCCGGTCAGGATGTTCATCGTGGTCGACTTTCCGGCGCCGTTCGGACCCAAAAAGCCCAGGATTTCGCCCTTGTTGACCGTAAAGGTGATATCGTTGACCGCCAGGATATCACCGTAGTACTTCACCAGGTTGCGTATTTCAATCATGCTTTTTCCTCCCTGCCTCCGCAAACCTTCTGCGGAGGTTCAAGATTTCCCGTTCCAAATTATAGCAAAAAATCCGCTGTCAGATGGTTGGATTTCACAATTGTTCAGAATTGGGCGGTGCCAGGAGCAGTCCGGCGCGGAAAACAACCGGTCCGTCCGGCATCAGCCGGGCTTCGATCCGCCAGTATCCGGGCTGGCCGGGTTCAGGGGACGCGAAGAAAGCCAGTTCGCTGCCCAGCGGGACTTCGTGTTGGTAATGGATATCGAAAGCCCGGACGGTCAGGGGCAACAGGACGCCGGAGCCGGCCTGGCGCACCGCCTGAACCGCGTCGGTCGCCCAGGCGACATAGCGGGTGTTGTTGACGTGGTGGTTTTTATCGATATCGCTGAAACAGGCCCGCCGGACGAGCACCGGCCCGGAAAAGGTCCAGCCTGCCGATGGCAGGCGCGGGCAGGACGGCAGGTTTTCCGCTTCTGACGGCACTGTTTTCAGCCAGGCCGGATCAGGCCGCTGCGGCCGGTGTTCCGCCTGGTCGGCGACCAGCCATTCCGAGACGGCCTGTCCGAGCAGGCGGCCGTCTGAAGACCGGAACGTGAAATCGCGGACAAAGGTCAGCCGGCGCAGACCGCGGTGGCGCGTCTCGACCACGAGCGTTTCCGGCCAAACCGGCAACGCGTCGAGGCGGACCGACACGCGGCTGAGCAGCCAGCACAATCCGAGTTGGTCAAAATCGCCGAACAGATCGTCAAGCTGCTCGAGATGCAGGTAGGCGGCCTCCTGCATACAGGTGAAAAGCGCTGAAAGGTGAAGCTGGCTGTGGGCGTCCGTATCGGAGCTGCGCACAGGGAAAGACCAGCGGCCGGGCGGATGGCCGATTAACATGTTATCCCCGCTTTCTGTCGTCTGATTTTTGTCAGGCACCGGCCTGCCGGGCGGCTTCGGCCCCCTTGGCTTCGGCCCGGGCCAGTTGGCGCCGGCCCAGGTACAAGGTCAAAAGGCCACAGCCGAACAGGATCACCAGTCCGAGAATGCCATACGAGGAGCGTCCCGTCCACTTGGCGATCAGGGCATAGATGGCCGGGCCCATAACCGCGGCAAACTTGCCGAAGATATCGAAAAAACCGAAAAACTCGTTGGATCGTTTGGGCGGGATCAGCTTGCCGAAAAAGGATCGGGACAAGGCCTGGATCCCCCCCTGGCAGGTGCCGACCAGGGCCGCCATCGCCCAGAAAAGATAGGTCGAGCGCTGCAGGGCGGCCGCGTACAAGGGCGATTCCGGTGCGACGCGTTCCAGCGAATAGCCCATGTAAAAGCCGGTCGCGCAAATCACCAGGTAGACGACAATGGCGATGCGGATCATGCGGATCGAGCCGACTCGTCCGGCCAGGCTGCTGAACAGGATCGAGAACGGAACCGCCACGATCTGGGTGACCAATAATGCCAAGATCATCCCAGTCGTCCCCAGCCCCAGCGTCGAGCCGTAGACCGTAGCCATGTGGATCACGGTATTGACGCCGTCAATGTAGAAAAAGTAGGCCAGGACAAAAACCAGGATCGCCTTGTCAGCGTAAATGTCGCGGGCCGTCCGCACCATGTTGACCAGCGAGCGGCGGATCAGGTCGCGGGCCGGCTTGTCAACCGAATAGACCTGGCGCACGTTCAGCAGCATCGGGATGCTGAAAAGAGCCCACCAGGTCACGCAGAGCAGGCAGGACAGCTTGACGGCCCAGACCCCATCGATGCCGATCTTCTCGCCGAACAGGATCAGGGCGATCGACAGGATGAACGGGATCGTGCTGCCGCCGATGTACCCCATCGCGTAACCCCAGGCCGACACCTTGTCCATGCGGTCCGGCGTGGTGATGTCCGTCATGAAGGAATCGTAGAAGAGCAGCGAGCCGGAAAAGCCGATATAAGAGAATACGTAGCCGACCAGCATCAGCTGCCAGAGGTCGGTCAGGGCCATCGTGGTCGTGAAGACCAGTCCCAGGCCGAGAAAAGCCGTAAAGAGCTTTTTTTTCATACCGCGGAAATCGGCGATGGCACCCAGGATCGGCGACAGCAGCGCGACGGTCAGCGTGGCGATGGATGTGGCAAAGCCCCACTTGATGTCGCCGGCGACGCCGGCCTCCCCGGCGACGGTCGCGAAGTAAATCGGAAACACCGCCGCCATGATGATCGTTGCATACGCGGAATTGGCCCAGTCATAGGTAATCCAGCTCTTCTCCGCCTTGCTGAAGGCGGGCCGGGCGGCTTTAGTCCACACAAGCGTTATCCTGTTCTGCCTCTCTCACGGTCAGGCGCCGTACTGAACGTACTTGATCTTGCTGGGGTTGAAACGCTTCATGCTTTTTAGCATGCGCTCGTCCGGGGCGAAAACGACCAGACAGCGTTCACCCTTGTAGTCGGTGATGAAAAACCAGTTGTCCGGCGCCTGGATCGACGATGAGAAATCGAGCAGCTTTTGCTTGCCGCGCTGCGCATCGCGATACTCGTCGCTGTTCACCTTGGCCATGATCTCAAAATCCTTCGCCTTGCCGGAGAAGACGCGTTTGCGCCGGCGGCGGGCGATGATCATGTCGATGTCGAGGTCGCCGTTGGTCACGATGTACTCGAATTCCCGGCTCATGTTGGTCAAGAGGTACCACAGGCCGTAAAAAATGCCGACGAGCAGGATCGGGACCAGGAAGCTGATGTAGCCGCCGAACATCATCAGGGCCGTCAGCAGGACGAAACTGGCTACGAGCAGCCCGACGATGGTCAGGTAATCCTTTCCGGTCTTGCGGCGCTGGACAATTTTTTCCATAAAGGCGTCATTCATTTTTTCACAAACCTCCCTGGAACATCTTTATCTATTGTATACGAAAGATCGGCTTTTGCCTATCGCGGGGAAAAAACAAGAGGGTATCCCGTGAAGGATACCCTCTGCGTTCGCGTGGGACGCGTCAGATCAATACATGCCGCCCATGCCGCCCGGGGCTCCGGCAGGCGCCGGCGGTTCCGGTTCGGGGATGTCCGCGACGACCGCTTCGGTGGTCAGCAGGATGGCCGCGATGGAGGCCGCGTTCTGCAGTGCGCTGCGGGTCACTTTCGCCGGGTCGACGATTCCGGCTTCCATCATGTCGACGTAGGCCTCGTTCATGACGTCAAAACCGACTCCTGGTTCGGAGTTCTTGACCTTCTCGCAGATGACGCTGCCGTCGAGGCCGGCGTTGGCCGCGATCTGGCGGACTGGCTCTTCGAGGGCCTTGATCACGATGCGCACGCCGGTGCGGGTGTCGCCGCTGGTCTTGTCAAGCAGCTTGGCAACTTCCGGCAGCACGTTGATATAGGCGGTTCCGCCGCCGGCGATGATGCCTTCTTCAACAGCCGCGCGGGTTGCCGACAGCGCGTCTTCGATGCGCAGCTTCTTTTCTTTCATCTCGGTCTCGGTCGCCGCACCGACTTTGATCACGGCGACACCGCCGGAAAGCTTGGCCAGGCGCTCCTGGAGCTTTTCGCGGTCGAAATCCGACGTGGTCTCTTCGATCTGGGCCCGGATGGAACCGATGCGGGCCTTGATTTCCTGCTCGGAACCGGCACCGTCGACGATGATCGTGTTCTCTTTCTGAACCTTGACCTGGCGGGCGCGGCCCAACTGGTCAATGGTGGTCTCCTTGAGTTCGAGGCCGACTTCTTCAGAGATGACCTGGCCGCCGGTCAGGATGGCGATATCCTGCAGCATGGCTTTGCGGCGGTCGCCGAAACCGGGGGCTTTGACCGCGACACAGGTGAACGTGCCGCGCAGCTTGTTGACCACGAGGGTGGCCAGCGCTTCGCCTTCGACGTCCTCAGCGATGATGACCAGCTTGCGGCCGGCCTGGACGATCTTTTCCAGCAGAGGCAGGACGTCCTGGATGTTGGTCAGCTTCTTGTCGGTGATCAGGATATAAGGATCATCGAGCACAGCTTCCATTTTATCGGTATCCGTCGCCATGTAAGAAGAAACATAGCCGCGGTCAAATTGCATGCCTTCGACAACCTCGAGCTCGGTGCTCATGGTTTTTGACTCTTCAACGGTGATGACGCCGTCCGAAGTCACTTTTTCCATCGCATCCGCGATCAGTTCACCGATAAAAGAGTCATTGGCGGAGATGGCGGCGACGCGGGTGATGTCTTTCTTGCCGGAAACAGACTTGGCCTGGCTGCTGATGCTGGCGGCAGCGGCTTCAACCGCCATGGAGATGCCCTTGCCCAAAATCATGGGGTTGGCACCGGCGGCGATGTTCTTCAGACCTTCGCGGATGATCGCCTGGGCCAGGAGCGTGGCGGTCGTGGTGCCGTCACCGGCGACATCGTTGGTCTTGGTCGCGACTTCTTTGACCAGCTGGGCGCCCATATTCTCAAAACGGTCCTCGACTTCGATTTCCTTGGCGATGGTCACGCCGTCGTTGGTAATCATCGGGGAGCCGAATTTTTTGTCCAGAACCACGTTGCGGCCCTTGGGGCCAAGCGTGATCTTGACGGTGTCAGCGAGTTTGTTGACGCCTCTTTCCAGGGCATGCCTGGCATTCTCGGCGTATTTCAGATCTTTTGCCATGATACTGTTCCTCCCGTTGGGCGTGTCATTCGACGATCGCCAGAATATCGCTCTGCTTCAGAATGGTGTATTCGACATTGTGCATCTTGACTTCTGTGCCGGCGTATTTGCTGATCAGCACGCGGTCACCGACTTTGACCTGCATGGTCACTTCTTTTCCGTCGACCAGTCCGCCAGGTCCGACAGCCACGATTTCAGCCACCTGTGGTTTCTCTTTGGCTGTACCGGGCAGGACAATGCCGCTCTGGGTCGTCTCTTCGGTCTCGATCATCTTGATGACGACGCGATCACCTAAAGGTTTGATGGTCATGTGAATGCCTCCTTTAACCATGTGTTTCTTGTTTTTTTGTTAGCACTCTAACATTAAGAGTGCTAACTCCAAGGATAAATATAGGCGCTCACTCGTTTTTTGTCAAGGGGTGGCGATGAGATCAAGCAGGAAATTCATCAGATAAAGGCGGCCGGCCAGGCGCGAGGCGGCAATGTGGCCAGCCAGTTCAGGGAAATACGGTGCCAGCAGCCCGGCCAGAAGGAGCAGGATGTTGACGATGACCAGCCCGAACACGGCGCCGGCCAGAAAGCCGGCCGCTCGGTTCAGCGTCCCGATGAGCGGAAGATCGTCCGACCAGCGGGTTAAAAGCCCGGTCAGGCGATGGATTAAAAAGCTGATCAAGGCAAAGAGGATCACAAAAATAGCCGCGGTCAGGGCAAACCGGAACAAGGTCGCCGTCAGTTCAGGCAAAACAGCGTTCACCTCGTTGTTGCTCGACGCCAGTTCGGATGTCATCAGCGCTTCCAGGAGCGGCGGCAGGGCAAACTGGGTGATCGCCTCCTCGACGCTCAGGGCGGCCGCTTCGATCCGGGCGACCACGGGGTGGGCCAGCCAGGCCCCCAGCGGGGCCAGCCAGGGGATCTCGAGCAGGAAGCGCGTGACGGGGCCGAGCACCAGCAGCGTCAGCCCCAGGGAAAGCAGCAGGATCAGGAGCCGGCCGAGCATGTCAAAGAGACCGGCCTTAACGCCCCACAGGGCGGCCAGTAAAAGCAGCGCAATCAGGATGAGATCGACCAGCATCAGGTTTCCTCCGGCCCGGCCGCGTACCCGTCCGGGTTCATCTGCTGCCAGCGCCAGGCGTCTTCGCACATGTCGGCCAGGTTCTTTTGAGCCCGCCAGCGGAGCAGCCGGTCAGCCTTGGCGGGATCGGCGTAGCAGGCGGCGACATCGCCGGGACGGCGCGGGTCAATCACGTAGGGCACTTTGCGTCCGCTGGCCTTTTCGAACGCCGAAACCATGTCCAGCACGCTGTAGCCTGTCCCCGTGCCCAGGTTGACGGCTTCCACGCCCGTGTGGGCCAGGGCGTGGTCAAGCGCGCGCAGATGTCCTTCGGCCAAATCGACCACGTGGATGTAGTCGCGCACCCCGGTGCCGTCCGGTGTCGGATAGTCGTTGCCGAAAACGTGCAGGACCGGCCGTTTGCCGATGGCCACCTGGGCGATATAGGGCATCAGGTTGTTCGGGATGCCGTTCGGATCCTCGCCGATCAGCCCGGACGGATGAGCACCGGCGGGATTGAAATAACGCAGCAGCATCACGGACCAGTCCGGCTCCGCCGCCGCCAAGTCGGTCAGGATCTGTTCGTTCATCAGCTTGGTCCAGCCGTAGGGATTGGTGCAGGACTTCGGGAAAGACTCCGTGATCGGCACCCGTTCGGGCATGCCGTAAACAGTCGCCGAAGAGCTGAAAACCAGCCGACGGACCGCGTGCGCGCGCATCACCTCGCACAACGTCATGGTGCTGTCCAGGTTGTTGCGGTAATAGCGCAGGGGCTGGGCCACCGATTCGCCGACGGCCTTGAGACCGGCAAAATGAATGACGGCGTCGATCGGATGGCGCGTGAAAACATCATCGAGCCGGTCGACGTCGCAGACATCGATCTGGTAAAAAGGAAAATCCCTGCCGCAGATTTTGCGGACGCGCGCCAGGGACTCGGCGCTGCTGTTGTCCAGGTTGTCGACAACGACGATGTCATAGCCGTTCTGGAGCAGGGAGACACATGTGTGACTGCCGATATACCCGGCACCTCCGGTGACAAGAATGCGCGTCATGAAAGATCCCTCCCGTATCGTTCTGTCAGGATAACCATACCACGCGAGATTGGCGCTGCCAAGGGATGACCTTGGCAAAATCCGGCCGGTTGCGTATACTGGTCATAGGATCTTGCTATGGAATTGGGGTGTGGCAACTTGGAAGCAGCTGAACTGGCCATCAACAAGCTGATTATCTTGTCAATCCTGAATCGTATCCCCGGCGTCACGCTGAGCCAACTGACCACCATCTCCCTGGAAACCCTCTACATGGACTACTTCGATTTCGTGACCGCGTTTGAGGCGCTCTGCCGGGATGAGCTGGCTGCCGAAAGCACGCGCAAGGGCGAAACCGTGATGGACGCGATCGGCCGCCCGGTGACCCGCTGCGATCTGACACCGCGGGGAAAAGCCCTCTTCGACACGCTGGAAAACCGGATTCCGCTGCCCATCCGCTCTTACCTGGCCCAGGCCTGCTCAGGCTGGCGCAAAGATATCCGGCTGCAAAACACGCTTTCGGCCAGCTGCGATCCGGACGGAAACGGCTTTTTCACCGTCAGGCTCCGCCAGCACGACGGGATCAAGGATCTGGTCGATCTGCGTTTGAGCATACCCGACCGGCAAATGGGCCAGATGATCTGCGAACGCTGGAAACGCCATCCCTCGACCGTTTATCTCGGTCTGCTGTCTGTTCTGACCGGAGAACTCGCACCGTCGCCTGAAACAGAGGCAAACGGCCGCGATCAAGAAGCGGATCCGGCTGCCGAGGCAGTCCTGGAACCGGATCCGCTCCAGCAGTCTTTCCTGCCGGACACCGGCAGCGAAAAAATGAAGCGCGACGCCGATGCGGCGCCGCGCCCCTGATTTTTAATCTTTCACAGGACACTCATTCAATCAGGTTCGGCAAAGCGTTGATTCGCGTCCCCAGATCCTCGGCCAGCGCGTCCAGTCGAGCCATATCCTCAGCCATCGGCAGCCCTTTGACCAGAACCGAATCCAGCCGTTCGGCCTTGATGCTGCTTGTCAGGCTTTCCATCACTTTTTCCACCTGCGTGGCCCAGCCGAACGATCCGACCAGGGTCATGAAGCGCGTTTTGGGCCGAACCGCGTTGGCGATCAGGGCCGCATACGCCATGTTGGGGTGCGGGCCGCCCAGAACGGTCGGCGTCGCCAGGATGACCGCGGCCGCGTCGACGAGGTCCATGATGAAATGGCCGGTCTCCAGGCTCAGGCTGTCCGGCTGCTGGCCAAGGTCGCGGCAGATGATCGACAGGCCCTGGGCGGACAGCTTGACCGCCAGGCGCTCCACCATCAGGCGCGTGCTGTCGTGCATGCTGATATAGGGGATGGTGACCAGCCGCTTCACACCGTCGCCAGTCCATTTCTCGTACCGGCTCAAGATCATGTCCGGGTTGTACCAGACCGGTCCGTGCGCCGGGGCGATCAGGCGTGGGTTCATCTGGCGCACCCTGGCGGTGTAGCGCGTGATCTGCTGGCGGAACGGCATCATGATCTCGGCATAGTAGGCCTTGGCGGCCACGCGCTGTTCGGCACTGGATGTCGCGAAGGCTTTGGGCGTCGCGTAATGTGAGCCGAACAGGTCGCTGGAGAACAGGATGCGGTCCTCTTCCAGCCAGACCATCGTATTGTCCGGCCAGTGGGCGAAGGGAATCAGGGTGAATTGCAGCGTTTTGTCACCCAGGGAGAGCTTCTCCCCTTCTTTGACGACCCGGACCTTGGCAGGGTCGAAATTCAGGTGTGTCGCCAGCATCTCCCGGACCTTTTCGCTGCCCACGACCTGCGCCATGGGGTAGCGGTTGAGCACAGCCGCGTTAGAGCCGGAATGGTCCTGCTCGGTGTGCAGTGTGATCAGGTAGTCGATCTTCTCGACGCCGGCCTCCGTCAGGTTGTTCATCAGGACATCGGTTTTAAGCGGATCGACCGCGTCGATCAGGGCGGTTTTCTCGCTGCCCTCGATCAGGTAGGCGTTATAGGTTGTCCCATGGGGCGTCGGCATCAGGCAGTCGAACAGCTGGCGGTCCGGATGGCTGGCGCCGACTTCGAAAATCCTGTCGCCGATGGGCAATACAGTCATGGTGGTTCCACTCCTTTCACAGCGTTATGAAGGCGCATCCAAAAATGGATGCGCCTTCACCGTTCTGTGTTTCGATCAGTCTTCCGGGCTGAAGTCGTCCTTGCTGGCACCGCATAGCGGGCAAACCCAGTCTTCCGGAAGATCCTCGAAAGCCGTACCCGGATCAACACCGTTGTCCGGATCGCCCGCTTCGGGGTCGTAGACATAGCCGCACAAGTTGCATACGTATTTCTTCACGCTAAAGCCCTCGCTTTCACAAGATAAAACCATTATACCGGTTTGATCCGCATCTGACCACAGCAAATGTTACAGTGGCAGCGGCAGCGACTTGCCCAGGCGGGCCAGTTTCTCGGAAGGCTTGTAGAGGACAAAGCGCCGCCCGATCACCTGGACGATGTCGGCGCCAACCGATTCGGCTGCCTTTGCGGCGATCGACCGCACGGGCTCCGTGGCGCTCTTGAGGACGACGGCCTTGACCAGCTCGTGGGTTGAGAGCAGTTCGGCGAGGCTGTCGGCCATCGCCGGATTCCAGGGTTCCTTGCCGACATGGAAATCGGCGTCCATCGTGTTGGCGCGGGATCTGAGCCAGGCGCGCTGCTTGCTGCTGATCATGGGATTCTCCTTATCCATGCGATTACTCGTAATAGTTGAACTCGAAACCGGCCAGATTGACCACGTCGCCTTCCTGGATCCCCGCTTTTTCCAGATCCTCGATGACACCCTTGCGCCGGATCAGGCGCTGGAAGTAGTGCAGCGATTCGTGCTGGTCGAAATTCGTGGAACGGACCAGGTTCTCAATCCACTCGCCGCTGACCCGATAGACGGATCCGTCCTTTTGGATCTCGAACAGCGGACCGGTCTCCAGACGATAGAGGGTTCTCTCCTTTTCAGGATCGAACAGCTGGACCGGAGGCAGGGAACGGACGGCAGATGCCACTGCTTGAATCAATGGCGTCACACCCTCCCCGATCGGCGCGCAGATCGGAAAGACCGTATAGCCCCGCTCACGGAGCGCTTGCTCGGTCTGGCTGACCTTCTTTGTGTCGGCCAGGTCGATCTTGTTCAGCGCGACAATCTGGGGGCGGCTGGCCAGGGCCGGGTCATAGCTGGCCAGTTCTTCGTTGATCTGGTCGAAGCTTTCGAGCGGTTCGCTGCCCGAATCGGGCGACATGTCGACGACATGCAGCAGCAGCCGCGTGCGCTCAATATGGCGCAGAAACGCCAGACCCAAACCTAAACCGGTGTGGGCGCCGGCGATCAGGCCGGGGATGTCCGCCATGACAAAGCTGGTGTCACCGACCGCGACCACGCCCAGCCCGGGTTCGATGGTTGTGAACGGGTAATCGCCGATTTTGGGTTTGGCCGCGGACACGACAGACAGCAGTGTCGACTTGCCGGCATTGGGCAGGCCGACCAGGCCGACATCCGCGATCAGCTTGAGCTCGACGATCAAGTCAAGCTGGTCCCCGGCTTCGCCGGCCCGCGCAAAACGCGGCGCCTGGCGGACGCTGTTGGCGAAATGGACATTGCCCTTGCCGCCCCGGCCGCCCCTGGCGATGACAACACGCTGGCCGTCCTCGACCAGGTCTGCCACGATGTGGCCGCTTTCAGCCTCCCTGACCAGCGTGCCGACAGGCACGTCCAGCACCAGGTCCTGGCCGCTGCGTCCATATTGCTTGCGCGTGCCGCCCTTCTGGCCGTGCTCCGCCTGGAACTTGCGCCGGTAACGAAAAGCCTGCAGCGTACTGAGGCCGCTGCGGGCCAGAAAGACGATGTCGCCGCCGCGCCCCCCGTCGCCGCCGTCGGGCCCGCCGTTGGGCACATATTTCTCGGTATGGAACGATACGGCGCCGTCGCCGCCGTCACCGGCGCTGACAGTCATGCGCACGCGGTCAATAAACACAGTTTAACCCTCCGCCTGATAAAAAAATCCGGCCGTTTACGCGGCCGGACGAACGGCTTCCCGCCCGGCCATCAACGGCCGGGCAGGCGCCGTGCCCTGCTCTTTACCTTCAGGAAGCAGGATAAACGCTGACTTGCTTCCTGTCTTTGCCCATGCGCTCGAACTTGACCTGGCCGCTGATCTTGGCGAACAGCGTGTCGTCCGAACCGCGGCCGACATTCTCGCCCGGGTGAATTTTCGTGCCGCGCTGGCGAACCAAGATGTTGCCGGCCAGCACCTGCTGGCCATCGCCCTTCTTGGTTCCAAGCCGCTTGGACTCGGAGTCGCGGCCGTTGCGGGTGCTGCCGACACCTTTTTTATGAGCCAGCAGCTGTAAATCAATGTAAATCATCTTGCAGGACCTCCTTGGTCTTGTCTGTGCCGAAAACGAATGTAGCGGCTGCCATAGCTGGCCTGGATCTGCTTGCATCCGATGATCAAAGATTGCATCAGGATCGTTGCCGTTTGGATCTGTGAAGCGGCAAGTCCTGCCCGTTGCGGCAATCCGAATCGGATCAGGCCGTTTTCCAACTGCCGCGGCGGGTCGATGCCGGCCAGCTCCTGCAGGCTGCCGATGGCGGTCTGCGCCAGAACCGAGACGGCGGCGCAGATGATGTCCGGACCGTCTGCGGCGTATCCGGCATGTCCCGACGCGCAGAACGATTCGATCCAGCCATCCGGATCATGCTGCAGGGTTATCGTAATCATCTCAACGTGCGTGCGGCGGCCGCTTGCGCTGCCGGCTGCTGCCTGACAAGTCAGGCATTGATCTTCGTGATGCGGACGCGGGTGTATGGCTGCCGATGGCCGTTCTTGTTGCGGTAGCCCTTCTTGGCCTTGTACTTGAAAACGATGATCTTCTTCTGCTTGCCTTGCTTGACAATCTCCCCGTCGACAACAGCGCCTTCCAGGCACGGATCGCCGACTTTCAGGCTTTCGTCGTCCGAATAGGCCAGGACCTGGTCAAACTGGACGGCATCGCCTGATTCACCAACGATTTTTTCGATGAACAGCTCGTCGCCGACCGAAACCCGGTACTGCTTGCCGCCTGTCGCGATAACAGCGTACATAATATGTTTCCCTCCTGTAATCAGTCTCGCCCAGCCCAGGCAGTGCGCGAAGCGCAGCATTTTAAGCCCGGTTGATGCGGTCACCGGGTTATCTTATCATCGCCGGGGTGGCTTGTCAAATAGATTTTTGCCCGTGTCCGGGCCAGAGTCAGGGTATAAGAAGCGCCCAGCTCAGCACCGTCACGCTGGCCGATGAAACCAGGGCCGCCAGCACCTTTTGCGTCTGCAGGGCGCGGCCGGTCCGCCTGCCCCAATACACGGCTGCCAGGATCAAAAGGCCGGCAGCCAGCCAGATCCATCCCCCGGCAGCGGCCGCGGCAACCGTCGCCGTCAGCGCAATGGCAGACCGAACCGGGTGCCATGAGGCGTTATCGCGCCCGAGCGGGAGGTTGAACAGGATCAGGGCGGCAAAGAGCAACAGCCTCCAGCCGTGCAGGGCCAGGCCGGGGACATGCGCCAGCACGAGGCCGAGCATAACCGGGACAAGGAGGCAGACGGCGCCCGGCAGCCATTCCGGCCAGGCGGAGCGGATCTGGACCGAATCGGCCCGGCGGGCGACCAGCGCCCGCCACGAGAGATGGAGCCAGCCCTGCCAGCCTGGAAAAAGCACCAGGAAAACGGCCGGCCAGGATATCCGGCCGGCGCCGATATGCTCGGCCAGCCAGGCTCCGGAGGCGGACAGCAGCAGGGCTGTCAAGCCCATGGCCAGCTCACCGGGCCAGGCCGCAAAAACCTGGCGTTCGTCAGATGGTTTGCCGGGTGCGATCAGCGCGGCGGCAAGCGGGGCCAGCAGCAGCAGCACGCACGCGGCAACCGCGCGCAGCAGTCCTGCGGAGGCTGTCCGGCCTGCGGCGGCAGCCAGGCCGGCCGCCGCGTCCCCCGCCGGCTGCCTGTCGCGGATCTGTGCGGCCAGTTCGGCCAGCAAGGGCGGCGAAAAGCGCCCCAGTTCAGCTGCCAGACCGGCAAACTGAACCAGGCTGACGCGCCCGTCTGCACTTTGGACCATGACACCCCCGCTCAGCGGCGACTCGATGCCGGTGAACACGGTTGCGTCTTCACCGGTCAGCTGCTCGAAAAAGCGCGGCCAATAACGGTTGGCATCGGGGCTGGTCAAAAGGATCAGGTCATGCGCCGGAGGACCGGGTACCAAACCGTTCTCAGGCGCGATCAGGGCCAGGCCGCGAATACCGAGCGCCGGTGCCGCCTGAAGCAGCTTGGCGGCCTGGTCGCCAAACCCAAGCAGCCAGATCGACTGCCGCTCGCAGCCGGTCGCCGCCGCGGTTTGCACCACGATATCATCGAGCGAATCCGCGGATCCGGCCGGCAGGTAAACGCTGGGTAAACCGGCGGACGCCAGCGAAGCGCGAAGCAGCGTGTAGCTTGCGGCGGAGGGTGAAGACCCGGCCACGATCACCGCCTGGCCTGCGGGGTCGACGTTCGCATCGACAGGGTAAACCGCGGCGCGTGCGAAACGATCCAGGGCAAGCGGAAATGCCAGGACAACAGCTGCGGCCAGCAGGCTGCAGCAGGCGATGACAGCCCAGAGCTGACGGCGCCGCGGCTGGGTCAAAGCTGCGGATCCTGGTCCGCCAGGCAGCCTGGCCGGGCATAGGCCCGGGCGGTCGCGACGGCATGCTTCCAGGCACCGCGCCGCATCTGGCGCTCGCCCTCGTCCATGGACGGCTTGAAAATATGGTTGACCTTCCGGATGGCCGCGACCGATGCCAGATCGGGCCAGACGCCGACCGCCAGGCCAGCCAGGCAGGCAGCGCCGAAGGCCGTGGTTTCGGTCAGCTGCGGGCGGTCGACTTCGATCGCGCTGATATCGGCCTGGAACTGCATCATCAGGTTGCTGACGCTGGCGCCGCCATCGACGCGCAGGACGGGAATCGGGCAGCGCGCGTCAGCTTGCATGCAGGACAGCACGTCCAGGCTCTGGTGCGCGATGGACTCGAGCACGGCACGGGCGATCTGCTCGCGGCCGCTGCCGCGGGTCAGCCCTGCCAGCATGCCCCGGGCCTGCATGTCCCAGTAGGGCGCGCCCAGGCCGGTAAAAGCAGGTACGAACGTGACGCCGCCGCTGTCGGGGACCGACTCGGCCAACAAGTCGCATTCGGGTGCGCTGCGGATCAAGCCGAGGCTGTCCCTGAGCCACTGGATCGCCGATCCGGCGTTGAATACGCTGCCTTCAAGGGCGTATTCCGGCCCGTTGCCCAAATCCCAGGCTACGGTTGTAAGCAATCCATGGCCGGAACGCACCGGCTGCCTGCCGGTGTACATCAGGAGAAAACAGCCGGTCCCGTAGGTATTTTTGGTCATGCCCGGTTCAAAGCATGCCTGCCCGAACAAGGCGGCCTGCTGGTCACCGGCAACACCGCAGATCGGCAGGTTTCCCGGCAGGATCATGGGGTCGAGCGGGGCGATCACCCCGGAAGACGGGACAATGTCCGGCAGCATGGCCCGCGGAATCGCCAGCTCCTTAAGCAGCAGATCATCCCAGTCGCCGCTTAGCAGGTTCATCAGCATGGTGCGCGAAGCGTTGCTGCGGTCCGTCACATGGCATCGCCGGCCCGACAAGTGCCAGATCAGCCAGCTGTCGATCGTGCCGGCCAGCACGTCGCCTCGCTCGGCCCGTTCCCGCAGGCCGGGCATCGTCTCCAAAAGCCACATCAGCTTGGTCGCTGTGAAGTACGCGTCGATGACCAAGCCGGTCCGCGCCCGGATCTCGGCTTCCAGGCCGGCTTCCTTGAGCCGGTTGCACAGCGACGCGGTCCGGCGGCACTGCCAGACAATCGCCGGATGGACCGGCCGGCCGCTGGCTTTGTCCCAGACGACGAGCGTCTCCCGTTGATTGGTTATTCCGATACCTGCTATCTGGGCCGGATCGACCGTCGACTTGGCGATCGTGTCTTGAACCACGGCGATTTGTGCCTTTAATATTTCCTCCGGGTCATGCTCGACCCAGCCCGGCTGTGGATAGAACTGGCGGAACGACTGCTGGGTGCTGCTGACGATCCGGCCGTCCTCGGCAAAAAGAATCGCCCTGCAGCTGGTTGTCCCTTCGTCGAGCGAGAGTAAATACGTCGACACGAAAATCAGTCCTTTCTCGAGCAAAGCATCCGCTCTTTTTTGTCTTGCGCCCCATTATAACACAGCCCGGCCGCCGCAAAGGCAAAAACCGGGCTTGTCAGTTCAAGGCGGCGTAACAGCCGGGGTCAGACGCCTTCGGCTTCCGGGGGATGCTCCATCTGGGCTTCCGCAATCTCAAGCGCCTCAAAATACTTGCCGAGAACCTGACCTGACAGTTTCTCGCGGAACTCAGAATTGATCGGATGGACGATGTCCTTGAATTCGCCATCTTGAGTCTTGCGGCTGGGCATGGCGATAAAATAACCGTTGTTGCCTTCGATCACCTTGATGTCATGTACGACAAAGGAATGGTCAAATGTTACGGACACAATAGCTTTCATCTTTCCTTCGCTGCCCATTTTCCGGATTGTGATGCTGGTAATTTCCATGATGACGCCTCCAGTCTTCTACGTTATGTCAGGTTAGGTCAAAAATATAACCGTTATTTGCATGTAACTTATACAATTAATTATAGCACGATTAACATGTGGTTTCAGCAGCGTACAACAGACAAATACGACAAATTTAAACCTTCCGTTTACTGCAAAATGATACATGATCGTGATCTGATTTTTCCGTAATCTGTGATACAATAAACCGGAAAGGATGGTGTTCCCTTCATGACGGAGTGGCAAATGCTGCGGGCGGGCGCCCGTATCTTTTTTGTCGGCATCGGCGGCATCAGCATGAGCGGTCTGGCAGAGATCGCCCAGTCGGACGGTTATATCGTGGCAGGTTCCGATCGCAACCTGAATCACCGCACCCGGGATATCGCGTCACGCGGCATCACGGTCTGGCAGGGGCATGACGCGGCCTGGATCGACCAGTTTCAGCCCGATTTGGTCGTGCATACCGCGGCGGTGCACGACGACAACCCGGAATTGAGACGGGCCCGAGAACGTGGCATCACGGTCATCGACCGGGCGCGTTTTCTCGGCTGGCTCAACCGCTTCTACAACCGGGTCGTCAACATCGCCGGGACACACGGCAAGACCACGACTACGGCGATCTGCTCGCTGATCCTGATCGAGGCGGGTCTGGATCCCACGGTGCACCTGGGCGCCGAACTGCGCCAGTTTCACGGCACGGTGCGCAGCGGCAGCAACCGTAACCTGATGGTCTCAGAAGCCTGCGAATACATGAACAGCTTCTTGCAGTTCTATTCGACGACGGCAGCCGTATTGAACATCGACTTTGACCATGTCGACTGTTTTGCCAGCCTGGACGCGGTCATCGAGGCATTTTACACCTTTAGTGCCGCGCTGCCGGCCGATGGCCTTTTGGTCGTGCCCGACTTTGACCCCCATGTTGCCGTCATGCTGGATCGCTTAAGGCAATCGGATCGCCCGATGCCGCGCCTGGCCACGTTCGGCTTCGAAGACAATCCGCCGGCACAAGGCTGTCCGGTACCGACGTACCAGTGCCGCAACCTGTCCTATGAAGGCGGCCTGCCCCGTTTCGAAATCTGGTTCGACGGGCAGTGCCGCTGCCAGATCCGCCTTCAGGTTCCCGGCCGGCATAACGTGGCGAACGCACTGGCGGCGGTCGCCTGCGCACACCAGAACGGGGCGGATTTTGGCGCTGCCGAGACGGTTCTCAACCGCTACCAGGGCGCAGAAGGGCGCTTCACCGAGGTCGGCACCTACCGCGGCGCGCGCGTGATCGCCGATTACGCGCACCATCCGGCCGCGGCCCGTG
>Ga0172382_10000201_pt1 | contig 108810 bp, 83 predicted proteins | sample Leawel138RmetaG_FD_122245 | JGI IMG/M metagenome (GOLD analysis project Ga0172382, IMG submission 122245) | Leachate microbial communities from a municipal landfill in Southern Ontario, Canada - Leachate well 138R metaG | ecosystem: Engineered > Solid waste > Landfill > Unclassified | place... | reverse complement strand
GTCATGATCTTCTCCTTGTGTTTTTGTTGTTAGAAACCATCTAACAAAGAGTTGAAATTGACTCAACCTTTTTCTTTAAAAAGTTGAACTCAATTTTACACCAACGTTTGAGACACTACCTCAAAATTGGGATATGGGTACGATAAACCACTTATATCATCATGCTATATGCCGTCAATAAAATAATGAATTAGTTCAGCTATTCAAGTTTTCAAGGAGCACAAATCCTCGCGAACACATCGTCACAAATCTCCGCAAAAGCTCTCAAAAGACCCTTTTTTGCTTTTCATCAAAATCGCAATATACTATCTTCAAACACATATAAAGAAGGTATACAATGTCTAAGATAAAATTACATGGAAATCCAATAAACACCATTGGTGAACTGCCGGAAAAGGGCAGCATCGCCAAAGATTTTGTTCTCACATCAGGTGACCTAAGCGACGTATCATTAAGCGATTATCGTGGCAAAAAGGTCTTGCTAAATATCTTTCCTTCTATCGATACCGGCGTTTGTGCCGCCAGCGTTCGTCGCTTCAATATGGAAGCTGCGGCTCTGGAAAACACAGTCGTGCTTGGCATCTCGCGTGATCTTCCTTTTGCTCTTCAGCGTTTTTGCGGCGCAGAGGGGATAGACAAGGTTTTCACACTCTCAGAAATGCGCAATCGCGATTTTGGCAAGGAATATGGCATCGAGATAGTTGATGGACCCATGGCGGGGCTTTTGGCTCGCGCGGTGGTCGTCATCGATGAAGCGGGTAAGATAGTCTATACCCAGCTTGTGGACGACATTGTGCACGAGCCGGACTATGAAGCTGCGCTGAGCGCACTCAAAGGGTAATCTCCTCGTCAAAACCCATGATTCTGGCTTTGACCCCATGTTTTCCAGCCGCCTGAACAAAGCTTTCAGGATTGACCTCGATCACGGGGAAGGTGTTGAAATGCATGGGGATAGCCAGATGTGGCTTGAGCCATGAAGCGGCGAGCGCAGCGTCCTTGATATCCATGGTATAATTGCCGCCGATCGGCACGAGGAAATAGTCGATATCAAAGAGCTCAGCCGTGAGTTTCATATCCCCATAAATGCCTGTATCTCCAGCGTGATAGATGCTTTTCCCGCCCATGGAGATGATGGCACCCGCAGCGAGGCCGGCATAGCGTCCGTCGGGTGTTTGGCTGCCATGTTCTGCTTTTACAAATCTCACATCGCCAAAGGGAAATGAATATGCGCCGCCAATTTGCAGTTCATGCGTCTTAAATCCTTCTTCTTGCAAGATCCAAGCCAGTTCTGGAACGCAGATGATGGTGGTATCGCTTTTATCTGCAATTATCTGAGTATCCCCCAGGTGATCGCCATGCGCATGGGTGACTATGATATAATCTGCCTTCAGCTCTTCAGCTTTGGTTTTTGCAAATGGATTTCCGGTGATAAATGGATCGATGAGGATAGAGATTCCACCATCGCTAATAATTTGAAATGCTGAATGTCCAAAATATTTGAGGGTCATCTTTTAGCTCCTTTTTTGATGATTATTTTGTTATTTAGGGAGCCCTTATTCCGGTCTCCTTTTGGATGAAATATTTATGTGCATCAAATGCTATGGGCGGCAATTCCTTTAGGTGAAAGAATTCTGCCTTTTCGGCGTCGTCTCCTGCCATGAGCTTTCCGCCGGTGATCTTCATATTAAAGCCTATGGACAGCACCCGAAAGTAGATAGGACTAAAACCATAATACCAACCAATGCAGTGTTCCACAGCGCCTTTTAGCCCAGTTTCTTCCTGCATTTCTGCCACGGCGTTTTGCTCAGGAGTCATAAAGATCTCCATATATCCGCTAGGCAATGCCCACCATCCTGCTTGAGGCTCCAATTTGCGTTTTACCAAGAGCAAACGGCTATCTTCATCCATACAAAAGATTGCAACAGCGGGGATGGGATTGCGATAGAGCACAAATCCACAATTGGGGCAAATCCCGCGCAACTTGCCTTCTTCATCCTCCTTGAGAATGAGCGGATTGCCGCAACGCTGACAGAAATTTGCCTCCTTATAGAGGAAGCCATAGTCGAGTTTCATGAGGTTCTCGGGAATCAGCCCCACCGCATTGGGCAGGGCTTTTCCGCATATTAATCAGCTGAAAAAGAAGAGCTTAATCAGGATCGCAACAAGGAGCGCGCTATTGACGATCAGCCAGAAATAGACACGGCGGGCGATCCGCTCATAGGTCTCGCGATTGAGCTGAACCCTCTTTTCGAGGCGCACGAGCAGATGCTCAACTGTGTTGATCTTTTCAACGGTCTTATCCGCCTTGCGGATGTTATTACCATGGGCAAAGTCTCTCGGGAAGTGCTTTAAGAGGCTAAAAAGCACAGGGATGAAGGCGGGTAAATATTTACTACTTAAAAACGACATCTTTCTTCCTTTTGGCTTAATATCTGTATCCGAGGTTGAGTGCATGAGTGAGTCCTAAAACGCTGTGATAAGTTGTTGCATAATCGAGCTGCACACCGCTGAGGATGAAGCTTGCGCCTGCGGAATATGTAGCCGGATTTTGGTGAACACCCACTCTGAGATAGAGGGGATCAAAGATTCGGGCTTCGACGCCGCCCATGAATTCGGTCTCTTCGGCAAAGTCTTTCTTGACCTCGAGGGTGGTGATCACGCCGTCGTAGGGGATATAGGAGATGCCGAGACTGAGTTTGCTGGGGATTTTGATCTGATTTTCAAAGCCCATCTTCGCCTGACCGAGGTTCGTAACCGCAAAGCCGAGCTTGGTGCGATTGTGCAAAAGTGCCGTTGCGCCGAGGTCGATCCCAATGGCGTCATCGCTGTCTCCATCGTCAAATTTCAGCCGGAGATAGTTCAGATTATAGCCGAAATTGATGGTGGAATGGATGTCTTTTTGCAAGGTGAAGGCATGCGAGAGCGTCCAAGTCTGCTCGCCATAGAGGTCTGCGTCTTCGAAGTTTACGTCAAAAAGCTTGGCACCGACTCCGATGGTGCCGATCTTCTTGGGAAGCTTTGCGCCGAGGGCAAGGGTCTTGACGCTGGAAAAAGGCTCGTTATAGGGGCGAGTCCAGCCGAAGTTTCCTTCATAGTTGAGCTCTGCTAAGCCCGCGGGATTAAAGAATATAGCGTTTGCATCATCGGCAACGGAAGTGAATGCGCCGCCCATGCCGCGAGCGCGTGCGGAGGGCTGATAGTCGTCAAAGACAGCCAAAAGCATGGCGGAGGAGACGATTAATATACTGAGAATAAAATATTTCTTCATGATCTAATTCCTTTATTTCAAACGAGATTTGACCACAATGGGCTGCATGGTGCGGTGGCGCTTGCCGGTTGCTCGGTCGCTAATCTCTGCATGGCAATAATATACGCCGGGTTCGAGGCGTTTCATGGAGCTGTCACGCCCGTCCCACTGATAGCTTTCAAAGCCGCTGGAACTCGTGAAGTTCTTGTGCACGGGAGTGGCGACAAGTCTGCCTTGAGCGTCATAGATGCGGATGATTGCCCGCGTCATTGCGCCCTGTTTGGTGCCATATTCAATGATGATCTTCTCGCCTTCATAGGGGTTAAAGATGTTCTTGCCGCTCTTTTCGGTGAGGATGGCGAGGTGGGCAATGTCTTTGGTGATTTGGACGACAACACTGCCTGCATTGAGGTTGCTCAGTGCGGCATCACCTAAATAGAACTCAGCAAATCCCACGGAGATGTTGCCGGGCTCCTTTGGCTTAAAGATGAGATTGATCAGGGTTTGCGTGCCTGTTGTGCTCAATACTTCAGGGAAGTCATAGCTGATTCTGACTCTGCCGCCGCCGAGGTTTTGCACCAATGGCTCGCCCTCTGTGAGAGTGTTCTCATTATCAATTCCCTCAAAGCTGATGCGGCCGTTCTCAAATTGCAGGGTGAAGTCATAGCTTTCCACGCCCCAATCTGCGCTGACGGGGGAGATGGTCAAGGGCAGGGTATAAAGCTCGCCGGTCTCGGCATTTGGCTTTCCGCCAATCTTCACTTCCACGTTGTCGATGCTGTTTTCTTTGATCATATCCTGCGGAGTGCGGGGGTTCAGCTTATATCCTGCGGAGGTGTGCTGATCGACAAAGCCGGTGATCTTGTGCCAATTGTCGCCGATAACGATGTCATAGACGGCGTCGATGGTAAAGAAAAGGTCGTCAACCATAGACTGTGTGCCGCTTTGACCTTTCACGCGCCACTGTTTGAAGCTGTCCGGCAGGGTGGTGACGATGACGTCGGTGATGGTGACGAGCACTCCTTCCCACTGCTCGGAATTGCGGTTGTTATAAGAGATTTCGTCAGTGCTGAGCTCAACGGCTGGGGGAACAGGGTTGCCGGAAGAAAGCACTTCCAGCGCAGTGGGCAAGCTCATCTCGGTGAGTCCTGAGAACTCGATGATAGGGCCTGTGACGTTGATCTCATCGCCCACGTTCACCTGATTGGAAGCGTTGGTGCCATAGATATATAGCCCGCTCCAGGGACCGCCTTCGGGGTCGCTGAGGAAGAAGCCGGTGCCTACCTTCACGCCGGAAACAATGCCCGTGACCGTGACGGTCTGGTTCATATATGGCGAGTTTCCGGATGTTGCGGTGGTATATTGCACGTCATAGCAAGTCAAGATCTGGGCAAAAAGCCCGAAGCTGAGACTTAGCAATAATAAAAATAATGGAATACGTTTCATTTATATCTCCTCGATATGAAGATTTGAATCTGTGTTATCTGTGGGGCTTTCAGCATCTTTGGGAGGGGTGTGTTCCTTGACAATAAACATTGCTATGATCAAGAGACAGACGGAGATAAAGATTGCACTATCGGCAACGTTGAAGACGGGAAAACGCTCCATGATGAAATCAGGAAAGTCCACGTCGATGAAGTCTGTCACTCCGCCAAAGATCGCTCTATCCACGAGATTGCCGATCGCACCGCCGATCACCAAGCCAAAAGCTACGATCTGGATGCGATGGGTACTCTGCTTTAAAAGATAGAAGATAAAGCCCAAGGCAATAAAGGTGGTGATCATGAAAAGCACTCTGTTTACAGCGGGGTTGGCAAAGCCTATGCTAAATGCCGCGCCCGTGTTCGTCACGTGTGTAAACATAAAGGTATCGCCAAAGAGATTGTCCAAGATGGGGATGCTGTGATAGGGCGCAATGAGCCTGCGCACCAATATCTTGGTGAGCTGATCCAAGACCAAAACTACTGCCGCTATGATGAAAGCGGGATATTTCTTGATCTGTGCCATAGTTTAGCGTCTCTTACGACGCTTCTTGTCTTCCATCTTTTCTTTGCATTCAATACATTGCAAGGCATAGGGGATGATTTCCAAGCGGGCATCAGGGATGATCTCGCCACACATATCGCAAACGCCGAAGACTCCATCCTGAATGCGTCGCATCGCATCGTTGAGGAGGCGAATCTTCTTTCTTTCACTGTCCATCATCTTGGCGGTGTGTTCCATGAGGTTTGTGTCCGAACCTTGGTCAGCCTGATGATAGGCATAAGAGGAGAGGTCTCCGCTGCTTTCGCGTGCACCGATGCTCTGCTCTCTGCTCACGTTGTCGATATATCTCATGCTCTCTTCGAGCTCTTTGAGAATCAGCTCTTCATAATAATCTAACTTCTCTTGGGAAAGCTTCTTTCTCGCCATGATTATCTCCTTGGTACTACACTCTTTTCATTGTTCATCATGAGAATTAAAGTTGCATCCTGTGTCAATGAAAAAATCAGATGCGGGCAATAAATTCACAGATGATGCTCTTTAGATTGCTCGATGCAATGGCTGCATTATGCCTAATCTCTTCCTGAGAATGAGCCTCGCTGTGGAAGAGATTACTATAGTTGGTGACGATTGAATATGCCAAAACGCGGACTCCACCGTGGCGCGCAACCAAGACTTCGGGAACGGTTGACATCCCAACGAGGTCTGCGCCCCACATCTGGAATGCGGCACATTCGGCTTTGGTTTCGAGGTTGGGGCCCGTTACGGCAAGATATATGCCATTATGGGTCTTGATGCCCTTCTCGCGGGCTATCTCGTCTGTGATGGCACGATATTCGGGGTCATATTGCTCGTTCATGGAGGGGAAACGCTCGCCCATCGTGTCGTCATTAGGCCCAATCAGCGGGTTTCTGCCCATGAAATTGATATGATCGGTGATCTGGACAATGCTGCCGGGGCTCAGCTCTTTGCGCAAGCTTCCTGCGGCATTGGTGACGATGAGCGTCTTCAGCCCAAGAGCCGTCAAAACACGCGTGGGGAAGACCACTTCCTGCATCGTGTATCCTTCGTAGAAGTGAAACCTTCCCTGCAGAAAGAGCACCGGCTTAGCGGCGATCTCTACCAAGATGAGGTTCCCCTTGTGCGAAGGCGCTGTGCTGGTGGCAAAGCCGGGAATATCCTGATATGGGATAAGCTTCTTGATCTCAAAGCTTTCTGCGAGATCGCCTAATCCCGTTCCAAGGATGATGGCGATCTCGGGGGCACAGCCCAACTCATTCACAAGCCACTTGGCACTTTCATGATAGTTCACTCTTTCCCTCCAGTGGCCGGGCTCGGGGCGATTTCCTCTTTGATTTGCTTAAACTCACCTTCCGGCTTATCGGGCGTTTTTGTCAGAAGCGGGTCTTTGCTGATTCTATCCTGAAAGGTTTGCAATTCAACCTGAAACTGGAGGAGGAACTGTCTCTTCTGCTCTTTGAGTGAGAGATACTGATGTTCCAAGACGCCTAAGTGTTGCTTAGCTTCGTTGATTGCTCTTTTGGCTTTGAGTTCGGCTTCGTGAATGATGTTCTCAGCTTCTTTGCGTGCATTTGCCACGATGTCTGCCTTGGTCTTTTCAGCAAAGACTAAGGTTCTGGAGATAAGCTCTTCGCGACGCTTGAGGTCTTCCACGGCAGAGTTTGCCGAGACAGCTTCTTGCTTCACGTCATATTGCATCTGTTCACGGCGGGCAAGCTCTTTCTCTTGCTTGTTGAGCAAATCTTCCAGCTCCGAAGCGACTTGATCCAAAAACAAGCGAACTTCTTTCTTGCTATAGCCAAACATCTGTCCCGAAAACTCTTGATGCTTGATATCCAATGGAAAAAGCGGCATTATAAGTTCCTCCTCGAATCTATAATATGCTGCGTAAAATCTGTGTGATAACGCTAATTAAAAGATAAGCCACTATGGGTGAAAAATCAAGCCCAATATTTGGCATGAGATTGCGGATGGGCCCCAAGATAGGCTCCGTGATCCCATAGAGAAAGCGCATGATGGGATGGGTCGGGTCTTGCACGATCCAGCTGGCGATGACACGAACAAAGATCAAGATGTTATATATCTCAAGCATCCTGATGATGATCGTGAGCACGAGTCCGCTGGCCGAAGGCATAACTCTAATCCAAGACCTCATGACAATTGCGACAGCGAGCTTCATAGCTCTCGGTGCTGCCGACAAGGATTTGCCCGCTTAGGTGAACCAATCTCTGAGTGCGATTTGCGGGATTGCCGCACTTCATGCAGATGGCAAGGTTCTTTGTGACATATTCAGCGATCGCCAAGAGCTGAGGCATACTCCCAAAAGGCTCTCCGCGATAGTCCTGATCCAAGCCCGCAACGATGACTCTATAGCCGCGATCGGCAAGGTCGTTGCAGATGCCAACTATTGATTCATCAAAGAATTGCGCTTCATCGATAGCGATGACATGAGTATCGTCTTTGAGGTGCATATAGATATCCGAAGGCACGTCGATGGGGATGGACGGTTCTTCCATCTTGGAATGAGAGACGATATTGACCTTGTCATAGCGATCATCGATTGCCGGCTTAAAGACGAGGATGTTTTGCTTGGCATATTGGGCACGCCTGATGCGTCCGATGAGGTCTTCGGTTTTGCCGCTGAACATGCTTCCGCAGATCACTTCGATCCAGCCGGTGTTATGGTTTATAAAGTTCATAATATTCAAACACTCCTAAAGTGCAAATGCTGTTTCGACAAGAAAAGCCCAAGCCAAATTATTGTCAATGCTTTCCACGACAAAAATGCCCGCCTGATTTCGCAAGCGGGCATAGTTCACTATATTATCAGCGTCTTAGGCAAGGTCATAGCCTGCACTTAAAGCCGCGATATTTTGCTCAACGATCACATCGCCTTTGGAAGCGAAGACCATTCTAATCGTATTTTCTATCTCTTCTTTGCTAAAGCCGAGGTATTTGATCGCAGCACCGAGCACGACGATATTCATCGAGCGATTTGCCTTGATCTCTTTGGCGATGGCGTCTGCATCAAAGAGCTTATGGTTCTTAATCTTACGTATCTCGGCATAGACTTTCTCTTCCTCGGGATAGTTCGGGATGTTTTTGAAGGGATTGGAGTTTGTGATGATCCAACCTTCTTTGCCGAGATAGGGCAGATAGCGCAGAGCTTCCATCGGCTCCACGGAGAGAATCATATCAGCATCGCCCATGGTGATGAGGTCGCTGTGAATCTCTTTATCTGAAAGTCTGAGATGGCTTTGCACGTCTCCGCCTCTTTGGCTCATGCCGTGCACTTCCGCTTGTTTGAGTTGCCAGCCGCGGCTGATGGCGGCGTGTCCCAAGATGGTGGCGATGGTCAGGATTCCCTGTCCGCCCACTCCTGCGAGTATTATATCTTTCTTCATGATCATTTCCCCTTTTTATTGCGTCTTTTAAGGGTTTGCACACATTCACGTCGCGGGATAATCACCGAAACGCCTTCATATTCGATCTCTTCTTTATACACCTGAATCATCTCTTCATGGTTTTTGATGAAGGGGAAGAAGGTTCTGATGTGTTCTTTTTCCACGCCTAAGCCCAGGCAGATATCTTCGAGGCGACCTTTTGCCGTGTAGTCCTGACCGCCCGTCATACCTGTGGTGCTATTATCCAAGATGATGATAACGACATTTGACTTGTCATAGATGCAATCCATGAGCCCGGTCATGCCGCTATGCGTGAAGGTGCTATCACCGATCACGGCGATGCTGGGATGGATTCCACTATCCGCCGCACCTTTTGCCATAGTGATGGATGCGCCCATATCCACACAGGAATTGATCGCCTGATATGGCGGCAAAAAGCCGAGGGTATAGCAGCCGATATCGCCGAATACGCGCGCATCTTTATAATCTTTAAGTGCTTCATTGAGCGTCCTATATGAATCGATGTGCGGGCATCCCACGCAGAGTGCCGGCGGACGAGCTGCCACGACTTCCGGGATATCCATACCATATTTCTCTTCCATTCCGAGTGCTTTTGCGACCTTGTTCGGATTCAGCTCACCATCACGCTCGATGCTACCGTCCAAACGTCCGTGAATAGGCTTAGAACCCTTAAAAGCAGCGCCTTTGAGGATGTCTTCGATCACGGGCATGCCTTCTTCGAGGATGAGCAAGCTCTCGCACATATCGTAAAGCTTGTGAATCTGCTTCATCGGCAGGGGATATTGGCTGATCTTGATCACGGGGTAGGGGATGGGCTCTTCGCCATACACTTCACGGAGATAGTTATATGCCAAGCCACTGGCAATGATGCCTTTGCTTGTGTCTTTTGCCTCGAGGTCAAAGCGATTGAAGACACTGATCTCAGCTTCCTGTTCATAGCTTTCCTGTGCTGCGATCAGAGTTTTATATTTCTTTCTGGCAACAGCGGGAAGCAATACATATTGCACGGGATTGGGATGGACGCTGATCCCGTTTTGAGGCTTTCTATCACGACGCACAACTCCGCTACGGGAGTGAGAAAGCCTCGTGGTGAGCCTCAGCATCACGGGGATGCCATATTTCTCTGAAAGCTCAAATCCGACGAACGCCATATCATAGCATTCCTGTTGATTAGAGGGTTCGAGGATGGGGATCATGGCAAACTTTCCATAGAAACGGGAGTCCTGTTCGTTTTGGGAAGAGTGCATGGAAGGATCATCGGCAACGACCACCAAGAGGCCGCCATTTGCGCCGGTCATCGCAGAGTTCATAAAAGGGTCTGCAGCGACATTCAATCCCACGTGTTTCATGGTCACAACGGCTCTTTTGCCGGCATAGCTCATTCCTAATGCAGCTTCGTATGCCGTCTTTTCGTTTGAAGACCAAGTGTGGTGAATCTTGTCTGCGTTTGCTTGCTTTGATCTTTGAACGAATTCAATGATCTCGGTTGAGGGAGTGCCGGGATAGCCATAGAATCCGGAGACTCCGGCATCCAGTGCACCTTGCGCGAAGGCTTCATCGCCCAAAAGCATAAGTTTTTCCACTCTTTGCTCCTTTATATCTTTATTTGTTTTGCAAAATCAACAGCCTTAATCTGCTCTAATTTGGGGTATAACAAATACTAAGGCCAAGAGTCCAACGCAAATCGTGTGTTCAATATCCGTCAAGCCTTTTTAACAAATTAAGCTGAAAATGACTGATTATTTTCCCAAAAAAAGAGAGCAGCAGAGATTCTTTCCCCGCTGCTCTTAGTTTTTATTTATTATCCTATCTGCTCAGATCAAAGTTATCATCCAAGCGTTTCACAAATTCCGTGAGTAATTTCACCGCATTATCAAGATCGCGAATATCGATTATCTCGATGGGAGAGTGCATATAGCGGTTTGGGATGCTGAGAACAGCGGTTGCCACGCCGGCTTTTTGGGAGTGAATGCCGTCTGCATCCGTGCCCGTATATCCCGGAGCAATCTCAAGCTGCAAGGGAATCTTGAGCTCTTTGGCAAGCTCTTGCAAGGCTTTATTGACCTTTGGATGAACCGCTGCGCCGAGAGCGAGAGTGGGGCCTGCGCCGAGCTTGATATCTCCAAACTTACGCTTATCCGCACCCGGAACGTCGCTGGTGAAGGTGACATCCACAGCGATGGCGATATCCGGCTCGATTCTGTATGAACTCGTGCGCGCACCTTTCATCGTGGTCTCTTCACCAACCGAAGCCACTGCATAATAATCTGCTTTAAGCTCCGTTTTGGCAAGTGCTTTCATAACCGCTGCCGCCACATATACGCCAACCTTGTTATCCGTTGCTTTGCTTACCAGCGCATTCTCGCTGAGCTCTTCGATATCACTGCGAAAAGTGATGATATCACCGATGGACACACGCTTCTGGGCATCTTTTTTATCTTTCGCACCGATATCCACCCAGATATCTTCCATCTTAAGTTTTGGGGAATCTTCTCCACCGCGCGACATATGCGGCGCATTTTTGCCGATGATCCCGCGCAAAGGCTTGCCATCGTGCCAGATATCCACGCGCAAGCCGGGCAAGAGATTGGCATCCAATCCGCCCAAAGACTTTAGGTAGAGATAGCCGCTTTCATCGATGTAATTGATCATAAAGCCGATCTCATCAGCGTGTTCCACGATCATTATCTTGCGATTGCCGCTGCCTTTTTTAAGTGCGATGAGATTGCCGTTGATATCGGAGCTTATCTCGTCGGCACTTCCTGTGAGATATTCCCGCGTGATCTCTTGTGCAGCACTCTCAAAGCCACTGGGGCTGGCTACTTCCAAGAGTTTATACAGGTAGTTTTTATTTGTTTTATTCATGGCATTTCCTTGAATCGGATTTTAACAATCATTTGCCTCTTCATCGGCAAAGGGGTTTGCATTTTTCTTCTCAACTTTCGGCATCTCATGCGGAATGAGGCAGAGAAATTTGAGGGTGGAATCTCCTATATTCTTAAAGGCATGCATCATGCCCGGATCTATATACATCACATCATCATCCGAAAAGGGGATATCACCGCGCTCGGTGATGACTGCGCCTTTGCCGGAGAGGCAATACATCTCGTGTTCCCAATCATGTTTGTGAAAGGGGGTTTGCCCGCCGGGCTCCACTTCAAACATGCGCATAGCAAAGTTTGGCGCACCGTCTTTCTTACCGATCAACCAGCGTATCTTGGCGCCTTTAGCACCTTCGACATCCACGTTTTCGAGTTCTACATCAGTATAGTGTACAACTTTCATTTTCTTACTCCATTTATTCTTATTTTTGTATTAGTTTTTAGTGATATCACAAAGCTTCTTTGCAATACCTGTAAATATAATAAAGCCTTATGGTTTTCATGCCATAAAAAAAGGCGGAAGATTGTCTCCCGCCTAAACATTTTTGCTGTTTTATGATTTATTCTTCGTCGTTTTCTTCTTCGGCCTCGGGCTCATTATTCGAGTCGTCCATGGCAAGAATATCGACATTGATAGCAAACTTTGCAAGTTCAGGATAGAAATCAGCCACATACTCGCGGATCGTGTTTTCGATATCGTCGTGTTTTTCAATGATTTCCTCAGAGAAACGAGCGGTGATATTGAGCTGACCCAGAGAGGCGTGGAGGTTCATAAGGGGTAATTCGCCATAGACATTAGAAAGAAACTCAGGCAGGGTTTGAGAGAGCTTGGCGGTCCCGCTCATTCTCTTATATGCCTTGATACCAAAGTGGGCTGCGACTGCTGCGCCGCCGATGTAGAGTATTGTTTTAAAAAACTTTTTCATGATTAAACCTCGTTATTTATAAATTGATTTGATCTTACCCCAGCTTCGACCCTCAACGGAGACGGGCTGGTTTACTTCAATATCAGAGTCCGTGATGGGACTCAGAGAAAACTCGCCAAAACTGAAAGTGACAACACCGGTGATGGAAGAAAAACGTCCGGCAGTAAAGGGCTTGGCTCGGGATTTATCGCTTCCGAAATCTCCTAATTGGATGGTGCAAGCACCTGTCCCGTCGCTAACCGAGAGGCGATTGCCGATGCTTTTTCTACCGCCGGTATTAACCGAAATCACCCGCGCATACACTCCCTCATAAGCCTCTGCTTCGATGCTGCTGCATAGCTGAGCAGTGGTCAAAACAGCGGGGATGGGAAGAGGATGATTGCGCTGAATGATCTCAAGAGAGGAAATATCCTGCAGACTGGTCATGCCAAAATGTTCACGAACAGTGCCCGTGAGACGAATTCTATCGCCGATTTTGACATCTTTTCCACGGTGGATCACCAAAAGACCGCTATAGGGACCGGCAACTGTTTCAGAGATGAAAAAGCCGCTGTTTTTATAGTCCGTTGCTGTGACGATGCCTTCGGTGGATACGGTCTTACCGCTATATGTGGAAGGATATGTGTTATCACTTCCGGGGAAATTCGTATATTGAATTTCATATATAGAAATCCCCCAAGCCGGTATGCACAGGCTTGCAAGCAGGATCAAGACCAATATATTAACTCTCATAATTTACCTCACGACACCACTATGTATGCTTGTCATTTCCTGTCAAGCAAAAAGAAACAAATGTTTTGTATCAATGAATAAAAAACATGGTGGGTCTTGTTCTTTTTGAAATATATACTCGCTCAAAGAACTTTCACTGCACAGCTTTTTTTGGGGACGCTTCGCAGGACGCTAATTGAGCAAAAATCCCTGATAAATCCCATGTTTTTTTGATTACTCATGTTAAATGCATGATAACTCCCTCTCTGCCAATAGCTTCCTTACAGGTATCTGCTCAGTGTGCGCTCATGATATGCTCATGCCCATGACCACATCATGACCATATCATGACCAGAACCCTCTAAGGAAGCAGTGGGGGAAGGCTGGATATTTAAGAAAAAACGTCTTATCTTTTTTTTGAATAATATGCTGGGGATTAATCGTTATTTTATCCTTTTATATCGAATTATTGCTTAAGATATATGTAGTTATCATCCGTCATTGCTTTGATTTCTCTTTCTTGAGGATCAAAGATGCCTTGTTGAAGCATAAATTCGCTGATGCGAAGGCGCAGTTCACCCGATATATTCATCCAATTGGAGCTGAGCAAAGCATTGTTATCCAGCTCGATGAGTTCACTTATTGCCTGCGGGGTCAAAGCATCATTTCTGTAATATTCATCGAGATACATTCTCGCCTCGACAGACTTATCTATTTGATCGTCATTGAGATACCAGTCCTCCCAATCGTGGGTAAACCAATCCCACTCATTGAGAAAGCTCTTGATAATAGCCTCAGTGGGCTTCATATCTTGAGCATGAGCTTTGCTTTGCTTTAAAAAATGCTCTTTAATGTCAAACTGATCGAATACTTCCTCAAACATTTTCGTATATTCCGAGGCAATCTGATCGGCTTGCGGGTCTTGATAGAGCCTCAAATCGGCATGCAACAACCTAATCAGTTCTCCATCAATAAAATGATTCCCCCAAAACACCCTCTGCAAAGCACTGCGTATGAAAGCAAAGCCGCGCGGCTTATCGCCATCATATTTCTTTAAATCATCGATAGTTGCATTCTCCCAAATATTGAGATAGGCCTCGTTTCTCCGCTTGAAAAACTCTATGCTTTTTTTGGAATACCAATCAAACTTGGGGTCATATTTGATGTTTTTTACCTTAATGCGCTCGGCAGTGTAATTATAGATATTTGTGGAATCTTTGTCAACCAAGCCTTCTGTTTTTAGCCAGTCCTGCAAGTATTGATACTGCGGCGAGATATCGTTGTTTAGGATAATATTATCCACTTTAGATATCCGCTGTAGTTGTTGAAAATCCAGATACTTAGCTTCTATTAGAGTTTGCAAGATATCCATGCGATATTTCGGGATGCGATATTTGTTTTCATCGATAGCACTCAGGTCTCTGGTGAATACAATTTTTACCAAAGATTCATAAGCTTCGATGCACGATTGTTCTTCTAAAACCTTTTTTGCCTCATCAACAGTAATTTCATTCATTTTGCTTCTCCAAATTAGAATGCCTGGTATTTATTTTAACACCAATAGTTTAATGGTTTTCTTATAGCCGCCTGCAAGTTCAATTCTTGCAAAATAGACGCCGGATGCGCGGTTTGCAAAGGGAATAGAGAAATTGATGCTTCCTTCTGCGAAAGATTTACTGCTCACTTTTTGTCCGCGGAGATTATAAATATCTATCTTGAGCTTCGGTAAGGGCTCATCCTGTTTATGCATAAAGCGTATTGCTCCATCTTTATATTTGGCGCGTAAGTCCAAATAATGGTCTTGCTCATTAGGATTCTCAAAGGGCCGGGCGAGACTTAATACCTCGCTCGAATTTGCCGAGAGCGTGGGGATCACGATGTTTTCATTCCTATATGTCAGGGCGATATCAGTCAGGGGATAGTCTGAGCCGTTTGTTAGTTTCACTTGATAGCTATCTGATTTTGCATCGCGCATAACTCCTTGAATCTTAATCTCTTCGGTGGCGATCATGCGGTCGAATACTTCCTCTAAAGTATCAATCCAGAGTCCGCGATTATTCTGATAATAGTCCAGCATTTTTAGGCGCTCTTCCGTTTCGGCTCTGATCTCCATGCTGCCATCCGGCATGCTTTGATAGAAGGGTAAAAATGGCTCTACTTCTGCATAAAAGAAGTGGGTATAAACCACACAAAGGCCTTGTTCGTTTAGCAATTGATCAAGGTTTTCGGGGGTCATCATGGTCTTGAAATCATGCAGATAGTAATAATTTTGTGCTTCCCAGGTGCTCATCAGGGTGCGCCCGTAGAACCACACATCACGCTGAAGCTCATCAAATTCAGATAGTTTATGAGGCAAACGCCAAGGCTCTGTGAAGCTGTTCATAGGGTTGGTGAAAGAAGCATCGCCCAGCCACACATAATCTATCTTAGAATCGTTGATTGCGTCCATGATGTAATAGGGAGAATCCGGGTCCCAGCCTTCAACGCAAAAGCATTCCGGATTGCGCGCCCAAGAGTGGTCGATCCAGCTTCGGATGTCAAATTCATCCATATCATAAATGAGATTTTGATAGGTGACATCGGTCAAATCCTCATAAGGCGAAGCGGTGTGATAGCCGATCTTGACGCCGTTGTTATCCAAAGCACGCCAGAGGTCTTGCATAACGGGTTTGTGGACTCCAAACACAGTGTTTGTCATCTTGATATTGTTTGCAATGATGCCTTGTTTGAGGTATTTGGGACTATTGACATTGCTGGAGCCAAAGAACACGGCACTCAGGCAGGCAGGGCCTTCGCCATCAGCGTCGTTGGTGATCACCAGAGCGGCTTGTTTGCCGGCAGGCCAGCGCATGATATCTAAGACAATCGGTTCTTCTTCAAAGATCAAAAAGCTGTGGTAATCGCTATCATTTGCTTTGCGTTTTAGCGCATCTGTGCGGATGCCGAAATGCATCGCTACTTGGTCATAACGTCTGGCAAAATGGAGGCTGTGATGATATAAGTAAATGGCATCTTCGGCTAACCATTCTGCATTTGTGCATCCCTCGAAGCCGGAGGCAGCGAACCATAGCGATCTATCCTCAAATTTATATTGGATAATGCGGTCTGTGAAAGAATAGAGGTTCTTATTTTGTGCGGGGTCTTGGGCTTGTATGGCGGGCGCTCCTCTTAAGACCATCTTTGGCGAGGTATTCGTGAAGCTTGGCACGAGCCTGAAATCAACAATGCTTATGTTTTCATGATATTCTGCGCTTATTTCCACCTGCTTTGCTTTTGCAAAAAAACCCTCTTTCTCGGAAAGTGTTATGTGAATATCCATGGCGGGGTTGTGGTAGCTGTGGACTACCTTATCTGCATGAATTTCATGACTTTGTTCAAATATGAGATCACGATACCATTGTGGGTTTTCCAAGATGCTGACCTTGGGCTCTAAGTTCAAAGAAATCCCGTTTAAGATATAGTCTCCGCTTTCGTCTAAGTAGTTTGTGGCATAAGCGATTGTCAGACAAAATAATGTCATAACAAAGGTGTAAAATGGCTTTTTTCTCATTCTTTCCTCGCAGACTCAATAGTTGAAGAACTTATGGTTTTAATCTTCTTGTTAAACAAGCTTCATCATCTGTAGATATTTGTCAAGTGAGATAATATAAAAAAGCCCCGGACAATGCCGAGGCGATCTATAAAGACAGGTTGTTTTGCTCTGTGGCTTTTTAGATTCCCACGATTCCCATCACGGCTGCGATCAAGAGCAGCAGCGCCGGGCTGAGGTATCTGAGGATGTTCAGGTTCTTTTTTGCTCTTGATTCGCCTGTGCAAAGTCCCATGCTGAGGCTGATCATTCTATAGGCGATAAAGGCAAAGAGGATGAGCAGCGTAAAGAAAGGAATTAAATATCTCTTACCCAAGAGTGAGGCAAAGATAAAGAATTTGCTGATAAAGATTGGTGAGGGGGGGAAGCCGAGGATGAGGACAATTCCGATCAGCCAGAGCCAAGCGGTATTGCGGTTTTTGCTAAAAAGTCCGCTGATCTGACAACTATCTTTGCTGTCATAGAGGCTGAGGATATTGCCGCCCACGAGGAAAAGCGCTGCTTTGATCAGGCTGTGTCCGAGAATGTGCATATATCCCGCGCCGATCGCGCTTCCGCCCAAGCCAAAGGCAATCATGATCAAACCCTTGTTTTCAATCGAGGAAAAAGCTAAGATGCGCTTGAAGTCCGTGGTTTTCATCATAAAGACCGCCGCAACAAAGACGCTGAGAAAGCCCATGATGAGATACATATCCTGTGCGATGTGTCCCAAGCGGGCAAGCTGCATGATCTTTTCCATCCTCAAAAGAGGAAGGAGTGCAGCATTCATCAGTGCACCGGAGAGCAGGGCAGAGATTGGCGTCGGTGCTGCACTGTAGGCATCAGGCAGCCAAAAATGCATGGGTGCGAGCCCAATCTTCGTGCCGAAACCAATGAGAATAAACACGAATGAAAGCTTCATCCAAAAGGGGGAAAGGGTGGCGGCATTGACGAGCTCGAACTTTAGCGTGGCGTCAGTGGGTTGAGCGAGCACAAAGAGCAAGATTCCGACGAATGCCAGAGCGATGCCGACGCTGCAAATAAAGAGATATTTCCATGCGGCAGCGATGGACTTTTGATTGTTTTCTATGCTGATTAAGAGCGCGGAAAAGATGGTGGTCGTCTCCACAAATATCCAGATCAGGCTGAGGTCTTGCGCCATAAATGCTGCGTTCATCGCCGAGATGAAGAGCATGAGAAAGATGGAGTAGAGCCTATTTGCGCGAAGTTTGCGCTGATTCTCGCTCCCCAAAGTGTATAGGGCAACAAAGAGATAGATCACCGCCGTGATGAGAAAGGCAAAGAGCCCCATCTTGTCTATATATCCATCTTTACCAAGGTTTAGATATAGCGGCAAGGCAAAGCCGAGGTTGATGATTGCATGGGCAAAAACAAGCCAGTCTAAGCCGCGTGTTTTCTTGATGAGAAAACTGAGCGCAATCAGGATGAAGGGCAAAGCGAAAAGCATGATTCTCAACATGATGACTGCTCCTCAAGGGGGTTGATTTCCTTGTCCAAAAAAGTGGTTTTGATGCGCGAGAGAAATACCACGGCAATGAGCACAGTGAGGATGAGGTCTAAAGAAATCCCGAGGCTGATGAGCTGTGGGAGATGGCCGCCAACCGAGATGGAGAGCATGAATATGCCATTTTCCATGAAGAGATAGCCGATGAGGTGGGTGATGAGCTTCTTATTTGCGATGATCATGAACATCCCTTTGAGAATGGTGGCAAAAGCTATGCCAAATTCCAGTGGGAAGAGTTTGCCGGAGTGTTGCCCGGAAAAGCTTGCCAAGGCGAAACTTCCCAAAAAGATCAGGCTCATGAGGGCGAGAGAAAAGAAGTTTGAAACGTGGGCTTCGACTTCGCGTCGCATATCGTTTTTGCGGATGGTATCGTGCAGAAACCAAGGGATGAGTATGGCTTTGAAGACGAGGGTTTCCAGCGCAATGAAGGCAAAGCTCAGCCAGTTTAGCTGTGTGCTCTTGAAGATAGTAATCAAAAAGAGGATGAATCCCTGTGCCGCCAAGATACGGATCAGGGTGTTGAGCATATTTGTCACCGAGGCAAAAAGTAGCGTGATGCCAAAGATCAAAACGAGAACTTGTATCATTTTACCATGCTCCAATGCTTTTTGCGATCAGGGCAGCGAGCGCCAAGACCGAGATTGAGACGGGAACGAGAACCAGCTCGAGATTACGATTCATGCGAAGTCTGGCCATGAGGCTTTCGACGATGCCGGTGATCACAGCGATCCCGAGAGTGATCAAAAGAAATGCGATAAAAGGATGTTTCCAGGTGCCGGGGATGATGATCTGAGCAATCAAAGAGGAATATATCAGCATCTTCAGCGCAGAGCTGTAGTGAATAAGTGCCAAAGAAAAGCCGCTGTAGTCCAAGACCATCACTTCGTGAATCATCGTGAGTTCCAGGTGCGTTGCAGGGTCGTCAAAAGGAACGCGGCAAGACTCCACCAAGAGCATGAGATATAAGGCAAATACCATGAATATCCCCACAACGAAGATGAGTAGATCGGTGCTGCCGAGGTTATAGTCTCCCAAAATCGACGAGAGAGAGGAGAAACCCGATGAATAGATGAGCGAGGCGAAGATGAGCACGAAGGCGGGCTCTAAGAAGGCGGTGAAGCTGATCTCACGGCTGGCGCCCATGCCTTCAAAGCTGCTGCCTGCATCAAGCGCAGCAAAGACCATCACGCCTTTGGTCATCGCCAAAAGATATAAGATGAGGATGAAATCGCCCTTGAAGCTAAAGAGAGCCGTCGTTCCGCCGATGGGCACAAATAGTGCGGCAACGAAGGTTCCGGCGAGCGCCATGGCGGGTGCAGCGCGTGTGATAAACGATGCGCTGGTGCTGATCACTTCGTCCTTGCGGAGCAGCTTAAAGAAGTGGAAATACTGCTGAAACAGGCTCTGTCCTTTCCTGCCGACCATGATGGCTTTCACTCGCGAGATCAGCCCCGGAAGGAAGAGCGGTAAGAGTACAATAGTGAGAATATTTATCATTTGAACCCCAATACGCGGATTATCATGAGGATTATGAAGATGAGCACGAAAGCGATATAGACGTTGATCTTGCCGGTTTCCAGCCTCTCAAATAGCGAGAAGAACTTGAATATGCCACGAGATATTGGGTGGATGACATATTCATTGATGGGATCCAATATCTTCTGTGTAAAGGATATTTCCTTGGGGAAAAGCTCTTTCGGCCTGTTGTCCTTGAGTTTGATGAGGATGAAAGGCTTGAGGAAATAGCCCAGCGGGTTTGAGAAAGCCAGCGAATTATATTGCATCCTCGGATTTGGCTTTTGATAGCCGCAGCCCCAGGTGGGGTTGAGCTCTTCTCGGACAAACTTGCGGCGGACTAAGTAGAGGAAGACAAAGATGAGCACGAGCAGGATGAGCATATAAGTGATCTTGCCATAGACTTCGTGGAGCATAGAATAGCTTTGCATGTCGAGGCCTAACCATCTCAAAAGCGGACGGATAAAGCGCAGGCTGATCCCGCCGAAGAAGCCGGTGAAGAGGATGCTCATGCTGAGAATAAGCTGAGGAATACGCATCAGACGCGGTGCTTTCTTGGCTATTTTGGCTTCTTCACTGCGTGGATTGCCTAAGAAGACCAGTCCGAAGACTTTGGCGAAGGCAATTAGTGCTAAGGCTCCGATGAAAGCCAGAGAAGCCAGCATTAGTATGCTGATCAGTGAGGTGGAAAGATGCGGTGAATTGATCCCCGAAAGCATGCTGAAATAGATGCTAAACTCGCTGATGAAGCCGTTGCCTATGGGCAGGGTGGCGATTGCAAAGGTGCCGATGAGAAAATATCTCGCCGTATAGGGCATTCGCTTTGCCAATCCGCCCAGCGAGTCCATCTCAATGCTTTTTGCGCTGAGGAGAACGTTCCCCGAGAGATAGAAAAGCAGTGCTTTGAAAAAGCTGTGAAAGAGGATGTGCATGAATGCTCCGGCAAAAGCAAGCGTGGAAAGCTGTTGGTTGCCGGAGAATGCGCCTAAAAGTCCCAGTGAGATGCCCATGCCGATCACGCCGATGTTCTCAATCGAGGAATATGCCAAAGCGCGCTTGATATTGCTGCTGCTCATGGCGTGGATCACTCCCCAAAATGCGCTGATCACGCTGATCGTGGCAAATATCACTATCTCGGCGAGGCTGAAAACATTGATGAGAACCAGCATGAGGATGCCATAGAGTCCGGTCTTGATCATCATTGAACTCATGATGCCGGAGACGTGGGCAGGCGCAACGGGATGGGCAATCGGCAGCCAAGATGAAAGCGGAACGAATCCCGCCTTGAAGGCAAAACCGATCATGAGTAGATACAGCGGCAGGCGGGGCATATTCTGCATCATAGCGATGTCAAAGCTTCCGCTGTGGTAATAGAGCAAGCCAAATCCGGCCATCAGGAAAGCGCCGCCTATCTGCATGGTAATGATATAAGTAATCGCCGCTTTCAGGCTTTCTTTTCTATCCAGGATAATGGCGAAAAAGGAGGAGATTCCCATGATCTCCCAAAGCAGGAGAAACATGAGACTGTGGCGCGCCCAGAGTATGCCATGCATGCTGAGTCCGAGCACTCCCAGCCAAAAGAGATGGGATGCCGTGCCGCTTTTCGGGGATTTCTTTAAATATCCGACGCCGTGAATGATGCCCAAAGGCAAGCCGAAGGCAAAGATGAGTCCAAAGAAGGCTGAAAGCGGGTTGAGCGCAAGAACAATCTCGCCATAGTTGAGCGGGAATAAAAGCTGACATGCCGCCTGTGTTCTGCCGAAAAGATGGGCTAAGTAATCGAGCCCCAAACACAGACTTCCGGCAGTCCAAAAGATGGCGAAGAGCTCTTTGCGCTTGAGCAGTGCGGGGATCAGAGCAAGGATGAGGAGGATGAAGCCAACTATCATTTTGCCCCCATAAAGCTATGTATTGCATGTACAATGGAGAGCGGATGGGCAGGGCAGCCGGGGATGTAGAGCTGCACTTCAAAGCTCTCGATAAAGCTGCGGTCGATTTGGTCTGAGTCTGCAAAGCTGCCGCCGCTGATGGCGCAGGTTCCGCAGAGGATGATAAACTTCGGTTTGGGGATGCTCTTATAGGTTTCCAAGAGTGCATAAGCCATGTTCTTGCTGATGGGACCCGTGAGGATCAGCGCATCGGTGTGCCTCGGCGATGCTTCCACTTCAATGCCATAGCGGCCAATGTCGAAGTTCACGTTTGAGGATGCACCAAGCTCTTGCTCACAAGCGTTGCATCCGCCGGCGCTCACGTTTCTCATTGCAAAAGAGCGACGAGTCAGGCGGGGCATGGGCGATGTTATCTTGGGCATCTCTTTCTGACCGGGTGCGATGATGAGCTTTTCCCGAGAGTCTGCCGCAATCTTAAAATCGGGCATAAAGCGGATGGTCTCGGGTGCTGTCCGCTGACATAGCCCACAAAAGACACAGAGTCCGAGGTCTATTCCTTTCTCTGATATCGCACCTGTGGGGCAGAGGGGAATAAGAGGGCTCAAATCCGCATCAGACTCTATCTCCGGTCTGCCGGGGAAAGAGGGGTGGATGCCGGTTTTCAGCGGATTGGGGATGGCTTGATAGCCGTGGGTAATTCGTGCTTTTATGAGATTGATCATCAGAGGTCACTCCCACAATATGATAGATTGAAACTTTTGTTGCAAATAGGGAAGTCTGAGATGGCGGTCTCACGCATGGCGAGTGCCAAACCCTGCCAATTCACAAACGAGGGATCGAGTATTTTATACCAAAGCACCTCGCCTTCGGAGTCCGTCTTGAGCATGTGCACAATGCGTCCGCGCCAGCCTTCGACGATGCTGATGGCGATGCTGTTTGCTCTAAAGTCGCCGAGCTCATGCAGGGTCTTTGCCTCAAAATCCAGCTTGAAAAGAAGGGCGAGAACGATGTCTAAAGATTGGATGATTTCACGATAGCGCAAAAAGGCACGGGCATGGACGTCGCCACTATTGATGATGAAGGGGTCGAAGCTGTTTTGCTCCGGCAGAGGGAATTCGAGTCTCGCATCGCTGGCTATTCCGCTGGCTTTGGCAGCCATGCCGCTGATTCCCAGTGCGATAACGTCTTCGCTTTTTAATACGCCTGTGTCATCAAAACGGGAGAGCACAGAGCTGTTTTCAAACATTGCTTCGGCACTGTTAATCACCTGTGCGCGCACATCTTTGAGCGTGTTTCTCAGTGTCTCGGCTTGGGTCTTATTGATGCCGTAGTTCACTCCGCCGGGGGTGAGCCAGCGCTTGCCAAACCTGCTACCGCAGATGGCGAGGGAGGAGTTTATCACCGTGGTGCGCAGTGCGGCGAAGAGGTTTTGCCCCATGATGTAGGCGATGTCTGTTCCCAAAGCGGAGAGATCGGCGAGATGCATAGCGGTGCGCTCCATCTCGAGTGCAATAAAGCGGATGGTCATCGCGGCACCGGGGCTTTCCGCGAGTGCTTCCAAAGCAAGGCAATAGGCGAGATTGTGCCCGATCGCCGTGTCGCCGGCAATACACTCAGCAAGAAAGGATTTATGCCTGATATCGCCCTTTAGAAAGAGCTTTTCCATCCCGCGATGTTGATAGCCCAATTGGATCTCCAAGTGCTTCACTCTTTCGCCTTTGCAGATGAAGCGGAAGTGTCCCGGCTCAATCACTCCGGCATGCACGGGACCCACGCCCACCTCGTGTAAAAGCGGTGAATCGCTCTCGAGAAAGGGATAATCCTCGTGTTTCTCCTCTTCGGGGAGGTGGTTGCGCACAGATTTGAGCCAAGGGTGTCCTTCGGGGCGGACGCCGTGTTCTTCATAGAGCAGGCGTTCATACATATTGAAAGCGGGGTATTGAGGGGTTAGGGCTTCATAGTTCCCAGAAGTGGGGAAAGGCGCACAGAGCAATTTGAGCTCTTGATCCTTCCCCAAAAGTGCATAGATAAGCTTTTCAGAGCTGCCAAAATAGTTCAGCAATAGATGTCCGTCCGAGATAAGCTGTCGGATATCTTCAAAGAAGTCCGGCAATTCCAGCGGGATCGGTTCAGGTATCAATCGGGGGTTCTTCATCGTCCTCTTCTGCTTTTTAATATTAGCTGCGAGTGAACGCAAGCTTGAGCTTGATATATTTTAATATTTGCACACTTGTAAAGGAAAATCTTTGTATTGGGTGAAAGTTTTGCAAACTAACTGACATAATGAACTTAAATCAATAGCTTTAGCCTCATACTCGAGAACTGCCAAAAACATCGCGCAAAGGGATGATATTGATGCCCATCCCTTTGATTTGGGCGAGGAATTTGTGCAAAGCATCGAGCTTTTCTCGGTTGTGGCAATGGGTGATGATGATAACAGGTTCTCTGCGTCCTTTATATTTACCCAAATCCTGTATCTTTTGGGCAAGTGTTTCATCGCTGCTATCCGGCACATCGAGGAAGATATCACGGCGTGCAAAAGGCAGATTATACTCTTTTGATACGGCATAAGCCACAGACTTTGCGGTGGTGACGCTATCGATGAAGAAGAGGCCTCTTCTTTTGAGGTGTCTGAGAACGGCGTCCATCGTGCTGATGCTTTCCGTCGAAGTGCTGCCCATGTGGTTATTTACGCCGATAGCCATCGGTAATTGTTCGAGGAAGGAGTCGATCATCGGAGCAATCTCATCCTTTGACATATCTTCAGAGATATATCTCTCACCGGGGCTGGTAGAGCTTAACTGCGCCTCCATCGGAAGGTGGAGGATGATCTCATGTCCTTTTGCTGCGCCTTTTTCCGCACTTATCTTGGTCTGCGCTAAGTTCGGCATCACGGCAAAAACGATCTCAGGGGGCAGATTGGCAAAGTCCTCCAAAAGCTGGCCGCTGGTATAGCCAAAGTCGTCAATGATGATCACTACATCCGGCATTTGATCGCCGCGACCCCAGTTATATTCATACTTTGCTAAGGGGAGCTCAAGCATGAGTCCTTCCATGGATTCAGGCGCGGGCTCGACTATTTCGTTTTCTCCGACCTGAGTTTGTTCATCGAGATTGAGCTCTTGGGCTCTATCTTTTTTGCAAGATGAGATGCCAAAAAGCAGTAAGGCAAAGAGTATAATTACCGTCAGTTTCTTTCCCATTTAATCTTATCTAACTCCTTGATGTTTAATCTATCAACGATTCCGGCTTTAACTTCGAGAACATATTTATTAGGCATATTTGGCGTGATCAATTCTTCGCTGAAAGGCGCTGCTCCTTTCTCGATATGGGTTATCACACCCTCTGAATCCATGAAGAGCATATCCAAGCTCATGAAGGTATCTTGCATCCAAAAGGAATGGTAGTCTAAATATTGGAAGATGAAGAACATGCCTTGATTGTCTTCCATGTCTTCACGATATTTGAGTCCTTGCAAAACATCTTTGTCTTTTTCGGCTATTTCAATGTCGAAAGCAGCCTTGGTCTCGCCTACGGGAGAGATAACCCAGAGCGTGCCGTCCTTGCGAAAGACGGGCTTAAATTCCTCCTTATCCGAGGCGGGAGGCTGGCTCTTACACGCTGCACTAAAGCAGACAAAGAGCAGCGTCAAAAGGATTTGTAGTCGTTTATTTACTTGCATAAAACCATCTTCTTGCTTTGCTTTGTATCGTGAGTTTCCAGGGTGTAGAAATATATCCCACTGCCTAAAGCCTTGCCGCTATCATCCTTTCCATCGAAGACAAAATTGTGAACACCTCCCTCAAGCAGTCCCTGATGCAATCTGCGCACCTTCTGCCCTTTTAGGTTGTGGATGCTGAGCCGTGCTTCTTGAGCATGAGCAAGCTGAAAGCTGAGCGTTGTCTCGGGATTAAATGGATTGGGATAATTTGCCAAAAGCATGGTGGGCATAGGAGATGCGTCATCATCTTGCACAGAGCTCGGCTCTATGAGCAACTCTGCGTTGACGCCATTGACTTCGACGAGTGCAAGAGTTCCCTGTGGGCTTAAACTGTGATGAAACACGATATCCATTTCCTCATAAGGACTGTCTTTCTCGCGGATGACAACCATGCGGTTATTCTCTTGATTGACAAGAGTATATATGCTTGGATCATCGTGATTAAAGGCGATATTTGCAATAGCTTCATCAAAGGTGATACTCAGGCTTCTCAGCTCCGCCGGCAAGGTGATAACAAAAGAATCGTCAGAAGTAGAAACGAGGAGCTCACACTCTTCCAAACCTGCAGATTGCGGGTCAATTGCAGGCAGGATGAAGCTCGGGTCTTTAAGAAAGCGCAGGAGATAGTAGGCATCAATTGCCGTGATCTCGCCGCTTTCATCGAGGTCTGCAAGCACCAGAGAGCCGCTGTTATCCCCATCAAGAGCAATCTCCACAATCTTTTTTAAGTCCTGTGAATTCCAATAGCCATCGCCATTGATATCCCCGATGAGCGCAAGGCTTTGATCTTTGCCGATGACGCGCACATCGTCGATATAGATGCCATCTTTATTGACATAATAATCTGTTCTGAGGCGAAAGCGCAGGCGCAATTGCGAGCCGATATATGCGGAAAGGTCATAGTTTTGATCTATATAAGTGCTTTGCGTGCCGGAGAATGAATCAAGGACATTCCAGTTGCTCCCATCGCTTGAGACCTCAACAAAGACAAAGTCATAGCCGCTTTCCAAGTCCCATTTTGCCCGAAAGCCAAGCTGCGCCTCATAAACATGGGAAAGATCAATGGGATTTGCCACAGTAGCGCTAACATTCTGATTGCCGCTGTAGTTGCCATTGGGGCTATCGGTGAGCACCATATTGCCGCCGTCATTGGTGATACCCCAGTTGCCCTGCAAGTTCCATTTGCCCGTTCCGCTTTCAAAATCGTCATAAAACAGCGGCTCAAAAAGCGGGATAGAGACCAGCGTCTCGCTTTCATATTGCTTGATCGCCGTGTATCCCAGATAGGCGAGATCACTGCCATGCTCAGCCTGAATCGAATATATTCCTTCACTCATGATGGGCAGGGTGAAACACCCTTCACTATTACTTTGGACGGCGACATCTTCATCTGCCCAAAGCGTGATTCCCACGCCGGCAACAGCTTCAAGATCATCCGCATTTCGCACTATCCCTTTCGCACTTACCAACATCGCCGGCTCAAGCGCAAAATCCTGCGTGATATATCCGCTTTCGGGAACGCTGAGGCTCACGATCTGCGGGAAATAGCCCAGTGCAGACGCCATCAGACGATAGTTCCCCGGCAAGAGAATCTGGTGATAGTCCCCATTTGCGGGATCATTCATGACCTCTTTACCGGCTCCGAAAGACGAGACCTTTGCCGCAATCGTGCTGCCATCAGTAGAGGTGATGATGCCTTTCACGCCTCTAAGAGCATATTCGATGTAAGTGAGGATAGATTCCCTATTATCTTCCCAATATCCCGGCAATGTCGCGGCAGGCGGCCACTTTGTATTACCCAGTTCCACCGTGATTTCGATGTTTGAGGTGAAGGCATAATTCCAATCCTGCATACTCCCCGTGATCACATACCACTGCGCGCCATTAGTAATGCCATGCTCAAATTCATCGCTGTTATACATGGGCGTGTTATGTGATGAATATGCCAAGGAAAGCTCTTGCAAAAGCTCATCATCCGGCGTGAGAGTATAGCTATAATCCCAAGGATAGTTCATCACCAGCGCACCGCCATGCATGTTCATACCCAGCGAGAAGTTGTTTGCATTGCTCCAATTCATCATCGCCAGAGTCTCGGGTTGATAGGCATTTCCATCGGGATTCTCGGTGCCATCGGGCATGGGGAAATTGCGATTCAGGTCCACGTTATTGGCGTTGTATCGCACGTGGTTGACATAGCCATCGGGATTCATCAGCGGCATGATAAATATCTCGGCATTGTCGATGAGATTTGTGATGCGCGGATCGTTGCCATACTCCAGCGTGAAAAGCTCTATCAGCTTGAGCAAGAGGTAATAGCCGACGGGTTCATCACCATGGATATTCGCGATCAACTTGATCTTCACCTTGGGCTGACTCACTGCGGGATTATTTGAAATCTTGAGATAATAAATGTCTCTGTTTTGGACTGAGCGGCCTATGCTTTCTATGGTGCAAATGTCATAATGATCAAGAAATACCTGATAGAGATAATCCTGAAAAGCACTGTAAGAGAGATAGGCATCGGGCAGACGCATGCCGGGGAGAACCTTTTCTGACGTGACACCTTCGCCAAAGCTCTCGGATGCACGGATAATGGGATTGAATCCGGCCTGACGGAGAATGCCCAAGTCACCGGCATTACGGAGGTTAATGAATATCGTTGAATCAAGATGGCTAACCTTGTCAATATCAAGTATGAGTTCGTTAAGCAATTTGACATCAGACGCGAGGTCTGTACTTTTAATCTCCGCTTTGTGTGCAAAGACGAAGCAAGCACTCAAAAGCATGATTATGATTAGGCACATCTTCTTCATTATCCGCTCCTTAGACCGATTCATTATATTGGAAGCTGTATTCGGTTCTTGAGAAAAAACCGGGTGGCAGCACACATGTCTGAGCTTGCTTAATGCTGCTTCGTTCCCGATCTGACATGGTTCACATTCAAACATTGGCGACACCCGGCATATACAAAGCAATAAATGCCGCTCTTTTTGTCAATAAGAAATCTGCCGATGGTGGGAAGTGACGCGTAATATGGTATTTTGGCTGGACGATTTAGCGATTTAACAATTTAGCGAAATAGAACACGGATTTAACGGAATGAACGGATTGGGGCTCGCTGCGCTCGCGGTTATTTAGTTGTTTGGTTCTTGGTTGATTAGGGGGCTATTTGCCCTTAGCTCTCTGCTCTCTGCTCTCTGCCCTTCGCCTTTTGCTCAAAAATAGATGTTAAGATTGACCGAAGTGCGCCAATCTATCTTGATTAAGTCTTCGGAGTTTGGTGTGATCGAGGCTTCGATGAATGAACCGTTGTCAAAAGTCCAATAGATGCCTGCTTCGAGGCTATATTCCGTCCAAGTTCCCCAACTTATCCCCGGACTTATGCTATAATAAAAATTCCCGATATCGCGCTTTAGGGTTATAGAACTCAGATACTTACGGTTTTTGCTATCCAAGGTGTAATACTCCTCTTTTTGCTGACCATATTGGTTTTCCTCATAGCCATAGCAGAGATCGAGCAGCATTGAACTCCCCGCAACCTTTCTATGATTTAGCTGATTCCATCTATCATCGGGCACTCTCGCTAAATAGGGATAGCTATCGAAAATGAGGTTAAACTTATATCCCAATTGCCGATAGAGCTTATTTTCTCTATTTTGCGGATAGATGAAATTCGTGTAGTCCGTGCGTATCTGATAGCTTTGCTTAAAAGCCAGCCTGTCACCCAAGAGTATCTCCATATCCGGCAGCATACTATAGCTCTCGAGAACATGATTATTCGCCGAAAGAATGGGGTCGATATAGACGTCCTCGCGAAGTGAATATATGAAGAGGTTACTCGTGCGGATGCGCTCACGGAAATAGTGAAGCCAACCCACGCGCAAGCTACGCGTTCTCAAATCGTTATCCCACAGGTTTTCATTTTTGGGGAACTTCGTTCTCTGCAGATTTATCCCCGCCCCAACCAACAGCGTATCCATCTGACTATATTCCCAAGCCAGCACTCCGTTTAGCCCTCTGCGCTCACTATCCCTGGTATTTTGATCATAGATAAAGTCTTTCACGGCAAGGCTATGTTCGGCATTCACTTTCAACACGAAATCCGCCGGCAGATCGTAATTCAGCCCCAAACTCAACTCGTTAACATGCTCCTTATTATCTCGCGTAATGCTCTCTTCCATCGCCACAACTCGCTCATAATAGCTCTCATTGATATTCACGATAAAATCAGGATGGGGGATATAGATGAGCTTACTTTCAGTGCTGAATCCGCGGCGTTTTTGCTTATCCTGCCAGAGATAGCTACTCTTTTCCAGTTCATCCTGATTGCTGAGCGTAAAGATATTGTCTTTTCGGGCATAGACATGAAATGTGTTGCTCCAATAAAAGTTTTCGGGATAGAGCCCAAATCCGGCACTTGCCTGCAGATCGGTATATTTCTCCCAATTCATGTTTTTATTATCGGCATTTGCGCGAAGGTTCAGATTCCAAATCTCTTCATCATAGCGATAGCCCATAGCGGTTGTGAACTGCAGTCCATCGCTATTTAGGTATGATTTATCCGACCATCTATCGTGTTCATTGCGCAGGATGGCATAGCTTTCAAGGCGCAAAAAGAGGCTGTCAATAGGCGCAAAATAAAGCAGATAGCCCAGCTTGCCGTTCTTGTTTACATAAGCACCGGGGTCGAGATCACTGGATTCTTGGTAGGATTCATAGTCCACGGCGAGCGTGTGGAAGAGCTTGTTATGATTGTAACTAATATTCGTGCCGAGATTTGACCTATGCGTATCGCGATTGAAGCTGAGCCTATTTTCCCAAGAGCTCTGCCCCAAAATGTCCACGCCAATACCCTTCAGCGGATGCATCTGATAATAGAGTCGCGATTCCACAAGACGTTGTACGGAGCTATTATAGAGAAAGAACTCCACGTCTTTGCTCAGCGCAAAAAGTGCGAGATTAGAGCTCAGCAAGAAGATGATTAAGCAAGATAAACTCTTTTTCATCTAAGGTCTCTGCCCTTCTTTTAAAATCCAGCCCCGAACGAGTGATCAGAGCGTCCAATTTCTCCTTGCCCAGATGGGGGAGGAGATTGTTTCTCAAGGTCTTACGCTTATGCGCAAAAGCCGCATTGATCAGGCTATAAAACTCCTTTTCATCGCCGAGATCAGGCAAGTTCTTGCGTGGAGTGACCACAACCACAGCACTTTCCACCTTGGGCGGCGGATCGAACTTTTCAGCACCCACAAAGAATGCCAAAGAGATGTCAAACTTGAGTCGCATGCGTATGCTGAGCAAGCTGTAAGCCTTGTCTCCCGCCTTTGCCGTGAGCCTCTCTGCCACCTCTTTTTGAATCATGAAAACCGCACGGTCAAGGCTCTGTGCATGTTCTTCCAATTTATAAAGCAAGGGTGAGGTGATTTGATAGGGGATATTAGCGATAATCTTGACGGGCTTGCTCTCTTTTTCCAGTTCTTTTGCCCAATTTAATTTGAGGATATCGATGATGGTGAGATCAATCTTTTCCCCAAACCTACGCTCGAGGATTGCCGCCATGCGTTTGTCCAATTCAAAAGCTTTGAGCTTTGCGCCGAGCGCGATGAGGGCATCCGAGAGAATGCCGGGACCGGGACCAATCTCCCAGATCGTTTCGCCTTGCGAGATTTCACCCAAAGCGGCGATATCAGCGGCGATTGCGGCATCATTGAGGAAGTGTTGTCCCAGCTCTTTGATGGCTCTCAAAACTGTCTCCTAAGACACGAAAGGGAGAGCTCCTGCTCTCCCAAACCTGTTGATATCAATCAGGCAGTGAGTTTGTCTGCCGGGGTGTTTTTGCAAACTTTGCAAACTTTAATGGTTTTGTTCTCGCCCTTGATTTCATACATAAGCTTAACGCCGGTACGATTGCAATGAGGGCACTGGCCTCTGCCGTGAGCAGGCAGGTTTTTCAAGGTCTTACCGCGATTATTCTTTGCCATTTATAGCTCCTTATCAATTTTCATATAGTTTGAAGCCAATTTGTTGAAGTGCATAGTTCAGTCAATCTTTATTTTATCATGTCTTGGGTGTTAATACTAAAAAGCACCTTCATCCCGATTCTTTTTCCTCTTTTTGGACGACTTTCAAGGCTCTTCCTTAGAGGGTTCTGGTCATGATATGGTCATGATGTGGTCATCAGCATGAGCATATCATAAGCGGAGCTTGAGCAGAACCCTATAGGTAAGCTATGGGAAACTATGACGATAACTCCTATTAAAAAACAGTGTTCAATTAAATCTTTCGCATAAGAAAAAAGAGGCAACTTTACGCTACCTCTTTTAATATTAGATACTTATCTCTTATTTCATCATGAGCATCTTGCTTGTCGAGATATGTTTGCCGGCGTTCATCTTGAGCAGATATACTCCGGAACTTACCGCCTGATTGTGATCATCACAGCCATCCCACACAATTTGGTGTTCACCGGAGGGCATCTCAGCATCGACTAAGTGTTTCACCAACTGTCCTTTGAGATTATAAACATCTATCTTTACCTGTGAGGCATCGCCCAAAAAATAGGAGATGGTGGTTGTGGGATTAAAAGGATTGGGATAATTGCCCCGGATTCTGCTGACAAGCGCAGGTGCGATCTCATCATCGTTGGAATAAGGTCGACAGTGGACAGAAAAGTTGTCCACCATAAACGCATTAGCGTGGTCAAAGGAGCTCTGTATGGCAATGTAAACCTCTTGATTGTCATACTGGGATATATCGAAGCAAAACTCCTCCCAATAATCGGGAGCGAAGAGGAAGTCCTCACCAAGGATAAAGTCGTATTCGTTCACCAGACTTGGGTTTGTAGCCGTGGATATTCCCAGTCTGAAGCTCGAGCTTTGGTCTTGTGGGATATAGGAAAAAGCGTGGAATTTCACTACACTATTTGTGTCCAATTTCAGACGCGGCGTTATCAGAAAGTCGTTGCTATATACACCGATAGACGCGAATGCCGCAGCCATTTTATCTCCTTCATAAGCTACGATGGGAAGCGGAGGCACGGTTATCTGCGGATTGAATATCATGAATGCCATAGGCGTGCCGCTGCCGGGGAAACTTACACTATCTATCCCCGAAGTCTGCGCTGAATCCACATCTAAAAGAGTCCAAGGTGCAAACGAAGTGGCAAAATTCGGATAAGTTTCAAAACCTTCAAAGAAAGGGAATTGCTCGATTGCGGGTGAAATGCAATAACAGCGCAGTTCCGCCTCATATTCCACACCGCCATAAGTGACGACTAAGCTTGCACTAAGCTGACCAAACTGATCCGCAATGACAAAGATAGGAAAAGCAAAGCTTTGTCCGCTTCCCAAAGATACGGGATAAGCGCTTATACTATGAAAAAACATCTCAGCATGCTCGCCTGTGAAGGCAAAATTACCCTCCCAAAGCTCTACGCTACCTCCACCAATATTTGAAAGATTGGCATATACTACCTCGGTTTCTCCCCAGTTAAGATCGCCGAAGTCGATGATCGAGGGTGAGATTATGATTTCCGGCTCGACTCCGGCATCACGATAGATAAGCCTGATATTTGCTCTGCTTCTACCTAAGGTGCCAGAGCTTCCGTTAATGCCCGCTACGGCATTGCTATCAAAGCGCAAACAGCTGTCAAAAGAGCTGTAAGTGTGATATGCAGAAGAACATTGCGTGGTCATTGGCTCGCGCAAACCTGTGCTGATATCCACGATGATATTCGACACTCCGTCCCAAGCAAAAGGATATTGAAATTCGTGTTCATTCCAGCCGGGAGTCGGCGTGTATTCATCATATTCGCACACCGTTTGATAGTAGCCTGTTTCAAAATATTGTGACAAAGAGCTGTTCTGGGTATTTTTCAGCCGGATTTTATAATCGGGAATAGGAGGGCAGTTATTCACGCTGCGCACATCAAAGCCCAAGCTGAGAAAGCTCCCCGCTCCTGCTCCTGCGTCCATAAGCTCATCACTTGTAATCAGATATTGCTGACGATATGCCATGCTTTGCGAGCCATAGGGCGTATGCACCCCGGAATAGGTGTTATAGAGGTTGCTTCCGCCTATTTGAACGGTTGTATATACTTCTTCAAAAACTTCCACTTCGAGCGCATCAGTATAGTCGTTATCGGGGTTTAGATCGCCTGCCAAGACTACTTTGCCATAGAGTGTGAACGTTCCCAGTGCTGTGGGAGTCCAGTTGAAATCAAAACTTGCGCCCTGTCCCCACAAAAGCTGGGTAGTACCGGTTTGGCTTCCTACAAGTGTGTCATCGACGTAGAACTGAACTGTATAATTGCTTTGAGGATTTGGCCCGTTATTGAATACGCCAATTTGAAAGGTGTATTGCTCATCCAAGGCCAGCTCCTGCTCGCCATCAATCGAGTATGCAGCCATATCATTTGCAGGTTGGTTGATCGGATAGAGATTGAGCACTGCTGCCTGAGAGCTTGTGAAGTTATAGCTACCCGGGTTCAGATTATTTAGATAATAATAACCGACATAGCTGTTGCCCCAACCCCAAACGAAATGGAAGTGACTCGTTCCCTGATAGCCGTCTAAGACGAAGGCATGTCCGCCGGTGTTTCCCGTCCCGCTATAGATCATCGGGCGCGATGAATCTAAGTTTGAGATCAACAAGTTTTCCCAGGCACTTGGGCCATAAGAGGCGGCTGTGACATAGCTTGCACTGTTATGAAACCTAAAGTAATTCACCATTGCATTTCTTGCATCAATTGAATAGGCACCGCTCCCACTGGGGGAGTATTGCATGTTCACAGATACGCCACAATGATATATGAGGGTTGCAATGCTATTGTTTTGCGTATATATATAGTTGGGCATGTTTTGCCATTCATACATGGTGTCGCCAAAGTTTGCCGTTTGAGTGCCATAACCCGCGGCGTTATAGGAGTGAGAGCCATGCCCCGTGGTGGGATGATCCCATCTCTTCATGATTTGAGCCATGGCTGTTGCCACGCAACCTGCATAGACCCTGCCGCCGGGGCCGCTGCCATCAGCAGGACACATGGCGTTATATGGCCAATTTTGGTCCCATCTCGTTGCACAGAGAGGCGCCACGTCGCGGGTGACAATGTAGTCTGAAAAGTCATAATTACTCAGCCTATCCCAGCTGAGGTTTTTATCCCACTCAGGATGCTGCCTGATCTCGGCAAGGCTTTTGCTATATTCGCCCAGAAACCAATCAACATGGTCGGGAAGCCCTTCAAGAGGGAAGAAAGAGTCTGTGGAATATCCCAAAATGGGCTCCGATCTATCGTCTGCGGCGATGAGGACAAATCCTGTCGGCTCGAAATTAACTACATAGATATCCGGTTTTGTTGCCCTGTCTGCGGGATAGCCTTGTATGGACGAAATATCGCCGGCAGTATTGCTTTTGTATGCATAGAAACCAAGCGCAATTTTTGCGGCAAGGTCTTCTTCAACTCTCTCTGCCCACATGGTGCTAAGCAGCATGATGAACAGAAGAATAATAGCTGATTTCTTCATGTCGATTCTCTCTTTTTTTGTCAGCTTCAAGCTCTCGGCTAACAAGCTTATTTTTGGTTTTGCTTAGTAATATTCTAAAGCTCTGTGCATGGCTTATCTTTGGCAAAGTACGCGCAAAACATCGTGAATATCATAGCAAATATGCCATGATGACAAGGCTTATAAAAAGCAAGGATTGTGTCAAGTTTTATGTTCAAACCATAAGCAAGAAAGCCTTGTAAGAAGAAATCAACGATTTAGCTTGACAGATGCAATGCAAGCGCTAATTTCGGGATACAACTTATAAGACTGTCCCAAGGAGGATATCGTGAAACGACTTGCCTTTATAATGGTGATACTGTTCCTCAGCGTCTTTACGCTTGCACAAGGTCTCGCTTTTAGCGAAGAGATGACCATCTATGAGGTGGAAAATTATGGGTTTACGCAATTTAGTAGAGTGTGTCCCAATGGTAATATCCTCTTGGTTTATAACAAGACTTATTTGGGCGCTGAAGTGCCTCATTTTGAATTGTTTACTCCCGACTATCAAGCCCTTTGGGAAAAGCCCATCCCCGTGCGCGAACTTGCAGGTGTGGCGATAAAAAGTGACAACACCATAGCCATCGTCAGAAAAACCTCAAATTGCATAGCTATGGATAGCTACGACCAAGATGGCGCGCGCATCGAGCATCTTTCTAACATCAATATCACAAATATGAGGAGAGTAGATGTAACCATTGTTCCAGACGGCATGGGCGGTTTGCACTTGATAGATACATACAGTAAGTATTATGGATATCATTATGGATATATAAATAGCGCGGGGGAGCTCTCTGCAACGCTGTATTTTAATATGGACGGAGAAGATCATTACAATAACACTGATGCTCTGCTTGCGAATGATGGTGGCGTGGTCTTTGCTCTTACCGGCGATTATGGCTTCACCATATATTGCATCAGCAATTCGCACAACTCTTACCAGACCATCAGCCATTCATCCGATGAATTGATCAAGGGTTTGAAGCTGGCAAAAGCAAGTGACGGAAGCTTTTATGCAGGATGGACTGAGGGCGATAGCGCTATGGTTCGTCGTTTTTCCTCTACCGGTTCTTGGAGCTGGGATCAGCCATGGATCAAGGCGCCGAGCTATGCCGTGCAGCTGGAAGGCCTTGCTGTTTCTGCTCTTGATAGGGTGATCGTGCACTATCAAAAATTAGATGAAACACTGAACAACATCAGAAGGGGGCATCACTGCGTAGACCTGATCACCTCTTTCGGCGAGCCTCTCTATAGCTATGCGCCTGCTACTTCGGATCCCGGCGAAAAAACTCAGCATAACTCTAAGATCGTTGTCGATGATGATGGCGGCTGGTATTTCATTGCCTACAGAGGCGATTATAGAATGAATCCAGATAACTACATCTTGCATTTTAACAGCTATTGCAGTCCGTGGACGATTGCGCAGCACGTACCGATGTCGGGAGTGAGCAGCTTGGTGTTTCATGCCTTTCAAGAAGATAACGCGCTCAAGCTCAGCTATCTCACCTATGTTGGGACAGGAAATGATGATGGCTATGCCGATCTGAATTATCAGAAAATAGATAGTGCGGGAAATCTTAGCTATCCCGAAAACGGATTTCAGATCAAAAGAGGACGAAGAGTCACTTTTCGTTTTCGGAAAAGTCTCGCCTTGAAGGATGGAAACCTCTTCACCTGTTGGATGCCTTACAATCCCGTTCGGCTCTTTTATCAGGTGATAACTCCTGATGGTGAAAAGCTTTATCCCGAAGCACAGAGCTTGGAATTAGGGCAATATGCACCGATAGAGCTTTTTGAGACGGAAGATAATAAGGTGATAGTGGCTACAAGGAATTCATATTACCTCGAAATGCATAAGATTGATCCACGAAAAGGTGATGTGTGGGGTGAGGGCGTCAGGATAGCAGGATGCATCGGCTTTGCAGAATATGAGGGAGCCATCTTGGCGGCGCGCAAGATCAATAACGAGATATATGTCCAACGCTATGTGGATGGCTATCCCGTGTGGCATGGAGATGGCGTGCTGATGGCAAAGCTCAATCCCAATTACGATGGCGATGTATTGTGCGAAGCGCGCATGTGTGGCAATCACTTGATCTGGGGACAGCGCAGCTCGAACGTCACGACGATGAGCTTCATCAATAGCATCACAAGCAGTGGGTTGCCGAGCTATAGCCCGGATTCTGCAAAAGAATTAGTTGAGCTTACTGGCGATTATGTGGGTTGTCGAGTGAGCTCTTTGTATCAGGATAACGGACGCTGGGTCATGCAATTGAGTCTCTTGTATTGGGACTGGGGGCATCAGGGCGGACCCTCATATCCTCCGGTGTGGATGCTGAAAGACGACAATATTTATCAGGTCTATAGCGATGACTTTTCTCCTCTGTATGAGATCGTCAATCAATACTCAAATAAGCTCTGTATCCAAGATGACGCCTACTTTAGCTACTACGAACATAGCATCAATAAATATAATCTCGACAGTGAATTGGTCTGGAGTGCTCAGATTTCGAGATATAAACTGCGCCAGCCTGTAATTCTCAAAGATGGACGCCTCTTGTGGTATGGCTCGACAGGTGCTGCTGCGGAGGATCCAAATGCTTTTCACTATGGATTTATCGATCAAGACGGAGTGGTGAGCTATCCTGAGGATTCACGGGTCTCAATCTTGCCTTATGAAACTATCGCAGAGACGGATTATGGCATATATTTTGTCTTGTGCCCGCCGAGCTATCAAGGCTGGTATCTGCAATATCTGCCGCTAAAGACTTGGGAACCCTCACAAGGCGGTGAGACTCCTGCGCCGCGGATAGAGCTCAAAAACTATCCCAATCCCTTCAATCCGATAACCAATATCATCTTTAAGCTGGATGAAGCTTCCGAGACCAAGCTGCAAATCTTTAACCTCAAAGGACAATTGGTGAAGACCTTGCTGGATGGCTATCTGCCTGCGGGTAGGCACTATTGGCTTTGGGATGCCACAGATGCCAAAGAGAGGAATCTCAGCAGCGGCGTGTATTTCTGTCGCGTGCAAACCAAATATCAATCAAAAGTAATCAAAATGATGCTGATGAAATAGCATAGCTAATAATAAATACAGCTTTAGGAATGCTACTTATCCTGCGGCTTTAACAAAGAAGCACGCCTGCTCAAGAAGGGCGTGATGGACAGACGTAGTTTTGCTCTGTGGCTTCTGCGCGGGCATTGCTCCTGCTGTGTTGGACTCTTTTATTGCAGCTCCCTTTGAAAGTATTCACGTGTAAAACAAAAGAGGAGCCACTCTCGCAGCTCCTCTTCCTATCGTCATTTGATACTATTTCATCATGATCATTTTCTTGGTCGAGCTATATGAACCTGAGTTCATCTTATAGAAATATACTCCCGAAGAAACAGCGTGGTTATGATCGTCTTTTCCATTCCACACAATGCTGTGATTGCCGGCACTCATCTCGCCCTTGACCAAGTGTTTTATCAATTGGCCTTTGACGTTATAGATGTCGATGCTGACCAATCCTGCTTCCTTTAGGCTATAGGAAATGGTGGTTTCAGGATTAAAGGGATTGGGATAGTTGCCCGCAAGCTGAGTGCCAAGTGCGGGTGCGAACTCATCATCATTTGAAGTGCGCTTTGTATGAACAGAGAAGTTATCCACATAGAATACGGAGGCATTGTTAGATATGCAATGGATTGTTATATAAACCTGCTCGTTGTCATAGTTGCTGATATCGAAGTAATACTCAGTCCAGCGTGCAGGAGCAAGAAGGTCTTCGTCGCCGGAGATATAATTGTATCCGCTCAAGATGTTGGGGTCTGAGAGGGTCGATATACCAAGCTTGAAGCGCTCAAGTCCATAGCTCGAAGTATGTGAGAGTGCATAGAACCTGAGCATGCTATTGGTTCCCAACTGGATTTGAGGTGTGATCAAGTAGTCATCGTTTGGCGGGGTTAGCGCTCTAAACGATGCTGCCATCTTGTCCCCTTCGTATGCCACAGGATAGACCAACGGAGGCACAGTCTGCGTAGGATTGAAGATCATATAGGCAAATGCAGAGCCACTACCGGGGAATACGTTATTGCCTAAGTCGAGGCTTAAACTGCCATCTTGATCTATCAGCGTCCACGGCTCAAAGCTGGTGGCAAAGTCTTCATATTCTTCGAAGCTATCTGCAAAAACTGCTTCTTCCAATTCTACATTAACCGTTACCTGTATAGTTGCAGGGCTGGAATGACCTACGTTATAACGCGCACTTACGCTATATTCATAAACGCCGTTAGGAACGGAAATATCGTGGAAGGAAGTGAAATCCGGAGCGAGAGTGGCGATATGTGTATCATCTCTGAGGATTTTAAAGCCTGTAAGTATAACATCACGGTCTTTCTCTGAGGATGTCTGATCAGGGTTGGGCGGTGCCATGGAAGCCTGTTTGCTTTCGCCGGGGATTGTCCAGCTCAAGGATACAGTATTGAGATTCACGACAGCACTCAGATCGGTTGGAGGTTCCAGCTCGACAATCGTCACTTCAATCGGCCCTGCGGGGAGAGATTCGCCATTATCATAGACGGCTGTGACGCTGTAGGAATATGTGCCGAAATCTGGGACTGTATCTATATAATCGAGGCCGGCGGGAGCTAAAAGAACGTTATCACGATAGACATTAAATCCGATGAGCTCGCGTGTCTCACCGGAGATTTCCCCGCTTGTTGGCGTGGGATTATTAACCACGTTGAGCTCTAAAATGCTGCGAGCGTTGCCGCTGATATCCGTCTGCACCACCGGCTCGCATGTCTGTTGCTGATCTGCAAACACAAGCGCGCGCGCACTATGATCTACATAAGCTTGGATAAGCCAGTTATTGTTATGCGACGGAGAAAGCTCAAAAAGCGTGCTCCAGCCGCCCATGTTAATCATGTTGCCAGATCCGTTAAAAGGCGAACCGTCATCGCAACCCGCCGGGTATCCCGTTTGGGTATCGCATTCATAGCCGATCCAGAGATCGGTGTGGGCGGAGATGCTCACAGGAGTGTCGAGCAAGATTGTATTCCAAGAACCGATTGTGGGGGAGTGTACCACTTGGCTGTAAACAAGAGCGGAAGGTGCATCAGGATAGATTCCTGTCCAGATCTTGATGGTATAGATACAATCGGCTTCTTGGGGCACAAAGCGCACTCTGGTGATGGCACTGCCCAGATAATCTGCCAGAGCGCTTGTATCATGGCGATGCGCAACGTCAAAGACTACTGCGCTATTTGTTCCGAAGGCGCTGCCGATTGCATCGGGATTGCAATTAAATATCCAATTACCAATTGCAGGTGCATTCCAAAATAGATTTACATCCATTCCATCCAAGTTTGCTCGCAGGTTTCTGGGCGGATATAAATCGCTAAAATCAACACCTGTTCCGCTGAGCTGCACGCTGTGGGATACTCTGCCAAGGTTGTCGGTGATGGTGATCGTTCCTGCATGCGCTCCTTCCTCTGTTGGTGCATAGATGACCTCAAAGCTGATGTTTTCATCCGCATCAAGTTCTGCGGGGAGAGTGGGCAAGCTGTCGAGGCTCATCATCTCACCGTTGATGGTGATAGTATTGATCGTGAGCGTTCCTCCGCCTGCATTGGAGATGGTGAATTGCTTGCTGCGGTTTTGCTCCACATGCACCTGACCAAAGTTATGACTATCGGGCGTGATTGCAAAATCAGGGGCTGCGGGTGCTGAAACTTCTACTTCCACGGGACCTGCAGCAGCAGATTCACCGCTATCATAGACCGCCGTCACGCTATAGGAATAGACTCCCTCCGCATCCACTTCATCGATATGAGTTAGAGTCTGGGGGTTATTGATCGTGGTGAGCAGGTTGTTATTGCGATAGACCTTATATCCCGTGCGAGCGCGCGTTTCATCCAAAAGCAAAGAGGAGAGGCTCGTGATATCGCCTCTACTATCGATGCTTGCAAGAGTCTCACGCACAGGCGCATTCCAGCTAAGCGTCACGCTAAAATCTTCCACCGAAGCTTGCAGGTTCGTAGGTGGAGAAAGCACGTCAACACCCATCCCGGTGAGCGCAACGGTATGCACTACTCGGTTTAGGTTGTCAGTGATAGAAATAGTTCCGGTATGCTGTCCATAAGCCGTAGGCGCATAGATGGCGTTAAAGTTCAAGCTCTGACCTGCGCCAAGGTTGGCAGGAAGCGTGGGCAAAGCTCCGAGGCTCATCATCGCGCCGCTGATGGTGATAGAGTTGATAGTGAGCGTTCCCGTGCCGGCATTAGAGACAGTGAACTGCTGACTTGCGTTTGCACCGATAGAGACGTTCCCAAAAGCATGGCTTTCAGGCGTGATGGCAAAGATAGGAATCGGGATTTGCGTCACTTCTGCAATAGCAGGGCCTGCAGGCAGTGATTCACCGCCATCATAGTATGCGGTGACGGTGTAGGAATACACTCCGGCAGCCGTCACGACATCGAGATAGTTCAGCGTTGCCGGGTTATTGATAGTCGCAATAAGGCTGTTATCACGATAAACTTTATATCCAAGCTGAGCACGGTTCAGCGCGCGATCAGAAGGCACAAGATCAATGCGTCTCACATCGAAGTTTGCGCCGAACACAAGCTCTCTTGGTTCTTCCCGAATGGGAGTATATGCAAGAGCTTGGGCAGATTGTGCCACAGTTTCCACATAGGCTTGGATAGACCAGTTATAGGTCAGCGTTGCACCGGCTTGGGTGAGCTGTATCCACTGATTGTTGAAATACATCATATTCCCTTTTCCGGCAACTTGAGGGCCGCCGTCGCAAACGGCAGGGTAGCCTCCTTGGGTATTCACTTCATAGCCAATCCAGATTTCGCCGGAAGCGGGGATGGGGACAGGATTGTTCAAGATAACTTCGTTCCAAGCTCCCATTATAGGCGAGGGGATAACTTGGCTATAAACAAGCGTGCTGGGAGCAGATGCATTTGTTCCCGTCCAAATCTTTGCAGTGTATGTGCAATTCGCTTCGTTTGGCACAAACTTCATCTTGGAGACCGAGAGCCCTTGGAAAGCCGCAAGGTCATTTGCATCATAGCGATGAGCCACGTCAAACACTACTGCACTATTGGTGCCGATGGCGTTGGTAGTGCTATTCACATCACACCAAGTTATCCACTGCGGATCAGCAGGCTCATCCGGCACGTCTTCGGGAGCGTTCCAAGTAAGCGAGACGTTTGCGCCGGCAACTGTTGCTTGCAGGCTGTTCGGCGGGACAAGCACTTCGCTGGCATTACTGCGGTCTATGGTGATATCGTCGAGGCTGATATACCACGGAATATGGTTCACATTACCATAGATACCAATGTAATACAGTCCCGACTGAGGCACAACAAACTCGCCATAGAACTGCTGATAATCCCCATTGAGAACATTAGTAGGCAGGACAATTTGAATGAGGTTTCCGCTCAACTCAGGGTTTGTGCCCAAGACTGCCTTGATTGTTGCACCTGTTGTGCCGTCTTGTCGAGCCCAAAACTCAAGGCTAAAGCTCTGCCCGCCTTCGAGCATGATAGGGCGCATCAGCGTAGACTCACCCTCATAGCGCAGCGTTATGTTCCAATCTCCCGATCTGGGTGTGCGATTATAGTTAGTTTGCGTGCTATTTGCAGTCCAATATTGGCCGCCATATTGCGTTCCGAGAATCTGTTCCCACTGAGTGATCGTCGTTGAGCCTTGTGTGTTTCCCAGCTCAAAGCCTTCAAAGAAGGGGAACTGACTGATGACGGGATCATAGCAAGAACCGAGTAAATTGACCGTGCGGCTTCCATGGCTGGATGTGATCAAGAGCGTGCCTTGATAGTTGCCTGCTGCAGTAGGATTATAGACCACAGTGATATCAACAGATTCAGAGTACCCCAGCGTTGTGGGCACAAAAGCATCTTGCAAGGCAAAACCCGTGCCGGATACCGAGACGTTATTCAGCGTAAGCGTGCCCGAGCCATTGTTATAGATCGTGAATTCTTTTGTGCTGATGCTATCTTTTGCTTGATGAGCAAAGTCCCATTCCTGCACATTCGGGACGATTGCGAGCACAGGCGTTTGTGAGACTTCCTCAAAGGTCATCTTGATATTGGGATATGCCGCCATAAGCGATCCTGTAGGCGGCTGGGCAGGATTAGGATTAGAGCTATCACTCTGGCAACGCAGCGAGCGTCCGCTGGTGCTGCTCGTATTATAGAAGTACATGGCATTGCTATCATAGCCCTGCTGGCCTTCATGAACAGCTATAACAAGATTTTGATTTGAGTTATATTCAAAGGGGATAGCCAATTCGATTTCTATCCACCTATTTTCAGCAGGGATATTAACCGTGCCTTGATACACCTGAGTAAGGTCATTGATATCTATCCAATCTGAAGTGTTTGCGAATGCAGTTTTATTGGTATTACCCATATAAATCGTCCACGCGGTAGAATTAACTGCAGCACCCACACCATTCCAGTGATAGGCGAGCTTAACAATCTGCTGCCCGCTAACCCCAATCTCATCAGCTTTATAAAGCATCTGAGCATAGGAATAGCCGTAATAAGCATTCACGGGCATGTAATAATTTGCCACTCCGCTGCCGATCGTCACCTCTGTCGCCGAAGAAGTGGAAATCAGTTTCATATTGGCACGATTTGTAGAGAGCGTGCCTGTAGTTCCGTTTATACCGTTTGTGCTATCACTTTGGAAGCGCAGACAGCTATTAAACGAAGTAGGGGTATAATACACCGAGGCATTTTGGGTATATGAGCCGGGAATAACATCGGCGGAGATATCCACGAGGATGTTTGACACTCCGTCCCAGGTAAAAGGGCTTTGAAAGATGTGTGTATTCCAGCCGTTGGTCGGCAGATATTCAGTGTATTGGCACACCGTTTGATAGTTTCCTGTTTCAAAACTACTGCTCAAGACGCTGAGGTTGGTCGTTTTTAGTCTGATCGTATAATTGGGCATAGCAGAGCAGCTGTTGACATTTGCCACATTGAAGCCCAAAGCGGAGATATCTCCTGCCGCAGCACCTACCGCGCTCAGTTCCGAGCTCAAGATGAGATATTGCTGACGAAAAGCTTTATACCAAGTTCCGTAAGGGGTAGGCGCAGATGTGACGTCATTGCTGGACGTTCCATTACCAAGCTGAATCACGATGTTGTCTGCCGAGAGTATTTGGATATCAAGATCGCCGGTGACATTATTATCAGGATTTTGGTCTGTGCTCAAGTTTACCTTGCCATAGAGAACGTGCGTTCCCGTCACATCGGGAGTCCAATTCAGGGTATAAGTGATAGTTGCACCGGCTGAAATGCTATTACCGGAGACGCTACTCAGCAGCACTCCATTATCCCGATAAAGCTGAACGGTATAGTTAGTTTGAGAGTTTAGTCCCATGTTTTCAACGGTCACTTGATAGCTGCTTTGCTGTCCTTCCACCGGCATTTGCTCGCCGGAGATCGCTGTTGCTGCCAAGTCGTTTTGATATGTCACAACGGGGTAGATGCTTGTGATTGCCGCCTGATATTGCGAAAAGTCGTATGAACCCGGGTTGAGGTTATTCAGATAGAAATAGCCGTCATAATAGCCGCTCCAGCCCCAGTTGAAGTGAAAGTAGTCTGTCCCCTGATATCCATCCAGCACGAAGGCATGCCCGCCTGCTGAGCCCACTCCCTGATAGATTATCGGGCGCGAGGCATCCAAGTCTGTCCTCAGCTTTGTTGCCCAATTCGCTGCACTAAAGGAGCTTGCAGAAGAAGCATGAGCACTTTCGTGATACCTAAAATAGTTCACCATTGCATCTCGGGCATCTACTATGTATGCCCCGCTACCATCGGGTGAATAGTCCATATCAACCGCCACACCGCAGTGATATATGAGAGTGGATATGTTCGTGTTTACCTGTGTGATGCTATTGGGCATGTTTTGCCAATTATATGTTGTATTTCCGAAGTTTGCCGTTTGAGTTCCATAGCCCGTTGCGTTATAGGAGTGAGAGCCTTGCCCTTGCGGCGGATGATTCCACTTTTTCATAATCTGCGCCATGGTTGTTGCCACGCATCCGGCATAAACCCTGCCGCCTGATCCCTCTGAATCCGCGGGACACATCGAGTTATATGGCCAATTTTGATCCCAAGTCGTTGCGCAGAGAGGCGAAACATTGCGGCTAAAGTCGTACTCCGAAAAGTCCAGATCGATCAGTTTTTCCCAGTTGGGGTCTTTTAGCCACTCGGGATGCTGTCGAATCTCCGCCATGCTCCTGCTATATTGACTGAGATACCAATCAATATGCGCAGGCAGATCATCAAGCGGGAAAAGGGAATTCATCGCATAGCCCAAGATGGGTGCTGATCTGTCGTCAGCCGCCACCAACACATAGCCCATGGGATCAAAACTCACCACATATAAATCCGGTAAAGCGGCATCATAGGAATAGACCTTGATGGACGACAGCATGCCGGAGCTTTTGCTCACGTGTTCATAAAACTTTTGTGCTACAGAACCTGCAATGTCTTCGTTTATCAATTCTGCCCACATAAAGTTCAGAGCGATGATAAATAAAGCAAAGATTACAGCTTTTTTCATGACAAACCTCTTATCTAATTTTAATTTATTATAAATATCACACTATCGGGATTCACAATGTTCACTTATGTTTGTTAAGAGTTTAAGTCAGCAAGCAAGGCGCGGATTATCATGTCTCGCTCATGGCACTACTCAGACGATAATGCAAGGGATATAGCAAGCGAGGATTATGTCAAGTTTTATCTTGAAGTTTAATCCTGCGGCTTTAATTAGGAGAATGTCGATCAAGCAAGGCGAGATGAATACACGCAGCTTCGCCCCGTGGCTTCTGCAGAGGCTTTGCTTGCCGACTTAAACTCTTAACATTTGAGCGCAAAGAAAAATCATTTTTGAATTTCATTGCTCTCTACTTACCTATAGGGGGCCAAAATCGAAAAACGGTGACAAAATGAGCAACTAATTTTTTGCTCAGTCGTGTAAGTGGCTGATAAATGAAGCCTGAAATAATTTTGAAAAAGATATTAAGCATAACCATGTTATGTAAACCTGATTAGATTTGAGTTACTTAGGGATTTGTTAGGGGATAAATTAGCTACGAGCTACGAGTTACGAGCTACGAGTTACGAGAAGCTTCGCACTATACAGGATGAACAGCATGGTGTGTAAAGTGTTCGTAGCGCTGGATTCATCCGGCTTGGTGGATTACAAAGGTCCCCGTTTGCACTAAAAAATACTCGACACGGGGACCTGTCGAATCCAACACTTGCTGCAGTGACGGGGCTGCGTAGCTTTCTATTTGGTCGGGCAAGGCCCCTTTGCCCATGAATCCCAAAAAATCGTGCGCTGCACTTCCAAGCAAAAGTGAGCGCAGCGAACAAACTCTTCCTGCCGCTCGCCGCAACGAGGACCTTACGATACCGCCGGCGGCAGTGTGCGCCTTGGACACAGTCATTAGACTTGGACTGAAGTCCACGTTGACGGCCGGCTATAGCCGTGTTACTAATACTTTGCGCCCCAAATCCCAAATGCTGACGCTCCCCAAATCCCCATAATTGCCCATAGCTACATTCTGCATGAACACAAAAGAGGAGCCACCTTAGCAGCTCCTCTTTCTATCGTTATTTGATACTATTTCATCATGATCATTTTCTTGGTCGAGCTGTATATGCCGGAGTTCATCTTATAGAAATATACACCGGAAGATACAGCGTGGTTATTGTCATCTCGCCCATTCCACACAATGCTGTGCTTGCCGGCAGTCATCTCGCCATTGACCAAGTGTTTAACCAATTGGCCTTTGACATTATAGATGTCGATGCTGACAGAGCCTGCTTCCTTCATGCTGTAGGAAATAGTGGTTTCAGGGTTGAATGGATTGGGGTAGTTGCCCGCAAGCTGAGTGACAGCAATTGGTGTGAACTCATCTTCAGTGGAAGTAGTGTGCGTATGAACTGCGAAGTTATCGACATAGAATACGAAGGCATCATCAGATATGCAACGGATTGTTATGTAAACCTGCTGTTTGTCATAGCTGCTGAGATCAAAGTAATACTCAGTCCAGTTTGCCGGAGCTTGTAAATAATCATCGCCGGAGATATAGTTATATTCACTCGTGATCAATGGGTCGGGCAAGGTCGATACGCCAACTTTGAAGCGTTCAAGTCCATAGGTCGCAGTGTGTGAGCGTGCATAGAACTTGATTGCGCTATTGGTTCCCAATTGGATACGAGGTGTGATCAGGTAGTCATTGTTTGGCGGGGTTTGCGCGGCAAAGGATGCAGCCATCTTGTTTCCTTCGTATGCCAGAGGTTCGATGATCTGAGGCACAGTCTGCGTAGGATTGAAGATCATATAGGCAAATGCCGAGCCGTTACCGGGGAATTCAATATTGGAAATGCTATAACTTAAGCTTCCATCTTGGTCTATCAGCGTCCAAGGCTCAAAGGCGGTGGCAAAGTCTGCATATTCTTCGAAGCTATCTGTAAAGACTGCATCTTCCAAGGCAATATTAACCGTCACCTGAATGGTTGCAGGGCTTGATTCACCAGTGTTATACACAGCACTTACGCCATATAAATAAGTACCGTTAGCCACTGAATTTTGGAAGAAGAAGGTGGCATCAGGGTCGTTGATTGTAGTGATTTGTGCGCCATCTCTATAGACTTTATATCCTGTTAGCACAACATCACGGTCTTTCTGGGGGGATATCTGAGCGAGGCTGAGCGTGCTCATCGGGCTCGTGTTTTGACTATCTACCAAGATCGGGCTTTCGATGTTCTTTCCATCTCTGGTTTGGACAACGAGTCCTTGGATCTGCCAGTTATAAGTGAGGCTGGAGGCCACGGCGTCGAGGGTTGTCCAACCGCCCATGTTCATCATATTCCCTTTTCCGGAAATCATGGGGCCATGATCGCAGCCGGCAGGGTGTCCGCCTTGCGTATTAACATGGTAGCCAATCCACAGTTCCTGACCGGCAAGGATCTCAACCGGGTTATTGAGGACAATGGTGTTCCAAACGCCGACTTGAGGGTTCTCAAGAACCTGAGTAGTCATGAGATTACCCGGGCTGCTGGAGTTGCCGCCCGTCCACACTTTGATGGTATAGACACAGTCTGCATAACCGGGAGCTATCATCACCTTGGCGATGCGTCCGCCCACATGGCTCACGAGGTCGCTTACGGCATAGCGGTGTGCAACTTCAAAGGATGCGGCGCTACCGGTTCCGATGCTATTCCCAACAGTTTCGTTATCTGACCAAGAAATCCATTCGCCATCCAGCGAAGGAGTAGGATTTGACCAAGTCAAAGACACAGTATTGAGATTCACCACAGCACTTAGATCGGTGGGAGGCTCAAGCTCGTCAATCGTTATTTCAACCGGTCCTTCGGGGGCGGATTCGCCATTGTCATAGACGGCTGTAACAGTGTATGAATAGCTGCCGAAGTTTGTGACTGTATCGACATAAATGAGCTCTGCACTTCCGCTGATATTGGCGAGAAGAGCGTTATTACGATAGAGATTATATCCCGTAAGCGAGCGGGTCTCGCCGGTGATTTCCCCGGTGACGGGCGTGAGCTTACTATCCATACTGAGCTCTAAAATGCTGCGAGCGTTGCCGCTTACATTTGTCTGTGCTACCGGTTCACATATCTGCTGCTGATCTGCAAAGGTCAGCGCGCGTGCATCGTGATCCACATAAGCTTGGATAAACCAGTTATAGTTAAGCGATGGAGCAATGCCTATAAGCGTGTCCCAGCCGCCCAAATTGATCATGTTCCCTTTACCATTTATGGCAGGGCCGTTGTCGCAACCGGCGGGGTGTCCTGTTTGGGTATTGCTTTCATAGCCGATCCAGAGCTCGCCGCTGGTGGGGATGCTCACAGGAGTATTGAGCATGATTTCATTCCAAGAACCGATTGTGGGGGAGTTGACCACTTGGCTGTAAACAAGGGTGGAAGGTGCAGATGCACTGGTTCCTGTCCAGATCTTGATGGTATAGACACAGCTTACTTGTTTGGGCACAAAGCTTACCTTGCTGATGGCGCTGCCCTGATAATTTGCCAGATCGTTTGCATCAAAGCGATGCGCAACGTCAAAGACCGCCGCGCTATTTGTGCCGACGGCGCTACCGGTATCACTGGGATTGCACCATGTGATCCAATCACCGGTTACAGGAGCATCCCATGTAAGGGTGACATCCATGCCCGATACACTTGCTTGTAGGTTCGTAGGCGGATAGATTTCGTCATAATCAATACTTGTTCCGCTGAGTGCCACAGTGTGTGAAACCCTGCTAAGGTTGTCGCTGACGGTGATAGTTCCCGTATGCGCGCCTTCTGCGGTGGGTGCATAGATGGCATTGAAGTTTAGAGTCTGACCTGCAGCAAGGTTAGCCGGAAGAGTGGGCAAGCTGCCGAGGCTCATCATCGCAGCACTGATTGTGATGGAGTTGATGGTAAGCGTTCCTCCGCCTGTATTGGAGACGGTGAATTGCTGGCTGCGGCTTTGTCCCACACTCACCTGACCAAAGTTATGGCTGCCAGGCGTGATTGCAAAGGCAGGGGCTGCAGGCTCATTTACTACTACTTGAACAGGCCCTGCAGGAATTGATTCGCCGTCATCATAGATTGCGGTGACAGTGTAGGTATATGTCCCGGCTGCAGTTACAGTATCGAGATAGCTCAGCGCTGCAGGGTTGTTGATCGTTGTAATCAGGTTACTATTGCGATATACCTTATAGCCAAGATGAGCGCGATTCAGCTCGCGGGTGAAGGGCTCAATTTGTTTGAGGCTCATCATTGTTTGTGCGCTGAAGTTTAGCTCACTAAGGATCTCTCTTTGTTCTTCCTGAATGGGCTGGAATGTCAGAGCTTGAGCGGCTCCTGCGGCATTTTCCACATAAGCCAAGATCAGCCAGTTATATGTAAATGAAGCATTGGCTTGGGTAAGCTGTATCCACTGATTATTGAAATACATCATATTCCCTTTTCCTGCTATTTGAGGGCCGCTGTCGCAGGTTGCAGGGTGTCCCGTTTGGGTGTTTACTTCATAACCGATCCAGAGTTCGCCGGTAGCGGGAATCGGGATGGGAGTATTGAAGGAGACTACATTCCATGCTCCGATAGTGGGGGAGGTGATAGCTTGGGTATAAATAAGAGTGCTGGGCGCAGATGCACTTGTTCCTGTCCAAACTTTTACGCTATAGCTGCAGTTCGCTTCGTTTGGCATAAACTTCATCTTGGTAATGGCCATGCCTTGGTAGGGCAAGAGGTCGCTTGCTTCATAGCGGTGAGCTACGCTGAATACTGTCGCACTTCCGGTTCCGATGGAACTGACGTTGCTGTTCTCATTGCACCAAGTGATCCATTGCGGCTCTACTATATCATCGGGAGCATTCCAAGTCAGCGAGACATTCATGCCGTCAACTGATGCCTGAAGGTTGTTTGGAGGCACGAGGTTTTCGCTATTATCAACCAAGTCGATGGTGATGTCATCAAGGCTGAGGAACCAGGGTGTGGTGTTGACATAGCCATAGATTCCGATATAATAGAGTCCCGTACCGGGAGCCGTGAATTCGGTGTAGAAGCGTTGATAATTGCCATTTACAACGGCAGAAGCCGGCATTATCTGAATAACATCTCCGCTTAGCAGTTCGTTATCGCCAAGCACAGCTTTGACTGCTGCACCAATGGTACCATCTTGCCGCGCGTAAAACTCAAGACTATAGCTCTCTCCGGCTTCAAGCATGATAGGGTGAACTAAAGTTGATTCACCAGCAAAGACCAGGGTTGCGTTCCAGTTCCCGCTTCGGGGCGTGCGGTTATACATAGTTTCTGTGCTATTTGCAGTCCAATATTGGTTTAAATATTGCGGTCCGCGCACCTGAGTCCATTGGTAGATATCCATTGAATCTTGGGTGTTGCCCACTTCAAAGCCTTCAAAGAAGGGGAACTCAGTGATGACAGAAGATACGCAAGTGCCGCTGAGCAAAACCGCAATGGTTTCTCCGCCATAGTTAAATTGCAGAGCTCCCGAAAATGCTCCTAATGCTGTCGCAGTAGCGCTTATGGGGATTGTAGCGCTTTGACCGGCACCCAAGGATATAGGGAAAACAGTATTGTCAAAGCTGAAATAATCGGCTTGAGCACCTGTGAAAGATAGGTTGCTTGCATTGAGCACCAAGTTGCCGCCGCCCATGTTAAATACAGTGACAGTAGCTGGTGCTGAGCTTATCCCCAAGACAACGTTGCCAAAATCAATGCTACTGGGTGCAGCTCTCAAGATCGGGTCGTCACCGCCGCCACCAAGAAGGATAAACCGCATATTGGCGCGTTCTTGCGAGTAAGTGCCTGTTGTTCCTGTTATACCATTAGCAGAGTCGCTATTAAAGCGCAGAGCACTATTAAATGTTGTGGGCGTGTAATACACAGAAGCATTATTTGTATAGCTTCCGGGGATAAGATCGGTTAAGACTTCCACGATGATATTTGACACTCCGTCCCAGAAGAAAGGAGCTTGAAAGACGTGATTGTTCCAACCGGATGTCGGCATATATTCAGCATATTGACACACGCTTTGATAGTTGCCGGTTTCAAAATTGCTGCTCAAAGCGGTGAGGTTAGTGTGCTTCAATCTAATCGTGTAGTTCGGCATGGGAGAGCAATTATTTAAGTTTGCCACCTCAAAGCCCAAGCCTGAGATATCTCCCGTGCTCACGCCTGCTGCCGATAGTTCACTGCTTAAAATTAGATATTGCTGGCGAAAAGCCTTAAACCATGTCCCGTAAGGCGTAGCCCCATCCGTGGTGTTATTGTAGTCTTCACCAAAACCGATCTGCACAATAACACTTCCTCCAGCTAAGATATCTACTGCAAGGGTGGAGCTTGTGTTATTTGCCGGGTTTTGATCACTTGCCAAACTCACAGCACCATATAGAGTGTGCGCACCTTGAATGTCGGGAGTCCAAGCGATACCAAAAGTAATGCTTTCTTCGGGTTGGATAAGGCTGCCGGCTGTGGCGCCAATCAATATCCCGTTATCTCTGTAAAGCTGCACAACATAATCGCTTTGAGCACTAAGTCCCACATTCTGAATCGTTATTTGATAGCTATATTCCTGCCCGGCATTAAGCAGATTTGCGCCGGAAATCGATGTTGCAGCCAAGTCATTTTGGTTTTCTCGAATAGGTCTGATGTGTAGAATTGCTTCCTGACTATTGGTGAAGCTCATTGAACCGGGATTCAGGTTATTAAGATAGAAATAGCCATCATAGGCACCGCTCCAACCCCAGTTGAAATGGAAGTAGTTTGTCCCTTGATAACCGTCGAGAACGAAGGCGTGCCCGCCGTCCGGACCGGAGCCTCCATAATATATGGGTCTCGTTAAATCCAGATCATTTCTCAACATGGAAGCCCATTCAGATGTACTATAATAGCTTGCAAAAGTGTATTGAGCGCCTTCATCATATTTGAAATAGTTAATCAAGGCATTTCTGGCATCAATCGAGTATGCACCGCTCCAATCCGGGCCGTATTGCATATTTACAGCCACTCCGCAGTGATATATAAGGGTGGAGATGTCCAGATTTTCTTGCGCTATGCTATTTGGCATATCTTGCCAAGCGTAAGTTGTGTTCCCAAAATCTGCTGTTTGGTTGCCATAGCCGCTGGCATAATAGCTATGACTGCCTTGTCCTTGCGTGGGATGCTCCCACTTTTTCATGATCTGTGCCATAGCAGTTGATACGCAGCCGGCAAGAACCCTGCCGCCGGAGCCATCGACATCCTCAGGGCACAACGAGTTGTATGGCCAATTCTGATTCCAAGTCGTCTGGCACAGAGGGCTCACATCACGTGTGTAATAATATTGCGAAAAGTTATGATTGATCAGCTTCTCCCAGTTGGGGTCTTTTTCCCACTCAGGATGCTCCCGAATCTCGGCAATGCTTTTGCTATATTGGCTGAGATACCATTTCACATGCGCGGGGATATCATTTAGAGGGAATGAAGAATCTATGGCGTAGCCCAAAATGGGTTCGGATCTATCGTCTGCAGCAAGCAAAACATAGCCGCTTGGCTCAAAGCTTACTATATATAAGTCAGGCTGAGCTGCATCACTAAAAGGATAGCCCTTTATCGATGATACAGTCCCGGTGCTTTTGGTCATATGCGCAAAGAAACTGCGTGCGACGGTATTTGCAACACCTTCCTCAACAATTTCTGCCCACATAAAACTCAGGATTATACTGAGTATTAGTATAAATACGGCCTTTTTCATGGCAAACCTTCTTTTATGTATTGCTCTCTACAAACAATACGAAATTTTAGTATTCACAAAGACTATTCACGCCCATTGCAAGAGATTCCGCAATAATGCGTGAATAATAAAATATCTTACCCATCGCAAACTGAAAGCTGTGATGTAAGTGTCTTATCCATAATGGATTCTGTGGCACTATATTTTAGGTTTAGAGCAAGAGTTCTTTTACAACCTCCTCCGGTTCCAGGCGAAACTTCGAGCCCTTGCCTTCGAAAAAGCCATGCGCACGGATCATGTGCACATTCATTGCCGTATATCTAAAGCTTTTCCCGCTTTTGAGGTTTTTGACGGTGGTGATGGCTTTGCGAAGTAGCCCTCTATGCATAAAGGGACAGGGCAGAAAGCCGCGCACCACGTCCGTTTCCACCTCATAGATTTCGTCTATGATGATGGGACCCTGAAAGCTTTCAAAGCTTTGTTTTTGAAAATAGTCCAGTCTATTGCCCACTTCTTCGGCACTCACGCCCAGAGTCTCCAAGGTCTTGGCATCGTCTTCGATGATCTGGGGAAAGTCCCGCTTGTCCTCACCCAAAAATCCATTCAGGGTGAGCACTCCGGGCTGCATGCGTTGTGTGATCTTTATTTCTTGTGGTGTTTTTTTCATAGCATCATCCAAAGTCGTCATATCTGATGTTCTCAGCGGGAACACCATATTCTTTTAGTGATTTGGTCACCGCCGCGATCATGCCCGGGCTGCCACAGAGATAAGCCTCCGTGTTGGGCGGGTCTTTGATCACTTCTTCAAAATAGGGCATGATGAAGCCCGTTTTACCCGTCCAATTTTCCTCGGGCGTAGCATGCGATAAGACCGGTTCATATTTAAAGTTTTCAAAGTGTTTTTCAAATTCTGCCATCTCTTCATTCAGATAGAGGTCTTTGGTGGTTCTCGCACCGAAGAAGTAGGTCATATTGCGCTTTGTTCCCACTTCTTGCAGATATTCCAGCATGGATTTGATCGGCGCCATACCGGATCCGCCCGCCACGAAGAGCGTATCCGCATCGCTATCTTTGAGCATGAAATCGCCATAGGGTCCCGTGAGCGAAACACTGTCGCCCACCTTGAGATGTTTATGCACCCAAGTGGAGCAGATTCCTTCCGGCACGAGGCGGATGATGAGCTGCAATCTATCCTTGAGTTGCGGCTTTGAGGAGATGGAATAGGCACGCACAGCTTTCTCTTTCACCTTGTCATAGGGCTTGCTTTCAAGCTGCATATATTGCCCCGCCTTGAAGTCTATCTCATTGCCTTCTTTGAATTTGAAGGTGATGCCTTTGATGTCATAGGTATAGTCGATGATCTCTTCGATGCTCGCTTCATAGCGGCGGATATTGAAGAAAGTCTCAGGGATCATGATGCCGATATCGTTTTTCACCTTCACCTGACAGGAGAGCCGCACGTTTTCTGCCATCTCGCTCGCTGAGAGCATAGGCTTTTCCGTGGGCAAAATAGGCCCACCGCCTTCCACAACCTTGCATTTGCAAGCGCCGCAAGTTCCGCGTCCACCGCAAGCCGAAGGCATGAAAATCTGACTTTCAGCCAAGGTCGAGAGCAGGCTATTCCCGCCTTTCACCTTGATCTTACGCTTGCCATTGATATCGATTTGAACTTCACCATAGTTGCTCAGCCATCTTTCCGCAATCACCATGAGCAGTGCGAGTCCCACGCCGATCCCGCTCATCCAGCCTATATCGAGAAATATTCTTTCTATCATCACTATTTCCCCTTATTGAATCTGCACGATGCCGGAAAAGCCGACAAAGCCCAGCGCCATGATACCGGTGATGATGAGGCTGATCCCCGCTCCGCGCAAGCCCATGGGAATCATCTTTTCCCGCAGTTTACGCCGGATTGCGGCAAGCATCATGATCGCCAAAAGCCAGCCAATCCCGCTCCCCGCCGCAAAGGCAATGGTTTGCAAGAAATTATAATCACGGATCACCATAAAGAGGCTAACTCCAAAGATGGCGCAATTCACCGTGATCAGCGGCAAGAAGATGCCCAGCGTGAAATATAGAGCCGGCAGATAGCGCTCGATGAGCAATTCCAAGAGCTGAACAAAAGCTGCAATCACGATGATGAACACGATGAATTGCAGATAGACCAGATCAAAGGGAACAAGCAGCAGGTGATAGACCAGCCAGTTCAGAGCCGCCGTGAAGGTAAGCACAAAAAACACCGCAATTCCCAAGCCGATGGAGCTTTCCATCTCACGCGAGAGCGAAAGATAGGAACACATCCCCAAGAAGTTTGTCAGCAGGATATTACTCGTGAAAATCGCTGCCCAAAACAATACAAATGCGCTGATATCCATTATGCGTTCCCCTTATAAAACTTCGAATTGATGATCCAGATGAGTATTGCCAAGAGGAAGAATGCACTCGGCGCCATCACCATGATGCTCCACTTTGTCCACCAGGCACCCAAGACCGACACGCCAAAGAGGGTGCCGAAGCCAAAGAGCTCGCGCACAAAGGAGATCATCAGCAAGACAAGAGTGTAGCCCACTCCTGCGCCAAGTCCGTCCACAACCGAATCCAAAGGCTTGTTCTGTGAAGCAAAAGCCTCTGCTCTTCCCATCAAAATGCAATTTGTGATAATCAAGCCCACATAGGGTCCCAATTGTTTGCTGATCTCAGGCATATTTGCCTTGAGGAAGATATCCACGATGATCACATAAGCTGCGATGATAAGAGTTTGAACCATCATACGCACACTGCGCGGAGTCCATTCCCTGATCAGCGAGATGGTGAAATTTGAGAGCGTGAGCGAAAAGATCACGCCCAAGCCCATGATCAGCGAATTCATCATGAGATTTGTCACCGCCAAAGAGGAACATATCCCTAAAACTTGGCGCCAGACGGAGTTCTCAGTGAACGCCGAAGTCATAAATATCTGTTTTTTTGTCATGGCTATTCCTCCCTCTCAAAAGCATTGTATATATATGTGATTTCATCTTTTAGCATCTGCAAGACCGCACTTGAGGTGATGGTTGCGCCCGTCACCTTACGCAATTGCGCATCGTCTTCCGGAGTCTGGGTCTCGGCGATGAATTCATAGACTTTGCTCACATCGCTCTTGCTCTCGGGGCTGAAAACAAAGAGGCGATCTTTGAATTGATTTAAAAACCAATCCTCTTCTATGCGCGCACCCAAACCGGGAGTTTCCATTTGCTCCACCATGCGAAGCTCAAGAATCGTATCCAGCGCGGTATTCATCGAAACCAGCGCCGACATACTGCCCCAAAGTCCATTGCCCGCAATCTCGAAAGCATAGCCCAAAACTTCACCATCCACGACCGCAGCAAAGACATTGCGCTCAAAGCCATCTTGCGTGATTACAGTGATATAGTCATCATAACTCTCGGGATATAGAGCGATGATCTCGTCTGCGCTGATCCCCGTCTTTTCAGCGATCACACCCGCCAACGTGATGAGCACCTTGCGATTGTAACTATCTATCTGATGCGCTTCGATCTTGCCCTCGCTGAGGCGATACATCACCGCCAGCATGCCGACAAAGATCAAAACCGTGATCAACATAAAGATGATGGGGTAGAGGAAACTATCTTTCATTTTAGCCCCACCTTTTCAAGTCCGTATTCGATCAAGGGCATGAAGGCATTCACCAGCAGAAGCGCAAACATAAAGCCTTCTGCAAAAAGTGAATACTTGCGGATGAATACCGTCAAAAAGCCGATCAAAATGCCATAGATCCACACCGCCCAAGTGCCTTTGGGACAAGTGACGGGATCGGTCACCATGAACACCACTCCAAACATCGCCCCGCCGCTCACCAAGAAATAAAGCGGATTGACACCGGGATAGAAGATGAAACTAAAGAGGCTCAGCGAGAGCAAAGTGCTCAGCATGGGCTGCAACTTCGCGGTCTTGGTCACGATCAAATAGATTGCGGCAAGCAAGATCAGAAATGCGGAAGTCTCGCCCGCAGAACCCGCCTCGAAGCCCCAAAAACTATCCATGAAACTATATAATTGCTCGCTGGACATGCGCATGTGGTTCAGGATCGTGGCACCAGTCTGCATCGCTTGCGGTGCTGCCCATCGCACAAATCCGCCGGGGAAGTCACTGAGCAGATATGGCTTTACCCAAGAAATCGTCATCTGATTTGGGAAAGAAATATATACGAAAGTGCGCCCTAAGATTGCGGGATTGAAGATGTTCATGCCAAAGCCGCCAAAAACCATCTTGCCGAAAGTAGTAGCGACGATTGCCCCAACTGCCGAGATCCAAAGAGGAATCGTGGGAGGCAAACTCAGCGCAATTAATGTCCCCGTCACGAATACCGCCATGGAAACTTTGCCCGGCTTTTTCTTCATCACAAAGAGGTATTCCGTGAGAAATGCGGCGAGATTTGCCACGATTACGGATGCGAAGACCCTCCACCCAAAAAGGTAGATGGCAAAGAGAATCACAGGGATCAAACTATAGAGAACCCGGTTCATCATCTGCTGCTTTAATATCCTTTTTATCATAAAAGAATTTCCTTTTCTCTTGATGGATTGTATTATTTTTAGATTATAAATCCTGTCAATATAAATTGCTCGCAGGCGAGACGATTTGGCGATTTAACGATTTAGCGATTTAGCGATTTAGCGAAATAGAACACGGATTTGACGGATTGAACGGATTTGCACAGATTATGTTCACAGCGTGAGCCGATTTAACGAGCGCAGCATAGACATTGTAACGCTGGATTTATCCGGCCCTTGTGTAGGCTTCAGCCGGCTTCCAGCCTTGGGCAGGCAACATCCTGTTGCCTGAGAACACGCAGCTTTCTATTCGGTCGGGCAACGCCCCCGTTGCCCATGAACCCTTAAAAAATCGTGCGCAGCACATCTTATAAAACATGAGTGCAGCGAACTATCTCCCTTCGCTCAGATAAAGCCAATGCTACTAATGCATTGCAACCCAAATGAGCTGACGCTCATGCGGCAACAGGATGTTACCGCCCCAAAATCCTTTTCCCCAAAAAAAGAAGCCCGGCACAAACCGGGCTTCACATCTTAGCTATTCAGATCATTCACTCAGCTTTAACTTCACTCATGGGAATCCCCAAAGCCATAGCTACACCCTCGCCATATTCGGGGTCAACCATGCAGCAATTGTTGATATGCCTGATCTTTATCATCTTCGGCGCATCGCCCATATTTCTGGCGGTGTTTCCATAAAGTGCCTCTTTCTGCTCATCGTTCATCAATCTAAAGAGCTTGCGCGGCTGGGTAAAATAGTCCGTATCTTCGTGGTGATCCCAAAAAGTTGCCGGGCTTTCCACCTGCATAGGCGGCTCTTTATGTTCCGGTTGTTCATCCCATTCGCCGTAGCTATTTGGGTTATAGTGCAATAATCCGCCATGATTTCCGTCCACGCGCATAGCACCATCGCGATGATAGCTATGTGCAGCGTTTTTCGGGCGATTAACCGGAATCTGATGATGATTTACGCCCAAACGATAGCGGTGGGCATCGCCATAGGAAAACAGCCTGCCCTGCAACAAACGGTCGGGCGAAAAGCCAATGCCCGGCACGATGTTTGCGGGTGCGAAAGCGGCTTGTTCCACATCCTGGAAATAGTTTTCCGGATTGCGATTTAGTTCCATCACGCCTACTTCAATCAGCGGGAAATCCTCTTTATACCAAACCTTTGTGATGTCGAAAGGATTATATGGCAAGGTATCCGCCTCGGCTTCTGTCATCACTTGAATGAAGAGCTTCCATCTGGGAAAATCCTTCTTTTCGATGCTCTCAAAGAGGTCGCGCTGATGACTTTCACGGTCGCAGGCGATGATCGCTTCGGCTTCGGCATCAGTGAGGTTTTTGATGCCTTGCTGGGATACCCAATGAAACTTCACCCATGTTTTTTCGTTTTTGGCATTAAACATGGAAAAAGTGTGGCTGCCAAAACCGTGCATGTGCCTATATGAATAGGGGATACCGCGATCACTCATGGTGATTGTCACTTGGTGAATCGCCTCCGGCAAACTCGTCCAAAAATCCCAGTTGTTCTTTGCACTGCGCATATTGGTCTTTGGATCGCGCTTCACGGCATGATTCAGATCAGGGAATTTCAGAGGATCACGGATGAAAAAGACCGGCGTATTGTTGCCCACGAGGTCCCAATTGCCTTCTTCGGTATAGAACTTCACGGCAAAACCGCGAATATCCCGCTCGGCATCGGCTGCGCCTCTTTCACCGGCAACGGTGGAAAAGCGGGCAAAGACTTCGGTCTCTTTGCCGATCTTATTGAACAGGTTTGCTTTGGTGTATTTGCTGATGTCGTGGGTGACGGTGAAGGTTCCGAAAGCACCGGAGCCCTTTGCGTGCATCCGCCTTTCGGGGATCACTTCACGATCAAAATGTGCGAGTTTTTCCAATAACCAAATGTCTTGCAAGAGGATGGGACCTCTCTTTCCGGCGGTCAAAAATTTTGGTTGTCCACTACCGGTGCACCGGCGGCAGTGGTAAGTTTTTTCTTATCTTTCTTTTTATCGGACATAGTTCTCTCCTATTTTTGCATTTGATTTAAGATTTGCGGGTTTGCTTCTGGCTTTTGCCGGCAATGACCCGTTGTATTTGCTATAGTTTTGGGCATCAGTATTTGACTGAGTCGCTCAGACCGCTTTTGAGCTGATCTGTGTTTGTGCATTCATGTGTGCAGTAGTTAGATAAAATATAAGTGAATAATAAAGCTAAACAAGTAAAAAGCATTGTTTCGCTTCGCTCCTTGGTCAGTCAACCCTGTCTCGCTCCCACTTGTTGGCAGTCAATCCTGTCTCGCTTCGCTCGTTCGGCTAACGCCTTAGTACCGCTGGCTTCAGCCAGCTTGGTGGATTGCAAAGGTCCCCGCTTGCACCTTAAAAACTCGACACGAGACGTGTCGAATCCAACAACCCATACTGCTGGCTTCAGCCGACTTTCTAATTCCATGCGCTTCAGCGCATTCCATACACTCTGGGCAGGCAACATCCTGTTGCCTGAGAAAGCTCCGCTTTCTATCTGGTCGGGCAACGCCCCCGTTGCCCATGAACCCGCTAAAAAATGTGCGCAGCACATCCAATAAAACACGAGCACAGCGAGTCACAAATCACAGGCCTTAACCTTGCCTGTAGATTCTACGCAACACCCATTTCCATCATACAACAATCAAAACAGCCTATACTCTTTATTCAATGCGTTTTAACCACAATCAAACAAGTTGACACAATTCCACAAAAAGCCCATTAAAACCATCAAAACATTCGGATAACTCCATCACTACGAACACTTTAGCACCTTTCCCATCTAAAACCACAATTCTGTTTTTGCGAAAATAAAAGTGCCCATAACTCCCTGCTTCCCTATTGATTACCGCTTAGCGTGTGCTTATGATATGGTCATGCTCATGACCACATCATGACCACATCATGACCAGAATACAGTAAGGAAGCTGTCGCAGCGCGGGGTGAAAATTGAGGGGAAACTGCAAAAACTTAAGCACCGGAAATTGGTGGGGTAAAGCTCCCGTTACCGTATACGTCCTCGGTGCATATCTTTAAAGAAGATTCGATTGTTAGTATTTTAAAAATCAATAGTAAGATTCTTAGCTTCTTTCCTTAGTTTTTCCTGTTCTTCGAAGTCATTAATAAGTATTAATAATTTATCTCGAACTACTTTGCTATATTCAAAGGCGAGGAGTAAATTGGGGATTTCAAATAACTCAACTGATTTCCACATCTCACTTATTTTTGCAAGTTGAGTTTCATTTACCAAGAATCTCATTTCCGGTATGTCCCTAAAAATTATGATCTTTTCTTTGCACTTAGGGCACATTCTTGCTCTGGTTACTTCCTTGCCTATATCCTCCAAACAAGAGGGGCAATGCTGCATATCAGGCGAGGTGGAAAGTGCCATTATATCTTCCAAAAGTCTTTTTTTGCTATATTTATAATGATTAGCAACTTGATTATACTTAGATATAATGGCGTCATATTCGTCTGATTTAAAAATATATTTTTTATCTAAGTATTTTCTTATCTCGAGCAGATCTCTCGTTATAGCCTCAAGTGCTGATTCACCAGTATAATAAGGGCCATAACCTTTAGTTATTGTATAAATATTATACAGATTGTATGCCACACTAGAAGAATTATCAGTGGAGTATGCATCATTATCGATTCTTACGGTAGCCGAAACATTAGATGTACTGGTTTTCCTTTTGTTCTGTTCTTTAAGACTGGATCTGGAATTCTTCTTTTTAAAGAAGTAAACGACAACAACAATAATGATTATGATCAATAAGGCTTCCATTTGTATCCTCCTACCTATATTTTGTAATGAGAACAACCATCATAGCATAGTGTATGATATATGTTGATTAAGAATAAATATTCAATAGTTTCATAAGACTTAAATCCAATTCTTACTGATAAAAGCATAATAACTTACCTCTTCATGATTCGATTATTCTAATCTCTTCTTCGGATAGGTTGTAAAGCCTATACACTAATTCATCAATTTCTTCATCAAGTATTTTTATTTCATTGCTATCTTCATTGTTAGCGCTGCTGTATTTTAAATATTCATTCACCTTAAATTCTATCTCTTTAAGCAAATCGAGATTTTCTGGGATCGGGAATTCTTTCATAAACTCACTTTTAAACCTTATCCCTTTTGCACCAAGTGAGCCCCCTGCATAAAAGGTACTGAATGCATATTTAAAGAATCTTGAATTAAAAACACCAAGTAGAGATTTCAGGTGTTTACCTGACATAATTCTTGATGTATCAAGGCCATACATTTTTTTATCATCATAAGAAAATGGATTTGTCTGGGCAATTTCTTGCCATACAATCTTTTCCTTTTCAAACTCTTCATAGTATGCGCATGCCCTTAATTCCCACCAATAATCGCCTTGATCATCTCTTGTATAAAGTCCTTTTCCTTTTGTTTGCCTATCACCCATTTTTTTAAGATGATTATGGATTGCTGGGAAGTATGATTTGAAAAATGTTTCAGGTTCAATTGAGTTTTTATTAGAATTTGTCCAACCATTTGGAATTACAATTATCCATAGGTTGGCCCATTTATGTCTATACCTTCCTACGTCTCGACCCCTTAAAAGCGGTTTAATCACTTCCGCAGACCTTGGGTCATCTGCACAAAGTCTTTCTTTTGTTGCTGTATCTATAACAAACGCAGGGTTATAACCTGTTTTGATTCCATAATAAATATTTACTTCCCATTCTTTGAGAGGCTTGCCCATTTTCTCAATCCTTTCCTTCAAAGAAAGCACATCATCTTTAGCGAGAGTCCAACCAGAATCTTGCAGTTTACGTTGATTTATGTAGCTTTTATGCTTATAAAAGAATTCAGCGAGGTCTCCGCCTTTATAGTTTTCATCAATGTTCACATATTCGAGTTTATGATTAAGATCAGGGTCTGATTTTTGGAATACAAGAATATTTGTGTCCACCGTAGCGCTACCAAAAACTTGATAGCCACTAAAATCAATGATGTTCACAAGCTTTGTTCTTCGGCCAAAAAAGCTTCTTAATTTATAGCCAAATTTTGCTTTCATCCATTTATTTGAAGTGATGAAAGTAGCAATGCCTTCTGTGCTTAACATATTGAAAGCTTGTTCATAAAAGTAAGTATAAATATCGGATGTTGAATTAAAAATTTCATATCCTGTATCCTGAATCTGTCTTTTGTTCGGGATATTTTCCTGGCGAATATAGGGTGGATTAGCGATGACTACATTCACGTTATCTATGCCAAACATTACTCCCAAATCCATAAAGTCTGCTGGCACATTTGTTTTATATGGATCCCATTTGGCGATCTTTTCGGCAATGGTCGGGCTTGCCTCAAGTTTTATTAGTTTATCAGCAAATTTTTCTCTGATGTTCACATCCTTTTCGCGCAGAGCGAGTTTTTGTGATCTTGTTCTTGCAGTGAAGTATTCTCTTTGTAGCTCTTTTATCTCTTTTCTAAATTCTTGTAGCCCATGTTCAAATATCTCTGGATAACTCTTAAGGTTCAAGTGTAATAGAGAATCAGCAGCTATCAATTTACTTTCCATATTCGGTAGAGCTCTAATGCCATAATTTAGCACATTCTCTTTCTTCTGCTCATCCACTAAAAGCGAAAGGAAGAAGCGCAATTTAGCGATCTGAAGAGCTATAGGTTGGATATCCACTCCATAGAGGCAGTTTTCGATCAGAAAGAGCTTTCGCGAATAGTCAAAGTCATAATGATCAAAAGTATTTTCAATATCATCTTTACTGTCTTCTAAACGTTTTATGACTTCTTCTCTTACTTGGTAATCAGATATACTTTTAGCAGCTTTTATCTGCTCATTCAGTCTATTAACCTGCTGTTTTTTCCACTTCTTGTTATCAGGGTCGAGCTTATGAAGGATATAGACCATTTTGAGTAATAATCCCATGAGAAATGCACCTGATCCGCAAGCAGGGTCAATAGCTTTCAAATTATCTATGGAGTCAATTAATACATCGCACTCTTCATCTGTAAATAGGTGGTCTTCATCTGCATAGGCAAAGAGTAATTGAAGTTTGAGCTTATTATCTTCACAATCTTTTGGGTTGAGCTTGTTCAAAGCCTTTTGCATGTGTAAGATGAGACTCTCATCCACCATATAATCAACTATGTTTCTGGGAGTATAGAAAGAACCCGTTTCTTTGCGGGCGGTGGTTCTGGTTTCGGGATTGTATGAAGCGAGAAGGTTTTCAAAAACTCTGCCCAAAAGTTCGGGATCCAGCGCAACTTCTTCTTCTATGGGAGTGTTTTCTGCCACGGTAAACTTATAGCTATGCAAGATGCTGAGTAATCCTCTTACTCTATATCTTTTATCTTTTGTTCCATAAATGGAGTTAAGGTCGATCATTTGTTCATCATCTTGTAAAAAGAGTTTATCGGGTACTTTTAAAATATTGTCGCTTCTATCGCTAAATCCGTCAATGCGAACATCTGTTCTTCCATTATGATCAATTATATCATGATCTAAGCACTCAAAGAGTCCACCGTTAAGGAAAGGGATTTCCTGGAAATGTTTTGCTATGACCTCATCCGGTTTATTGAAATACTTTTCATAGCGGAAATAGCTATGCTCCATGAATTGATTTTTACGAGCTTTCCAATTCTCCTTTCTTGCTCGAAATATTCGAGCAGGCTCGCCATCTATCTCCATTTCAGTGTTGAGGGTTGCAAAGAAGAGGTTTTGCAAGATTGCTTTATAATATGTTGAATCGTTATAGTCCTTATAGTTTATTATCTTATCTATCTCATTGCGGTCAAAAAGAGCCTCTGGGACGAGTTTCTTTTCTTTCATGAACCATACGAAAAACATGCGGGTGATGAGTCTGATTATGCTGGTAGAATTGCGAATGTCTCTATTTCGTTCTTCTCCAGCGGGGAACTCCACTTCTTGAATTGCCCAAAAATACCAATTAGAAAGCTCTTGATAGAATCTCTTGTTGAGTTCATTGAGATCAAGGGTCTTTTCCCAAGCCTTATGCAGGTCATCGAAGTTGTTTATTATATGGTTTCCCTTAAGCTGATCAAGAGACAAATCATAAAGAATGTCTATGTGCGCCCTATGCGGGGAACAAAGCTCGATATCCCTGATCAGAGTCACCTTAAGCAGAACGTCTTTATCAATGTGTCTTCTATTTACCCTTCTACCCACCACTGCGATGGTGAGCTTATCCCCATATCTAAAGGCGATAATGATGGGAACCATGAAACAGCGGTTTATCTGCCTGCTGATCTCTGCTAAAGCGCCTCTACTGTAATTATCTTTTTTCAGATCGAGAGCCGCAAAGATATATGAATTAATATGAGCTTTAAACTGTCGTTCGCTAAATAAATCTAATTGATAAAGAGTTGATAGCTCCTCATCAGTAATTTGAAAAAGCAAGTGTAAGGTGCCCCAATCTTCACTTTTGGCTTTTTCATCTTTTAATGTGTCTTTCTCATCAAAAGCATCTTTAAATTCTGCATAGCTATAGTGTTGCTTTTCTGGCTGTCTTTCGCTTTCATAACCCAAATTATTCCAAAAGCTTAGAATGCTTTCAAAATATTCTTGTTTCGCAAGGTTTTTCAAGCTTTCTTGTATTCGTCTTTTCATTTCGTTATTTCCTTGATCCATATCTGCTCTCCATTGTTATTTGATAATCAGCCAAGTGATTAGTTCAAAGTTTTGAACATCTTTGTCTTGTTTTTTGCCCCAAACGGCATCGCGTCTTTCTGTTGTTGCCTTGTTCTCTTTTTGAGAGATAGTCTCCCTGATGCTCAGCAGGCTTCTCTTCAAGAGTTCGTTATAACTTTGCATGTCTAGCCCATCATTGGTCTCGGAATTAAAGAGGCGGCAAAGCTCAGGGATGGCTTCTTTGCGCCCAAGGGCAATGATTCTATAGATTTCAAGTATCTGTTTAACGTTGCTAAATTGATAGAGCAAGCTGCCGTCGTCTGTGATATAAAGCAAGAAATAGGGATGAACGGGGTTCAACTGGTGATATTCCTTGCCATCTGCCAGAATGCGGAAACAGAAGATGATCCCGGGTTGCAAGATGCTTCTTTGTTCTTCGCTTAGTTCCATTCCTTGCCACAGTTCATTATTGGGTGAGGGGGCGAGGGCAAAGAGTCCCAAAGGCGCATCTTTGAGCATTTTCTCCTTATCTTTGAGGTGGTTCATGAGGTCGATACGGAAGTCGTCCAAGTTGAATTCTGTAAGCGAGATGCCTTCTTCCATGTCTTCCAAGTCTATGATCTCTTCCTGCAGGCTTTTAAGCTGTTTGCTGCGGAAGCTTTCATCCTCCTGAGCATCCTCATCAAATTGTTCTCCCAAGGGGTTTTCCGAACCTGTGGCGGTTGCATCTACCAAAGCCATTCTGGTTTCCACTCTTTGTTTGAGGTTGATATATTTATCTAATTCTTTCGTAGGCCAATAGTTGATTAGTTGGATTACATCATTATGGCTATTGAGGCGGTCTATTCTACCAAAGCGCTGGATAACACGGACAGGGTTCCAATGAATATCATAGTTAATCACGGTGTCGCAATCTTGCAGGTTTTGTCCCTCTGAAATACAATCTGTGCCGATAAGGATGTCGATTTCCGGTAGTGATTGCAGCTTTTCATTTCTATCTCTGGCTTTGGCGGTGGGAGCAAAGCAGCTTAGAATGCTATTAAAATCTTTTGCTAAACCGCGAGGTAGGTTTATGGTGCTTTGGTTTGTCTTGCCACCGGAGACCAAAGCGCAATTCATATTGAGCTCTTCTTGTGCCCACTGGTGAAGTTCATGATAGAGGTATTCTGCGCTATCGCTAAAAGCGGTGAAGATCAGAACTTTCCTATTGTTATTATTGATAGGGTTTCGAACTTTATTGATGATTTGTTCTTTGAGGTTTTGCAGCTTTGCATCTCGTTCTGAGCAGATTTCTTTTGTGTCGTTATATAGTTTCTTCATCTGCCTTCTGTCCTCGATTAGGTCTGCTTTCCAAGCTTGCAAGTCGAGGTGTTCGAGCATATATTTAAACTTTTTGCCCACTGTCAAATCATCGGGATATTCTTCTAATTCATCTTGGAGATCTTCATTGAAGAGCTCTTCAAACTCAAAATCTTTCGCGACATTTCCATCCTTTTCAAATGCTTCGATTTTGGAAAGTAGCTCGTCGATTTTATCAGCAGTTCTTCCTAAGGTCAACGCAAAGCTATGCACAGAGCTTTCTAAGCGTTTAAGAAGGCCTACTTTCATCATGCCGATCAGTCTGAACTCTCTTTCTTTTTGTGTGAATGCCTTTATTTTTACTTTTTCTTTGTCTTCAGTATATTCGTATTTTTCTTGGTGTTCAAGCAAGATATATTTCTGTGGGTTAAAGATGCTAAGCTGATACTTTTCTATCTCATCACTGAGCTGATCGTAGCTATAAAACCAATTTTTGGTATCCAAGTTAGGATATAATGAAATGGGCTTATTTCTTGTGGGGAATTTATTTATTTCACCATCATGATAATAGTTTAGGATGTGTTTTCTGCTGCGGGCAATGGTAAGCTCGTCCAAAAGCTTAAAGAAGGAAGCATCAAGCTTGCTCATGAGGTCTTTGCTCTTGCGGCTTTGTCCTTTGCTCCATGCGAAGAATTGTTTTTGGGCTCGGACTAGTGTTTGTTCAATGCTTATGATTCCCGTTCTTTCTTCCAAGGCATCATCTTTTTCTTCTGTAATGAAATATATTTGGTTTCTCAGGTCCATGAGAGTAGTGTTTACAGGGGTTGCGGAGAGCATGAGAACCTTTGTTTTGGGCCCTTCTTTGATCACTTTTTCAAGGAGGAACTTAACTCTGTTTAGCCAGACACCATCCTCGGCTTGCTTTGATCTAGGGTTTCCGCGCAGGTTATGGGATTCATCAATCACAACGAGGTCAAACTTTGCCCAATTATAATGTGCGAGATCCACTCCGTCTGCATCGCTATATCCCATATCCCTACTGAGATCGGTGTGATACATAAGGCTATAGCCAAATCTATCCAAGGGGAAGGGGTTTAGTTTGGAGTTTTTTTTGGATTGATAGAGCGACCAATTGTCTTTCAGTTTTTTAGGGCAAAGCACCAAGACTTCTTTGTTTCTGGATTCATAGTGCTTTATCACGGCGAGGGCTTCATAGGTTTTTCCCAAGCCAACGCTATCAGCCAAGATGCAACCGCCATGCTTTTCCAGCTTGTTGATGATGCCTTTAACGCCATCTCTTTGAAAAGAATAGAGTGTTTTATAAACTTGTGAATCATAAAGTCCCACAGTTCCCATAAACCTTGTTTCATCAAACTCTTCTTCCAAATGCTCGGAAAAGAGATGATACATGGTCTTATAATAGATAAACTCTGGGCTGTTTGCCGCATAGAGCTGTTGAATGTATTGCAGTACTTCTTCTTTGACGTCTTCGATTATCCCAGTGTTATCATTCCAGATCTCGTCAAACCACTGCAGGATATCATCTCTATCTCTGCTATCTGTGATCTGCATATTAAGTTCGATGTTGGGGCTGCGTCCGAGTCCAAGACCGTTCACGGTGAAGTTTGAGCTTCCTAAGATCGCCTCGCTGGCTTTCGTTTCCGGTGTGATGTGATACATCTTGCCATGCAGGAAGTTGGGCTTCACCATGGATTTGATTTCTGCCTTTTCTTTTAGCCAATCGTGACATTCTTTGGCAATTTTATGCTGGTCTAATTTATCGGTAATGGGAATAACGAGTTGATCATCTTCGATTTTATATTGTCTTTTATCAGAATGGGCGGGGTCGGGCGAGGATATAAAGCGCGGCTCGCCAAAGAGAAAGCGCAAGGAATCTATGGAATCGAGTTTGTCTTTGAGCTTGTCATAGGCATAGATGGTGAAATATGCAGAAACTATGGCAAGCTTGCTATCTTTACTGATATTTTCTTTTAAGAATTCTCCTACATTGCCTCGCTTTTTGTTGTCCCTAAGTGATGATTTTATGCTATAACTCATCTTGTCTCCTCCATATCGTTTTCAAAGATATGGCAAATAAGGCGGTGTCTCCTCCAAAATCTGCTGTCCATATAACTCTCCTAAGTGCGTTAAAGATAGTTCCTTGTGCAAATCATTCTTGCATTTTGAGCGGGAAATATATTCTGCTAAAATGCATTGGTGGCATTTTGATGAAGCTAAGAGATAAAGTCAAGTGTTATTTTGAGATATTAGCTTTTAGACAAGGAAATGGATGCTTGAGTTGTTAAGGATTATTTAATAACTGGATTGATGGATTTTGATAGAAAGCTCGCTTTCTCTGGCAACAAGATGTTGCCAGCCCGATAGGAAGCTACCGATAGACATGCCTATCTTATTAATAATCAAATGGATCGAACTATTCGATATTATCGAATAGTTGCTTGTTTGATGTGGAGGATGTTGATTTAGATTTACATGCTTTTTAACATGGTCGGTAACATGGTCGGTAGCATGGTCGGTAATTGCTCTCATATTTAGGCTAATGCTTTTAAAATGCGTCTCTTAAACATGGTCGGTAACATGGTCGGTAACATGGTCGGTAACATGGTCGGTAACATGGTCGGTAACATGGTCGGTAGCATGGTCGGTAGCATGGTCGCTAACATGGTCACTGACATGGTCACTAACATGGTCGCTAACATGGTCACTAATTACCCCATATTTATGCTAATTCCTTTAAATACTGTATCTTAAACATGGTCACTACATGGTCACTACATGGTCACTACATGGTCACTTTTTCGCTACTTGGTCGGTCACTTGGTCACTACTTGGTCGGTCGCTTGGTCGGTGTTTGGCTGAGAAAATCTACTATGTCCTTTTATACCATGTTGTTGCACTTGGTCGGTCACTTGGTCACTACTTGGTCGGTCGCTTGGTCGGTGTTTGTCTGAGTAAATCCCTTATATCCTTTCATATCATCTTGTTGCTCTTGGTCGGTCACTTGGTCACTACTTGGTCGGTTTGGTATATAATGTGAACAGTAAAGAATTACTTTAATGGTAGAGCTGTAAGAGGTTGGTTTATAAGTGATTGAGTTATTCGAAGATTTCGAATAACTGAGTTGTGGGTTGGCTGATTGGTGAGGGAAGGTTCCCGTTGCGGCATGTGCGGGGGCGCATATACTTTTTTCGAGCGTTGCGAGACAGTGCTGGTTGGTTTTGCTTGCTGTTGCTCATGGCAACGAGGGCGTTCCCATACCGACCGCGTCATCCGTATTCTATTGATAGAGAATTCTGCCACTCGTCGCAACGAGGGCGTTCCGACACTGACCGTGGCAGTTTAAGCAAAGAGTTGCCAAGCTACACGCATCAGCAGGAGCAAGAGGGCGAGGATGAAGATCTGGCGGATAAACTTATTGCCGCGGAGGACAACGAGTTTTGAGCCGGTGAGGTTTCCTGCGATGCCGAAGATGGCGGCGGGGATGGCGACGGGATAAAAGATCTTTCCGGCGCAGGCGAAGGTGATGAGTGCGGCGGTATTTGAGGCGAGATTGACCACCTTGGTGTTGGCGTTGGCGCGGATGAAGTCATATTTGAGCAGGGTGGCATAGATGATGATGAGGAAGGTTCCCGTTCCGGGTCCGAAAAATCCGTCATAGAAGCCGACGATGAGTCCGGCGAGTGCGGCAAGGAGATATCGAAGTCCTTTCTTGATTGCTTCGGCGCTGTCTTCATAGCCGAGATTCTTTTTGAGCAGGGTAAATACGGCGATAAGCGGGATGAGGATGATGAGCAGATAGTTGAGGAAATCTGCCGAGACTCTGAGCGCCGTTCTTGCGCCCAACCACGAGCCAAATAGAGCCAGCGCCGCACTGGTGAGTGCAATGGGGAGGTCCATCATCTTTGCCTTGAAATAGCGCGCAGTGGAAAAGACGGTGCCGCTGAAGGATGAGAACTTATTGGTGCCGAGGGCGATATGCGGCGGGATGCCGATGCTGAAATATGCGGGCAGAGAGATGAGTCCGCCTCCTCCGGCGATGGCGTCGATGAAGCCCGCCAAAAAGATCAGCGGCAGGAGGATGAGATAGTCGATAGTGCTGAGGATAGGCATCTTAGAGCTCCGCGCGAAATTCCAGTTTGAGGTTGTGGCTGGCTTTATTCTTGGGATATTTGCTGGCTTTATATTCCAGGCTCAGCGAGCTATAGTCGTTGATGCGATAGTTCGTCGAGATATTGCCATCAACAAAAAAGCCCTGTCGTTTTTCGGGCAAAAAGCTGAGGTAATCGCTGCCCTTGCGATCGTTATAACCCGCGCCGAGGCTGGCGGTGATGCGATATTTTTGCATGAGCACGCTACGCAGAGAGGGGGAGAAGGTGATGGTTTTGAGGCTATATTCGCCGCTGCCGCTTTGGTCTTTGCCCTTTTCTTGGCTGGCTTTGAGATTGAGCACGGCGGTGCTTCGGGCGTCCAAGACCTTTTCCATGTTTGCTGTTAAGCTTTGGGCTTTAACATGTGAATTATAGCGGCTTTCGCGGCTTTGGCTGTTGATTAGGTTCAGGCGGGTATTTAGCCCCAAATATCCCCTGAAATCCAGTTGCAGAGCTTGATTTTGCTCGCTGGTTTTTTCGGGGCTTTGATAGCGTTGATCGATATCTTTGCTCTGTTCAAGGCTGAGATTGCTGATGATCTTGCCCTGATAGAGATCAAAATATATGTTTTGCAGGATGCTTTGCCTGCCGTAGATGGTGTTGTCATTAAAGACATAAGAGGGGAGAAAGAGATAGCTTTGCCAGTCTTTGAGGTCTTCGTTTTGCTCGCTGGCGGTGATGGAGATATCGCTATTGATGCGCTTCCAGATCGGGGCTGAAAGATATTGTCCGGGCTTAAAATAGATGCTGACGAGTGCGGTGAGTTCCGAGGATAGCGTGCCCGTGGGCGAGGTGACATATTCATAGTTATATTCGCCGTTTTCGACCTCGACGCCCAAGCTGTCCAAGACCCCAAATCCGCTGCCCACATAGACCAATTCACGATAGCGAGGGAAAAACTCAGTTTGATTGAGCTGATAGTTGCCAAAGAGGCTGAGTGCGCCTTTGAGGATGCTGTTGCTATTGTTCATGGTGAAAAGCTGGTAGGCGTTCTTGCCCGCGCCTTCGTCCTGATTGGCGTTGTGCAAGGTGCGATGGCTGAATTCGAGATTGAGATGCTGCGCGCCGAAACTGCTGTTATGTTGGATGCTATAGGTTTCTTGTTCGCTTGCTTTTTGCCATTCAGAGAGCTTATATTGCAGTTCGTCTTTGGTGAAGCTCAGCGCACTGAAGCTACTCTCGTTTTTGATTTCTATGGTGGGCTTGAGTTTGATGCTTCGCGTGCCGAGGTTATCCTGATCCATATCGGAAAAGATGCCGTTGAGGCGCAAGTTGATCAGCCTGATGCTCCAATCTGCGGTGAGGTCATAATACTGCAAAAAGCTTTCCTTATTGCCTTCTTGTGAAGAGACTGTGCCGGCGAAGTTGAGTGCGGGCAGGACGCTTTTTGCCTTGCTGATGGAGCTGAGTCGCAGGGCTTTTTGGGCGTATTGTTCTTCGAGATTGCGCAGGCGTAAAAAGAGGGAGGGACGCCAAGCATCGCCATTATAGCCGAGATTGAGGTCAAGGGTCTGCATGCCGAGATTTTCAGGGGTTTCGAGGGCGGCGAGGTCTTGGGAAATGCTTTCGCTTTCGGCGGGGAGGGCAGTGTGGGGCAGGCGATATTGGGCGTCTATGCCGAGCTTGAGGGGGCTGTTTTGCCTGTTTATGCCCAGTGAGACTATGCCGCCGGAATTGTCGCTATCGCTCAGCGGGGAAAAGGTATTTTTGTCGTAATGACTATAGAGCAATTCTAAGTGGTTGTTCCATTTCTCGGTGTTGTGCACAAAGCCAAATTCGAGGTTGCTGCGCTTGGTGGGGGCGATGAGGCGTTTGAGGGGCATATAGGAGCCGAGTCCTGCTCCCACAAAGCGGTATTTACCGGAAGAATATTCCTCATAATCGCCGAGGGTGGGGCCAAGATAGCTGAAGACGATGTTATAGTCTGCGTCGGGCTGTCCCGGAGCATATTCATAATATTCATTGCCGAGATCGTCGCTGATCTTCTTATAATACCCTGCGCCGCTATCGGTGAGGGCGATGCCATCGGTGAAAACGGAGCCATCACCGGCGTTATAGAGGCTATCCTTATCCGCTTGGGTGAAGCTGAAAAGCAGGGGGTGATTGCGCAAGTCTTCTTGATGAACGAGGTGGTGGAAAAAGGAAAACTTGTCGTTGAGCTTGATATTTGAGGAGCTGAAAATGCTGTTTTGGCGATAGTTTTCGTCTGAATATTGAAACCATGCGATGACGGAACTGAGTGAGCTCACGATACTTCGGAACATGACGGAGCCTTCGCTATAGTCGATTGTGTAGTCGCGTCCGCGCTCAAGCAAAACGCCGTCCATGTGGATCTCTTCCGTTCCGGCGATGATGATGAAACTGCGCTGCGAGTCGTCGGGCGTGAGGTAATATGGTCCCTGTTTACCGTCTATGATAGTGATCTTGGAAGAGGCTCTTTTGCCGCCGCCGGCACTGTATGCCGCACTTGCTTCGTGCTCTTTGTCATATCTAAAGACGATGCCTTCGATTTTGTTATAGAAATTCAGGTAAGGACTGCGCTTGAAACTGAGATCGAGATCGCCCATGCCCAGTTCCCAGCTTTTGCCATAGACGCGGATGAAAACTTGGTCAAGCGAGGAAAGCTCTTTGGAATCCCCTTCCGGACTGAGTTTGCTCTGGCTATCGGAGAGTTGGGCATTGATAAAGATGTTTGAGGATAATTCGCCATCGAGATTGACATATAGCGATTGCAAGAGGTCGGTGTCGCCGCTTTCGGAGAGTGAGAGGGCAAAGGTCTTGCTACCGGTGACGTTCAGCCTGGAATTTGCGGCGGGGCGGAAGCTGGGGATTGCGGGGTGACGGGTGGCGAGGCTATCGCTGAGGCTACTGCGGGAATAGATCTGTTTTGAGGCGGCAATCTCCGGCGGAATGATGAGATAGCTGATGCTGAATACTGCGGCGGGTGCGCCCTCGGGAAAGGACAGAATGCCGCTTTTATAGTTGAGTTGATAGTCCTTGCCGCGGATGAGCAGTTTCTCGCCGATTTGGACGCTCTCAGAGCCGCTGACGAGCTTTGTGTGGCTGAGTTGATAGTCGGTGGTGTTGAGAGTACTCTTTATGATTTCTTCGTGATAGAAGCGCTCTGCCGTGAGTAAGCAGGAAAAAATTACTAAGATGAGAATGAGGGAGAGTTTGCGCGTCATCACAGCGGATGGATTACATAGGTAACCACTCCCCAGATTTGGAAGTCCATGTCCTGCGTGATTTCAATGGGCTCAAATTCATCGTTTTCGGGAACCAGCCAATAGCGCTTACCCTCGATCTTGAGGCGTTTGAGCGTGAATTCCATATCTACGATGGCGACGACAATCTTGTTGTTGCGCGGTTCAATGGCGCGGTCAACGATGAGCAGATCGCCGGGGGTGATTCCTGCGCCGATCATTGAATATCCATCTGCATACATAAAGAAGGTTGCAGCGGGGTGGCTGATGAGCAATTCGGTGAGGTCAAGTGTGCCATCGATATAGTCCTGTGCAGGCGAGGGAAAGCCGGCGGGGATGGTGGCACCGATAACGGGGCGCACGATCTTCTTGCCGGGTGTATATTGGAAGATGGACTTGATCGAGCCGTCGGTTTTTAGCTTTTTCATCTTAAGAAAAGGGCGGACAAAATCATTTGCTTCGTCCGCCCAGCTTATTCATAGTTTCTGTTATTTTATTGCTTTCAAAAATTCTGCTGCCTTGCTTCCATATTTGGGATCGTTTTCCAGTCTTTGGAAATCGATTTTGGCGGCAGTCATGTTTTTCTGTGAATAGTAGGCGATTCCGCGAAGCATGCGGGCATCGGCGTTATTGGCGTCAATATTCAAAACTGTGGTAGCATTTTGGACAACTTTACCCCAGTTTTTGAGACCATTATAATGGCTGGCGAGATAGAGAGCTATCTGCGCTTCGGGCTGAATTGCGAGAATCATTTCATAGTATTCAACCGTTTTTGCCTTGTTGCCGAGCTGGGCATAGTTGCTGCCGATCTGCTTATAGACGTTCACTTTTTCTTCCGGGCTGGGACCGGTGAGCAAGAACTTCTCTAAATAGGTGTTTGCTTTTGCCCACTGGCTGTTTGCACGATAGAAGCTTGCGATGCGGGTGAAGGTCTGGGCGTCTGAGCGAAGCTGTTCTGCTTGGAGATATGCGGCTTCAGCATTGCTGATTCTATTGTTTTGAGCATATCCGTCGGCGAGCATGATATAGGCGTTGTAGGCATTTGCTCCTTCGGCAACTTTGGCATAGTTTTCCAAAACTGCAAAAGCGGCGTCTTCGTCTTTGATCTTGTCGCGCAGGATCACAAATTTGTTGTTCAAGATTTCGCCGTTGTTGGGGTCTTCTGCCAAGATTTTGTCATAATAAAAAATAATCTTCTCATAGTCTCCTACTTCCTCAGCCACAAAGGCAATATTGCTATAGGAAGCCATGATCATCTCCTTGAGCTCTTCAAGTGGGGTGACGACGGGCTCGAGGTTTTCATAGATCTCCAGAGCCATTTCATATTCTGTTAATGCTTCATTATAAAGAGTCATGCCGATGTGGTCAAGTGCTGCATCGGTGCGGCATTTGGCAATATTGAGCTGCATGCGTTCGATGTTTGCAGCAACTGAGTCTGCTTCCGAGGCGTTGGTTGCGCCTTCATTAAAAAGCTTGATGGCATTTTCAAAAGCCGTGATAGCTTGATCAAAAAGCTGGTCTTCAAATAAACTGTTACCACTTGCGGCGGCTTCGTGCGCCAATTCCAAGGGTGTGGGAACATGTTCGACAACTTGTTCGACAGCCTTATTTGAAGTGCATGCACTGAGCACCAAAAACAGGCTAAGAATCAATAGGGCATAATTTCTTATTTTTATCATCAAATCCTCCTGATTATCATCTTATCACACGCTAAGAGCGGGCATTATTCTGTCAATAGAAAAAAGGCTATATCTGCGTTTATCATAAAATCTTCCATTAATAGTCTATTTTTATACACAAGGCTTAATGCTATAGGGGTCAGGATATTAGAGGAGTTTGACGGCAGGTGCTCAGTGGAAATATTTGAACTGTATTGAAAATAATTCATTTTTTTAGTTGACAGAAAATGCAATTGCGTATTTATTCAAAACCGTATTATCTCTAACGCTTATCTAAACAAATATTAGGAGGTAAAATGAGTAGAGATGAATTAATCAAAAAGATCGCGTCAGATGCTGAAATTTCTCAAAAGGCTGCCGCGCTTGCACTCGCTTCCGTTCTTGACGGAATCACAACTACCCTCGCCCGTGGCGGCAAGGTATCTTTCGTTGGATTTGGTTCTTTTAGCGTAGCTCGTCGTGAAGCCCGCAAAGGCATCAATCCCCAAACAGGAAAATCCTTGAATATTCCTGCACGCAACGTACCAGTTTTCAAAGCTGGTAAGAAACTGAAAGACGCTGTCAAAAAATAATCAATATTTGACATCTAAACCTAAGGCAGAATCCTCAGTGGGTTCTGCCTTTGCTTTGTTGGGAAATTAGTGGGGGGAGGATTGGGGCTTTGCTCTTCGCTCACCATTCTTCGCTCTTAGCCTTATTTCTCAATCGCGCTTTCCAATTCCCAGATTCTGTCTCTTAGTTCGGCGGCACGCTCAAAATCAAGTTCGGCAGCGGCTTTCTGCATCTCTTTATTAAGCAATTTCAGCACCTTATCAATTGAATCTAATTCTAAATACATTGAAAAATCTTCTTTGTTAGGCTTGCCACTGTCTTTCTCTGTTTTGAATTCATAGCCCTCGGCGATAGCGGTGGATTGCATGATTTCTTCCACGGTCTTGGTGATCGATTGAGGGGTGATGTTGTGCTTTTCGTTGTATTTCAACTGCTTTTCACGGCGACGTCGAGTCTCGTCCAAGGTGTGCTGTATGGCGTCGGTGATCACATCTGCATAGAGTACTACCTTGCCTTCAACGTTGCGTGCGGCTCTTCCGGCAATCTGGATCAAAGAGCGAGTGGAGCGTAAAAAGCCGGTCTTGTCGGCATCGAGGATGGCAACCAAAGAGACTTCTGGGAGGTCGAGCCCTTCGCGGAGGAGGTTCACGCCCACGAGGATGTCATAATCACCCAAACGCAATTCACGGATGAGTTTTGCGCGCCCAATGCTATCTATATCGCTATGCAGATATTTGCTTTTGAGTCCGGCGTTGTTGAGATAGAGGCTGAGGTCTTCTGCCATGCGCTTGGTGAGCGTCATCACGAGAACTTTGTGTCCTTTGGCGGTGCGTTCGCGCGCTTGGGCAATGATGTCGTCCACCTGAGTCCTGATCGGCTTAATCTCGATCTCGGGGTCAATGAGTCCGGTGGGGCGGATCACCTGTTCCACGATCTCGCCTTGAGTCTTTTCCAGTTCATAGTCGGCGGGGGTGGCGGAAACGAAAACAACGTTGTGCATGAATCCTTCAAATTCATCGAAACGCAAAGGGCGGTTGTCAAAAGCGGAGGGCAGGCGGAAGCCATATTCAACGAGGTTTGATTTGCGAGTGTAGTCGCCGCCATACATGCCGTGCACCTGTGGGATGGTGACGTGGGATTCGTCGATGATCATGAGAAAATCTTCGGGGAAATAGTCGAGGAGGCAATTTGGGGGATCGCCTTGGTTCGTGCCGGTGAGGTGGCGGGAGTAGTTCTCGATTCCGCTGCAATAGCCGAGTTCGCGTAGCATTTCGAGATCGAAGAGGGTTCTGGATTTGATTCTCTCTGCTTCGAGATAGCGTTTGTTGTCCAAATAGAATTTGATGCGTTCTTCGAGTTCGGCTTCGATATTGCGCGTGGCTTCTGCCATCTTGTCTTCGTTGAGGATGAAGTGGATGGCGGGATAAACGGGATATTCATTCACCGCACCGAGGCTGTTGTAGCTGATGGGATGCAACTTTTCGAGTTTGACGATCTCATCGCCGAAAAACTCTACTCTCAAACAGTGTTCGAGATAGGCGGGATAGATGTCCACGATATCTCCACGAACGCGAAAGGCACCTCGCTCGAAGGCGATGTCATTGCGTGAATAATGTGCATTCACCAGCTTTTTGAGCAGCTCTTCTCTATCCATCTGCATGCCTACTTGGAGGCGGATCAGTGCTTGGCGATATTCTTCGGGAACTCCCAAGCCGTATATGCAGGAAACTGAAGCGACGATGATCACGTCTTTGCGTTCCATGAGGCTCATTGTGGCACGAAGGCGCAGCTTTTCGATCTCGGCATTGATATCCGAATCCTTTTCTATATAGATGTCTTTGCCGGGGATATATGCTTCGGGCTGATAATAATCGTAATAAGAGATAAAATATTCCACGGCGTTATTGGGGAAAAGCTGTTTGAGCTCGCCGTATAGCTGGGCGGCAAGGGTTTTGTTGTGTGAAAGAACCAGTGTGGGACGATTGAGCTCAGCAATCATATTTGCGATCGTGAAGGTTTTTCCGCTTCCTGTCACACCCAGGAGAACTTGGTGCTGTTTGCAGGCTAAGACTCCATCTACGAGCTCTTTGATGGCTTCGGGCTGATCCCCGTCGGGTTCATAGTTTGTCACCAAATCAAACTTGGACATCGGCTTCCTCTCTTTAAATATTTTAGATTCTTCTTGACTGATTAAATAAGAATATTTGCTTGGATACAAATCTAAAAAATACGACGATTATGTCGAGAAAATAATAATGGGAGTTAGTTATGCAAAATGGTCAAGATCTACAAGTCAATTTTGAGAATCTTCTCAAGCTCGGTTATGTTGTGATTGATGTTCGCTTTAAAGACTATGATTTCGCGCAAGACAGCTATAAGCTGGTGATTGCAAAAATTGATGCAGACCGAGATGAGTTTTATCAGGACATGCTTAAGTTTTATACTGCACTTGAATTCAAGGCTAATGAAGTGTATGAGATTTGGACGGAGATTTTGCTCCATAAAGTGAGCATGAGCAGAGTACTCAAACGCGATATCGCCATCAAAGTTGCCGCATTGGATTTTATTGAAACAATTTATAAGTCAAAGTGATTGAACAAACTCTCATGCTCATCAAGCCAAATGCTGTGCGTGATGGGCATATCGGGGATATCATCTCCATCATCGAGCGTGATGGCTTCACAATCAAAAAGATGAAGCAAATGCGCTTTGATGAGAACTTAGCTGCAAAGTTCTATCAAGAACATCTTGGCAAAGGCTTCTATGAGAGATTGCTGAGCTTTATGTGTTCCGGCGATAGCGTTGCCCTACTCTTGGAAAAAGAGAACGCTATCGCAGGGCTGAGAGAGCTTATGGGCGATGTGGTGCCGGAAAAGAGAAAGCCGGGAACTATTCGGGCATTGTATGGGGCTGATGTGACAGAAAATGGGGTGCATGGCTCGGACTCGCCGGAAAGCGCTGTTCGAGAAATTGGGATTGTTTTTGTAAATTAGCTGTGAGCGGAAAAAGCTACGAGCTACGAGTTAAGAAAAGCTACGAGCTATGAGTTAAGAAAAGCTACGAGCTATGAGTTACAAGTGACGAGAGCTTCGCACGTTTCGTAAAGAGTATGTAAGTTATTAGTAACGCTGGTTTCAGCCCGCTTCTAAACCCTTTATTTGCAAAGTATCTACAGCATTTGGGCTGGCAACATCTTGTTGCCAGAGAAAACGCAGTTTTCTATCTGGCAGGTTAACGCCCTCGTTAACTGACAAAACTTTAGCTTTTCTTTTTTTGGAGCTCTTAAGCCGCCCGTGGAAGCGAGGGTGTTCCTACACCGACCGCGGCAGCACAGTTCACCCAAATGAGCTGTCGCTCATGCGGCAACAAGATGTTATCGCCCCAAACCCAATCCGTGCAAATCTGTTGAATCCGCCAAATCTGTGTTCTATTTTCCTTAAGGAGTGCGCCTTGCCCCAAATAGGGCGAAGCTTTCTTGTAGCTTGTAGCTCGTAGCTCGTAGCTAAAAAGCTAAATAAACATCAATCTCGTTGACTTTAGATACTTTGTCTCTAAAACTTGGGTAAATTGCTTCATCAGGTTGCGGCGAATCTCGAGGTCTTTTGGAAGGGCGGGGTCTTGATGCGCTTCATTGATCTTGGTGCCGACCACAAATTCAATGATATCGCTTTCAAAGAGGATTGTGAGCAGTTTCTTGACGGCGTTATCCGGCATCTTGTCTAGGCTGACGCCATCTTCCAAGGCACGCAAAGCACGGGAGAGGGTGATGGTTCCTTCGGTGACAAGGTCGATTCCTGCGATTTGCGCCGTTGGCGGCACGTCTGACCTGCTATTGATTTCTTTGAGATTTACAGTGATGGGTCTATTGAGTTCACGTGAGATAATGGAGGCAGTGGTGCCTCCGCTGACGATCTTTTTGCCGTTGAAGCTCTCGATGAGTTCCGCCATGATAGGGTCGTGCTCGATCTTATAAGGAGGGCCGGTGACGAGGATCGTTCGGCGTGGGTTGCGAAGATATAGTGCAGCACAACTGATGTCGTCTGCCGCTTTGTTGCCATCGAGTTCCCTGGCTTTCATGGTCACCTTCTTAGAGATGTCGCCCGCGGAGAGAAGTGGATTATCTTGCAGGATTCGCTCTAAGAAGCGTTCGACTCCGCTTTCCAGCCAACCCAAAGGGAGGTGGGGGAGTCCCATGCCGGATTGAGTGACGCCATCGGAGTAATAGACTATTCTATCACCCGGCAAAAGGGTGAGTTCGGAATAGTAGAGATGGCTGCGTCTGAAGGTCTTGATGGGGATTTCCTGTTTTTGGACGGGGACAACTTTACCATTGCGAAGCAGTGCAAAGGGTGGATTGTCGTGTTCAATCACGCGCATTTCTCCGGTGTAGCTGGCTTCAATGATGGTGAAGGTACTATATCCGATTTGCCTATAGGAGCAAACGGGAAGGGTTTCAAGAATGATCTCGGCGGCATGCTTGATGTCTATTTTGGAAGACATAAAGCTGGCAGCCATGGTTGTGGTGAGCGTAGAAAGTACGCTTGCCTTGATGCCGCTGCCGAGGCCGTCTGCCAGCACGCAGATGATGCCATCGTCGTTTTTTATGCTATGAAAGCTATCCCCGCAGGAGAGATAGCCGTGTTTGCAAATTTGGTGGAAGTCAACTTCCAGGAAGTAAGAACTCACTTAACTGTATCCTTGTGCGCAAAGCTCTCAACGATTGAGGAGAGCAAGACTTCACTATCAGCGGCGTTTTCTCCCAAGAGGAAGGCGATTTGCTGGACGGTGGTGAGGTTTTTGCGCATCACTTCGTTTGCTTTCTCAATGATTTGCTCGCTTTGGATGATGGGCTCGGTGATGTCTTGAAGAATGCCGCCTAAGATGGAATGCTTTTGCACGGAAAAGAGTGTGATGCGGATGATCTTACCGTTTCTACGAATGTCTTGAACATGTGCTTCGGTTCCGCTTTTGAGGGCTTCGGCAAAGATTTCGTGGAAGTCTATGATGCGTTCGAGATATGCGCCTTCGAGATCGGGATCAGCTTCCGAGATCAGGGCAGCATCACCGCCGACGATCTCGATGAAACGTCTGTTGCTCTCGATGATCTTGAGGTTTTCATCCACGATGACCACCCCGGAAGGCATGGCTTTGATCAAGGATGCAGCCTTGTTTTGGGCAAGTTTGCGGAGATAGGAAACGCACATTGCGGGCTCGGCTTTTTCTTCGATGAGTGCACAGGCAAATTCCACGCAGGTGTCATAGCCACAGCCGCCGCAGTTGAGTTCGTCCTCTTCTTTCTTTTTGCCGATGCGATTGAGTGCGTCGCGAATCTCTTGTTTGGTATGGTTTGGCTTCTTGATCTCGCGTGAATGGAAAGTCTTGCTGATGGCAGGCATGTCTATTTTGCGTTGCACGGGTGCGGGAGGAGTGGAGGTCTGAACGCGATAACGTTTCTGGGCGATTGCGCCGCGCTTGCTCACTCCGGGACCGTTGATACAGCCGCCCACGCAGGCTAATGCTTCCACAAAGACGGGTTGGGCAAATGCTTTGGTGTCGATCTCGTCGAATGCTTGGATGATCTGTTTGACGCCGGTGAAGCCCATGAAAAGAGTGTTTTCGGGAACGCCGTAATAGCGGATGCCTTCAGCCATGCCGCCGTCAATGGGATAGAGTCCGCCTTCTTCTGCTGTTTTAGGAACAAATTCAGCGTTTGCGGGGATCTTTTCCCAATCGATGGAAGCTTTGTTGAACCAACGTCTGAGATCGGCAAAAGTGAGGACAACATCAAAGATATGCGGTTCTTCGTTTTTCTTGGCGATACAAGGTCCGATGAATACGACACCGATATCATCACCAAATTCCTTGCGCAACATCACGCTATGCGCTTGAAGCGGGGAAAATACTTCGGTGATATAGGGCACGAGATTGGGATAATATTGCTCGATGAGGTGAACCACGCTGGGACATGCAGAGGAGATGAGCAGCGGGTTTTCCTTTTCTCTGAGCAATTGAGCGCAGGCAGCTGATACTACCTGCGCTCCCAATGCTGTTTCCGATACACCGGCAAAGCCTAAACTTTGGATTGCTCCGATGAGCTTAGCTTCGCTCATGCCGCCAAATTCCGTCCTGAAAGCAGGAGCTAATGAGACATAGACTTTCTCTTTTTTCTTGAGCAAGTCCATCGCCAGAGAGAGATCATCGCGGATCTTCTTGGCTCCAACAGGGCAGACCTCGGTGCAACGTCCGCAGAGTATGCACGCTTCGGGCATCACCTGTGCGCTGCCATCGACTACGCGGATGGCTTTGACAGGGCATTCACGAACGCATTTGTAGCAGTCCTGACACTCAGTTTTTTCGGTGTAAATCGGTTTAGTCATAATTCTATCAGTTCTTCTCTTAATATCGCGGGCAACTCCTCACTACGAACTTCGTGGTAGGAGTTGCCGTTGATTATGATATTGGGGCCCTGATGGCATTGGCCTAAGCAGAGCGACCCTTCTATTTTTACGCTGTCTTGAAGCCCGTGACTCTTTAGAAAGTCCTCGATCACGCGGAGGTTTTCTCGGTTCTCACGGGCAAAACATGAGCTCCCCATACAGATCAGGATTTTATTCATTACTTTATTCTCTTATCAGCTTCTTTGTTGAGGATATCTTTGACCAATTCCAATGTAGCATGGTTGTGATCCACTCCGTCGATGTTGACGTTTGGACCTTTGTCACACTGCTCGCTACAGAAAGTAGCAGAGATGTCAAAGTATCTACCCCAAGCATTTTCTTCCACCATCTGCAGGGTCTTTGCCAGGATGTCCTGAGCGCCTCTGAGATAGCAGGAGGTTCCTACGCAGACGCGGACTTTGCAACGGTCTTCGTCACCGGGTGCGGAGAAGGAGATTTCATCGTCGTCAATGCGCTTGCGATGCTTGTATGCGGTGTGTAAGAGTTCGTGTGATTTCTCGCTATTGGGTTCGCCGAGCAATTCGGTGTAGAGCTCTTTCACGAAGGGGTTGTCCTGTGCACGATGCAAGGTCTGGGTCTTGTCTGCATGATAGAGAGCTTTGGTGCGTCTGCGGCGTTCGAGCGGATCGGTGATGATGGGCTGACCTGCGCCACCGATACATCCGCCGGGGCATGCCATGACTTCAACGATGTCATATTCTACTTCGCCTGCAAGGATTCTGTCGCAAATCTCACCGGCTTTCTTGGTTCCGTGAACCACAGCCATCTTGAGTGCGCCATCGGCAAGCGTTGCTTCGCGAACTGCAGATTCACCGCGAACTTCTTGGAGAACAATGCTTTCGGGAACGGGGATGTTGAATTTGTCTGCTGCATAGCGCAGAACAGCTTCAGAGACACCACCGCTGTTTCCAAAGATCATGCCGGCACCGGTTGCAAAGCCAAGAGGAAGGTCCATTGACTCGGGTTCGATGTTGTCAAATTCGATTCCTGCTTCGCGGATCATGCGGGCAAGCTCTTGAGTGGTGAGCACGATATCCACATCGGCGATGCCGTCATGGGTGAATTCGGGGCGTTTGCACTCATATTTCTTTGCCGTACAAGGCATGATGGAAACTACGATGAGGTCTTCAACGGGAACGTTGAAAAGCTTGGGTAAGCGTTCTTTGGCAATGGGACCAAACATCTGCTGAGGTGAGCGACAACTGGAAAGATTATCCAAAAGCTGAGGATAGTTGTGCTCGGCATATTTCACCCATGCAGGGCAGCAAGATGTGAAGATGGGCAATTTGCCACCGTTTTGCTTGCGATTGATGAATTCTGTTGCTTCTTCAAGCACGGTGAGGTCTGCTGCAAAAGCGGTGTCATAGACTTGGTCAAAGCCGATCACGCGCATTGCGGCAACGATCTTACCGGTGGTGACGTCGCTGGCGGGCATGCCAAAGACTTCGCCTAAGGCTACGCGCACTGCGGGAGCGATCTGAGCAACAACGGTTTTCTTGGGATCGTGAATAGCTTTCCAAGCTTCAGGGATGTCGCTTTTGACGGTGATTGCACCGGTGGGGCAAACTGCTGCGCACTGACCGCAATTGATGCAGTCAACCTGAGCGAGGCTCTTGCCATAAGCAGCTTCAACGCTAACGCCTTGACCGCGACCGGAAAAGTCGATCACGCCAATGCCTTGGATTTCGGAGCAGAATCTCACGCAGTCACCGCAAAGCACGCATTTATTAGGATCGCGCACGAGGCAAAGGCTGCCGAGTTCTTTCGGACGGAACTCTCTGGTCTGACGGAAACGAACGTGATCGATGTTCAGACGGTTTGAGAGGTCGTTAAGCTTACAATCGTTTTGACGTGAGCACTTTGTGCATTCTTGGTCGTGGTTTGCAAGCAGCATTTCCACGATGGTCTTGCGCAGTTTAAGAATCTGTGCAGTGTGGGTCTTGATCTTCATGTTCTCTTCCGGGATGGTTGAACAAGCTGTCACAAGACCGCGACCTTCGACTTCCACCATACACAGTCTGCAAGCACCATAGAGGCTGAGATCGCCGTGGTAGCAGAATGTCGGGATTTCGATGTGGGCTTTGCGTGCCAATTCAAGAAGGTTTTTCTCTCCTTCAATGGCTACGGGGCGGTTATTTATATATACATATTTTTCCATTTTATATCTCCTCATTAGCTGATGGCTTTGAATTTGCAAGCTGCGATACAAGCACCGCACTTGATGCAAATCATGGGATCGATTACGTGAGGCTTCTTGAGTTCGCCGGTGATTGCGCCAACGGGGCAGACTCTTACGCAAAGCGTGCAACCGCGGCAGAGATCGGGATCAATGCTGATCGGAGTAAGAGCTTTACATGCTTTGGTGGGGCAGAACTTTGCGTTCACGTGAGCTTCATATTCATCGCGGAAATAGCGCATCGTGGAAAGCACAGGGTTCGGAGCAGTCTTGCCCAAGCCGCAAAGTGATGCGAGCTTGATAGTTTCGGCTGCGTCTTGAAGAATGACGAGGCTTTCTTCGGTGGCATTACCTTGGGTGATGTCTTCCAAGATTTCCAACATCTGACGGGTTCCTTCGCGGCAGGGTACACACTTTCCGCAGGATTCGTTCTGGGTGAATGTCATGAAGTAGCGGGCAGTTTCGACCATACAGGTGCTGTCGTTCATCACGACCATTCCGCCGGAGCCGACCATTGCACCGGCTGCGCCGAGTGAGTCAAAGTCGATGGGGAGGTCGAGGTGTTCTCTGGTGAGACAGCCGCCGCTGGGTCCGCCGATCTGAACAGCTTTGAAAGCGTCGTTGTTGATCTTGCCATCTTTATCAAGAACTCCACCGCCGATCTCAAAGACCACTTCGCGGAGGGTGGTGCCAAAGGGAACTTCGATGAGTCCGGTGTTGGCAACGTGTCCGGTGAGTGCAAAGGTCTTGGTTCCGGGGGATTTAGGAGTTCCAATTTTGCGATATTCTTCGGGGCCTTTCTGCATTACTACAGGAACGAGAGCAAGGGTTTCCACGTTGTTGATGATGGTGGGCTTGCCAAAGAGTCCTTTTTGTGCGGGGAAGGGAGGCTTGGGATTGGGCATGCCGCGGTTTCCTTCGATGGAGGCAAGAAGAGCAGTCTCTTCACCACAGACAAATGCACCTGCGCCTTCCATCACTTGGATGCGGAAGCTCTGACCACTACCAAAGATGTTGTCGCCAAGAATTCCCATCTCTTCGGCTTTGGCGATTGCTTCGCGGATGCGGTTGCAAGCGAGAGGATATTCCATGCGAACATAGACATAGCCTTCGTCTGCACCGATGGCGCGAGCTGCAATCATCATGCCTTCGATAACGTTGTGGGGGTTACCTTCAAGGATTGATCTATCCATGAATGCGCCCGGGTCACCTTCGTCACCGTTACATACGATGTATTTCTTTTCGTTTTCTTCTCTGCGGGCAAATTCCCATTTGAGTCCTGTGGGGAATCCACCGCCGCCACGTCCGCGTAAGCCGCTATCTTGGAAAAGCTTGCAAAGATCAACGCTGTTATATTTGGTGAAGGCATCGCGAGCGGCAAAGTATCCGCCATGAGCGATGTATTCAGAGATGTTGAGAGGATCAACGCGTCCGCAGTCCTTGAGACCGGTACGCTGTTGCTTGGTGTAGAAAGGAATCTCTGCCTGACCCTTGTATCCGGTGCCGGTGACGGGATCGTGATAGAGTAGTCTTTCGATGATTTCGTCTTTAACGATGGATTTTGCAACGATCTCTTCGGCATCTTCGGGTTTGACGTGACCGTAGAGGATTCCTGCGGGTTCAATCGTTACGAGCGGGCCTACTTGGCAAAAGCCCTGACAGCCGCTACCGACCATATAAACGTCGTGATGAGCGTCTTCGTCTTCGTGAGCTTTGAGCGTGACGACAACTTCGAGTCCGCTGAGCACTACTGCGTTTTTGATCGCTTCAAATACTTTCAAAGAGCCGTTGGCAATACAGCCGGTTCCGGCACAAACGATGATGCGCTTATCAATGCGATCGCGCGCGGCATTATAGGTATCCCTGATTTGTTCGAGGTTAGGCATTTTCTTTCTCCTTTTCTACGATCTCTTCAATGAGCTGAATGGCTTTTTCGGCAGTAGTCATGCCATGCACTTCATCATCGACTACCAAGACGGGTGCCAATCCACATGCACCGAGACAAGATACTGTTTCAAAGGTGAACATCATGTCGTCTGTTGTAATTTTTTTGGCGGTGAGATTGAGCTTTTCGCGGATGGCGTCAATCACTGCTGTCGAGCCACGTACGTGACAAGCCGTGCCGTCACACATCTTGACAATGTGTTTTCCCTTGGGTTCCAAAGAGAAGTGGCTGTAGAAGGTTGCCACTCCATAAAGTCTGGCAGGGGAAATGCCAAGAGATGTGGCGATAAAAGTCATAACTTCCTGCGGCAGGTAGCGATATTCTTCTTGCACTGCCTGCAGAATCGGGATGATCTTGGATTCGCTACGATCATAGCGATCCACGATTTCGATCACTTTGTTGAAGCTTTGAGCTGCTGCGTATTCTGCACTCATTTTAACTCCTGTTTCTGTATTTTTTTATTTATTTGTTCCTTGTTTGATTTCATCTTTTAAGGACTCGTTTTTTCGGTTTATAGGTTTTGAACGTGGAGAGCTTCTGCAACGCGCCGCGAAAGAACGGCGAGAGAAGAGCTCATATCAACGTTTTCGATGATGATGTGGGGCGGAAGATCAAGCTCGCGAGGAGTGAAATTCCAAATAGCCAATATCCCCTGATCAATCATTTTGTCAGCAATATCCTGTGCTGCGCTCGCCGGAACCGTCAAAATTCCGATATGAACGTGGAGACGGGAGAGAAGATTGCAAAACTTGTCCATAGAGTGAATGGGGATGCCCTGATAATAAGTGCCGGCAAGTTCCGGATTGGAATCGAATGCGGCGATGATGCGAAGCCCTTTTTTATTAAGCTCCTGATAGCCCATTAAAGCCTTGCCCAAGTGACCCACACCCACCAAAAAACAGGAGGTAGTGTCGTTCCAATTCAGACAATCTTCGATGGCTTGAATGAGGTTTTCTACGTTGTGCCCAATCTTCGGAGTGCCCATCACACCGGTGAAAGAGAGGTCTTTGCGAACCTGTGTCATGTGCACCGAGGTGCTTTCGGCAATGCGAGTGGCGGAGACCATTTTGGAACCTTCGTCTTTCACACGGTAAAGCACTTCCAAGTATCTTGGAAGCCTTTTCAGGGTCAAAAGTGGTATCGGTTCCATGGCTATCTCCTTATTTATTAGTATTTTGATTTTTGCAGTGCTATAAAACACTGCTTTTGCAATCGATAAATAATTATCGTCTTATTTTGTCAAGAGAATTCTACTCAAATTATATCGAATAAAGAGTAAGCTACTGAGTGGTAAATGCTTATGTTTATAACTTTTTTCATTTTGCCGTTATTTGACCCTTTTATTGTGAAGCTTATCTGCTTGCCGGATAGGAGTTTGCAATTGAGACTGAGCTGGTGAAATATTTGTTGATTTTCAAGCTAAAGCGAAGCTTAATCAGAGTGCAGTGTTTTGTTTTGTCCCCGCAATTTTGAGGTGATTTCATTGTATTTTTCACGTACTTCTTCCATTATTCTGGCTTGTTTCCCATGGCTTCCTTACTGGGTTCTGGTCATGATGTGGTCATGATATGGTCATAGACATGAGCACATCATAAGCGGATGTTGAGCTGTAATCAATAGGGAGAGAGTAGGTTAGGCTCATGCTTGGGGAATGCATGTGATTTTCATGAATTCTGCGGGGAAAGAGGCTTGACGAGCGACATGACTTTTTGGGGATATGTTGAGCGTAGAACTCGAATGAAAATATTTGATGCAAAAGCCAAGATAACTGTTATTTAACTTGACAGATTTTATGACTCGTGAGAGTCTTGTAAAAATAATAATTGAGGTTAAATTGATGAATTGCAACGAACTTCGTAGTAAAGCCCGATTAGCGTTAACAGGCAAATGGATGACTTCTGCACTTGTCTATTTTGTTTTTTCAGTCATTAGCATTGCAATTAGTCGAATCTTTAAAGGCATTTGGAGCATTCCCACGTTTCTTCTTACTATCCCGCTTTATTTCGGGCTTGTATATGTCTTTTTGGGAGTTACACGTGGGGCTGACCCAAAGCTTGAAGGACTATTTGAAGGTTTTAAGGATTATGTGAGAGTTGTCGTCACCGGCGTACTGGTGAATGTTTATACCCTGCTGTGGAGTTTATTGTTAATCGTTCCAGGGATTATTGCATCGATTTCCTATAGCATGACCTTCTATATCTTGATAGATGATCCCCAGATTAAATACAATGATGCAATTAAACTGAGTAAAGAGATGATGAATGGTCATAAAAGTCGCTATTTCATGCTAATGTTGTCCTTCATCGGTTGGTGGTTGCTTGCCATTTTAACTCTCGGAATCGGTACATTTTGGGTGGCTTCGTATATGTCAACTGCACAAGCGTGTTTTTATGAGGATTTGAAAGTGAACCAAATCAGAGATCGAATTATCGGAGACACTTATAACCCGGAAAACCAAGATTATTGAAACAAAATAAGCGAGCAAGACGGTGGCTAAGCTGGTGCGAAAATGGCTCGGCCGCTGTTTTCCTCACATTTATCTTGACAAAAAAACCGCATTTTTGAGATTGGGAAACTGACCTTGTCTTAGAAAGTGGGGCATTAGCTCAGCTGGGAGAGCGCTTGACTGGCAGTCAAGAGGTCAGCGGTTCGATCCCGCTATGCTCCACCACTTTATAAAACCATGCCCAGTTTATTCTGGGCTTTTATTTTTTTCAGGGGAATATCCACAAAAATCCAAAGTTTTTACATGATTCAAAGGATTTATCTTGACTGATTCTTAAAGTCTAAAAAAATAGACATCGAATATGAAGACAATCCAAACAGCTATAATATGCAGGTTAGAAACATGAATTTAGCAATTCTATCAGAGATCACAAGGCAGCAAAAATCTTGTGAGAGTTCTCATCCACATCCACGGATAAAGCTAATGCTAAAACCGTATCTGATAGAGTTTAGGACTATTTGTGCAAGTGTGTGATAGCTTACATCAACAATTATCCACATATATCGCGCGCATATTCTCACCTGTTTTATTAAGCGAGCATTGTCTTTTTAGCCTCAAAAAAATATATCATTAAGATGTTTTGTGCGCAAAAGGTCTGGTGATCCATCTCTAAATTATAGGGAAATTGCCGGAATTTTTCACACTAAAATAAGGAGAAAGAGAAATGATGATAGAAGAAGATCTCTTCAAACTAACTGAAGCACAGCGAACTAAGCTGGCGAAACAAATGTCCATTCCAAATTACACGCAATATAAAGGAACGGAACTAATCTTTAAAATGTATGAATTTCAGGCGGCACAGGAAGGTTTAGCTTTTGTGACGGGTTGTTTGGAGATCATGGAAGACGGTTTTGGTTTTTTACGGTTTGCAAATAACAGCTATTTACCCGGACGTGATGATGTCTATGTTTCACTCACTCAGATACGCCGTTTCGGGCTCAAAAACGGACACATGGTCTCAGGTCCCGTGCGCTCTCCCAAAGAGGGTGAAAAGTATTATGCTTTGCTCAGAGTGGAATCGGTTAACTATATGTCCCCCTCGGGCTTGCAAGACCTGAGAACTTTTGACGAACTCACGCCATATTATCCCACGGAAAGACTCGATCTTGAATTTAGCCCGGAGAATTATAGCACGAGAATAATCAATCTCTTCACACCCGTGGGCAAGGGACAGCGCGGCCTCATCGTTGCAGCGCCGAGAACGGGTAAGACCACTCTTTTGCAAGACGTTGCAAACGCTATTTTGAGCAATCATCCCGAGGTTCATCTCATCGTGTTGCTCGTGGATGAGCGTCCTGAAGAAGTGACTGAGATGAGGAAAGTGCTCAAGCCTGGAAATCGTGAGGTCATCTCATCCACCTTTGATGAATCGCCCAAGAATCACACCAACGTTGCTGAGATGATTCTTGAAAAATCCAAGCGCATGGTGGAAATGGGGCTGGATGTTGTGATAGTTTTGGATAGCCTCACCCGTCTTGCACGCGCATATAACAACGTTACGCCTTCCAGCGGTAAGGTTCTCTCCGGCGGTATCGATTCCAACGGTCTGATTCGTCCCAAGAAGTTCTTTGGTGCCGCTCGTAACACCGAAGAAGCCGGAAGTCTCACCATCATCGCTACTGCCTTGATCGATACCGGTTCCAAGATGGATCAGGTTATCTTTGAAGAGTTTAAGGGCACCGGTAATATGGAGCTCGTGTTAGATCGCAGCATATCTGATATGCGTCTGTATCCTGCTATCGACCTCATCCGCTCCGGAACGCGTCGTGAAGAGCTTTTGCTTACTTCCAATGAGATCAATCGCATGTATGTCTTGCGTAAATATCTCAAGAGCATCAGCCCAATTCAAGGTATCGAAACGCTGCGTAAGCAGATGTTGACAGCCAAGACCAATGACGACATGCTTAATTCGATGAGCAACTAAATGGAAATAACAGCACCGGGCGGGGATTTAGAGAAGATCCAATATGCCATAAGCTATGGCGCAGACGCCGTTTATTGTGGGTTCAATCTCTTTGGGCTCAGAGCGGCAGCGAGAAACCTCGATTACGATGATCTTACACGCGCAATAGCCTATGCTCATGAGAATGACGCGCGGCTCTATCTCACGCTGAACGCCTATCTCAAAAACCAGGACTATCCTGCCTTGCGGGACTTTCTCTCATGGCTAAAAACTACGGATATAGATGCAGTGATCGTATCAGACCCCGGTGTATTTCAAGAAGTTAAGAAGCATACAGATATCCCGATTCACATCAGCACTCAAACTAATGTGATCTCGGTTGAAGCGGCAAGATTTTGGCATGAACAGGGCGCAAAGCGTATAGTTGGCGCACGAGAGCTCACTTTTGCCGAGATGCTTGAGATCAAAGAGCAATTACCCGAGCTGGAGCTGGAGTGTTTCATCCACGGAGCCATGTGCATCGCCTATTCCGGCAGGTGTTTACTGAGTGCATATCTGAATGATAGAAGTGCCAATAGCGGTGCTTGCACTCAGGTCTGTCGCTGGGATTGGGCACTCACCGAAGAGAGTCGTCCCGGAGAATATTTCCCCATCGAAGAAGATCAATATGGCACCCACATCCTCAGCTCAAAGGATATGTCTGTGCTCAACTATATCCCTCTTCTCTCTAAAAGCGGCATAGATGCAGGGAAGATTGAGGGCAGGATGAAAAGCCTTTACTACGTTGCGCAAACCACTCGCATATATAAGGCTGCGCTTTCGGCGAAGGAAGGGGATAGGGAGCTTTGGGAGCTTTTGAATAAGGAGCTATATCGCGTTTCGCACAGACCCTATTGGGAAGGCTTTTATGGCTTTAGTGAGGAGCGCGGCGTGGTTGAAAAAGACTGCAAGCAGGACTATTATTCAGATTGCGACTATTGCGGGAAAATTATCTCACACGAAGATGGAACGATATTCTTTGATTGCCTGGCAAAGGTCTCAGTGGGAGATACGATTAGCATCATACAAGCAGATCCTATGCAGGATTTTGAGGTTTCGCTGAGTAAGATATATGACGAAGAAAGAAACAGCGTTGACTTTTGTAAGCCGAATCAGCGGTATTATATTGACTGCGATATTCCTTCTTCAAAGCGAGGTTTAATCCGAAAATGCGTAAATTAAGTTTCATAATTATGTTTATTTTATGCAGTACGCTATCTGCACAAATCCGCAAGGAATTCAATGATGTGGAAAAGAGCTTTCTTGGCGGGAAAATTAGCGAGGCGGGCTCACAACTTGCGAAGCTCAAAGCTTCTAATAACGAGGAACGAGCTTTCACGATGTATTATAGTGGCTTCCAAAAGTCGAATAGCAGCGAGGCTTTAAATCAATATCTGGCTACTTCGAGCCGTCATCCAAAGACGAAATATGGTCAGCTCGCCATGCTGGAAGCTGCAAAGATATATGTCCTTGATCGCGATATGGATAGTGCACAAACTCAACTGAGAGGCATCTATTCATCGGATATCGTCGAACGCTATTATTGGCTGGCTTGCATCAACTTCTATAAGGACGAATATTCAGCGGCTACTGCTAATGCGGATAACTATCTAAGGCTTGCTCCAAAAGGTAAGGTCGCCGAGCCTGCCGCATATATCATCGTTGAATCCTATCTCATGCAGAAGAAATATCAAAGCGCAGTCAGTGCGCTCAGCAGAGTGCGTCAATTGCCAAATTATGACATGCAATATTACTATTTTAAGCATGGTTATGCGCATGAGATGATCGGCAATTATAAAGACGCACTAAGTAGCTATCAGAAGGGATATGAACTCGATAAGTATTCCCAAAGTGCATTTTCGATCGAAGAGCGACTGTTTGTGATGCGTAGCAAGAACGCCGGTTTGGACATCTCTTTTCTCTATCCTTATGAGCCGCTTGAGATTTTGATGCCGGACGAGGTGGCAGTTGCAGAGGAAAATGACGTTCAACAGAAGGAAGAGCCTAAGATCGCAGATGTAAAGTCTATTGTGGATCTGCCGCCTTTTGTTTCAGCATTTCCCGAAAAGATCTTGGTGAAGCCGTCATCAGGGCTATATGTTCAAGCGGGACGTTTTTCCTTGGAGTCAAATGCAGCGAGATTGGTTGCAAACATCAGGAATATGGGAATCAATGCCAGCTTTCTTGAAGAAAGGAAAGATAAAGAGCTCACTTGGGTCGTGCTTGCAGGACCATTTATCAGCAGAGACCAAGCCGAAAGCGTGAGGTTGATGTTCAAAGACAAGGATATTGACAGTTTTCTCACCAGTTTTTGAGTGACGGTATGGATAGAAGCAAGCTTACCCCCATGTTAAGGCAGTTTTTGGATGTCAAAGAAGCGCATCCGGATAAGCTGATATTGTATCGCATGGGAGACTTTTATGAGACCTTTTTTGAAGATGCGGCAACTGCTTCGAGAATCCTGAATATCACACTCACAACGCGCAATAAAAACGACGACAATCCTATTCCCATGGCGGGATTTCCTTATCATGCCTTAGATAACTATTTGGATAAACTCATCAAAAGCGGTTTGAAAGTGGCAATCTGCGAGCAGATGGAAGACCCCAAACAGGCGGTAGGCTTGGTGAAAAGAGAGATCACGGAGATCATCACGCCGGGTGCCGTTTTGGATCAAAACCTCTTGGAAGGAACGGATAACGTGTTCCTCTGTGGACTCTATCGCGTTGATAAGCAAAGCAAATGCGGCTTGGCTCATCTCGATCTATCCACGGGAGAGTTTTTCTTTACCGAGCTGAAGGAAGAGGAACTCAAAAGTGAACTGCAGAGATTGCAACCTGCTGAAATCCTCGTAAATAACGCCGCTAACGAAGCTTTCGTGAAGTCGCTGAAAATCGAGCGAGAATTTGCCATCAGCATCTTTGATAACTGGCAATTCCAGCCTGCGGAAGCCAAAATTGTGCTCAAAAAACACTTTGGTGTCAGCACGTTGGAGCCTTATGGTGCACACAATCGGCACATGGGCGCAACCGCTGCGGGCGCAACCTTAGCCTATGTTATGACGCTCTATAGTTCGCCCTTGACGCACATTACCAAGCTCAGGTATTATTCTCTTTCTCAATATATGCAGCTTGATGAGATCTCTCGACGCAATCTTGAGCTTCATCGCAGCATCCGCTATGGTGCCCGACACGGCAGTCTCATCAGCGTCATTGATCTCACGCAAACCCCGATGGGGAGCAGGCTGCTTACTCATTTCTTAACCCACGTCTTGATTGATGTAGAGCAGATCACGGCGCGTCAGGATATCATCGCCGCATTCATGGCTAAGACGGCATATATCAAAGACCTCCGTGTTTCGCTGAAGGAGATTGGGGATATCTCGCGAATCGTCTCGCGTTTGGGCTCTTTGCGCATCAATCCGCGTGAGCTAAATTCACTGAAAAGCTATCTATTAAGTGCGGATGATCTAAAGAAACATTTACAGGTTTTCGATGAAAGATTGTTTGATGAGTGGCAAGAACTTTTGGGAACATTCAGCGATATATCAGACCTGATCGATGAAGCGATTGCGGATAGTCCGCCTATCACTATCACCGAAGGCGGCATCTTTAAGAAGGGCTATGATCCTGATTTAGACGAGCTTATGGAGCTGATTCACGATGGCAAGAGCTGGATTGCGCGATTAGAGGAAGACGAGAAACGCAAGACCGGCATTCCAAATTTGAAAGTGGGATACAATCGCGTGTTTGGCTACTATCTCGAAGTGACGGCATCTCATATAGATAAGGTGCCGGATTACTATATCCCTAAGCAAACTTTGGCAAATTCACAGCGTTATATTTCGCCTCGTCTGAAGGAATTTGAAGCAAAAGTGCTTTCCAGTGAAGAAAAGATCAAGAGCCTTGAATATGACCTTTTTACAAAGCTAAGAATCAGGTTGGCGGAGGAGCTTTCACGCCTGCAAACGCTCAGCGATGCCATCGCCGAGATTGATGTTTTCAGCTCACTGGCTTTTCTTGCTTGGCAAAATCACTACTGCAGACCTGTCTTCAAACAGCAGCGCGATCTCTATATACAGGATGGACGCCACCCGGTCATCGAAAAGCTGATGGAAGATCAAGAGTTTATTCCAAACGATACAAAGCTGGACTTCCCGGAGACCTTGGTTGCGCTCATCACAGGGCCCAATATGGCGGGTAAATCCACGTATCTCAGGCAGGTGGGACTTTTGGTGATCATGGCGCAGATGGGTTCTTTCGTGCCGGCAAAGAGCATGGTGCTACCCGTGTTTGATCGCGTGTTTACTCGCGTCGGTGCTTCAGACAATCTTGCTCAGGGACAAAGCACCTTTCTCGTGGAGATGATAGAAACTGCCAATATCCTCAATTCAGCCACCAATGAATCTCTGATTCTCCTCGATGAAATAGGGCGCGGAACCTCCACCTTTGATGGACTTAGCCTCGCCTGGGCAATCATCGAATATATCCAAAGACACACTAAGGCACTCACCCTCTTTGCCACTCACTATCATGAACTTACGGAGTTGGAAAACCTCTACCCGGAGATCAAGAACTATAACGTTGCGGTGAAGCTCTTTCACGAGCAGATGATCTTCTTAAGGAAGATAGAGCGCGGTGGTGCTGATCAGAGCTATGGTATTCAGGTGGCGCGCCTTGCCGGCATTCCCAATCGGGTGATCCGCCGGGCACAGGAGATACTCAAGAACCTGGAAGAGCACGAGATCAGTCCGCAAGGCCTGGCGTCTTCTCTGCGCAGCAAACTCGAGCGCAGCACGCCTCAATTGGAAATCTTTGAAGTGATGATAGACAACGCTTCAAAATATGACAAATACGTTGAACAGATATTGGATACCGATTTGCAGGATACCACGCCCATTGCGGCTTGGCAGCTCTTGGAGTCCATCCAAAAAGAACTTTTGGGAGAATCATGAAAAGAATAATCACAATCCTGGCTTTGGCAATTCTCATCGCAGGCTGTGCCAGCACTTCGTCAAATAGTGCCGGAACAATCAATGGTCAGAAGATAACTTATTCAGACTTTATCCGCTCCTATCAAGGGCACATCGAGAACTTTCAAGGTAGTGCTAAGCGTGCGCCAACTACAAAGGAAAAGAATGAAATCTTTGAGGATACGTGGCGAAACATCACTAAACACGTGATTCTTAAACAGCTTTACAAGAGCAACGGCATCCGCGTGACTGCTCAGGAAGTGATTGATACACTGATTGCACATCCGCCGCAATATCTCAAAGAACATGCGGCATTCATCGTGGACGGCAGCTTCAATAACGAGCTTTATGTGCAATCCGTGCGCTTTGATATGCCAATGAACCTTTCATTCATCCGGCGTGAATATCTTGAACACTACGTTCCCAGCCAAAAGCTCAAAGCTAAGCTCATCGAAAAAGAGCTTAATAGCAAAGAGGCACAGCTCGTCTCTCAGATCATAGTGGGCAAAGCAGACTTTGATCTCATTGCCTTTGATGCCAACGAGATGGCACTTCATATCAGTGATAGTGAGCTTAAGGGATATTATGATTCGAACTTAGAGCAATTTGCCATGGAGCCCATATATTCCGTGCAATATCTCAGCCTCGTGATGGAGCCGCTTGAGCAAGACAGACTCTTTGTGAAAGCTGTCGCGGATAGCATCTATTATGCGCTTCACGGCGGCAGAAGCATGGAGAATGTGCACAGGGATAAGCAAGGTTATTTGCCCGGTTTAAACATCCTTGATCCCGGCTTTGTGAGGGTGGAGAACATGGATGACGCGCTCTTTTCACTTCTCGAATCCATGCCGGACAACGCCTATACCCGCCCCCAAGAGAACGGACGCGGCTACACCATCTACCAAAAGCTACAACGCACCAAATCTATGATGAGCTACCGCGCCTTGCAGATCCCGCCTATTGTCTCACCCGGCTCTCGCGACCTCTATTACCAGAATGCCGAATCAACCTTGGGATTGGTGAGAAAGATCGGCATCAAGAACGCGGCAGAGGAGCTCGATCTCAAGCTTGTTGAGCATAATAATCTGAGAACCGAAGATCTCTGGCATCAGGATAGACTTATAGTGGAAATGGTGAATTCAAAGCTCTTGGACAACAATAAGGGCGCAATTCTTGAGCCAATATATTCCCCCATTACCGGCAGTTGGATTATCATTCGCCTCAGCGAAAACCAAGTTAATAGAGTCAAACCTTTTGAGCAGGTTAGAGAGCAAATCGTCTCCATCCTCATGGAAAGCCGCAAACATACACTCGCCAAACAGAAAGCAAATCAGTGGATACAAAAGCACAAAGATGGTAGATATCCCGAGCAAGATAAGGATGTCATCTCCTATCAGAAAGCCGGATTAGGCAGCACTTGGAACGAACAGAGCCTCGACATAGCCTATGTAAACGCAATGCTGCTATATCTCAATAAGAAGCAAGCTCAGCCCCTTCAAATGGGGGACTATCAGGTGGTGATCCTTCCCAAGAAGTTCTATTCAGACAGCAAAGCCAAGCCGGATAAAGAGCTCCTCAAACAGATATATGAGCAGACCAAGCATGAGAGCTGGTTTGAGAACATGCTAAATGCGGAGGTCTATAAAGCGAAAGTGGAGATATTCACCTCTCCATGATGGACAAAGACTTCATGGCTATTGCCTTAGAAGAGGCAAAGCAGGCTTTTCAGGAGAACGAGATCCCCGTGGGTGCTTGCCTCGTTCGTGATGGCGAGGTGATCATTAGGGATCACAATCGCACCAAAGAGTTGCAAAACCCGCTTGCCCATGCAGAGAAGCTGATCTTGGACAAGGCGCAAGAGATGGGACTAAAATATCTGCAAGACTACACCCTCTATGTGAGCTTAGAGCCCTGCGCCATGTGTGCGGGCAGCATCATACTCTCTCGAGTGGGAAGGGTGGTCTTTGGCTGTGGCGACCCCAAAAGCGGTGCAGCAGGCGGAGTTTTCAACCTTCTCCAAGATGCAAATCTCAACCACAATCCCCAGCTCAAACGGGGAGTCTTGGAAGAAGATTGCGCTTTGCTCTTGACAGAATTCTTTAGGAATAAACGTTGATTTCCAGTTGTGGAGAGTTGCCGGAGCGGTTGAACGGGACGGTCTCGAAAACCGTTGTATCCTCACGGGTACCCAGGGTTCGAATCCCTGACTCTCCGCCATTCACTCAGGCTATCAAACCCAGCAAAATAGCCGCAATATCCAAAATAGAGCCAAGGCTTGCATCAGGTTTCTATAAAAAGCATAAGCGATGAGCCGAGCCAGCTAACTCTATGAACTAAACACAGATATGGCGATGCCGTCTTGATGACACATCGCTCTTATAAAAAAATAACTTGTAATAAAACAAGAGAATATAAAAGTGGTATCCACTTAAGAAATTTATTATCCAAAATGGAGGATATAATGCTCGATGATTTAAGAAAAAAACAAAAAGTCATCATATATTTTGTTGCTATCGTCTTTGTTTTTGGGATGGGAGCCGTCGGCATAGCCGAGCTATTTAGAGGCAAACCCTATCTCGGCAAAGTCGCCGGTAAGAAGATCACACCTGAGATGTATCACAGCAAAATTCAGGAAGTAACCATGCGTTACATGGAAGACAATCCCGAAAAGAACATAGACGAGGGGACTCGCCAACAGATCGCCAATTCCGCTTGGCAAGAGCTTGTGGAAGGCATCTTATGGGACACGCAGGTTAAAAAGCATAAGATCAAGGTAAAGGAAAGTGATATTCTTACTGAACTTCAGAATAATCCTCCTCAAGATATTATGCATTTTGAAGCATTGCAGACCGATGGCAGATTTGACCACAGCAAATATCTGTTAGCACTCAAGAACGACCCCTATTTCTTTGTTGCTCTGGAAGAGTATGTCAAGAGCTACTTGCCCCGCAAACGCTTGCAAGATAAGATAAAGAGCGACTCAGGGATCACCATCGACAGCCTCCGCGCTGAATATATGAAAGACAACGACAAAGTCATAGGTAAGATGATTTTCTTTGATTATAACAAGATTCAAAACATCGAAGCCGGCGAAGAAGCTATTCAGAAGTATTATGACGAGCACAAAGAGAGCGACTATAAGAAAGACGCCGCTACTCGCATGCAGTTTTTGGCATTTGAAACCAAACCTTCCGAAGAAGACAACTTAGAAGTTCTCAAGACGGCACAGATGGTTCGCGATCGCGCTCTTAAAGGCGAAGATTTTGCCACGCTCGCTTTGGACTATTCCGATGATCCGGGCAGCGCTCAAAATGGCGGCTCCTTAGGTGTATTCGGCAGAGGTCAGATGGTTCCCGAGTTTGAAGAAGCAGCTTTCTCTCTTCAGCCCGGCGAGATTTCCGAGCCCGTTAAGTCCGACTTTGGCTATCACATCATCCTCAGCGAAGGGATTGTGAGCTCACCCGGCGAAGAGTCTCAGGTGAAAGCCAGCCACATCCTCTTCAAAGTGGAAGCAAGCTCCAAGACCAGGCTCGCCGTAGAAGACAGAGCCTTGGAAGCCCAAAAACAGCTCAAGAAAAAGAGCGTTGAAGAGCTCGCTAAAGAGCTTGATATGGAAGTTCTTGACAGCGATTGGGTGCTTCGTGACGCCCAATACATTTCCGGCATTGGTCAACAGCCTACACTTCAAAACTGGATGAAAAAAGCCAAGAAAGGCAGCGTGAGCGAAGTTGTTCTCGACCAACAGCAACGTTTCATCGTGGGCAAGATCACCGAAAACGTCAAAAAGCACTATGAAGATTTTGAAAAGGTTCGCCTGCGCATCAAGTTTGATCTCGAAAAAGAGATGAAGATCGCCAAAGCAAAAGAAGAAGCCGATAAGTTTGTGGCAAAATATAGCAAAGACGAATGGTTTGACCACGCTGAAGAAGATGGCTGGAAAGTATATGACCTGAAGAACTTCAAGCGCGGCAATAGCGCCCCCGGCATCGGCATCAGCAACATCTTTGCCGACAATGCCTTAGCCCTTAACGAAGGTGAAACAAGCAACGTAGTCCACGAGGAAAAGGGAAGCTATGTGATCTTCGCCGAGACTCGTGAGAGACCCGACATGAAAGCTTTTGATGAGGACACCAAGCTCCAAGACGACTTGCGTGATCGCCTCGAAAACAAAGCCTTTGGTCGCTGGTATCAAGAGATGCGCGAAAAAGCTAAGATCGAAGACCGTCGCGCTGAATTTGGCTATTAACAACAACTATATAGATTAACACAATGAAGAATGCGAAAGCCGGTATCTTGGTTTTCGCATTCTTTTTACCCATATTCAAAGAGGAGATTTTATGAGTAAACTTATGACAAGCGTAAGCGGCGTCCGCGGAGTATATGGCGAGAGCCTCAGCCCCGAAATCGTGATGAAATATGTTGCTTCCTTCGTGCAGATGCAAAAGAGAAGCCACGGCAAAGGCAGCATCATCGTAGGCAGAGACAGCCGCACCAGCGGAGAAGCCATGCTCCACAACATCACGGGAATCATCATCAGCCTCGGACTCAAAATCATCGACTTGGGAGTGGTTTCCACGCCCACCGTGCTCTTGGCGGTTGAAGACAATCCTGATGCAATCGGCGGCATCTCCATCACGGCTTCCCACAACCCACCCGAATGGAACGCCATGAAGTTCGTAGATAAAGACGGCATGTTCCTCCCCCCCGATAAAGCGCAAAGCTTCTTAAGCAGCGTAGATGAGCCTGTTGATTGGTGTGGCTGGGAAAATATGGGCAGCTATGAGCGCGATACCGACGCCATTCAGCGACACATAGACAAGATTTTGAAGATCAGCTATTTGGACGTGGAAGCAATCCGCAAGCGCAGATTCAAGGTGGTCTTAGATAGCGTCAACGGTGCCGGCGGACTCATCTCTCCTTTGCTCTTAGAGGCTCTTGGATGCGAGGTGATCAACATCAACCAAGAACCCACCGGAATCTTTGCCCACCCCGCAGAGCCGCTGAATCATAACCTCACGCAATTAGAAGACGCAGTAAAAGAGCACAATGCCGACCTCGGATTTGCTACCGACCCCGATGTTGACAGACTCTCAATCGTCTCCAATCTCGGCAAGTGTATCGGCGAAGAACTCACCGTGGTCTTGTGCCAACTCTTTGTCCTGCCCTTCCAAAAAGGCGATATCGTGGTAAACCTATCTACTTCCATGCTTTCGGATTATGTCGCAAAGCAATTTGGCGTGAAAGTCCATCGCACAAAAGTGGGGGAGATAAACGTAGGTAAAAAAATGCAAGAACTTCGCTCACCGATCGGCGGCGAAGGCAATGGCGGCGTGATCTGCCCTGAGGTTCACTACACCCGCGACGCCCCTGCCGGCATGGCTTTGATCCTGGGACTTCTCGCCCAAAGCGGAAAGAGCATTGCCCAGCTCGCCGACGAACTTCCCAAATATTATTTTGCCAAAGATAAGATACAATTAGCCCCCGCTCTCATGGATTCGGCGATGCAGAAAGTGCCCGAAATCTTAGCGGGATATGATATTGACGATCAAGACGGCATCAAAGGCACCAAGGCAGACCATTGGATTCACATCCGCAAATCCGGCACCGAGCCCATCATCCGCGTCTATGTGGAAAGCCCTTCCCAAGCGCAAAGCGATGAGATTTGTGAGAGAACCTTAGCCCTGCTTCAGGAAAGCTGATAAGCCAAGATCGACGCAGAGATCGCAAGATTGACAGACTCCATTTCGCCCTGCATGGGGATTGAGATGGAGTTTTTTATTTTGCCCCTGATCTCAGGACTCAATCCGTGTGCCTCACTACCAAAATAGAAGATATGCGGCTCAGTCCCAAGTTGAAACTCTTTGAGCGAGATATCACCACCCATATCAAGAGCGATATTGCACGCCCCCAAGTCCAAAGCCTTGTCGATACTCAGATATGCAAAAGGAAGCCGATAACAGGCTCCTAAGGACGCCCTGATGACCTTTGGTGATGCCACCTCACATGAATTTGGCGAAAGCAGAATGAGATCGACTCCAAAAGCCTCAGCGCTGCGAAAGATGGTGCCTAAGTTCCCCGGATCGGAAATCTCCTGAAAATAGAATGCCTTTTTAAACCCACCGAGAGCTTTAGCGCGCGGGATTGGATACAGTGCCGCAATAGGCGCAGGATTCTCACTATCACAAATCCTATCCAAATCCGCTCTTTTAACCGAATATCGCAAAACATCGCCCAAGTCGGGCAAAGTGTTCCTCGTTTCGTAGAGTTCCAAAGGCAAAACACCATAAGCTGCAAGCTGAGAAATCAGGCGCATGCCTTCCAACACGACCAGCCCTTCCGCTTGCCTAAATTTCTTCTGTTTCAGCTTTGCTAAAAAGCCGATTCTGGCTCTTGAAAGAACAGCATTTTCTACCATTGTTTAGCTCCTTGATATTCATAGATATATAGACTTATTCACTGACTTATCCACAAAATCCTGTGGATAAGTGTAAGGACGTAAAAGACTATATATCAAGTTCATGGCTGTTTGTGTAAAAGAATCAACAAAAGCTATCCACAACTTATCCACATCAGGGATAAAGCCCCAATTTATCAGAGATTATGAACTTTTTGACGATATTTTGGCTCTTGTTTTTGATCCGAATAATGTGCAAACCATCGCTTGCTTTTTCCAAGCCGGCTATCTCATTTAATTTCAATATTGCCGGATTCTGGGCGCTGAATTCTTTGCTGATTTCCCCGACTTTTTGCCCTTTGAGGTTATAGACGGACACCGTGGTGAGTCCATCTGTTTCTTCCCAAAACCATGTGACATGTGCAAGACTGAGATCACTCACGGGATTAGGATAGACTGCAGCCGCCGTTTTGGGCTGGATATACTGATATTCTCCCAGCACTTTCTCCGAGAGATTGCCGCTGAGGTCTCTTGCCTGCAAGCTATAGACGCCATCGGAATCGATGGGGAAGGATATCTCAAAAGACTGGGCATACATCGGCGGATGATATTCATAAATCTCGTCACCATGATACAGGATATAACTGAGCCTATCGCAATCGATCGGCGCTTGAACGAGAAGATGCATCTTGCCAAAGCGCTGATTTTCGCGAAGAATCTTTGGCTTCAGAGGCGGCACATCGTCATCACCCAAAGCCAGATTGATAAAGCTCGCCCAGCCCGTTTTGGCAAATCCGAGATGCATATATGAATAGATCGCATTCTCAAAGGTACTGCGCCTATGAGGAAACCACAGCGCAATGCTCGCATCATTTTCTTGGCTAAAGGGAAAGCTACTGCTTTGCGCGATCGTGATTTCATCCAGAAGGGTCAAAAGTTCTTGCGCACGCAATAGCGATATTCTGTTCTCAATCAAGATACAAAGAAACTGCCTGAGATCAATATCCGCCAGAGCGGTGTTATATCGATAGAGTTGTTCTTGGAGCTCAAACACTTCCGCCGCAGAGTCTCGCAGCTCCTCAGCCAAGAGTTTAAAGCCTTGCCACAGAGCTTCCAAGCCATCTGTTTTCACCGCCGAACAAGTGGTGAGCATCTGTTCACTAAAAGGATTGTTGACGCTGCCCGGCGCATAATAATCAGTAAAAAGCTGTGGTATTTCCGAGGCAAAGACCAGCGGCTTACCCTGCATGAGCGGGATCATTTCCGCATAGGGAAAGCCCACCACAGGCACGGTATCCGATGAGCCTATGATGATATCCGCACAATCCTTTAGCTCATACAAAACTTCCACGCCTTGCATGCTGCAAGCGTCAAAAAGCAGGACGTCCAACTTACCGCCATTCTGAAGCGCGCTTTTCAGATCACCATTTGCCACCCCGATCACGCTTTGACTGCTATTATCCGGTGCGATATATTTAGGACTTTTATACCAGCTATCTGCATGCGACCAAATGATTAACATGCGCCTTTTAGCCGGATACATGCCAAATCCCCAGAGCATAAATTCACTAAGCGTATCCTTATCGCCGCTATCGATCTCGCCCAATTCCTCCAAGAGAAATGAGCCTATCCCGGGATTGGGATGATGGCGCACCTTATAGCGTCTTCCACCCACACCCGGTCTATCGAGCTGGACAATCAGGTTGAGCTTACTCGGCTGGATTGCCTCTTCCATTGTCTGCAAGTTTTCCAAGGCTTGATAGCTAAGCGTGTTATCCGCCGCCATATAGACGAGCACAGTCCAACTGTCGGCGGCATATAGCACTCCGCCTAACAGAACGAGGAAGATAAAGAGGCTTTTTTTCATTTGAAACAACCGGGAAACCTATCTAAAAAGCAGGCTCCCCGGTTCATGCATATTTAAGACCTTTTATTCGTATGGATATTGCATCGCTTCTTCTTTACCTTGAAGAATGCGCATGCCGCTCTGACAGAGGGCTTCCATCTCTTTTTCGCCGGGATAGAGGTGAACCGGAGCGATGAACTCGGTGCGGTCTTTGATGTTTTGCACGATGAGCTCATTATAAACCAATCCGCCGGAGATGAAGATTCCGTCCACTTTGCCTGAAAGCACGGTTGCACAGGCTCCGATCTCTTTGGAGACCTGATAGCACATAGCGTCGAGGATGAGTTTTGCCTTCATATCGCCGGCTTTGATGCGCTGGTCAACCTCAATTCCGCTATCCGTTCCCAGATATGCGACAAATCCTGCCGTTTTGCTGAGATAGGTGGTCAGCTCTTTCTTGGTGTAATTGCCACTATAAGCGAGGTCTATGAGGTCACCAATCGGCAATGCACCGGCGCGCTGAGGCGAGAAAGCGCCCATGCCTAAGAGGGCGTTATTCACATCCACAACTCGGCCGTTCTCGATCGCTGCGATAGAGATTCCACCGCCCATGTGCACACCGATGAGATTGGTCTCACTGATGTCTTTGCCCAGTTTCTTGGCCATGAGGCGGGCGATATAGCGGATGTTTAGAGCATGGAAAAGGCTCTTGCGCTCGATCTCGGGAATGCCGGAGATGCGAGCAAGCTCGTGAAATTCGTCCACGACCACGGGATCTGCGATAAAGCCGGGAATACTCAGCTCTTCACTGATGGCATTTGCGATGAAGGCACCGAGGTTTGAAGCGTGAATGCGCCCCCAAAGCTCAGTGTCGCTGAGGTCTCTGAGCAGTGCAGGGCTGATCGCCATAGTTCCGCCGGCTACGGGGCGAGCGAGGCCTCCGCGACCCACAACTGCATGCAATCCTTCGGGTTCAACATTGTTTTCGCGCATGGCGTCCATCACCAAAGCTTTTCTAAAGTCATATTGTTCGATGATCCCGCCATATTTATCCAGCTCTTCCGGATCATGGCGCAAAGTGGTTTCAAATAAAGGCTTATCGTCCTCATAAACGGCTATCTTAGTCGATGTCGAGCCAGGGTTAATGGCAAGAACGCGGTATGACATAATACCTCCATATCTTTTAAGTATATTTTATTTTATGCAAAACAGCAAATTGCGAGGTTTTTGTCAATCTTATTCTCAGCAAAAGCGATTTTATGCTTGTGCAAGGCTATTTTCTATGAGAGCTTTATCGGCATCAAAGTGCCGTCATAATGCAAGAAAGAGAGACTTTAAGCACTCTAAAATTTGCTGTGATAAATATTTATCTTGCCAAATTTCAAGGATGTTAAAGCATGGCTCAAAATTAACAGGAGATTTATCATGACTGAAAAAGATAAAACACTCAAAGAAGACCAGAAGCACGATTGTGAATGTGAAGATTGCGATTGCGGAACCGAAACAAACACCATCACTCTCGATATGGAAGACGGCACTACAAAAGACTTTACAGTGCTTGGCTTGATAGAATTTGAAGGCGGTGAATACGTCGCCCTCGCCGAAGTAGGCAGCAATGAATATGACATTCTCAGCTTTGTTGAAAACGACGACGAAGAGACCATCGAACTCAACGTGATCGAAGACGACGAACTCTTTGACAGAGTGGCTGATGCCTTTGACGAATACTTTTCTTCAGACGAAGATATGGAAGAAATGTAAGCCGTTTTAATTGGTCGGGTAACGCCTTAGTATTGCGGTCGGTGTGGGAAGGTCCCCGTTGCCACGAGTAATACCTCTCCCGGTCGAGTAAGGTCCCCATAACCCATCAAAACAGTTTTTCAAAAAAGAAAAAGGAAGCTTCATCGCTTCCTTTTTTTATATCTTGTTTAAATCATTCTTATCACGCCGTTTTTGTGACAGCTTAACTCACTATATATCTATGCCTAATCCCACTCCTTCCCTATATGGTTCAGATGATGATATGGTCATGATGTGCTCATGGCGATGACCATATCATGACCATATCATGACCAGAAGCCAGTAAGGAAGCAGGGGTTGAAGAGGGTAACCTTATATCGGATATGAATAATAAAACAAATGCTAAAATTGATTAACAAGCAATATAGTTTATTAGTTTATAAAGAATTAGCTTCAGTATGTGAGTTTGGAGTAATTATAGAGATACACGAAATCATAATATATCCACAATTAAATCATAAATTTGGTTTTGAATAATAATAGTATGATGAGGAGCTGTTGCTACACGACTAAAATGCAATGGATCGTTAATTAATTTACCTATTCGTTCAGTTAGATATTAAAGTAATACTCGATGAGTTCCAACGTGATAACCCCCAATGTCGGGCTTAACGTGATCAAAATATTTCTCATTATTTATGTTACCGATATCACCGTCGGCTGACAGGATTGATTCAGGCGGTGAGTCCGGGGAATCCGGGGAAAGTGAGTCCGAGAATATCTTCATGAATATGAGGTATATCATGTGTCGGATCGGCTGTGATGCGGGTGAGATTGAGATCGATGAGGCGGTGGCTTTGGCTGAGCTTTATTATGAGGAGAGGGTGCAGGGAGTATGTCCTCTGATGGGGACTACTTGAATAGGTCGTCTATGACTTTTACGCCGGTTTTAATGCCGCCCTTTGCTGCTTCTTTTCCGACGCTAATCAGCACGTATATAACCCCTGCCAAGAAAATGATGTATAGGATGAAAGCTAACATGGTGATCTCCTTGTTTTTATTCTACATAATAATCTAAGTATATTATAAGGATATGCAAATGGATAATTCAAAACTTGTTGTAAAATTAGAGTTTAAAGGTAAAGAAGAGCTGCAACAGTTGATAGCTCAGATCAGGAAGAAGAATGATATTCCTGTGGATATCGATATCTCTTCAGTTTAGCTGGGGGTATTTGATTGGTAAATTCTTAGTTTCATTAGTTTTGCCTCTCTTTTTCGATGTTTTGTCTGTTTCGGATCATCTTGATGTAGTCTTTGAATATTTGGTAATCGAAGTCGTCGGCATGGTGTTCTAAGACGATGGCATCGACTGCAAGGATGCGCTTTTTGAGGTGTTCAGGGATGGTGTCCCATTCTTTTTCAAAGGTTTGTCTTGAATAGATTTCTTGGATATCTGTTGAATCATCTGTTTCGAGGTAATCTATGATGTATTCATAGTTTTTGACGCAGTGTTCTCCTACCATGTTAGCTCCTTTTGATGTGTATTGGTCGGTTAAAAACATGATTTTACCGCATGTTTTTGGATCAAAGTTCTTTTCTATATCTATTATGCTTTTTGCATGTAAAGTTTTGAGTATGTTATCGTCAAGACTAAAGACGGCAAAATCGTGTTTTTCTACATTATCAATGATTTTTACTTTTGGATTCCAAACGTAGAGGGTGAGAGTGCCGTCTCTGGGCGAGATCGCGAGAGCCATCTGTTTGCGCTTGTCTTGGAGTAAAGTTTTGACGGCGTTTAAGTATTGTTTATTGTTGGTGACGTTGTATTCTGTCTTATGTTTTTTGGTGAGACCAGTTGAATGTTTCCAAATGGGTTGTCTAAAGTGTGCAAAGGGGTTGTCGCGGGACGCCCTTTTCACATTATCTATCAATTAATTAAAATAAAAGCATTGACACCTATCAAGCTATGAAAAAGATTGTCCATAAAGGAACAAAAACGCATAAATTATGACATTAATAGATGAGGAAAAACATGAAAGACTACTCAATGAATAAGTTACGAAATCTAATGCTTGTCGGCTCAAGTGGCTCCGGCAAGACCAGCCTGGCAGAACAAATTTTCCATCTCACCAAAACGAGCAACCGTTTGGGTAAGATTGACGAAGGAAACACAGTTTTGGACTTTGATCCGGAGGAAATTGCCAGAAAATCATCCTTAGGCCTTTCTATCGGCTATGTGGACTTTAAAGATCATAGAATCAATATATTGGACGCACCCGGTGCTCCCGACTTTGTGGGCGACACCGTGGTGGCAATTCCCGCCGTGGAAAACGTGGTCGTGGTTGCCAATGCAACCGGCGGTTTTGAAGTCGGCCTCGAGCTGGCTCTCGAACAATTAGAAGGCAAAAAGAAAGGCAGAGTCATCCTCGTAAACCGCATGGATAACGAACATGCCGATTATGACAAGACCCT
>Ga0172382_10000198_pt1 | contig 109181 bp, 107 predicted proteins | sample Leawel138RmetaG_FD_122245 | JGI IMG/M metagenome (GOLD analysis project Ga0172382, IMG submission 122245) | Leachate microbial communities from a municipal landfill in Southern Ontario, Canada - Leachate well 138R metaG | ecosystem: Engineered > Solid waste > Landfill > Unclassified | place... | reverse complement strand
CTGTGGGGTGAAGTGCCAGAACGCTTGCTGGTAACCGATCAAAACGGAGTGGTAATCCTGACGTCAGAGCCGCAATGGCGTTTTAAAGCCTCACGCGAGTTAAGTGCCAGTGAGCAGCAGTCCATTGCTAACCATCAGCCTTACACCACTATTGAGCCAGAACCACTGAGCTTAAAGTCCGAACAGTGGGTAGCCTTGCATAATGATTTACCCGTTATTGATTGGCGGGTCAGTATTTTCGCACCGAGAATGCTAATAAATGAACCAGTAAGTACAGCCATGGCCGTATTTGCTGTAACCGTATTAGCAGTGTTGCTCATTTTTGGTTTATTGCTGCAGCGCAGGCATTATTATTTGGAGCGCATTGCCATGGACGCGCAAGCCAAGCAAGAGCTTGAAGAAAGTGTGCGTAATAGAACGCAAGATCTGCAAACACTTAATAGCCGCTTAAAAGAAGAGGTGTTAGAGCGTGAAGCGACTGAGCAAGAGCTGGTGCGCACGCAAGATGAGTTGGTGCAAGCCGGTAAGTTGTCAGCATTGGGCGTAATGTCGGCCAGCATTAGCCATGAACTCAATCAGCCCTTGGCTGCAATCCGCAGCTATACAGATAACAGCAAGATTCTACTGACCAAAGAACGCTATGCAGAGGTGGCCAGCAATTTGGATTTGGTTGCTGTGTTAACCGAGCGCATGGCATCCATTATTGAACATTTACGCGCTTTTGCCCGACGTAATCCGCAGGCGTCAGAACATGTGGCGTTGCAGCCAGCGTTGGAAGATGCTTTAGCCTTGGTGGCGAGTCGCCGAAATGCGTTGCAGGTAGAAATTTTTCGTGATGTACCCGAAGCCACGCTTTGGGTTGAAGCCGGTGAGACGCGCTTGCGGCAGGTGCTGAGTAACTTGCTGGCCAATGCCTTAGATGCACTGGCTGAAAAGCGTTCCCAGCGCTGTATTTGGCTGCAAACGAGCTTAAGTCAGGGATGGCTTTGTTTAACCATTAAAGACAACGGCACGGGATTTACTGATGAGGCATTAGCGCAAGCCCGTGAACCTTTTTTCACCACTAAAACCAGCGCTCGGGGATTGGGATTGGGCTTGGCCATTTGCGATGCCATTGTTAAAGCATTGGGTGGTCGATTAGAGTTTGCCAATAATCTTGAGGGTGGAGCATGTGTGCGCCTTTACCTTAAACAGATTCCATCAGCGATGAATCTAGATGCGCAAGAGGATCGTTTTGCATGATTGAAATTGCAGCAGATACTGACGTTGTTTTGCTCGATGATGATGAGCATTTACGCACTGCGCTTGAACAAACCTTCGACTTAGCAGGCTTGAAGGTGCAAACCTCGGCGAGTGCTGAGGGTTTGCTTGATGCTTTACCCAAAGAATGGGCGGGGGTGGTGGTCAGCGATATCCGTATGCCTGGCATTGATGGCGTGCAGTTGTTAGAGCAACTGGTTGCATACGATGCCCGGTTGCCCGTATTGCTGATTACTGGGCATGGTGATGTGCCATTGGCTGTGCAGGCGATGCGCGCCGGAGCCTATGACTTTTTGCAAAAACCCTTTGCCAGTGACTTGTTGCTCGATAGCGTGCGTAGGGCTTTGGCGGTGCGGCAATTAGTGCTAGAAAACCGCAGTTTACGCCTTGCCTTGGCGGATCAGAAGCTGCTGGGTGAGCGCCTTTTAGGGCCGTCAACTCAGGCACAGCAGTTGCGCGAACAAGTCAGCGCTTTGGCCGACTTGCAAGCCGATGTGCTGATCCTCGGTGAAACAGGTAGCGGCAAAGAAGTGGTGGCACGTGCGCTGCATGATTTATCCAGTCGTGCGGCAGCACCTTTCGTGGCTATTAATGCGGGTGCTCTAGCAGAGTCAGTGATTGAAAGTGAATTGTTTGGGCATGAGGCAGGAGCTTTTACAGGCGCACAAAAAAAACGCATTGGTAAGTTTGAATTTGCTAACGGCGGCACGATCTTTCTCGATGAAATCGAGAGTATGAGCCTGGATGTGCAGGTCAAGTTGTTGCGTTTGTTGCAGGAAAGAGTGGTAGAGCGCGTCGGTTCTAATCAGCTTATTCCACTGGATATCAGGGTGATAGCTGCAACTAAAGAGGACTTATTGGTTGCGGCAGACGCAGGGCGCTTTCGTGCGGATCTGTACTACCGTTTAAATGTGGCGCAAATTCAGATTCCACCCTTGCGTCAACGCGCTGAAGATATTTTGCCGCTATTCCAGCATTTTGTCATACAGGCCTGTGGCAAACACCAAGTCACGCAGGAACCCATGCTAACCGCAGAGCAGCGCGCTGAACTGTTAAGCCATGACTGGCCCGGTAATGTTAGGGAGTTGCAAAATGCGGCAGAACGTTTTGCTTTGGGGTTAGGCTTAGCTGTTACGGAGTCCACCAAAAACGAGTTGCAAGCACTAGCGGGTTTGCCGTTGAGCCAGCAAGTGGAAGCGTTTGAGCGTGCCTTGATAGCTGCAGAGTTAGCTAAGTCGCACTCTTCGTTGCGCGAAGTAGCAGAAGCCTTGCAAGTGCCACGTAAAACGCTGCACGATAAAATTCGTAAATATGACCTGCAGCACAACTAGGTGTAAATATGGCGAGAATCCGCCAAGGAGTCGGGTTCAGTGGCGATAAACCGCCAGTGTTTCTGTGGGGTTAAATGCTATAAAGGTTCTTTTACCTCTTCGTATGCAGCTGTTTCTATTTAAAACAGAAATTTTTGATACTTTGGTATAAGACTTGCTGTTGCGGAGCGATTTTTGCAATCTATGTAGCAGGTGAGCACTGGTCTCGCTGATGGTGATAATAAAAGTTTCATTCTGGAAACGACCAAAACTATCTGTAAGAGGAATTCTAGATGTTAAAAACAACCGCTAAAGCACTGGTTTGTGCCGTGTCTATCGGCTTGGCTGGCATTGCCCATGCAGCTGATCCAATAGTTATTAAGTTCTCACACGTAGTAGCAGAACACACCCCAAAAGGTCAGGGCGCGCTGCTGTTTAAAAAGCTGGCTGAAGAACGTCTGCCCGGCGAAGTAAGAGTTGAGGTGTATCCAAACTCATCCTTGTTTGGTGATGGTAAAGAAATGGAAGCCCTATTAATGGGTGATGTGCAAATTATTGCGCCTTCATTGGCAAAATTTGAGCACTACTCCAAAGGCATTCAGATTTTTGACCTGCCATTCTTGTTTGACGACATGGCGGCCGTAGACCGTTTCCAAAAAGGCCCAGCAGGCCAAGAATTGCTGAGCACCATGGAAGACAAGGGTATTACGGGTCTAGGTTACTGGCACAACGGTTTGAAGCAGCTTTCAGCGAACAAGAAGCTGTTAGAGCCAAAAGATGCCCGTGGTCTGAAATTCCGTGTACAGGCGTCAGCCGTATTGGAAGAGCAGTTTAAAGCCGTACGTGCTAACCCACGCAAAATGTCTTTTGCTGAGGTGTATCAGGGTCTGCAAACTGGTGTAGTTAACGGTGCAGAAAACCCCTACTCCAACATCTACTCGCAGAAAATGCACGAAGTGCAAAAGTACATTACTGAGTCTAACCACGGTTTGCTCGACTACATGGTTATCACCAACACCAAGTTCTGGAACGAGCTGCCTGAGCATGTGAGTAAAGAACTGCGTGCCATTATGGACGAGGTCACTGTTGAGGTGAACCAACACGCGCATGAGCTGAATATGCGTGATAAGCAGTCCATTATTGATGCGGGTAAAACTGAAATTCTTTATCTGACCAAAGAACAGCGCGAAATGTGGCGTGAAGCGATGCGTCCGGTATGGAAGAAGTTTGAAGCCCAAATTGGTGCTGAGCGTATCAAAGCCGCTGAAGCTGCCAACCAAGAGTAAGATGTAACAAATAGCACTAAGGCGGTGGAAGCACTGCCTTAGTGTTTTTTAATAATAGCAGAGGAGTCTGCGAATAATTGGCAGAATAATTATTCAGAGACTCTTAATTAATGGGGATATTCAATGGGCACAGTAGGCCGCATCTGGGCACGCTTTGAGGATGGATTTATCGTCTTCTTGCTTGCCGCAATGACATTGGTAACTTTTTTCTATGTGGTTTTCAATAACCTCTATGGAGTGTTTTTCTCCATTGCAGAATGGTTTGAAGAAGACTCGTCCGCCTCAGATTTTTTTTATGCGGTGGGTGATTTTTTCCTGGATGTGGTGCAAACCATGACGTGGAGTAATGCGCTCACTAAAGCATTGTTTGCTTGGTTAATATTTTTTGGTATTGCCTACGGTGTTCGGGTGGGAGGTCATATAGGTGTTGACGCGCTGGTTAAGCTGGGCTCGCATAGAACGCAGAAAATCATCGGCATCGTGGCCTGCTTGGTCTGTATAGGCTATGCCGTGCTTTTGTCTGTCGCCAGTTACGGCTGGGCTACGACCTTGCTAAAGGCCAATATTGGCGCGGATGATTTAGGTCATTACGGCATCAAGCAGTGGCATATCACGCTTATCGTACCTCTTGGTTTTGCCATGGTGTTTGCTCGATTTTTGGAAATTCTTGTGCGTATTTTAACCAATCAACAAACGGGCTTGGGTTTGGCTGATGAAGCCGCCGATGCAATGAAGTTAAGCAGCAAAGAGGAGAACCAGTAATGACTATTGGGTTTCTCTTTATTGCGCTGTTTGCGCTGATGCTGATTGGCGTGCCGGTTGCTATCTCTTTAGGTTTGGCCGGCTCGTTAACCATTATTTTCTTTAGTCCTGACTCTGTCAGTTCGCTGGCGATTAAACTGTTTGAAACCAGTGAGCACTACACCCTGTTAGCGATTCCATTCTTCTTGTTGGCTGGCTCTTTTATGACCACTGGTGGGGTGGCGCGCCGACTGATTGATTTTGCCAACGCCTGTGTTGGACATATTCGTGGTGGTTTGGCGATTGGTTCGGTCTTGGCTTGTATGCTGTTTGCCGCGCTATCAGGTTCGAGTCCTGCAACGGTTGCTGCAGTAGGTTCGATTGCCATTGCCGGTATGGTGCGCTCAGGTTATCCCCAAGCCTTTGCGGCTGGTATTGTCACCAACGCAGGAACACTTGGTATTTTGATTCCACCGTCGGTGGTGATGGTTGTTTATGCGGCTGCTACTGAAACTTCGGTGGGTACGCTGTTTATGGCGGGTGTTGTGCCCGGCCTGTTACTTGGCGTGCTGCTCATGGTGGCTATTTATATCATTGCGGTGAAAAAGAACTTGCCGGCTATGCCACGCGCCACTGTCCGCCAATGGCTAAGTGCTGCACATAAAGCGGTTTGGGGCTTGCTGCTGATGGTAATTATCCTTGGCGGGATTTATAGCGGACTGTTTACCCCGACCGAAGCCGCTGCAGTAGCGGCAGTCTATTCAGCCTTTGTTGCGCTGTTTATCTACAAAGACATGACCATTCGTGAAGCGCCAAAAGTGGTGCTAGAGTCAGCTAAGCTCAGCATTATGCTGATGTTTATCATTGCCAATGCGATGCTGTTTGCTCACGTCTTAACCACTGAACAAATCCCACAGCAAATTACTGCAATGGTATTGGAAGCCGGTTTGCAACCGTGGATGTTCCTGCTGGTGGTGAATATTGTGCTACTTGTGGCAGGTGCATTTATGGAGCCGTCGGCCATTATTTTAATTTTGGCGCCGATTTTGTTCCCGATCGCTATGGAGCTGGGTATCGACCCCATCCACCTAGGTATTATCATGGTGGTCAATATGGAGATTGGCTTAATTACTCCGCCGGTAGGGCTCAACCTGTTTGTGACTTCAGCAGTGACAGGTATGCCCGTTACTCAGGTAATTCGCGCCGCCATGCCTTGGTTGATGATTTTGCTGAGCTTCTTGGTGATTGTGACTTACGTACCTTCGGTGTCCATGGGCTTGCCGCGCTTGTTGGGAATGTAAGACCAACCGTCTTCTACGGCACAAGAGCAAGGCGCACTACGTTTAACATAAGCGGGTGCGCCTTCTTTTATTCCTCCGTATCAGCGTAGCGTTTGCGCACAAAAAAACGGATGTTTTCAGTGACCAAGGGTTCTGTTACGTTAATCCAGCACTTATCAATACTAGGTTTGCCGCGTAGCAATGAAGGGTTATTGGAAAAACCAACCGGCTCTTTAGGAATACCGCTGCGAGAGTTATCTAAGTGGCCATTGGCATTAGTATCCTGAAACAGCTGCACCGCATACTGCCCTAGGGGCAAGTCCGTAAAAACAATAGTCTCTTTTGTTGTCTGCAGCGTTTGCAGCGGCTGAGTCTCCCAGTTCGTGCTTGATTGGTCATAGAGTGCCGCATGGATCACGCCATTGGGTTGCTGTTCAGATAACTCAATGACGAGCGTGGCCGCAAAACTAGGAAAACTTATCCACATCAGACAAGCTTGGCTTATAATCAGCAAGGTTTTTTTTGCTTTGCCGCGTTGCGGGCAAGTTTTTATCATCGCTTGGTACCTTGAAAATGCGTCATGTTTTAGTGATTCACTATTCACAAAGTGGGCAGTTAAATAAAGTGGTAGATGCTGTTACTGCGCCATTACTGGGGCAGGAGCAAATTCAGGTTGATTATTTAACGCTACAAATGCAAGAGGAGTTTCCTTTTCCTTGGCCATTTTGGTATTTCTTTCATGTTTTTCCTGAAACAGTTTTACAACGTGCGCAGCCTTTGCAGCCCTTTACACTGGATACAGATAAACAATACGATCTAATTATTCTTGCATATCAGGTATGGTTTTTATCTCCATCATTACCTATGACGAGTTTTTTGGCGACTAAACAAGCACAGCTACTGCTAAATGACAAACCCGTTATGACACTAATTGGGTGTCGTAATATGTGGCTGATGGCGCAAGAAAAAGTAAAATCACGTTTACAGCAACTGGGTGCTCGTTTAGTGGATAATGCTGTTTTGACCGATGCCTGTGGCAGTGCGGCTAGTTTTTTAGCCACACCTATGTGGATGTTTACTGGCAAGCGACAAGCCTATGCTTGGTTGCCCAAAGCCGGTATTGCCGAGCAAGATATCAATGCGGCGCAACGTTTTGGGCAGGCTATAAAAACTCGCTTATTGGCTGATACCAAGCCGATTACCGAGCCTATGTTGCGTGGTTTAGCAGCAGTACAGATTAACGAGAAGCTGATAGCCAGTGAGCGCATTGGTAATCGCAGCTTTCAGGTTTGGAGCCGCTTGCTCAGCAAGTTGGGACCGCAACGCAGTGTGGCGCGCAGTTTGGGTTTAATGTTTTATATACTATTTTTGTTGGTTATGATAATTACGGTCGTGCCCATCAGTGCGCTAATTAAAAAAATACTATCCCCGCTATTGCGCAGAAAAACAGCTGAGCAAAAAGCCTATTTTGCACAACCCTCCGGGGAATAAGGACAAGGAATATCCGTGACACAAGCAGTCTATATCAATCGAGTGAGTGCCTTCCTGCCCCATGAGCCGGTGTGTAACGACCAAATGGAGCAGCGTTTGGGGATGGTTGGTGATAAGCCATCGCGGGCACGTAAAATCATTCTACGCAGCAATGGTATCCGTTCGCGCCATTATGCTATTGACCCTGTGACCCTAGCGCCCAGTTACAGCAATGCGCAGCTAAGCGCTGAAGCCATTCGCGGTTTATGTGATGAAGCTATGCCACTGGAGCAGATTGATTGCTTGGTAGCCAGTAGCTCACAGCCGGATCAGATGATGCCCAATCATGCCGTGATGGTGCACGGTGAGTTGGGTAATCCCGCGTGTGAGGTGGTGGCTACCTCAGGTATTTGTTTATGCGGCATGACCGCTTTGAAATACGCATGGATGAGCGTGGCGTTGGGGCAAAGTGAAGATGCCGTTGCGTGCGGTTCGGAAGTGGCTTCCAATCTCATGCGAGCCAGCAATTTTAGTGCTGAGTACGAGCAGCGAGCTGAGCAGTTGGCTAAACAGCCAGAACTGGCCTTTGAAAAAGATTTTTTGCGCTGGATGCTCTCCGATGGAGCAGGTGCGGTGCGTTTGTCTCAACAGCCTAATCAAATAGGTTTGAGTTTGCGTATCGACTGGCTGGATATTTTGTCGTTTGCCAATGAGTTGCCCGCTTGTATGTATGCGGGTGCGGACTATAAAAATGGCAAGTTAAAAAGCTGGAGTCGTTATAGCGCACAAGAGCGCAATGCGCGTTCGGTGTTGGCAGTGAAGCAGGATGTAAAACTGCTCAATGAAAATATTGTTAAATATACCGTGGTCAAAGCCTTGCGCAAAATTATGCACAAGCGTGATTTGCAGGCGGATAAAATTGATTATTTTTTACCCCATTACTCTTCCGAGTTTTTCCGTGAACGCTTGGCTGATGGCATGCGTGAGGTGGGTTTGGAAATTCCTTACGAGCGCTGGTTTACCAATTTAACCAGTAAAGGCAATACGGGCTCAGCGTCTATTTTTATTATTTTAGAAGAGTTGTTTAATTCAGACCGTTTACGTGCTGGCGAAACCTTGCTGTGTTATGTGCCAGAAAGTGGGCGTTTTTCCAGTGCTTTTATGCAGCTGACGGTGGTTGGTAATGAAGCTTGATGAAGTGCCGCAGGATGCGGAATGCTCTGCTTATGCAGGTCATCAAAAACTGCTGTATGCGGTGGATGAGGAAGGCTGTTACCAGGGCGCACAAAGTGCTGGCTGGGATGCAGAGAACTATGCAACGCAACAGGCCTTAGCTGAGCTGGAAGTGCTTGAGCAGCAGGCAAAGCTGCGTTGGCAGGCGGGCGAGACCTCGGTGCTGCCTTATTTGATGTATCGTTACCGGATGGATGAGTTAGCTCTGGCGCAGTGCACAGGCTTATGGCGCTGGCGTATTCGTCGCCACTTTAAAGTGCCGGTATTTCAGCAATTACCTGCACGAATTTTAATCCGCTACGCTCAAGCGTTTTCACTCCCCGTGGAGCAACTACTCGCGTATCAACAAGGTCAACTGGATGAACTTTAATCACCAACAAAGTGCCCACTGCGAAAGCGGGGTGATGTCGAGTCTGTTGACCCATGCGGGATTGCCGATGAGCGAGCCGATGGCGCTAGGCTTATCCTCGGGCATTGCCTTTGCCTATATTCCTTTAGTAAAACTCAGCGGTATGCCATTAATCGCTTACCGTATGCCGCCTAAGCATATTATTAAAACCCTAAGCAAACGCCTGGGCTGTCGTTTACACAGCGCAACTTTCAGTAACCCTGCAGCAGGTAAGCAAGCCTTAGATCAAGCACTGGAGCAAGGACGTTTGGTGGGCATGCAGAGCTCGGTGTTTTGGTTGCCCTATTTTCCACCGGAAATGCGTTTTCACTTCAACGCGCATAACTTGCTTGCCTATGGCCGCGAAGGTGAGGAGTACCTGCTTAGCGATCCCGTGTTTGAACAACCAGTGCGCTGCGCCAGTGACGATCTACAAAGAGCGCGTTTTGCCAAAGGTGCGCTGGCTGCCAAGGGTTTGCTGTATTGGTTAGAAGATGTGCCCAGTGAGGTTGACTGGGAGAAGTTGATCCGTAGCAGTATTGTATCCACCAGCCGGATTATTGATGGTTTACCGCTGCCTTGGATTGGTATTCGTGGCATTGAGTATTTAGCGCGTAAAATTGCACGCTTGGATGAGCAGGCGAAGAAATATAACCGTCTTTACCTAACCCACATAGTGCGTATGCAGGAGGAGATTGGCACCGGTGGAGCAGGTTTTCGCTTTATGTACGCCAGTTTCTTGCAGGAAGCCGGTAGTTTGTTAAATGAGCCGACTTTATGTGCCGCTTCGCAGCAATTAACTGCTATTGGCGATCAGTGGCGTCAGTTTGCGTTGCTCTGTGTGCAGCACAGCCGCGGAAAATCCGAAGTGCCAAGCTTAGCTGAGATAAGCAGTGCTTTGTTGGCAATAGCCCAAGCCGAGCGTGTGTTGTTTAAAGAGCTCGCGCGCTGGGCTAAGCGTAAATAATCGCTAGTCTAAAACCAATTGCGTAACAGCAAGCCCGCTACTCAGTTGTGCAAAACTGTCTGCAGCTAAGAGCTGGTTGTGTTGGTTCTGAACCAGCACTGCTTGTAGTTGTACTTGCTCGTTGCCGCGACAAACAATCAACAAAGCTTGCTGACAATTCTTGGCCTGCAAATCACAGTAGGCCAGCTGCAAGAGTTGCTGCCATACCTGTGGGCCGGCGCTAATAAACACGTTCGGTCCTTGTACGTCCAGCTGTTTGGCTAGGTAAAAACCTGCGGCGTTGCTGACGCTGTTAACAAACTCAAAGGGTTTGGGTTGTAACTTCTGAATGCACACGCTGTTGAGCAAGCCAGTCATGGTATCCCCAGAGGGGTAGTCAGTAGCTAGATAAATTCCGCAACTAGAAACCAAGTGCTGGGTTAGAGGTGCGGCGGCTAATAGTGTTTGCCAAGCGAGTCGGTCAATGCGGCGAGGCAAATTGCTGAAGTGCTCACGTAAAAGGATTTTGAGTTGTTTGTCGCTTGTCTGTGTTGAAACCGATAGCTGACTGGCGCTAATGACGTGCATGATTAGTTTTCCTGCCTAGTGGTTTGCAGAATCAAGCTTGCATTGTTGCCGCCAAAACCAAAAAAATTTGCCAAGATTAGACTGTCTGATTGAGTCCACTGCGGATTGTGCTGCAGCGCAAAGGTGTCAGTCACATAAGCATGGCGTGGCGTGGGCAACAAGCCTTGCTGTAAGCAGGCGCTAAGCAGCAGAGTTTCGCTGAGCCCGCATGCGCCTAAGCCGTGACCAAGCCATTGCTTAAGTGTGCACAAAGCAGGTGCATTAGCCTGTTGTAAAAAACTCAGTGTACCGTTACGTTCGGCACGATCATTGGCCGCTGTGGCGGTGCCGTGCAGTTTGATTAAATCAATGTCCTCAGCCTGGCAGCCGGCTTGGTTTAAAGCTTGTTGTATGACCGCATAAATATGGCTGCCATCTTCGCACGTGCCGGTAACGCTGGTGGTATCGCAAGCGCTGTAGCCGCCAAGCACACGACATAGGCTGTGCGATTTTTCTTCGTTGCTTAAAATAGCCGCCGCGTACACTTCGCCTAAAATCAAGCCGTCGCTATCAGGATAGAAAGGGCGGTATAGCCCGCTGTGGCTGGTTAATTCCAGAGCTGCGAATCCTTGCTGCACAATAGTACTGGGCGGCTCAAAACTGACAACGGTCACCCCTGCATAGAGGTTTTGCTTTAATAATAATGAGCCGTACAGCAGGGCGTTAGCAGCGCTGCTGCATGCTGTGTTGATGGCGAAGCTGGCCTTAAAGCCGTACTCCTGCTGCAGCAGACTAGCAATTCTATCCAGCGGGGTAAAATCGGTCGAGGTAAAACCGCCTTTGGCAAATGTGTTTTGTTCATGCAACAGGATATCAAGACCGGAGCTGGCAATAATAAGCAGTTGCTCACTAAAGTTTGCTTGGTATTGGTTGCTCAGCTGCTCGATGATTAATCGTAACCGATCGATAGGCTGGCGCTGCTGTTTGAGTGCAAAGTAAGGCATTTCCAGCAAACGTTCGTTTAGCGTGAACGGCTGTGTGTGCGGTGCTTGATTGCTGTGCACCGCGGCAACAGCCTCGGCGAGTGACTCGCCTAGACAGCTGTGCAGAACGGGGCTATGTAGATAACAACTCATGAGTTGTTGCGAATGTAGTCAGCGATAGTGGCGATACTGGCAAGCACGCGTCGACCGTCTTTGGCACCTTCGATGCGCACGCCATACTGCTGTTGCAGGGCTAGAGAAACCTGCAGGGCATCCAGGCTATCCATTTGAATGCGGCTGTCTTGGCCGAATAAAAGCTCTTGGGTATCGATTTCTTGCCAATCAAAATCATCTTCTTTGTCGCACTCACGCAAAATAAGTTGCTTAAGCTGTTGTTCTAGTTGTGGCTTGTCCATAGGGTGTTTTGTACTCTTCTGTGTAACAAAATAACGCCGGCAGCTCCTGTGCATAGGGCGAAAGCGAGCAAATAATAGCACCAGAGGGCGATATCTTTGAGCTCCCCCTGACCGACTAACAGGGTTAAAAAAGCATCCAGCGCCCAACTCATAGGTGATAGTTCAGCGATGTGCTGCATGCTGATGGGCATCATATTTTTGGGCACCATAATACCGCCAATGGCGGCTAAAATCAGGTTGCTACCAGCGCTGAGTAGCAGAGCTTGTTCAGTATTTCTGGCAACGGCGGCTATTAATAAGCCAAAACAGCAGCAAGCGCTAGTAATACAAATAGCTAAAGCAAGATAAGCAAGCTCGTTGCCATGGATACTAAGGGCAGGCAAACCCAGTAGGGGTAGCACAAAAAAGCCTAGGCTAAGCAGCAAAATAAACTGCAGCATATTGATCAGGCTATAGGGTATAAGTTTGCTGAGCAACAGGGTGCTTTGCGCCAAAGGTAGCGCGCGCAGACGTACTAATACGCCAGACTGAAATTCGAGCTGCAAGCTGTTGGACATGGGCAGCACAATAAAAAACATACCGAAAATAAGCCAAGCAGGTACGCTCATTTGACTGGCGCTAGCCCGGTTACCTACAGCGCCACTGCTGAGGATTTGATACTCCTCAAGCTCGCTTTGCGTTTGCAGCTGCACCTGTTGGAGTTGTTCTGCCAAGGGAGCATTGTCACTGAACAGTTCGCTGTCAATTAAGAAATCCCATAGACGGGTTTGCGCTAAAGCGATGGTGACTGCACTGCGTATACGCTGGCGGCTGAGCGTGTCGCTGTTGGCTGGAAACGACAGCTTTGGCCCTTGGTGGGGATTGTCGTGCAGTTGTTCGGCAAACGTGGGGCTCAGTGCTATTTGGATGGTGGGGGTGTCAGCTTGTACCTGGCTTTGTGGTAATTGCTTCTCTAATGCAGCGAGAAAAAATGCACTGGCAGGGCTCGGGTTAGGGATATCGACACTAAAATTAACCGCTGGGAGTTCATCTTGATTAATGGCCGACATAGCAAAGGCCATAATCACCAGAAATAGTCCTGGCATAATAAAGAGCGCGCCCAGCGCGTGCCAGTCACGACTGAGCAATAACAGCTCTTTAAAGCTTAATGCCCACAGCCTCATAGCTGACCCCCGCTTACTTGTAAATAAAGCTGTTCCAAGCTCGGTTTGCTGTAATTCATACGAGTGGGTGCGGGCGTGGTGTGACTGATATGTGTGAGCAAGGTTGCCCATTGCGGCTGAGTTAGGGCATGAATAATTAAGCTGTTGTGTTGTTGCTGAAAGTCGAGTTGCTGCTGCTGGCATAGCTTGACTAACTCGATAGGTATCCCAGAGACCCATTCAATCACTAGATTGTGTGCGCTGGGTTGTTCGGCAAGCGCTATATCGAGCAGCACTTTGCCTGCGTTAAGCAAAATAACGCGTTCGGCAATTTGCTCGATTTCGGGTAAATAATGGCTGGTGTAAATGATACTTTTTCCGCTCTGTTTAAGTTGCTTAATAGCGTTTAACAGATGTTGGCGGCTGACGCTGTCCACACCAACGGTTACCTCGTCGAATAGAAATAATTGCGCAGGGGCTAAAATACCTAAAGCGAAATTAAGTCGCCGTTGTTGTCCGCCTGATAGTTGACCGGCTTTTTTATGCAGTAGTGATTCCAGCTGCGCTGCTTCGATAGCTAAACTGAGCTGCTGCTGGCGTTGTTGACCCTTAAGCAAGTAAAGATCGGCAAAAAGGTGTAAGTTTTCTTGGCTGCTGAGCTTGGCATAGAAGGCCAGAGTTTGCGGTACAAGCCCTAGGCTGGGTTGCTGTTGCCAGCGTAACTGCCCAGCGCTGGGTGTAATAAGCTGTGCGATGAGCGACAGTAGTGTGGTTTTGCCAGCACCGTTAGCTCCCAGTAAACCGATACACTGACCTTGTTGTATTTTAAAGTTGATATCGACCAGCGCATCCTGTTCGGCGTCAGGGTAGCGGTAATGAAGGTGGCTAAGCTCAAGCATGGTTTAACACCAGTAACAGAGTGCCATCGAGCAGTAACTGCTGCTGTTGGGTAACGGTGAATAGATAGACGGCGCTGAGTTCATTGGCAGATTGCTGCGTCGCTTTGACTTGCAGAGGACCGCCGGTAGACGTGGCCTGTTGATACACCTTGAGTTTACTCAGTTTGCCAATGTAGGCTTCAGTGGGCGAGTTGTGCTTGGCATACAATGCGCCATGTGCGGCACAGAGTTGTGCAGCAGCTTCGAAAAAATAAGCACTCTGCAGTTGGGTTAACTGCGCAAGGCAATCCCGGTGGCACTCGCCAAGGATGCTTTGTTGATCATGATTAATAATTGCAGTTAACCATAGCGCTGTACCGCGGTGTGGTAATAAAGCTGTCAGTTCTGGGAGAGCCATAGTTGCTTGAAAAACCTATTAAGTGCGTATGCTGGGCAAGTTGCCGCGGTGCAGGGCTGGCAATTATTGCAAATAATGCGTGATTATAGGGTAGTTTAGAAATAGGGAGCAGTTAAATGATGCAAAACGGGCAGAGGTCAATGGTTTTAGTAACGAACACTAGGCGACAACTTGTTCAGTCATGCCGGTTGGTGCTGGTGGCTGCGCTCACAGTGGGCTTGTTAGCCTGTGGCAGTAAAGATCCGCAAAATGCGCTAGAGCAAGCAGCGCGACAGTTAGAAGAAGGTATTAAAAACAAGCAAACCAGTGCGGTAATAAAACAGTTGCATACTGATTTTTTAGCGCAACAACAGTACGGCCCGCAGGAAATTCGCCAACAAATGCTGGGGCTGTTTATGCGTTATAAGAATATTAATATTCTAGTGCTTAATCGTGATTGCCAGTTAGATAAGGGCTTTTATGATCGCGGTCTGTGTACGGCGCAAGTTGGTATTACCGGCGCGCAAAGGCTTATTCCCGAGCGGGCTGAACATTATCGAGTCAGCAGTGTGTGGCAGTTAACCGATAAAAAATGGCAGCTGTTGCAGCTGGATTGGCAATAAGCAGCCTAACCTATGCGCGTTTAAAAACCTTATTAGGCTGCAATAAGGATAACTACAACGCGTATTTAATGCGCTTTGCTCGCGTCCTTAACGCATAATTACTCGCGCTAAAAGCCTGAACTTGCTATACTTGCGCACCCTTTTTCGCGTCCTAAGCGGGTGCGTAACGTTTTGTGTACAGCTATGAAAATCTTCGTTAAGCCCTTTGCTGAGATCACCATTAAAAGCCGTCCGGTGAGACGCCAGTTTGTTCGCCAGTTGGTGAAAAATATGCGTACGGTGTTGAGTCCGCTTGACCCCGAAGTGGCGGTGAGTGGTGAGTGGGACAACATTGTGGTGCAAAGCAGTCTCGTCGAGCCTGTGGCGCAGCAAGAGTTATTTGAGCGGCTCAGTAATACGCCCGGTATTGCACACTCATACCAAGTGCAAGAGTATCCACTGCCAGACTCTATGGAAACCATCGCGCAGTTGTGTGCAGAGCATTACGCGCCTTTGTTGCAAGGGAAAACCTTTGCAGTGCGCTGTAAGCGTGTAGGCAAGCATGAGTTTACCTCCATGGATGTTGAACGCACTTTGGGTAGCCTGTTGCGCCGCCAATGCGCGGCAGCTGGAATAGAGCTAAATCGACCCGAAGTGGAAGTGCGATTAGAAATCCGTCATCAGCGCTTAATGGTTGAGCATGCACGCCATGCAGGTATGGGTGGCTTCCCGTTAGGCTCTATTGAGCAAGCCTTGGTGCTAATGTCCGGCGGCTTTGACTCTACCGTGGCTGCCTATCAGCTCATGCGTCGCGGATTGTTGACCCATTTTTGTTTTTTTAATTTGGGTGGTCGTGCCCATGAATTGGGTGTGATGGAAGTAACCCAGTATTTGTGGGAAAAATACGGTCGCTCGCATCGGGTGCTGTTTATTAGTGTACCCTTTGAAGAAGTGCTGGCTGATATTCTCAATACTGTGGATAACAGCCACATGGGCGTAGTGCTTAAACGCATGATGCTCCGTGCGGCTGAACGTATCGCCGATGGGTTGCATATTGAAACCTTGGCAACAGGTGAGGCCGTTTCTCAGGTATCTAGCCAAACGCTCACTAATCTGTCGGTGATTGATAAAGCCATCGAAAAGTTGGTGCTTCGCCCTCTGGTTGCCACGCATAAACAAGAGATTATCGATACGGCTGAAGCCATCGGCACAGCGGATTTTGCTAAAAATATGCCGGAATACTGTGGCGTGATTTCGGTGAATCCGACTACCAAGGCACGATTGGGTCGAGTGATGCGCGAAGAAGAGCGTTTGGATATGAGTATTTTGGACCGTGCGATCAGTCGAGCGCGCTTCATTACCGTGGACAAACTGCTTGAAGAGTTAAGCCAGGATGTGCAGGTAGAAACCGTCAGCCAAGCGTTGCCAGGGCAGATAGTGATTGATATCCGTCATCCGCATGAGTGCGAGGATAAGCCCTTACAGTTGGCTGATATCGAGCTGCTACACATGCCGTTTTATGCGGTAAATAACCGTTTCAAAGAGCTGGACGCTAACCGCCAGTACCTGCTCTATTGTGACAAAGGGGTGATGAGTCGCCTGCATGTGCATCATCTGCTGCATGAGGGTCACACCAATGTGCGGGTGTATCGGCCTTAGCAATCTTTCTGCAATAGAAGCTAAAGCGTATGGACTGGCGCGGCCAAAAAGTCCCAAATTCGATTTAAATGTTAACTACTAGAGACAACTACAGTGATAGATAATTTACGTAATATTGCCATTATTGCCCACGTTGACCACGGCAAGACCACTCTGGTCGATGCTTTGCTGCGAGCCTCAGGGACTTTGGACCGCAAAGAGCTTGAGTCAGACCGTGTGATGGACTCTGATGACCAAGAAAAAGAACGTGGCATTACCATTCTGGCGAAAAACACCGCCATCAAATGGCAAGATTACGCCATTAACATCGTTGATACGCCCGGTCACGCCGATTTCGGTGGTGAAGTGGAGCGTGTAATGAGCATGGTTGACTGCGTGCTGCTAGTGGTTGACTCCATCGACGGCCCAATGCCACAAACCCGCTTTGTAACCCAAAAAGCGTTTCAAGCCGGTTTGAACCCTATTGTGGTGGTTAACAAAATTGATCGCCCGGGCGCGCGTCCAGATTGGGTGATTGATCAGATTTTTGATCTGTTCGACAACCTCGGTGCGACCGATGAGCAGCTTGATTTCCCTATTGTGTACACCAGTGCGCTGAACGGCATCGCCGGTATGGACCCGAGCGAAATGGCTGAGAATATGGACCCGTTATTCCAAGCAATTATCGATTTTGTTCAGCCGCCTAAAGTGGATGTGGACGGTCCGTTTCAGATGCAAATCTCGGCGCTGGACTACAACAACTTCCTCGGCGTTATCGGCATTGGCCGCATTAGCCGTGGTCGCATTAAAGCCAACTCGCCTGTAACAGCGGTTGACTCCACGGGCAAAAAGCGCAACGGACGTATTCTGAAAATCATGGGTCATCGTGGCTTGCAGCGTGTTGAAGTTGAAACAGCACAAGCCGGTGATATCGTCTGTATCAGTGGTTTTGAGCCGCTGTTTATTTCCGATACTCTCTGTGATCAGCAGCATGTAGAAGCATTGCCTCCGTTGACCGTTGATGAACCTACCGTCAGCATGACCTTTCAGGTGAATGACTCACCTTTTGCCGGTCGAGAAGGCAAGTACGTTACCAGCCGTAACCTCAAAGAGCGTCTGGAAAAAGAGCTACTGCACAACGTTGCGTTGCGTGTGGAAGAAACCGGTGATCCGGACAAATTCAAAGTATCTGGCCGTGGTGAACTGCACCTGTCAGTACTGATTGAAAACATGCGCCGCGAAGGTTTTGAGTTGGCGATTTCCCGCCCAGAAGTGATTATCAAAGACGTGGATGGCGTGAAACAAGAGCCGTATGAGTTTGTAATCTTTGATATCGAAGAGCAGCACCAGGGTCCGATTATGGAGCAGCTGGGCTTGCGTAAGGGCGACTTGAAAGACATGGTGCCAGACGGTAAAGGCCGTGTGCGTTTGGAGTATGTTATTCCAGCGCGTGGCTTAATTGGTTTTCGTAACCAGTTTATGACCATCACTTCAGGCACGGGTATCCTGACCAGTACCTTTAGCCACTATGGCGAAGTGAAGGGCGGTGAAATGGCCGGTCGACTCAACGGTGTGCTGGTTTCGATGGCTACCGGTAAGGCGCTAAGCTACTCGCTAGAAACCCTGCAAGACCGTGGTAAGTTGTTCCTGTCGCCCGGTGAAGAAATTTACGAAGGTCAGCTTGCGGGTATTAACAGCCGTGATAACGACCTGGCGATTAACCCCACCAAGGCGAAAAAGCTCGATAACATGCGTGTATCGGGTAAGGAAGATACCGTTCAACTGGTCACTCCGATTCGCTTTACGCTTGAGCAGGCCCTAGAGTTTATTGAGGATGATGAGCTGGTAGAGGTCACGCCGCAATCCATTCGTTTGCGTAAGAAACTACTGACTGAAAACGAGCGCAAGCGCGCCGGTCGCGGTTAGTAAGCAACCCATACTCCAGGCTTGGAGTATCCAATGCATAAGCCGTATGTGTTGGACTATAGGCAGCAACGGTGGCAAGGATGCGACCGTTACGCTTATAAAAATGAAACCACAGCGCAGGTCGCTATGTGCTTTGCGGGCAGGACGCTAAGAATCGGCAAAATTCAATTGTCGCCACGCCTCATAGGCGGCTACCGCTACAGTATTAGATAAATTTAAGCTGCGTGAGTTTTCGCGCATCGGTAGACGCACCAGCTGCTCTGCCGGAATACTGTTACGCACCCAGTCTGGCAAGCCGCGGGTTTCAGGGCCAAAAATAAAAGCATCACCAGCTTGATACTGAACATCTGCATAGCTGTGCTGCCCTTTAGTGCTAAAGGCAAACAGACGTGGTTGGTTAAGTGCAGTTAAGCAGCTGGCTAGATCCTCATGGAGATTTACTTCAGCAAACTCTTGGTAATCCAATCCAGCACGTCGTAAGCGTTTGTCATCAAAAACAAAGCCCAAAGGCTTGATAAGATGTAAGCTGCAGCCAATGTTGGCACACAGACGAATGATGTTGCCGGTGTTTGGTGGGATTTCCGGTTCAAAAAGAATGATGTGAAACATGAGACAGCCTAGACAAAAAATAATTGCTGATTCTACCCTGCCTGAACTGCCGCGACGCAAGTTACGGTTAAAGTTTTTTGCTAGCCTCTGCTTGGTGGCATTTTTGTTGGGGCTGATGCTGGGTGATGTATTTAAAACCCAGCCCGTTCGAATTCACAATCAACTTATCCAGATTACCGTGCAGGAACAGGGATTAAAGCTTTGCTTTGGTGCTGTGCCGCAGGTGCGCAGTGGACAAACACAGGGAATGTACTGGTTAAGTTTTGAGCAGGTGCTTGGCACGCCTGCTAGTGGGCAACTGCTGTTGTCCGACAATGAAGAAAGAGTGAGCTGGCGAGTTACGCCGCAACAAGAGGGGTTGCAGTTAGGGCTGGTTGCGTTACAGCCTTTGCAGGGAGCTTGGCAGCAACTCGAAGAACAACCTTGTATAGCGGTACAAGTAACAACAGCGACACAGCAATAATGCAGGTTTAATCACGGCTCTTTAAGCGGCGTAAATCACCGATAACTGATTCTAGGGCGCGGTCAAAGAGCTGTGCATCATCCAGCAACGTCAGAGTTCCGTCTGCAAAAGCTAAAGCAAGCTCGGCGCGGCTTTTCTCCAGTACTTTAAGCCCTCTGCGGTTAACGAAAATATAGCGTCCTGTAGATTTGATAATGGCAGCCAGCTTACAGCGAGTATTTTGCTCATCGGCCTGTGTTAGCTCAAACCAGCTACCGGCATTTAACTTATCTACCAGTGCTAAGGCGGGATGATTTTCATCGACCTCTACTTCAGGCACGGTGTCAGCGGCAGGCTCAGTAAGGGCGATTTTTGCCTTTACCTCAACCATGGCAGGTTCTTCTTGAGCGGGCTCTGTAGACTCAGCTGTTGGTGGTGGCTCTGTAGGAGTATCGCTAGGGGTCGATTGTGCTGGCGTTGCTTTTACAGTCTCAGCAGCGGGTTGAGCGGGCTCTAAGAGTGCATTGGCACGCTGCATAGCCTGCACATGTAAAACTTCTAGCTTGGTAAACAGTAAAGAGGTAGCGAAAGGATCGAGAGCGGCTTGATTAAAACCTTCGTGCAGCTTTTCGAGCAGTTTTGGGATAAGTAAGCGTAACTTGCGTGCGGTATCCAGCTCTGTATGGGGCGAAACGCTCCATATCAGCTGGTCCATGACAGCTAAGCTACTTTTCCATTGATTGGATTGCTCACCATATTTGAGATGGTTAAGCAGCATCACCTTGCTCCATGAGTCTTGCAGTATCTGTACTACGGTTTCGGCAAGGGTTTTACCCATCAAGCGTTCATTGAGTGCTTCTTCCACCTGTGCACGCGCAGACTCAGAGCGTGCGCGTCCTTCTTCAGCATCACGAACACGTTGTTCTAGCAGCTCGCTGCGGCGACGCTCAGTACGCATGAAGCTGGCAAAATCCGTTAGCAGTTCATTAAAAATACTGGGGTCTTCAGAGAAGTCATGCTGTAGACGCTGCACAATGGATTCTATTTTTTGCGATAAACTGTCTTGGTGCTTGGTATCTTGGTCGCTCCAACCCAGTGCAGCAGAGCCGATTTCATTCAGCAGGCGGCGTGCAGGGTGATTGGTGTTATCAAAAAAGGACTTGTCTAAAACAGCCAGTTTTAATAGTGGAATTTGCATGCGCCCAATCATGGCTTTTAATGCGCTAGGAATAGAGCGGTCGTCTAAAATAAAATCAAACAGCATGGAGACGAGATTGATAATGTCGTTATCAATTTCACCTACGACGCGCGTGCGTTTGCTTTGCTGGCTGGCGCGTTGCAGTATGCTGTCGAGTTGTTTGCGGACGATTTGACTGTTTACATGTTGTTCGTTGTTATGTTGCTGTAAGTGAGACAGCAGACGCATTAAATCCTGTGTGCTTATGGGTACCGCGTCACTGGGTGCGGGGGTGCTTGCTTGGCTAAGCTTCAAATGCCCCAGTAATGCTTGCAGCTCATCGAAAGCAATGTGTGTGTGGCTTGCTTGCGTCACGCCAAAGGAGTGTTGGTCTGCATCAGCTGTATGACTTGTGGCGTGCCTTTGTGTAACGGAGGGGCGTCTTCGCTCGGTTGTTTGGCTGCTGAGTTCGGGCAGAACCCCTTCCTTTATCAACTGCTCATTGCTGGCGTGGTAAAGCGCATGAATATTGTCCAGCACGGCTTTTTCAAACAGCTTCAAGATAATCAGTTTAATCTGGATTTCAAAGCCCAGAATCGTGCTGGACTCGAGAAAAGCTGTGGCCAGAGATTTAGGGCCTAAAGGATTTTCATCGTTGCTAATTTTGCGCTGTAGTAAATGACCTAAGCGTGCACTTAGCTGCGTGAGCGGCTGTACTTCTGCGCCCATCACTTTAGCGATCATAGTCTCGAGCGCAACGGACTCTTCCAGCTCGTCGTTTTGCACCAAGCTGAGGTTATCGATGTTTGGAGTTTCTTCAACTCGGCGGCGACCAATAGAGCGTTGGTTGAGCTGATTAAATCTATCAAATAGTCCCTGAAAAAAACCAAGCTCTAAGCTTTTACGCTTGAGGCGTAAATCGCGCATCGCTTCAAATAGGCTATTTTGTTCGCTATTACTGGTGGCGCGGTCGGCCATTTCAAATAAAACATCGTCGGCGGAGGTGAATAAGTCCTGCAGATTTTTTTTGATTTGTATGGCAGCGTTTTCCCGCACCAAGGTGAGAGCGGGCGGAAGATTACCTGAATGTGTTGGGGCAGTATTGTGATTTATAGGCACAACCTTGGCTTCATTTTGCATAGGCTACCTCCCCAAAGAGCAAGCTTGTTGCTTGATTTTACAAATAAAGAATAGTAACACTTAGACAAGAAAATGTAAGCTGTAAAAAGTGAGTCAGAAATCTGGCGGCAAGTTTTTATTCATTATAGCCGGCTGATGTATAAGTCCAAGTGAAGACTGTTAAGGCTTTGAAACCAGTCACAGCGATTGCGTTGGTATAGGGGCGTAGGTGCTTCATAATTTAAGTCTGTAGTTCTATAATAGAAAATTGTTTTTTTGGAGTGTTCCATGGCGAATTTAACTATCGAGCAACTTGCGGCAGAGGTTCGCAATAATGTGCAGGTTGCTTTAGCTGAAGATGTGGGTACTGGGGATATAACAGCGCAACTCATTCCTGCTGAACAGCAAGCCCGTGCTCGAGTGATCACCCGTGAGGATGCAGTGATTAGTGGCGTGGCCTGGGTGAATGAGGTTTTTCGTCAGGTTGATCCAACTGTCGAAGTGATTTGGCATGTGGCCGATGGTGAGCGGGTGACTACCAATCAGGTTTTGTTTGAGCTGGTGGGTAGTGCGCGTTCGCTATTGACGGGCGAGCGTACCGCGTTGAATTTTATGCAAACGCTATCGGCAGTTGCTACGCGCTGCGGTTATTTTGCCGACAAGGTAAAAGACTTACCAATCAAGTTGTTAGATACGCGTAAGACCATTCCAGGTCTGCGTTTGGCGCAAAAATATGCAGTAACTTGCGGTGGTTGTCATAACCATCGTATTGGTTTGTATGATGTGTTTTTAATCAAAGAGAATCATATTACTGCCTGTGGTGGCATCAAAGAGGCGGTGGAAACCGCACGACGCATTGCTCCAGAAAAACCCATCGAAGTAGAAGTGGAAAACTTGGATGAGTTTGCTGAAGCGCTAAAAACCAGCGCTGATATTATTATGCTCGATGAATTGTCGTATGAGGATATGCGTACGGCGGTTAAGCTCAATGCGGGTCAGGTTAAGCTGGAAGCATCTGGTGGAATTAACGAGCAGACTTTGCGTGCAGTAGCTGAAACGGGAGTGGATTTTATCTCGCTGGGTACGCTGACTAAAAACGTTAAGGCAGTCGATTTATCGATGCGTTTAAGCCTGTAAATTTGCTCTACACATGCAGAGCTACGAGCGCAGCTCTGCATGTATTCAATTATCTTCTTCTAAGGTTTGCTTCTATTTCTGCATCTAAGTCTGGCGGCAGGAAATCCTTGTCTGGATCGTAGGCTGGATTCAAGTATGGACTGAGCGCCTGTAAGTTATTAGGGCTGAGACTGCCTGCCACTTGCTGTAAGCGCAAATTGTTCAAAATATAATCGTAACGGGCGTTGTTGTAATTGCGTACTGCAGCGAATAGTTGGCGTTGTGCGTCTAGCACATCCACTATGGTGCGCGTGCCCACTTCATAACCAATTTCGGTTGCTTCGACTGCGCTTTGGCTAGAAATAATTGTTTGTTTGCGTGCTTGTACCTGCTCGACGTCGGTATTCACTGCGCGGTGTAAGTTGCGTGCATCCTGTACTACCTGTCGACGCATACTTTCTTTCAGGTGTTCGGTCTGATTTCTTTGCTGCACGCCTTGGCGCACACTGGCTGAGGTTGCACCACCGCTGTATAGCGGAATATTTAACTGCAAACCAATCACAGCTTGTTCTGCGTGGCGGTTATAAGTAGGCGTGCCCATCCCTCTATTCATAAAGCCTAGCGCGTCATTGTCACCTTTTTGATACTGCGCAATGGCGTCGATGGTGGGTGCATGACCGGACTTACGTTTGCGTAAATCATTTTCTGCCGCGGTTACTGCAAAATCCATGGCTTGTAACTGTAGGTTTTCTGCAGTTGCTTTATTGACCCAAGCATTAGCATCGTTGGGCTGTGGTGGCAGTACGGGCAAACTGTGACGTACGCCTTCTAGGGCTGCATACTCGCGATTAGTCAACGTGCTCAAGGCTTGAAAGGCATCCTGTACTTGATTTTTAGCTACCAAACGATTGGCGCGAGCCGCATCGTAGGCTGCTTGGGCTTGCAGTACATCTGTCTTATCAGATAAACCCACATTAAAACGCTCTGATGCTAGATCATATTGGCGCTTGAAAGCATTTTCTTCGGCACGGCTTGCTGCCAGATTATCCTGTGTGCGTAAGACGGTAAAATACACTTCAGCGCTTTGTAAAATAACGCTTTGCTCAGTGGCGGATAACTCAAGTGCTGCCTGCTCATTGTCGGCCTGTGCGGCTTTTAGCTGATACCAGCTGTCGAGGCGAAACAGTGGCTGGCTTAGTGTTGCCTGATAGCTGTAGCTATTGCGTTTGCTGTTCTGGCTGCCAACTTCCTTAGTATCAACTGTAGTGCTGCTTTGATTGGTATTTGCACCAGCACCTAATTGCGGCAGTAATGCGGCGCGAGCTAGAGGGATGTTTTCTGCGCGTGCTTGGTAAGCAGCGTGCGCTGCAGCTAGATCGGAATTGTTCTCTACTGCTAATTGGTAAACATCCAAAAGATTGGCTTGCGGTATGGTTTGGGCTGCATAGCCGCTGGTTACGAAGAAGCTGGCAGCAGCAATAAGTAAAGGTAAGGCGCGCATGATGTGAACTCGTAAAAATAATACTTAAGACTAAAGTTTGCTGTGAGGCGGGTCAAGTGACCATTTAGCACGTGGCGCTGGCTTGTGCTTTTGCGTGCTATCTGTTTTGATGCAGTTTGATTCTTGTCGGGGTGCCTTAATTGGCTGAGATTGGCGTAAGTGCCGGATCCCGTTGAACCTGATCGGGTTAGTACCCGCGTAGGAAACAAGAGAAGAGGCGTTGTGAGTCTTGGCGTCTCTGTTTTTTGTGGACAGGTTCCCCTGACAGTTTTTTGTTCTGTTAACCGGAGAACCTGAACATGACGCAAAAGCTGTCGCAACACCTTAGTGATACCGCCCAAGTGGACGCCCAGTCCATTCAGCCCTTTCCTAATTCACGCAAAATCTATGTGCTAGGTTCGCGCCCAGATATACGCGTGCCGATGCGGGAAATCAGTTTAACCCCCACCATCACCGAGCAAGGCCAAGAAGCCAATGCGCCGGTATTGGTGTATGACACCTCAGGTCCCTATACGGACCCTAGCGTCAGCATTGATGTGCGTAAAGGCTTGCCCAATGTGCGCAGTGCGTGGATTGCCGAGCGCGGCGATACCGAAGAATTACCCGGGCTTAGCTCAGAGTTTGGTCAGCAGCGCCTCAATGACGCGCAATTAAACGCCATGCGTTTTGCCGCCACTACCAAGCCAAGACGCGCCAAAGCTGGGCGTAATGTTAGTCAAATGCATTATGCGCGGCAGGGCGTGATTACGCCGGAGATGGAGTTTGTTGCCATCCGTGAAAACCTCAAGCTGCAAGAAGCTCGCGAAGCCGGTTTGCTGGATAGCCAGCACCCGGGGCATAGTTTTGGTGCCAGTATTCCTAAAGAAATTACCGCCGAGTTTGTGCGCAGTGAAATTGCGCGCGGACGGGCGATTATTCCCGCCAACATTAACCACCCCGAATTAGAGCCGATGATTATTGGCCGTAATTTCTTGGTTAAAATTAACGGCAATATAGGTAACTCGGCGCTGGGCTCATCCATTGAAGAAGAAGTAGCCAAGCTCACCTGGGGTATTCGCTGGGGTGCGGATACCATTATGGACTTGTCCACGGGTAAAAATATTCACGAAACCCGTGAATGGATTATCCGTAACTCGCCGGTGCCGGTGGGGACAGTGCCGATTTATCAGGCGCTGGAAAAAGTCGATGGCATTGCCGAAGAACTGACGTGGGAGCTGTTCCGCGACACCCTGATTGAGCAGGCGGAGCAGGGCGTGGATTATTTCACCATACATGCCGGTGTGTTGCTGCGCTATGTGCCACTGACGGCCAAACGCGTCACTGGCATTGTCTCGCGCGGCGGCTCAATTATGGCGAAGTGGTGTTTGGCGCATCACCAAGAAAGCTTTATTTATACCCACTTTGAAGACATTTGCGAGATCATGAAAGCCTATGATGTGAGTTTCTCGCTGGGCGATGGTTTGCGTCCGGGCTCGATAGCTGATGCGAACGATGCTGCGCAGTTTGCTGAGCTGGAAACGCTCGGCGAGCTGACCAAAGTGGCGTGGGCGCATGATGTGCAAACCATCATCGAAGGGCCGGGGCATGTGCCTATGCATATGATTAAGGAAAATATGGAGAAACAACTGGAGTGCTGTGATGAAGCACCGTTTTATACCCTAGGGCCTTTAGTCACTGATATTGCGCCGGGCTATGACCACATCACCTCCGGCATGGGGGCGGCGATGATAGGTTGGTACGGCTGTGCGATGCTGTGCTATGTCACACCCAAAGAGCACTTGGGTTTGCCTAATAAAGACGATGTGAAAACCGGCATTATTACCTACAAGATTGCTGCCCATGCGGCTGACTTGGCGAAAGGTCATCCGGGGGCGCAGATTCGTGATGATGCTTTGAGTAAGGCGCGTTTTGAGTTCCGCTGGGAAGATCAGTTTAACTTGGCGCTCGATCCTGACACAGCACGGGAGTTTCATGATGAAACCATGCCCAAAGAGTCGGGCAAGGTGGCGCACTTTTGCTCTATGTGTGGACCGAAATTCTGCTCGATGAAAATCACTCAGGATGTGCGTGAGTACGCCAAAGAGCACGGGTTAACGGATGAGCAAAAAGCGATTGAGGTGGGCTTTAAAGAACAGTCGGAACGTTTTCGTCAGGAAGGCTCGATAATCTATAAGCAGGTTTAATTAAGGCCAGTTATGCGGGCTAAAAAGCCCGCATAACTGTTACGCAAACACCATAAAGCGCTCGCTGTCGGCGATATAGGTTTTCTCGGAAAACGCGCCTTCGTTGGAGCCAAAAGGCATCTGCGCTCGCAGCGTCCAGTTACTTGGAATATCCCAGCGCGCAGCAGCAGCGGCGTCAACTAATGGGTTGTAGTGCTGCAAGCTAGCGCCAATGTCGGCATTAGCCAGTGCGGTCCAGACTGCAAACTGAGCAATTGCACTGGCGTGCTCGGACCAAACCGGGAAGTTATCCGCATAGAGGGCAAACTGCTCTTGCAAACCCTTGACCACGTTCTGATCTTCGTAGAATAAAACCGTGCCTGCACCTGCAGCAAAGCTATCCACCTTGGTTTCGGTAGTGGCAAAGTTGTCTGCGGGAACTAGGGGGCGTAACGCTTCTTTAACCAATCCCCAAAATGCCTCACTGTGCTCGCCGTGCAAAATGACAACACGAGTGCTTTGTGAGTTAAAGGCCGAAGGGGACTCTTTAACAGCGGCTTGAATCAGTTCGGTGGTTTGGGCTTGCGATAAAGCAAGGTTTTTACCTAGCGCATACTGGCTACGACGTTTTTTTATGTTTTCGATAAATGACTTGTGCATGTACTTAGTACCCGTTGCTCTGGAATTAAGGCGCGATAATGATCAAACAAGCCTGAGTTTGGTTGCTCAGGCTTGCTGAAGGTTAGGCTAAAGTGTTAAAGGCTTGTTCAGCGGCATCTAACGTGATTTTTAGCTCGGTTTCACCCATGGCAGCAGACACAAAACCGGCTTCATAGGCACTTGGCGCCAAATAAACACCGCCTTCGAGCATCAGGTGGAAGAATTTCTTGAACCGTTCAACATCACAGGCAACCGCATCCTTAAAGTTACGGATGTCTTTATTGTCGGTAAAGAATAGGCCAAACATGCCGCCCACTTGCGTGGTTGTGAAGGCGATACCGGCGGCATCAGCACGCTCTTGCAAACCCTGCGTCAGACGCTTGGCATAGCTACTGAGTTGCGCATGAAAATCCGCTTGTTGCACCAGTTTGAGCGTGGCTAAACCTGCGGCCATCGCTAGCGGGTTGCCAGATAGCGTACCGGCTTGGTACACCGGACCTAATGGCGCAATGTGCGACATGATCTCTTTTTTACCGCCAAAGCAGCCCACTGGCATGCCGCCGCCGATGACTTTGCCGAAGGTGGATAGGTCCGGCTTAACACCGTAATGTGCCTGTGCGCCACCTAAGGCCACGCGGAAGCCTGTCATTACTTCGTCAAAAATCAACACTACGCCGTGCTTGTCGCATAGCTCGCGCAAACCTTGTAGGTAGCCGTCTACAGGTGGAATACAGTTCATGTTACCCGCTACCGGCTCGATAATAATACAGGCAATGTCTTGGCCTTTTTCTGCCAAGTACTTAGCCACGGCATCTAGGTCGTTATAGGGTAGGGTGATGGTGTGTTTGGCAAAGTCCGCAGGCACGCCGGGCGAGCTTGGCACGCCCAAGGTCAGTGCGCCTGAACCGGCTTTCACCAGCAGACTGTCGGAGTGGCCGTGGTAACAGCCTTCAAATTTGATAATGCTGTCACGTCCGGTGAAACCGCGCGCTAAACGGATCGCACTCATAGTTGCTTCGGTGCCGGAGCTGACCATACGCATCATTTCCATGGAGGGCACGAGCTGGCTAACCAAGTCAGCCATCTCTACTTCCAACGCTGTTGGTGCACCAAATGACAGACCATGATCCAACTGTGCACGGACTGCATTGAGCACCTCAGGATGGCCATGACCAAGAATCATTGGACCCCACGAGCCGATGTAGTCGACATAGCGCTTGTCGTCCTCGTCGGTCACATAAGCGCCTTCGGCGTGCTTGAAGAATAACGGCGTGCCGCCGACACCGGCAAAAGCACGAACAGGAGAGTTTACGCCGCCAGGAATGTGTTGTTGGGCGTTAGCAAATAAAGTGGCTGAACGAGACATGAAAAACCTCTAATTTGTCGCAAAGGGTGGGAAAAGAACGGTAAAGGCACGGGCGCGCCGCTCAACTTCGGCAGTTGTGGACGCGGCAAACAGTGCATGAATGACCGCTATCATAGCAGCTCCATGGCTGATTAGGGGAGCAGCGCTATCGAGTTCAATGCCGCCAATAGCCACGATGGGGCGCTGTAAAAACTGCGCCTGTTGTAGCAGGTCAGTGTCCGCCAACACCTCGCCGGGCTTGGTTTGTGAGCTGAAAAAACGACCAAAAGCAACGTAGCTAGCACCTTGGGCGACGGCATGTTCGGCCAGCTGTAAATGATGGTGGCAGGTAGCCCCGATAATGGCGCTTTCAGCTAAGCGTAAACGTGCTTCTGTTAGCGAGCCGTCTTCCTGACCTAGATGTAAGCCGCAACCCAGTTGCTCGGCCAATGCCAGATCGTCATTGATAATCAACTCGGCATTGTAGGCGTGGCACAGCTCCAGCAGCGCGCTGGCTTCGTATAAGCGCTGTTTGGTTGAGCTGCTCTTATCACGGTACTGCAGCACACGCGCACCACCTTTAAGCGCTGCTTCGCAGTAAGGCATCAAGCGGCCATCCGCAAGCAGTTGGCTGTCAGTGATGGGGTAAAGTCCGTATAGCTTCATAGTGGTCTTATGAAAAATTACAAAGGTAAACGGCGCGGGATATATTGCCCTTTACCCGGAGCTTCTGCGTCACGCAATGTGCGCCATGTATAGTTTAAAGCGCTGTGTACCGCGCTGAGTAAGTTTTCGCCCTGGGCAATTCGACCAGCAAGAGCGCTAGCAAGTGTACAGCCCGAGCCGTGGTATTTTCCGGGTAAGCGTTGTTGGATAATATCGTGGCGACTGCCGTCTTCTAGGTAGAGGCGGTTATGTAGCTCGTTTTCAGGGCCGTGACCGCCGGTGATGAGCAGGTTTTTGCAGTGTTTGAGTAGTACCTCAGCACATTCGTCCTCAGTACCATAGGGTAGTTCGGCTAGCATCTGCGCTTCTGGCAGATTAGGGGTAACTATATGAGCTAAAGGCAACAGCTCCTCTCTAAGCGTAAAGCCAACATCGCCCGTGCCTAAAGAACCGCCGCCTTCGGCACGTAATACAGGGTCGCAAACTACAGGGGTGTGGGGGGACATATGCAAAACCTCACATGCAGTGCGTACCATTTCAGTTGAGCCAAGCATACCCAGCTTAATGGCTGAAACGCTCACATCACTAAGAATGGCGCGTGCCTGAGCGATAATCCAGTCGTGGTCTAGCACGCGAAAATCGCTGACATTGACCGTATCCTGAATAGTTAATGCGGTAATGGCAGGAGCAGCATGACAGTGTTGCGCTAACAGTGCTTCGATATCAGCCTGGATGCCTGCGCCGCCGATAGGGTCATGACCGGACAGGCACAGCACAATCGGGCGAAAAGGAGGGTTGGTCATTATTAAGCCTTAGTCCATAAAAAATTATTGGTGGTTAGGTGTTTCACAGGCGGCAGGATCTTCTAAACATTTTTGCGCGCTTAACCAGCGCAAAGCACGGGCTTTGGCCTGCTCAGGAGTATTGGTGAATGATAGCTGTCCTTTGCGCATACGAACATCAGCGCGGCGCATTTTTCTGCGCACGCGTGCCGAGGTGCCAAGGAAGATAATACCTATACCCTGTGCATGGTAGTCGTTTACCACGTTTTGTAGGGCTGCCAAGGCGGTCATGTCCAGCATAGAAACTGCGCTTAAATCGACAATGACGATCTGCAATCCAGGGCTGAAACGACGCAGTACGCTCAGAGCCTTTTCAGCAGCCCCGAAAAACAAAGGGCCGCGGATAGCATACAGGGCAACAGACTCTGGTAGCTCGTCGAGCTCATCAAAATGTTCGCGGCTAATGCTGGTGGTGTCGGTAAGCTCACTCATGCTCTTAATAAATAGACCGGCAGCCAGCAGCAGGCCAACTCCAACGGCGAGCACCATGTCGAATAGCACCGTCAAGATAAAGCACGTTAATAGCACCAGTACATCATTGCGTGGAGAGATTTTAAGCGTGTGAATAACGTGCTTAGGCTCGCTCATGGTCCAAGCAACCATCAGCAGTAACGCTGCCAACGCAGCCATTGGAATGTAGGTAAACATGGGGGCCAGCACGAGTATAGCCAGTAGGACTACAGCCGCATGGATAATGGCGGCAATGGGCGACACCGCACCGGCGCGCACGTTAGCAGCACTACGAGCAATAGCAGCGGTAGCCGTGATGCCGCCAAACATGGGGGCAACAATATTGCCAATGCCTTGGCCTAGCAGTTCACCGTTAGGGTCGTGCTTGGTGCCTGCCATACCATCGGCAACCACCGCGCATAACAGAGACTCAATTGCGCCCAGCATGGCGATGGCAAAAGCAGGGGCTAATAACTGACGAAAAAGCTCAAAGGATAAAACTAGCGGAGCGTCATCTGGGCCAGATAGCTGCCAAGGCCAAGTAAAGGTAGGTAGAAAAGGAGGGATGCCAGGGTGACTCACGCCGTCGACAACATAGCTAAACCGGTCACCAATAGTGGCTACATCTAATTCTATGCTGTGAAACACGATACCGAGCAAAGTGCCAAGCGTTAAGGCAACTAAATGTCCGGGTATTTTAGGGAAAAACTTAGGCCAGACAATTAGGGTACCTAAGGTGAGTGCTGCAACTAGAGTATCGCCAAGGCGAATACTGGGGAAGGCGAACACCAGGCCTTGTATGCGTTCAATGTAGTTGGCTGGAGTATCGATGCCCGTTAAACCGAAGGTATCCTGTATTTGTAAGGTGGCGATAACGACACCGATGCCGGCGGTAAAGCCGAGTACGACCGGATAAGGAATAAACTGTAGCAATGCCCCGGCACGTAGAAAGGCCATTATCACTAAAATAACGCCTGCCAGCGAAGTGCAGAGTAAAAGCCCGCCAACGCCAAACTGTTGCGTGATGGGCAGTAGAATGACGACAAAAGCTGCGGTCGGGCCAGAGACGTTAAAACGTGAGCCGCCCAGTAGAGCGATTATAAAACCGCCAACCAGCACGGTGTAGAGTCCGTGCTGTGGGGGAGCGCCTACCGCGATAGCTAATGCCATTGCTAAAGGAATAGCGATAATACCAACGGTTAAGCCCGCACTAATATCCCCGCGCAGTGAGTTCACTGAGTAGCCAGCAGCAAAGCTTTGGCGTAAAGCAGAAAATAAAGGGGGAAGGTACATCACTGACTCCAAAGGCGGTTTTTTAGTGGAATTAAGTTGCAATTTTCTCTGTAATAGGCATAATTGCCCGACTCTTTTGGCCGGTAAGCCTAGCTGGACAATTGAATAGACAGGAAGATGCTACGCCTGTCGAGCATATAAGTTCAAGTAAGCACGAGACCCGAGCCCCCGAAAGTAGTGCTTGCTATGCAGCTTTAACAGTCAACAACGGTCAATACAAGACTAATGATTAAGATTTGCCGCTTAAATTATAATCAAGCGGCTCTGAGGCTATAGCGAATGAAAACTTTTAGTGCAAAACCAGAAACAGTGAAACGCGACTGGTATGTGATCGATGCAGCTGGCCAGACCTTGGGTCGTTTGGCTACTGAAATTGCCACCCGCCTGCGTGGAAAACATAAGCCTGAGTACACCCCTCACGTTGATACAGGCGACTATATTGTCGTAATCAATGCAGAGCAGGTGCGAGTAACAGGTAAGAAAACATCTGATAAGCTCTACTATTCACATACAGGCTACCCAGGTGGAATTAAGTCAATCAGTTTCGAAAAGCTGATTGCGCGTGCACCTGAGCGTGTGCTTGAAGGCGCAGTAAAGGGCATGTTGCCTAACAACCCACTGGGTCGTGCAATGTATCGTAAGCTTAAAGTTTACGCAGGTACTGAGCATCCACATGCTGCACAGCAACCCACAGAACTGAAGATTTAACGGGAATAGTAGATTATGTCGGCGAATCAAAATTACGGTACAGGCCGTCGCAAGACTGCAACAGCACGTGTCTTCTTGCGTCCAGGTACTGGCAGTATTTCAATTAATAATCGCAGCATCGACGATTTTTTCGGTCGTGAAACAGCGCGCATGATGGTACGTCAACCGTTAGAGCTCACTGAATCCGCAGAGAAATTCGATGTGTACGTTACTGTGACAGGTGGTGGTATTACAGGTCAGGCTGGTGCTATTCGTCATGGTATTACTCGCGCGCTGATGGAGTACGACGAGACTTTACGTGGTGAATTGCGTAAAGCTGGATTTGTTACTCGTGATGCACGTGAAGTTGAGCGTAAGAAAGTTGGTTTACGTAAAGCGCGTAAGCGTCCACAGTACTCCAAGCGTTAATTATTTGTGCATACAGAGAACGCCCATATTCTGTCTGGAATTGGGCGTTTTTTGTGTCCGCAAAAGAGCGTGCGACAAATTGTCATGGTTGCATGGAGCTAGCAAAGACAACGCTAAGCCTGCTGATAAATTAGGTTTTCAGCAGGTATAGTTAGCCAAGATCAAACTTCTGAGTTTTTCTGCTAGTCAATAATCTTGTCAATTGCACGGCTTTTCTTTACCATTCTATGGATTGAAAAAAGCAGTTAGTTTTTTTCTTAATAAAAGGCTTTGTAAAAAAGCCGAATAAGCTGATGGGAGACGACTTAATGAGCAATGACGGCGTGAATGTAGGCCGACGTCGCTTTCTAGTGGCAGCCACAAGTGTTGTGGGTGCAGTAGGAACGGCAGGCGCTGCTATCCCGTTTCTGGGGTCTTGGGCCCCCAGTGCGAAGGCTAAGGCCGCGGGCGCACCAGTGCGAGTAAACATCAGTAAGGTTGAGCCAGGACAGCAGGTTGTTGCTGAGTGGCGTGGTCAGCCTGTTTTTGTTGTTCATCGCACTCCTGAAATTATGGCTGGATTGGAAACACTCGAGCCAACCTTGGCAGACCCAGATTCCAAAGAGTCTGACCAGCCTAGTTATGTAGACCCTAAACACCGTTCAATTCGTCCAGAGATATTGATTGTTATTGGACTCTGTACTCACCTTGGATGTGCGCCTACGTTCCGTCCAGAGGTTGCCCCTGCTGATTTGGGTCCAGACTGGATTGGCGGTTATTTCTGTGCTTGTCACGGTTCTCGCTATGACTTGGCAGGCCGAGTATATAAATCCCAGCCAGCACCATTGAATTTGCCAGTGCCTCCGTATAACTATGAGACAGATGACATTGTCATTGTTGGCGTAGATGAGGAGACAGTCTAATGATGAGTAAATTCATGGAGTGGATCGACGCTCGCTTTCCTGCAACTAAAATGTGGGAAGACCATCTGTCCAAATATTATGCACCGAAGAACTTTAACTTCTATTATTTCTTTGGTTCCTTAGCACTGCTCGTATTGGTCAACCAGCTTCTTACTGGCGTTTGGTTAACTATGAGCTATGAACCATCCGCAGAAGGCGCTTTTGCCTCCGTTGAATACATCATGCGTGATGTAGAGTACGGCTGGATTTTGCGCTACTTGCACTCAACGGGTGCTTCAGCATTCTTTGTCGTAGTTTACCTGCACATGTTCCGTGGTCTGCTTTATGGTTCGTACCAGAAGCCGCGTGAGCTGGTATGGATCTTCGGCATGCTGATTTACTTAGCGTTAATGGCAGAAGCCTTTATGGGTTACTTGCTGCCTTGGGGTCAGATGTCCTACTGGGGCGCCCAAGTAATTATCTCGCTGTTTGGTGCTATTCCAGTCATTGGTGCTGATTTGACTGAGTGGATTCGTGGTGACTACCTGATCTCAGGCATTACCCTGAACCGCTTCTTTGCCCTGCACGTTGTAGCTGTTCCCATCGTTTTATTGGCTTTGGTTGTGTTGCATATTTTAGCACTGCACGAAGTGGGATCTAACAACCCAGACGGCGTTGATATCAAGAAACTTAAAGATGAAAACGGCATTCCTTTAGACGGCATTCCCTTTCATCCTTACTACACAGTGAAAGATATCGTTGGTGTGGTGGTGTTCTTGTTTGTGTTCTGTTTTGTAGTGTTCTTTATGCCTGAAATGGGCGGCTACTTCTTAGAGCGTCCTAACTTTGAGCAGGCAAACTCGCTGAAAACACCTGCTCATATTGCACCTGTTTGGTATTTCACTCCGTTCTATGCGATCTTGCGTGCGGTGCCAGACAAGCTGATGGGCGTTATCGCCATGGGTGGTGCTATTGCAGTGCTGTTCGTCCTGCCGTGGTTAGACCGCAGTCCGGTTAAATCCATGCGCTATAAAGGTTTGATGAGTAAAGTTTGGTTGTGGGTGTTCTGTATCTCCTTCGTTATTTTGGGAGTGCTGGGTGTGTTAGCACCAACGCCTGAGCGTACTTTGTTAGCACGTATCTGTACCATTCTTTATTTCGCGTATTTCATTCTGATGCCTTTCTACACCAGAATGGAAAAAACCAAACCGGTTCCAGAAAGGGTGACAGGCTAATGAAAAAGAAAATTGTTGCATTGATTTTCGCTGCACTGCCAATATTTGGATTTGCAGCGAATGGAGCATACCCGCTGGATAAAGTTAACATCGATTTAACTGATAATGCGGCTATGCAAGATGGTCTAAAAACCTTTGCTAACTACTGCATGGGTTGTCATGGTGCAAAGTTCCAGCGCTATGAGCGTGTAGCTAATGACTTAGGAATTAGCAATGAGCAAATGATGGAGAACATTGTGTTCACTGATGCAAAAATCGGTGACCACATGAAGTCTGCTATGACTGATGCTCAAGCTAAACAATGGTTCGGTGCTGCACCACCTGATTTAACAATGATTGCCCGTGTGCGTGGTGCTGATTGGTTGTATAACTATATGCGCACCTTCTACCAGGATAAAGCCCGCCCCTTTGGTGCTAACAACAAAGTATTCAAAGATGTGGGTATGCCTAACGTGTTAGTTTCGTTGCAGGGTAATCAAATTTGTGCTGATGAAGCTTGTACTACGCTAACTATTGAACCAGGTACTGGTTCTATGTCAGCTGCTGAGTTTGATGAGACTATTAAGAACCTTGTTACTTTCTTAGAGTATTCAGCTAACCCAGTGAAGCTAAAAAGTCAGCGAATTGGTACTTACGTTCTGATTTTCTTAGTGATTTTCTTTGTATTCGCTTACTTGTTGAAGCGTGAGTACTGGAAAGATATTAAGTAATAATTCGCTATGAATGAGTGAAATGCACGCGGTCCTGTGGTCGCGTGCATTTTGCGTCTCAAACGAACGTAAGCTTCTGTTGTTTGTTTCACTTAGCTATAAGGAGGGAAGTAATGGCTGCCCCAAACAAATTAGGCTGCTATTCTGATCCTGTATGTCAATATTCGCATCGGATTCGCTTGGTTTTAGCTGAAAAAGGAGTTGCTGCAGATATATTTGATGTCCTCAGCGGCGAGAGTCCTGAGTATTTAGCTGAGGTAAATCCTTATGCTTCTGTACCGACCTTAGTTGATCGTGATCTGGCTCTGTATGATACCCGTGTAATTATGGAGTATCTGGATGAACGTTACCCACATCCGCCTTTGTTGCCTGTATATCCGGTAGCACGCGCAAATACGCGCATGCTGGCTGAACGCGTACAGCGTGACTGGTGTGTGCAAGCAGACACTATTCTGGATGCTAAAGCTAAAGAACCAGCGCGCAACAAAGCGCGTAAAGAGCTGCGCGAGAGTTTGATTGGTGTTGCTCCAGTTTTTGCTAATAAAGAATACTTTATGAGCGATGAGCTGACACTGGTTGACTGCAGTTTATTACCATTATTATGGCGTTTGCCTATTCTAGGTATTGAGCTACCAAAAGCAGCTCAACCTTTATTGGATTATATGGAGCGCAACTTTGCTCGTGATGCTTTTCAAGCCAGTCTTTCAGAAGCAGAACGTCTTATGCGTGCCTAAGCATAACTATGAAATCAAGCAAACCTTATCTGATACGCGCACTGTATGAATGGATAGTTGATAATGACTGCACGCCTTATGTGCTAGTAGCTAGCAACTTGCCGGACGTACAGGTGCCTGAAGGCTACGGTGAGAATGGCCAGTTGGTGCTTAATTTTTCGCCTAGTGCCGTGCGTAATTTAAATATTGATAATGATGCTATCTGTTTTGAAGCGCGTTTTGCTGGTGTAGCACGCCAAATCTATATTCCTATTTATGCAGTGCTAGCTATTTATGCGCAGGAAAATGGCCAAGGTATGTTTTTTGAGGCTGAGTTAGGCGATATTAGTTCTGTTGATGCTGAAGACAAAGCAGATGCTGATGAAGCTAATACAGTTACCGATGAGCCTCCTGAGCCACCTACAACACCTGGTGGCGGTAAACCCAGTCTACGAATCGTTAAGTAGACGAATTGATGCGGGTTGATTATCTCTGAGATATTGATCTGTAAGGAATAAAAAAGCCTTTTTGCGTTAAGCGAAAAGGCTTTTTTTGTTGAACGGAACGCGATTAGTTTACATATTCAAACAGTCGAACTATTTTTTGTACGCCGCCGACATGACGAACGGCTTCGGTAATGTATTTAGCTTGGTTGCGGTCAACAATGCCTAGCAGGTAGACCACACCATTCTCAGTGATAACTTTTACCTTGGATGCGGGTACGTTGGCATCACCAACTAGGCGTGCTTTCACTTTTGAAGTTAGTAAGGCATCGTTACTGCGGATTAAGCCGGTCACCGGTTCCTCTACAGTTATTTCGTTATGCACCTTTTTTACGCCTTCAATCTGCTGTGCGGCAGTCATTGCGCGCTGCTTAAGTTCAGCAGTGGGCGTTTGACCAACCAGCAACACAATACCGTTGTAGCTAGTTAATGAAATAATAGAAGTGGGGCGGTTTAAGTCCACATGCGCTTCTTTAATTGCAGTGGTTACAGCAGGCGCAATAAACTGGTCATCAATTTTATTACCCAAACTGCGGCCACTACATGCGCTGAGGACAGCAAGGCTGGCGACTAAAATAAAAAATTTGCGCATCATTCTTCACACCCGAAAAGTTGGTTATCAATCAGATCACATAGGCAGTGTATGGCCAGCAAGTGGACTTCTTGCACGCGTGCAGTGACGTTTGATGGAACGCGTATTTCAACGTCATCAGGCAATAATATGGGCGCTATGTTGCCACCGTCACGGCCGGTAAGAGCGACTACGCGCATATTGCGGTCGTGTGCTGCGTGAATGGCTTGGATTACGTTAGCTGAGTTACCGCTGGTAGAAATTGCCAGCAGGACATCGCCATCACGACCCAGTGCGCGAATTTGCTTAGAGAATATTTCTTCATAGCTATAGTCATTAGCAATTGAGGTAATGGTCGAGCTGTCAGTGGTTAGTGCAATCGCAGGCAAGCTAGGGCGTTCGCGTTCGAACCTGTTTAGTAGCTCGGAAGAAAAGTGCTGTGAATCGCCAGCTGAACCACCGTTACCGCAGGCAAGTATTTTGCCTTCATTGAGTAACGAGTTGACCATAAGAATGCTAGCCTGCTCAATGGGCTCAGGCAAAACGTCTAAGGCTTTCTGCTTGGTTTCAATGCTGGCTTTAAACATTTGTTGGATACGGTTTTGCATGTTGATTACTTCTTCTAAAAATAATGAATTGCGATCGTTATCTGTATCAAGCTATAGGGCTTCAAAAGCATGTTGCACCCAATCGAAACTGTATGTTTGGTTGCTGCTCTTGGCTGCCACCACATCAAAACGACAATTATGTTCTTGCCACTGGTTGTTTTCTTGTAAAAAACAATGCGCTGTGGTGATAATTTTTTGTTGTTTGGCCTGATTAACAGTTTCAAGCGGCTCAGCAAAAGTGGTGTTTTTTCTATAGCGAACTTCAACGAATACTAGGGTAGCACGATCCAGCATGATCAGATCAATCTCGCCGTAACGGCAACGCCAGTTGCGTTCAACGAGCTTGAGACCTTGGTCAATGAGAAAACGCGCTGCGTAGTGCTCGGCGTGTTTGCCAACGAGTGTCGTGCTATTCATCTTCCAAAACGGGAACTGCTTGTCCTTGTTTTATTTTCGCCCAATATAAGGTTCTTTCGATTTGCTGTTGCTGATTAAGTTGCAGTGAGCCGGTAAAGCCTTCAGTTTTATTATTGGGCAATGCTTTGAGCTGTTGTAATTGCAAGGCAAGCTGATAGGCGTCCGCTCCCATGGCATAAAAACGGCCCATGAATGCATCGGCTTCTGGCCAGCGAGAAATGATTTGCTGGCGTAGAGCGTCATCAGTATTAAACAGCCAAGGGATTTCGGTTAGGAAAATACCTTCAAGATCTTGTTGAATGCCACTGTCTTGTGAGCTTGGGTTAAGAGAAGACGTGGCGTAAATGGGCAGATCGCCCGCATACTGAAATCTTAACGTGGGTTGAATTTGTCGAGCCTGTAAGGGGCCGGCAGCTAGGAAGATAAAGTCAACATCGCGGCGACGGCTTGGGTTGGAGAATAATTTGGTGCCCAGTAAGTTCTGCAGTCTTTTACTGCGTGCCTCGCTGTCGCGCAGCTTCAATAGAGTACCAATTTGCTGTGCCAGTTCAACGGGCTGTCCGATGGCTTGCGAGCCTGCTACTTGTCCGCCCAGAGCTAACCAGCGCTGATTAAACGCATTCTGTACACGTCGGCCCCACTCGCCCGATTGAACTAAAATAATGGCATTACGCTTGCCGTCAGCCCAGGCGCGATCAGCGACCATGCGTGCCTCATCTTCAGCTGCCAGTCCAAACTGAAATAACTCATTGGGTGGACTTTGCTCAGAGGTTTCTGTGTAGTTTAACGCTAGCGTTGTTACAGGTAGGCGCTGCTGTGCTGCTAATCGTTTTACGGTGTCTTTTTCCCAAGGGCCGATTAGTAGGTCAATGTTTTTGCTTTGTAGATCGTTGTATAGCTGGCCTAACGAATTCTGTTCGCTGCTGTTATAAAAGAATAACTCAGGAACTGTTTTGCCAGATTCCTGAGCATGATAATAAGCGCTTAGAAATCCATTGCGAATAGCGTTGACGACGTTTTGATTGGCATCTGTTGTGGGTAACAGTATTGCAATACGTTTTACTGGCTGCACTGTGAGTTGCTGCAGCGCTAACAATGCCTGTGGTAGTTGAATAGCTGCAGGGTGCTTGGCATGAGTTTCAATCCAATGCTGGATTTCTTGTTGTTTTTGTTCTAGTGAGCCAGTGCTTTTAGTGACTTTGGCTAATTGTATCCAGCCGTCAAGGTCAGGTTCGTTTTGTATTTGATAGTGGGTGCTCGGTAATTGGCTAATTAACTGCCAGATGTGTTCATGGTTGGTATCGGCTTGCTGGCCAGTTAGGTATGAGGCGGTAAAAATACGTTCGCGTGCCGCTGCTAAAGGGCGGCCTGTATCCTCTAAGGCTTGAGCGCGTGCAAGTTGGCTACGTGCTTGTTGCTTGAGCGGTAATTCGCTTAGTCGCTGAAATTCAGGCTTGTTTAAAATCTGTAATGCCAGCTCAGGTTGTTTGCGGGCAATGGCTAATTCAGCAGCTAAGGTGTGGGCAAAAATTAACTGTGCGGGAGAAGCTTCGTTTAGATTGATTGCATCTAACAGAGTTCTCGCCTTTAGTGTGTCGCCCTGCTGCCATGCGAGGTCGACCGCCGAGAGATAAAGATTTACGGCTTCGGAGCCGCTTTTCTTTTCGGCTAGCATAAGCGTTTTATCAACGTCGTCATGCTTTGAGCTTGGCAATGTGCCAACATGATTGTCAGGTGTTCCGGCACAGGCTGCTAACAAGACAGTGCAGATTAAAATAAGAGGTAAAGGTGCACGATTGATCATAGCTATAATCCACAGCAAGCAAGAGGTATGAAAGGTGCACATTGTACCTAAGCAAATGCCAAGCTGCGATGCTTAGTACACATTCAAGTTATAATCTCGCCCTAAACCCAATATTGGAAAAGCAAATGCAAGCAAAAGCCCTTACTAACGCCGCAGGTTGTCTCTATGTGGTCGCTACGCCCATTGGTAACCTTGAAGATATTACTGCGCGAGCATTGCGTGTTTTGGCTGAGGTGCAGCTGATAGCAGCAGAGGATACGCGCCATTCAAGTCGCTTGCTGCAGCACTTCTCGATTAGCACGCCTTTGGTTGCCTGCCATGATCATAATGAGCGCGCAGAAAGCGTTAATCTTATTAAGCGAATCGAGCAGGGCGCTAATGTGGCTTTAATCAGTGACGCGGGCACACCGCTGATATCCGATCCCGGCTATCACTTAGTGGCTCAAGCGCATGCGGCTGGTATTAAAGTGGTTCCTGTGCCGGGCGTGAGTGCTGCGATCACTGCTTTATCTGCTGCTGGGCTGCCTTGCGATCGTTTTGCGTTTGAAGGGTTTTTACCTGCTAAAGAAGGTGCACGGCAAAAATACTTGCACGGCTTGGCGCAAGAAAATCGCACTATGATTTTCTACGAAGCGCCGCATCGTGTGCTGGACTCAGTTAGAGCAATGGCCGAAGTGTTTGGTGGTGAGCGTCAAGCGGTGTTAGCACGCGAGCTAACCAAAACCTTTGAAACCATTAAAGGAGCAAGTTTGGCTGACTTGGCGCAGTGGATTGGCGCGGATACTAACCAGCAGCGTGGCGAGTGCGTGTTGTTGGTGAAAGGTGTTGATACAAAAGCAGCAGCCGATGAAATCAGCGTCGATGCACAAAACACTCTTAAGCTGCTGTGCACTGAATTGCCATTAAAAAAAGCCGCAGCCATAACTGCGCAAATTACGGGTGTACGCAAAAACCTGCTTTATCAGTGGGGGCTGGATAACTTAGCGTCTACTTAACGGCAGTTGTTCAAAGGCAACGGCGCTGAGCCCTGTTAATAACAATTGGCGGATATTCTGATGATCTTGTCCGACTGGACTGGCTAGTACATGGCGGTAATGCTCACCAAAAGCTAGCAGGGCTTCTTCTGTGCTTAAGCCTTCCAGAAGAGCTAGCCCCAGTATTTTACAGGAACCCTGATTTTCGCCCGCGGGATTGGTAATACCGCCGTTGCGAAAAGCCTGCGGCTGATAATGATAATGCTGCTCAATAAACGCCAAGCTGTCGGTAAACAAATGCGTGGGTAGCTGTAGGCGTAGTTTAAAATCAGCCAGTATTTTATGCATGACGCTGTGCGGTTAAGGTAATGGAAACGGACTCAGAAAAACGCAGCGCGTGGGGTTTGTCGATCTCGACTTCAGCAAACTCAACTCGCTCAAAACTCATCACGCAGTCGAGCACTTCTTGGGTGAGGCGTTCCAGAAGTGCAAAGCTCTTGCTTTCAACCAGCGCAATTACCGCTTTGCAAATGCTGCGGTAATTTAGCGCGTCTTCTATGTTGTTGCTGATTACCGCATCTTTAGCGCGGTACACTAGGGTGATATTAATGAGCACATCCTGTTTGTTACGGATTTCATCATCATTAATACCAATATAGGTACGCAAGCGCAGATCTTTGATGCGAATTTTAGCCAGACCCGGCTTTAAATCAAACATGTTCAGTGACTCCGAATAAGCTGTAAAAACTCTTGTCGGGTGTTGCCTGAGCGGCGAAAGCTGCCGAGCATGGCGGAGGTGGTCATGACGGAGTTTTGTTTTTCTACACCGCGCATCATCATGCACATGTGTTTGGCTTCGATAACCACGCCCACACCTGCAGCGCCAGTTACGGATTGCACCGCTTCGGCAACTTGGCGAGTGAGGTTTTCTTGGATTTGCAAGCGGCGAGCATACATGTCCACGATGCGAGCAATCTTAGACAGGCCAAGAACTTTACCGGTCGGTATATAGGCAACATGAGCCTTACCGATAAAAGGTAGTAAGTGGTGTTCGCATAGAGAATACAGCTCGATATCGCGCACGATGACCATTTCTTCGCTGCTGGATTCAAACAGTGCATTGTTGACGATTTCGTCGAGGCTTTTTTCATAGCCGTTACACAGGTATTGCATGGCCTTAGCGGCGCGCATAGGAGTGTCGCGTAAACCTTCACGCTCTGGATCTTCCCCTAGGCCGAGCAAGATTTGTTGGTAGTGTTTTGCAAGATCGTTACACACAGGGTGTCTCCTTGTTATAGCAGGTGGCGACCGCCATTAAGGGTTAGGGTGGTGCCGGTAGTGTAGGGGCAGTCAAGTAGAAATTTTAGGCTTTGGTAGACCACGTCAGGGCCGGGAATTGTTTGCATGACGGACTTGTTTTTTGCTTGTTGTAAATACTGCTCATCGTCATCTGGGTGCTGCATGATCAACGCCGGAGCGATGGTATTTACTTTGATGTGTGGCGCAAAGCGTGCGGCAAAGGATAGGGTCATGTTGTCCATGCCAGCTTTAGTAGCGCTGTAGGCGATACGTTTGCGGCTGCCTCTGCGGGTTACATCATCACTAATGTGCACAATATCAGCTATTGGGCTTTGTCGTAAGAGCTCTTCGCAACCAAGATTAATCATGTAGGGAGCTAGCATATGTACATGAAAGAGCAGGCTCAGTGGTTGTTGTTCCGGCTGTTCGTTATCGGCTTGCCAAGCAGAGGCGTTATGAATAATGGCGCGCAGACTGCTGGTGTGATTTTTAACCTGCTCAATAAACGTAAGGATGCTGCGTTCGCAAGAAAAGTCGGCTTGGATGCAAGTTACGCCCAGTTGAGTGAGTTGCTCTAGCTGTTCGTGCTCGCGGCGATAGCTAATAATCACAGGGTAACCGTCAGTGACTAAACGCTTGACGCAATGAAAACCAATGCGCTGTCCGGCACCAGTGATGAGAATGGAAGCGGTTTCTTGCATAATACCCAAAGCCTTTATTAAGTTAAGCAGTCTGCCATAACTGGTAGACTAAATGAAACTCGTTATGTTTTTAATCCGCATTAAGCCGTATCCGTACAATGCAGTACAGGAACAGGCCATGGTGTCGGACTGCAGGTCAGTAAAGTGAGGGTAAAACAGTGCAATTAGCAGTTATTTCAGGAACGGCTTTTGGAACGGCAGAAGAGGTGGCCTATCACGCAGTAGAGTTGCTGCTTAAGGCCGGCGTGCAGGTTGAGTATAAGCAGCAGTGGCAGTTAGATGAGTTGGTAGCAGCGGATCCACAGGCTTTATTGTTTATCAGTTCAACCACAGGTATGGGCGAGATGCCGCCGGCATTGCAGCTTTTAACGGTTCAACTAGAAGATCGCTTGCCGAGCTGGGCAGGTCGTCCTGCAGGTATTATTGCTTTGGGTGATTCCAGTTATGGTGAAACCTTTTGTGCTGCAGGTGAGCAATTGCATGAGCTGTGTGGGCTTTTAGGCTTGGTTGAACTGCAGGAGATGTTACGCTTGGATGCCAGTGAAACTGTAACCCAAGCGCAGGACTCCGAGCCTTGGGTTGAACGTTTTGCTGCTGAGCTAACTGCTTGGGAATCGGTGTGAAGATAAAACAGCGTAAAACCCCCGTTGTGGCGGCAGGTAAAGCAAGACGAGTTCTCGAGCAAAAAAAGCCTACGGTGTTGATAGCGTTCAATAAACCCTATGGTGTGTTGACGCAATTTACGGATGAGCAAGGACGCGCCACGCTCAAGGATTTTATTGATGTGGCTAACGTGTACCCAGCAGGACGACTGGATCGTGACAGTGAAGGATTACTGTTGCTGACCAATGACGGTGCATTGCAAGCGCGCATTGCCGAGCCCAAATACAAACTCAGTAAAACCTATTGGGTGCAAGTAGAGGGTGTGCCGCAGCCTGAACAGCTAGCGCAGTTGGCGGCAGGTGTTGAATTAAAAGACGGTTTAACTCTGCCCGCACAGGTACGCTTAATAGAAGAGCCTGATTTATGGCCGCGCAATCCGCCGGTACGTTTTCGTCAGAGTATTCCAACGCGCTGGTTGGAGCTAACTATTTGTGAAGGCAAAAACCGTCAGGTTAGGCGAATGACGGCAGCGGTAGGTTTGCCTACCCTGCGTTTGGTTAGAGTGCGAATTGGGCAATGGTCATTGGCTGATTTAGCCTTGGGGCAGTGGCGGTATGAATCTGTGAGTCGCTAGGCTTTACAGATCCAGCACGGCCATCAGTACGGTTTTAATAATAAAGCCGAGCACGCCTAAGCCGAGGGCGAAAAATAATACCGCGGTGCCAAAACGACCGGCTTTAGATTTTTTTGCCAAATCCCAAACAATAAATCCCATAAATAAAATCAACCCAGAGACTAAAAACGTCACCATGAGCTCTTCAAATACCTCGGTTTCCATTAGAATTACTCACTCTTATGTCGGAAAAAACAAAGGGGTTTTGAAGAGTCAGTCTGCATCGACAGAACTGCAAAACCCTTGTTAAGAAATAAACCAACTTGCCGATCTGCGCAATAAGATTAAAGCTGCATGTGTTCTGCGAAAATCTTCACTTAAATAGCCCTTTTAAAAACCTTTCAAGTGTTCCAGTGGCAGTTGGGTGGTGGATTGTATGTGATCTAGCACAAAGCTGGAACGTACACTGGTAACGCCTTCGATGCGCGTAAGTTTTTCCAGCAAGAATTTCTGGTAGTGGTCCATGTCGGGCACTATTACCTTGAGTTGGTAATCAGCTTCCATGCCCGTAATTAGGCTACATTCGAGTACTTCGGGACATTTATTAATATTTTTTTGAAAGTTGGCAAAGCGTTCAGGCGTATGACGATCCATACCTATCAGCACATAGGCTGTTAGGGTGAGACCTAGTTTTTTGCGATCCAGAATAGCGACTTGGCGTTGAATATAACCGCTGTCTTCCAACTGTTTCACTCGTCTGGAGCAAGGGGAGGGGGATAAGCCAATAAGGTCGGCCAACTCTTGATTGGAGATGCTGGAGTCGTTTTGTAACGCAGCAAGGATGCGAATGTCGTATCTGTCTAGCTTTTCCATAATAAATGCCATGAAGTAATGTGACGGTGAGAATATATTGCGATAAATATTATATTTGCGCAATTATTTGCTATAAGAGATGGAGTATTTGCGCAATAAGCAATAATTAACTCGTGTTGTTAGCCTATACTAATTCCATGTTCAGAGCACAGTCAGCCAGAGGAGAAGCCTTTACCGAGGGTTCTAAACATTAAGCGGTTTACCCAATCACTTAATTGGCGCGCAACAGCTTACCGAGCAGTTGTAGACAGGCAGCGTAGAGTTGTTAACCGACGAACACAGATCAAAGGAGCCTTAGGGCTCCTTTTCTGTATTTGGTGGCTCAGCTGTTGCTTTGTCTAGATAGCCGTCAATGGCTTGCACAATATTTGCCGCATTGGGGTGGTGTTTGGACACAATAAAGCTGATGGGGATTTGCTTAAGTATTACAGATGGGATGCTCAGTTTGTCTATGCCAAGTTTGTTTTTGGTGAACTGCATGGGTTCTTGGTAGCTAAGTAAAAAATTGCTGCGCCTTTTCAGTAGCATGGCAATTGCTGAGGCATGTGAGGAAGCTGGAATCAGCTGCGTGTTGAGAGCCTCATCATTGAGCCAAGCGTTCACATTTTCCCAATAACTAAAACCCCTGATGGCAATGATTTTTTGGTCCTGCAGAGCAGCTGGTAAAACCGGGGGTGAGAGATCAGGATGATAATAAAGGGCAAGATTAATTTGGCTAATAGCGTGCGTGCTTTCGAGCACATGATCTTTTAATTCGGACTTTCCTTTTGCGCCCATCCAAATGTGCACTTGGCCAGTAGCAATCTCGCGGTATAGGCGCGCAGAAGGCAGTGGACGAAACTTAACTGTATAACCTAGCTCGGAAAATACCTGCTGGGCATAGATCAATAGTGTTCCTTGGCTTTGCCCTAGCTCATCAATGTAAGCAATGGGTGGGAAATCATCGTGACCAATAATAAGCACCTCTGGCTCTTGTGCGTAGAGCAGTGTTGCCAACAAACTGAAGAGAAGCGCTGTAGGGTATAAGAGCAGGTTCTTCATAAGTGGTTCCCGAAGCTAGGGGTGCTTGATTTTTTGTAGTAGAGCGAAGCAGTCAGGCACGTATAGATCAGCTAGTTGTGGCCAAAGGTTATGTGTGGTGTTAACTAAGACACTGCGCGCGCCGGCATGCTTGGCGCTGGTTAAGTCGAAATGGAAGTCGCCCACCATAATAAGCTTGCTGGGACAGACCTGCCAGCTTTGTGCGATTTTCAGCATACCATCAGGGCTGGGTTTGGGCTGTGCTTGTTCGCGTCCGTAAATGTTATGTGGCTGGAAGAATGGCTTTAAGCCAATGGCCTCCAGCGTCACTTCAACTAGGCTGTGGGCATTGCGAGTTAAAATAGCCAGCTGACGGTTTTCTTGGGACAGCTGTGCTACCAGCTCAAGCGCGCCGGGTGCTGGCTGCGAGTTAGCAGCCAGCTCATACTCGTGTTCTAGTAGCCATGCATGCTTGGCCTGTGCTTCAGTTGTGGGCAAGCTGGCTAGGTGTTCTAAGATATCGGCAGTCGGTGGTATGTCTAACTGCTGGCGGATGTGTTCAAAATCATGCACTGCAAGAGTTAGAGTGCCGTCCATATCGAACACCCAGTGTTGGCATTGCTGTAGAAAGTTTCTCATTGGTTACTCCGCACAGCTTTTGCTGAGCCAGTCGTTACGCACCCGTACCAAGCCTTCCTGTGCTACTGAGGCTACCAGTTTGCCATCGCGGGTGAAAATACTGCCTCTGGAAAAACCTCTAGAGCCTCCAGCCCAAGGGCTGTCAGTTGAGTAGAGTAACCAGTCATCGAGGCGCACTTCTTCGTGAAACCAAATGGCGTGATCAAGACTGGCCACCTGCATCTGTGGCTGCCAAATGGATGCGCCGTGGGGCAGCAAAGATGTAGTCAGTAAACCAAAGTCAGACGCATACGCCAATAAATATTTATGCAGTGCGGGATCTGTAGGAAGCGTACCGTTGGCTTTAAACCATATTTGTTTGATGGGGTCGCTTTTTTCTGGGTGCAGCGGATCAAGAACCTGAACAGCGCGCGTTTCGATAGGTTTGTCGCGCAGCATTTTAATTTTTTTCTCTTCATTAAGTGACTGTGCTAAAAGAGGCGCAAGATCTTGCTCTGGAGTGAGCTCTTCAGGTGGTGGCACATCCGGCATGCAGGTCTGGTGACGGAAACCTTCTTCATGGATATGAAAAGATGCGCTACAAGCGAAAATAGGCTGACCATTTTGAATACCCATTACGCGTCTTGTGCTAAAAGTAGCGCCATCGCGCACCCGCTCTACTTGATAAACCACTGGCTTGTTCGGATCGCCAGCGCGTAAGAAGTAGCCATGCAGTGAATTGGCTTGTCGTGCTGAGTCGACAGTTTGGCTGGCCGCGGATAGGGCTTGGCCTAAAACTTGGCCACCAAAGAGCTGGCGAAAACCCAGATCTTGGCTGACGCCGCGAAACAGGTTTTCTTCGATGGTTTCCATATTCAGCAGACTAACTAGGCTGTTGAGTAGTGCATTCATGGGTTAGGGTCTCCGAGCGCAAAAAACATTATTAAAACCAGCTACTGTGCAGGTGAAAATCAGGGGCAATAAAACTTTGCTGAGGATGTAGCGTGGTTTGTTTTTGAAGGATTTATGCGTATTTATAATTATAGGTGCTTGTTATGGATAAAGGTTGCGCAAAAAGCAAAGGAATCGTACCCTTGCGCAGCAGAGTCAGTCAAACAGTCGCTGTTTCTTTATCTTTGATAAAGGAAGGGAGGAAAGTCCGGGCTCCATAGGGCAAAGCGCCAGGTAACGCCTGGGAGACGCGAGTCTACGGAAAGTGCCACAGAAAATACCGCCTAAGCACGCAAGTGCCGGTAAGGGTGAAAAGGTGCGGTAAGAGCGCACCGCACGGCTGGTAACAGTCCGTGGCTAGGTAAACCCCGCTGGGAGCAAGACCAAATAGGAATCCATCGGCGTGGCCCGTGCTGGATTCGGGTAGGTTGCTTGAGGCAGTCGGTGACGGCTGTCCTAGAGGAATGACTGTTCACGACAGAACCCGGCTTATCGACTGACTCTGCTTTTATCTTTTCTTAACATGAGTCGCCCTGACTTATACGTTAAAAACACCCTCTCTTCATAATTCACATTAACTTGCGATGCTAGTGTGTTGAACTGCAACAGCTTAGCAAAATGAGTGCTAGTTCGCATTCAGCAAGCCTCGAATAAAAATCGCTAAGTTACCGTCAGTTAAGGGTTTTTCACCCGTTTTAACTTGACGCTCTACCCGTTTGATTCTTATAGTGTGCGGAAGTGGCGCAAAGTGGGAAAAAGTGGGTTTTTCTCCAAGTTTGTCACTACAGCCTAAGGGTAAAACAGTGTTTCGAGGAACTAGCGCGGTCAATTTGGACGCCAAAGGGCGCCTCGCGATGCCGAGTCGGTATCGTGATGAGCTTGATGAGCGTAGTGAAGGTCAATTGGTGATTACCATTGATCTCGCTGATCCTTGCCTGTGTATCTACCCTTTGAACGAGTGGGAAAGAATTGAACAAGAGTTGAGTCGTATGCCGTCGTTGCGTCCTGAAACACGCCGATTAAACCGCTTGCTGATAGGTAGCGCGGTGGACTTGGAGTTGGACGGTAACGGTCGTTTGTTAATACCGACGCGACTACGCGAACACGCCAAGCTGGATAAGCGGGTGATCCTAGTGGGTCTGCTGCATAAATTTCAGCTTTGGGATGAAGATACATGGAATGAGTTGCTAGAGAGCGATTTGGCAGCTATCCGAGAGCCAGATTACTTGCCTGATGACTTAATGAACTTGGTTTTGTAGTCATGAATAGTGCATATAGCCATACCACCGTCCTGCTAAATGAAGCTGTCGGCGCACTGAATGTGCAGCCGGATGGCTGCTATGTGGACGGCACTTTTGGCCGTGGTGGGCATAGCAAACTTATCTTACAGCAGCTCGCAACTGGAGGCTGTTTATTAGGATTTGATAAAGATCCGCAGGCTATCGCTTCAGGTACTGAGTTAACGCAGCAGGATGCACGCTTTGCCATTGTGCAGCGCAGTTTTGCGCAGATGAGTGAAGAACTGGCTGAGCGCGGGTTAAAAGGTCGGGTTGATGGCATCTTGTTAGACTTAGGAGTTTCTTCGCCGCAACTTGATGACGCTGAACGTGGTTTTAGTTTTAGCCAGGATGGCCCTTTGGATATGCGCATGGATCCGAGCCGAGGCTTAAGTGCTGCACAGTGGATTGCGGCGGCTAGCGTAGAAGAAATTACCCGTGCATTTAAAGAGTATGGCGAAGAGCGTTTTGCTAAGCGCATGGCTGGCGCGGTAGTTAAGCGTCGTGCAGAAAAACCCTTTACTCACACCGCAGATTTAGCCGAAGTGCTTAGCGTGGCCAATCCTGCTTGGGAAAAAGGCAAGCATCCAGCAACGCGCACCTTTCAGGCGTTGCGCATTCAGGTCAATAACGAGCTAGGTGATTTGGAGCAGGGGTTGCAAGCAGCCGTGGATAGTTTGGCAGTAGGCGGGCGCTTAGTTGTCATTAGTTTCCATTCGCTGGAAGACCGTATTGTTAAAAATTTTATGCGACGCCTTGTTAAAGGTGAGCCAGATAACTTGCCAAGACATTTGCCGGTTATGCCAGAAAAGTTTGATCCGCAGCTGCGATTACTGGGCAAACCAAGCTATGCAAGTGACGCTGAAGTGCGCGCCAATCCACGATCACGTAGTGCGGTAATGCGTGTAGCGGAGAAATTGCGATGAAAATGCCTTTATACCGTCACACATCATTGGCCGCTATTGGCGTGCTGGTGCTGTTTATTGCAGTGGTATCAACCGCGGTGCTGGTGGCCTACGCTGCTAATGAAAGTCGGCAGATGCTCAACTCTTTGTTTGTGGAAATGAGTAAGCGCGACAAATTGCAGGCCGATTGGGGCCGTTTGGTGCTGGAGCACAGTACTTGGACTGCACACAACCGCATTGAAAGCTTGGCCGTTGAACACTTGGGTATGCTGATTCCTGAACCTGCAGCAGTACGGGTGGTGACACCATGAAGCTGCTTAGAGGATTTGCGTTCAAACGGTATCACTTTATTTTGCTGGGCTTGTTTCTTTTAGCGAGCATTGCCTCTGCGCGTATTGTTCACTTACACATTTATCAGCACGAGTTTTTATCTGAACAGGGTGATGCGCGCAGTGTGCGCAACATACCGATCTCCGCTCATCGCGGCACCATTACAGATCGCAACGGTGAACCCTTAGCCGTGAGTACGCCGGTAGTTACTCTGTGGGCCAACCCCAAGGTGCTGATTAATCAAAAACCGCGCTGGTCTGAGCTGGCTAAAGTGCTGGGCGAAAGTGAAAAGAACCTTGCCGAGCGGATTGAGAAAAATGCCCAGCGTGAGTTTATGTACTTAGAGCGCTCCATGACACCTGAGCGTGGGCAGGCAGCGCAAGATTTGGGTATTCCGGGCGTTAAGGTGCGTGAAGATTTTCGTCGTTACTACCCAGCTGGTGAAGTAACGGCTCATTTGGTTGGCATCACCGATATTGATGAGCAAGGCCGTGAAGGATTAGAGCTAGCCTATAACGAGTGGTTGGCAGGAGTGCCAGGTAAGCGTCAGGTATTGAAAAATTTACGCGGTGATGTGATTCGCGATGTACAGGTCTTACAAAATGCTAAGCCGGGTCAGTCCTTGGCGTTATCCATTGACTTGCGTTTGCAATATTTGGCTCATCGAGAGCTGCGCAATGCACTGCAGGAGTTTAAAGCTAAGGCTGGCTCGCTGGTGATCTTAGACGTTAAAACCGGTGAAATATTAGCCTTAGTTAATCACCCAACCTACAACCCTAATAACCGCAGTACCTACAGCGCGGAAGCTATTCGTAACCGTGCGCTGGTGGATGTGTTTGAGCCGGGTTCAACAGTAAAACCCTTCACTATTGCAGCCGCATTAGGTACGGGTCGCTGGCAGCCGCAGTCCACTGTGGATGTGGGTAATGGAGTGATGAAAGTAGGTCGCTACACAATTCGTGATGTATCGCGAGGCGGTGTGCTGGATCTGACGAACGTGCTGAAAAAATCCAGCAACGTGGGGGTCAGTAAAATTGCTTTGGATATAGGCGCTGAGCCTATTTATACCATGATGCAGCAGGTGGGCTTCAGCACGGATACGGGGCTGGGTTTTCCGGGCGAAAGCCTAGGTTACTTCCCTGCTTACAGACGTTGGGGCTCGGCAGAAATTGCAGCCATGTCCTATGGCTATGGTTTTTCTATTACCGCCGTGCAGCTAGCGCATGCTTATGCCATCTTGGGTAATAACGGTCAAAGCAGCCAGCTGACATTTTTACAGCAAGAAAAACAAGGTCCTTCGATTCCCATTATCGAGCCTGACATTAGTCACACAGTGATGGAAATGTTGCGCTCCGTAGTGGAAGACGAAGGCGGCGGTGGCGTGCGCGCACGTGTACCTGGCTACCATGTGGCAGGAAAAAGCGGTACTGCCAAAAAACAAGCAGCCAGTGGTGGTTACACCAAGGATAGTTACCGTTCTTTATTTGCCGGTGTCGGTCCAGTGAGTGAGCCACGCATTGCGGTAGCTGTAGTGATTGATGAACCACGTGAAGGCGGGTTTTATGGTGGCGTTGTTGCAGCTCCTGTATTTAGCCGTGTGATGGCGGGTTCTTTACGTTTGCTTAATGTGCGGCCGGATAACCTTGCGCAGCAAGTAGTTAAGCAAGGCCAGAGTGTTCGCGGAGGGCGCAGCTAATGCCAATGCCATTAAACCAGTTGCTACCACAAGCATCGAGCAGTGTGCTTATTCGTGAATTGACCTTAGATAGCAGGCAGGTCAAGCCCGGAGATTTGTTTTTGGCCGTGCCGGGAGCGCAGGCTGATGGACGCTTGTATATCACCGATGCTATCGCCCGTGGTGCAGCAGCTGTGGCCTATGAGGCTGAAGGCGCACCGGATATGCAAGACAGTGCAGCGTTATTGTTGCCAATGCAGGGTCTGCAAGGTCAGTTGTCGGCTATTGCTGGCCGTTTTTATGGTGAGCCTAGCCGTGCTTTGAGCATGATTGGAGTGACGGGCACCAATGGTAAAACCACTGTCAGTCACTTACTGGCGCAGGCTTTAGATGCTTTGGGTGAAAAGTGTGCGGTGATTGGTACGCTGGGTAATGGTTTTTTAGGCGCATTAAAAGTAGGTGTACACACCACGCCTGATCCTATTCAACTGCAAGCTGCTTTGGCTGATATCCAGCTTGCCGGTGCTGATGCGGTGGCTATGGAAGTGTCGTCCCATGGTTTGCAGCAACAACGTTTAGCGGCTGTGGATATGGATATTGCGGTACTGACCAATTTAACCCGCGACCACCTTGACTATCACGGCAGTATGCAAGCCTATGCACAAGCGAAAGCACAGTTATTTGCCTGGCCTAATTTACGCGCCCGCGTACTTAATATAGATGATGCGTTTGGTGCAGAGCTGGCGCAGCAATATGCCAAGCAGGGACTGAAAACTTACAGTATTGAGCGCACTGACGCGCATGTGCATTGCAGCCAATTTACGTTTGGCGTGGATGGCATTCAAGCCTATGTGGTGACCACTCAGGGTGAGGCTTGGTTACGCAGTTCATTGCTGGGCCGTTTTAACCTCAGCAATTTATTGGCGGTGGTGGCTACGCTGTCCTCCATGGGTTATGCCATGGGTGAGATTTTATCTGTGATTCCAAAGCTGCGCGCCCCAGCCGGCCGTATGCAGGCGCTAGCCCATGAAGGTCAGCCGCTGGTTGTCGTGGATTATGCGCATACCCCTGATGCATTACAGCAAGTGTTAACCGCCATTCGTCCGCACGTGGCGCAAGGCGGACGCTTGTGGGTGGTGTTTGGTTGTGGCGGTGATCGTGATAAAGGCAAGCGACCCTTAATGGCGCAGGTGGCGCAGACTCACGCCGATGTGCTGGTGGTGACGGATGATAATCCGCGCAGCGAAGAAGCTGCGCTAATACGTCAAGAGATTTTAGCTGGGTTAACTGCCGAAATTGCAGTCAGCGAAATAGCTGAGCGTGCACAGGCCATTGCCTATGCGATTAGCGAAGCTCAACCGGGCGATGTGGTGGTGCTTGCCGGCAAAGGCCATGAGGACTATCAAGAAATTAACGGCGTGCGCACGCACTTCTCCGATCTAGAACAGGCGCAGCACGCGTTACAAGCCAAGGAGGTGACCGATGTTTAAGCCGTGGTCACTGACCGAATTACAAGCCCCTTTGGCGGCGGACTTGTTGGGCGCAGATGTGCAGGTTCAACGCGTGCACACCGATACGCGCACCCTGCAAGCCGGCGATTTATTTGTCGCTTTGCAAGGTGAGAATTTTGATGGTCATGAATACTTAGCTGCTGCTGAACAGGCCGGTGCTGTTGCGGCAGTGGTTGACACCTGGCAAGAAGACAGTGATTTACCCCAGCTAATAGTCGCCGATACGCGCTTGGCTTTGGGGCAGCTTGGCGCACTTAATCGCCAAGCCTTTAAGGGCAAGTTGCTTGCGCTGACAGGATCCAGCGGTAAAACCACAGTTAAAGAAATGCTCGCCAGTATCGGTCGTGTCGCTGTGGGTGAAGCGGCTGTATTAGCGACGCGCGGTAATTTAAACAATGACTTAGGCGTACCTATGACCTTGCTGGAATTAGCACCGCAACATCAGTGGGCAGTGATTGAGCTGGGTGCATCACGCTTGGGCGAGATTGCTTATACCCGCGCATTGGCTCAGCCACAGGTAGTGCTCATCAATAACGCTGGCATGGCGCATGCCGGTGAGTTCGGCGGGCCTGAGCAAATTATTAAGGCTAAAGGTGAAATCCTAGACGGTTTGGATGCCAGTGCAACAGCCATTTTAAACAAAGATGATGCCGCCTTTACGCAGTGGGCCGCGCGCAGTAGTGCGGGTCGTGTGCTGAGCTTTGCTAAAGAAGACAGTCAGGCAGATGTGTACGCCAAAGACTTAACCCAGCATGTCAGTGGTTGTTATAGCTTTGTGCTCTGTGCGCCTACTGGTGAAGTGTCAGTGCAGTTAACTGTGCCCGGTGAACATAACGTCAGTAACGCTTTGGCCGCTGGTGCCGCGGCAATTACTCTGGGTTGTGATTTACCAACGATTGCCCAAGGTTTGGCGCAGATGCAGCCGGTAGCTGGTCGTTGCATGGTGCATGTGCTGAGTGATGACAGCTATGTCATTGATGATAGTTATAACGCCAACCCTGCGTCCATGCGCGCGGCAATGGATGTGCTGGCAGAAATGCCGGGTGAGCGCATTTTGTTGTTAGGTGATATGGGTGAGTTGGGCGAGTGGGCTGAGCAAGAGCATCGACAGCTAGGTGTGTATGCCCAGGGTAAAGCGGATGCGCTTTATGGTGTAGGTCAGCATATTCAACAAGCTGTGAACGCTTTTAAAGGCGAAGCAAAACATTTTTCCAGCCAGCAGGAGTTGTTGGCTTTCCTATCTGCTAAAACGCCGGCTTTGGCTAGCTATTTAGTTAAGGGCTCTCGCAGTGCTGCCATGGAAAACGTGGTTGCTGCACTAATAAATACAAAAGAAGGTGGGTACTGATGTTGTTACTCATTGCTGAATATTTACAGCAATACCATAAAGGCTTTGCGGTGTTCCAGTACCTGACTTTGCGCGGGATTCTGGGCATTTTAACCGCACTGGTGATGTCGCTGTGGCTGGGGCCTTGGATGATTCGCACGCTGCGCAGTTTGCAAATTGGCCAGTCGGTGCGTACCGATGGTCCGCAGAGTCATTTGTCCAAGTCGGGTACACCCACTATGGGCGGTGCACTGATTTTGGCCTGTATTGCCATCAGTACCTTGCTATGGGGTGATTTGAGTAACCGCTATGTGTGGATTGTCTTGGTTACCACCTTGCTGTTTGGCGCGGTTGGTTGGGTAGATGATTACCGCAAGGTGATTGAGAAAGATTCGCGTGGCTTGCCCGGGCGGTGGAAATATTTTTGGCAGTCAGTGTTTGGTTTGGGTGCGGCTATCACGCTGTACAGCATGGCTGAGTTACCTGCAGAAACAGCATTGATTTTCCCGTTTTTAAAGGGCGTCAGTCTGCAACTGGGTATTGGTTTTGTCGTGCTGACCTACTTTGTGATTGTCGGCTCCAGTAATGCGGTCAACCTAACTGATGGTTTAGATGGGTTGGCAATTTTGCCCACGGTGTTAGTGGGCGGTGCGTTGGGCGTCTTTGCTTATTTGTCTGGTCACGTCACCTTTGCTAATTATTTGTTTATTCCCTATATCCCGGGCGTGGGTGAACTGATTGTTTTTTGCGGTGCTTTAGTGGGTGCAGGTTTGGGCTTCTTATGGTTTAACACCTATCCCGCGCAGGTATTTATGGGTGATGTGGGTGCGTTGGCGCTAGGCGCGGCTTTGGGTTTAGTAGCGGTGATGGTGCGTCAGGAAATCGTGCTGTTCATTATGGGCGGCGTGTTTGTCGTGGAAACCCTGTCGGTGGTGATCCAAGTGGCTTCGTTTAAGTTGCGCGGTAAACGCGTGTTTCGCATGGCGCCTATTCATCACCATTTTGAGTTACAGGGCTGGCCCGAGCCGCGTGTGATTGTACGGTTTTGGATTGTCACCGTGGTGCTGGTGTTGATTGGTTTAGCCACCTTGAAACTGAGGTAAGACATAAAAATGAATAAGCAGCTACAGGTCGTCGTCGGCCTTGGAAAAACAGGACTCTCTCTGGTGCGTTTTTTAACGCGCCAGGGCTTGCCTGTGGCTGCTGTAGATACCCGCGCACAGCCGCCAGAGTTGGCTGTGTTGCAAACTGAGTTCCCACAGGTTGAGCTGCACTGCGGCTCACTGGCGACGCCCTTATTGGCGCAAGCACAAACACTCTACGTCAGCCCGGGTTTAGCTTTGGCCCAGCCTGAACTTCAGGTCGCACTGGCGCAAGGCGCTCAGTTATCCGGTGATGTGGATTTGTTCTTACAGCACGCGCAAGCACCAGTGATTGCCATTACTGGCTCGAACGCTAAAAGTACGGTAACAACCCTAGTGGGTGAAATGGCGCAGGCAGCCGGTATGCAAGTTGCGGTGGGTGGCAATATTGGCACGCCGATACTGGATTTGCTCAGCGATGAAGTTGAGCTGTATGTGTTGGAGCTGTCCAGTTTTCAGTTAGAAACTATTAGCCATCTACAGGCTGATGTGGCGGTATGTTTGAACATCAGCGCGGATCATCTGGATCGCTACCGTGATTTAACTCATTACACCGAGGTTAAGTTGCAGGTGTATGCGCAGGCAAAAACGGCAGTGATTAATCGTGATGATACAGCCGCGCAGCCGTTACAGTTGCCCGAGTCGACGCTGAGCTTTGGTTTGGCTGAGCCAGCGCCAGGGCAGTTCGGTTTGCGCCGTTTAAACAATGAGCTGTATTTGGCTCAGGGTGATACGCAGTTACTGGCAGTATCCGAGTTAAAAATACGTGGCACACATAATTACAGCAATGCATTGGCGGCACTGGCACTGGGTCAGGCGGCTGGCTTGCCGATGGCAGCCATGCTGCAAGCACTGCGCACCTTCCCAGGCTTGGCGCACCGTTGTCAGTGGGTGGCGCAAAAGCAGGGCGTGCAGTGGTACAACGACTCTAAAGCCACCAACATTGGCGCAACCTTAGCTGCCATCGAAGGGTTAGCTCAGCCAGAACACAAGCTAGTCTTGATTGCCGGCGGTGATGGCAAGGGTGCGGATTTTAGTGAGTTGGCAGTAGCGGTTGCTGCGCATTGCCGTGGCGTCATTGTGCTGGGGCAAGATGCGCAACGGATTGCACACGCATTGAGTGCTACAGGCGTGCAAATCGAGCCTGTTAGCAGCATTGAACAGGCAGTAGCGCAAGCGGCTAAAGTGGCGCAAGTCGGTGATAGCGTTTTGCTTGCGCCCGCCTGTGCCAGCTGGGACATGTTTAAAAATTTCGAACAGCGCGGTGACATGTTCGTACAGGCAGTGGAGGCATTAGCATGAAAGAATTGCTGAGCAAACTACTGCAATTAATACCAGCATCGCCGTGGCGGAACCAACGTAAACGTGTGGATCTTGATTACTGGCTATTAACAAGCTGCTTGTTTTTGTTGGGTTTAGGGTTGGTGATGAATGCCTCCGCATCCTCAGCAGTAGCAATGGCGCATCATGAGGATTTGTATTACTACTTTTCTCGCCACTTATCCTATGTGGTTATAGGATTGGTAGCGGGCGCAGTGGTTTTGTTGGTGCCGATAAAACTTTGGTTAAAAATGAGCTGGCCGTTACTGTTACTGGGCGTCTTGTTGCTGGTTTTGGTCTTCGTCCCCGGCATTGGTCATGAAGTAAATGGCTCCAAGCGCTGGCTGAATCTAGGTTTCTTCAAGCTGCAGTCTTCAGAGCTGGCCAAGCTGTTTATAGTGTTTTTCATTGCTGGTTATTTAGTGCGCCATAAAAAAGAATTACAAGAAAAGCTACTTGGCTTTGTTAAGCCATTGATGTTTTTGCTGTTGTTTGGAGTGTTGATTTATAAAGAGCCTGACTTTGGCGCAACGACCGTGATGGTTGCCAGCATCGTGCTGATGATTTTTATGGCCGATGTCAGTTTAAGAGTAGCTATACCGTTGTTGGTTATTTTAGGCGGTCTAGGTATTTGGTATGTAACGGCTGAAAATTATCGTTTAGCGCGCATTACGAGTATTGCTGATCCTTGGCAAGATCAGTTTGGCACAGGCTACCAGTTGACCCAGGCATTAATTGCCTTTGGCCGTGGTGAATGGTTTGGCACTGGGTTGGGTAACAGCATCCAGAAACAGTTTTACTTGCCGGAAGCGCACACGGATTTTGTCTTTGCTGTAATGGCTGAAGAACTGGGTATCTTTGGCTCATTATTAACGTTAGCGGTGTTTGTTTTTATCTGCTTGCGTGCCTTGCAAATTGGGCATCGGGCAGAAAGCGTTAAACATTATTTTGCCGCTTATAGCGCCTATGGCATTGCGTTGATTTGGGCCGCGCAGAGTTTTATTAATATTGGTGTCAATCTGGGTTTATTGCCTACCAAAGGTTTGACCTTGCCATTTGTAAGCTATGGCGGCAGCTCGCTGGTGGTGTGCTGTGTGGAATTAGCAATTTTATTACGTATTGAATGGGAAGTAAGACAAAGCCTTATCCGCCAGCAGGGTGGAGCCGTTATGTCAGTGCGTGAGCTGACTTCTTTAGCCAAAGGAGTGAGATATGAGCGCTAATATTCTGATTATGGCCGCTGGAACAGGTGGACATGTCTTCCCCGCACTGGCCTGTGCGCAAGAGTTTGTGGCGCGTGGTTATCAGGTGCAGTGGCTCGGTGCTGGTCGCGGTATTGAGTGTCGCGTTGTCCCTGAGGCGGGCTTCGTTTTGCATAATGTGTCTGCAACAGGTTTGCGTGGTAAAGGATTGATTAAATTAATTAAAGCGCCTTTTCAGTTATTACGCGCTTTATGGCAGTCCTACCGACTGATTAAACAACTTAAGCCGGTTTGTGTATTGGGCATGGGTGGCTATGTCACGGGCCCAGGTGGATTGGCTGCGCGCCTTTGTGGCGTGCCGCTGATTATTCATGAACAGAATGCGGTTGCCGGTACTGCCAATCGCAGCCTAGCCAAATGGGCGGCGCGTATCTGCCAAGCGTTTCCAGACACCTTCCCCGTACAGAAAAACGTCTTAACTACGGGCAATCCAGTGCGCAGTGCAGTACTACAGGCAGCCAGTGACAAAACCGCCATCAGCCAACCTGCCCGGTTATTAGTGCTAGGCGGCAGTTTGGGCGCTGAAGCGCTGAATCAATTAGTACCGCAAGCTGTTGCTTTACTACCTGAGGAAATTCGCCCAGAGATATGGCATCAAGCGGGTGAGGGGCATGCTCAGCGCACCCAAGAACGCTATCAGTCAGCGGCTCTGGACGCCAAGGTAGCGCCCTTTATTGATGATGTAGCTCAAGCCTATGCCTGGGCTGATTTGGTGGTGTGTCGTGCTGGCGCTTTGACGGTAAGCGAACTAGCTGTGGTAGGGCGAGCTGCTTTCTTGCTGCCATTACCGCACGCCATAGATGACCACCAAACGAAAAACGCAGAATTTTTAGCGCAGCACCAAGCCGCCGTTGTGTTGCCACAGCGCACAACCACAGCACAAGACTTGGCTGCACAACTAACCGAGGTTTTTATGCATAGCCATAAGCTCATAGAGATGGCGCAGCAGGCGCGCAACGTTGCCAAGCCTAACGCAACACAGCAGGTCGTGGATGCCTGTTTGGAGGTGGTTCATGGTTGAGACATTACAGACCACAGCAGCGCAAACACGCCGTATGCGCCGTATTAAGCGTGTGCACTTTGTCGGTATTGGCGGCACAGGTATGTGCGGTATTGCTGAGGTGATCCGCAATCTAGGCTATGAGGTGTCAGGCTCTGATATCAAAGCCAGTGCAGTAACCGACCGCTTGCAAAGTTTAGGTATTCAACTGAGCTTTGAGCACCGAGCGGAAAACGTTGACGAAGCTGATGTACTGGTGGTTTCCAGCGCGATCAATACTGAAAACCCAGAAGTGGCGCGCGCATTAGAGCGCCGTATTCCTGTAGTGCCTAGAGCTGAAATGTTGGCAGAAATCATGCGCTACCGTCACGGCATCGCTGTTGCAGGCACGCATGGCAAAACCACCACCACCAGTTTGTTAGCTTCTGTATTTGCCGCAGCTAACCTTGACCCGACCTTTGTGATTGGCGGGCGTCTGACTGCAGCAGGTGCTAATGCTCAGTTAGGTGAGGGCTGTTATTTAATTGCTGAAGCCGACGAAAGTGATGCCAGTTTCTTGCATTTGCAACCCATGGTGTCTGTGGTCACCAATATAGATGTTGACCATATGAGCACCTACGGCGGTGACTTTAATAAGCTCAAGCAAACCTTTGTCGATTTTTTACACAATCTGCCCTTTTACGGTTTGGCTGTACTTTGCGTCGATGACCCGGCAGTGCGCGATATTGTGTCGCGGGTGAAAAGACCCATGCTGACGTACGGTTTTTCAGAGGACGCTGACGTGCGCGCAATTGATGTGCAGCAGCAAGCCATGCTGACCTGCTTTACCGTGCTGCGTAAGGGCCGTGAGCCCATGCCTGTGTGCTTGAATTTGCCGGGTCGCCATAACGTGCTTAATGCATTGGCGGTGATTGCCGTGGCAACCGACGAAGGCCTGGACGATGAAGCCATTTTAACGGGATTGTCTGGGTTTCAGGGAGTGGGTCGCCGTTTTCAGGTGTATAGCGATTTGCCCGTAACCGATGGCTCAGTGATGTTGATCGATGACTATGGTCACCATCCGCGCGAAGTGGCTGCTGTGGTTAAAGCCATTCGTGATGGTTGGCCCGAGCGCCGTTTGGTGATGATTTACCAACCACATCGCTATACCCGTACACGTGATTTGTACGAGGATTTCGTGCAGGTGCTGGGAGAAACCAATGTCTTGCTCTTGTTAGAGGTATTCCCCGCAGGCGAAGAACCTATTCCCGGGGCAGATAGCCGCCAGTTGTGCCACAGCATTCGTCAACGTGGACGCTTGGACCCTCTGTATGTGGAGCGTGGCACTGAGATCGCCCCGTTAGTACAACCGCTGCTACGTGCGGGAGATATTTTACTCTGCCAAGGCGCGGGTGATATTGGTGCAATTGCGCCGCAACTTATTAAACACCCCTTGTTTCAGCAGTCTGGGAGTGAGCAGGTATGACAGCGTTGGATGTAAAAAAATTTGGCCGTGTGGCGGTGCTCTATGGTGGCCGCAGTGCAGAGCGTGAAGTTTCACTCAAGTCGGGTGCAGCCGTGCTATCGGCTTTGCAGCAGGCGGGTGTGGATGCGCAAGGTATTGATGTAGGTAAGGATTTTCTTAAGCTGCTCACTACAGAGTCCTTTGATCGTGCGTTTATTTTATTGCACGGTCGCGGCGGTGAGGACGGTGTTATTCAAGGTGTGCTTGAACACGCAGGCATTCCTTATACCGGCAGTGGTGTGCTGGCTTCGGCTTTGGCGATGGATAAGTTACGCGCCAAACAAGTCTGGTGCACTCAGGGCTTACCCACACCTAGACACAGCAGCTTGCAAGATGAACAAGATTGCCATGTAGCCGCTGAATCATTGGGTTTTCCGCTGATGGTTAAACCCAGTCAGGAAGGCTCTAGTATCGGCATGGCAAAAGTACATAGCCTAGCTGAGCTGTTAACCGCATGGAAAAACGCTCAAGAGTACGACAGTAATGTATTGGTAGAGCAGTGGATTGCGGGACCTGAATTTACCGTAGCCATGCTCGATGGTGAAATTTTACCGCCGATTCGTTTAGGCACTAGCCATGATTTTTATGACTACGAGGCTAAATATTTAGCTAACGATACTCAGTACCAAATTCCTTGTGGCCTGAGCGAAGAGAAAGAGCAAGAGTTACGCGAATTAACCCGCCAAGCCTGCGTTGCACTAGGCGTTACGGGTTGGGGGCGCGCTGACATGATGCAAGATGCTCAGGGTAAATTTTGGCTGCTGGAAGTAAATACCGTGCCGGGCATGACCGATCACAGTTTGGTACCTATGGCCGCTCAAGCCGCGGGTATGAATTTCCAGCAATTGGTTGTAGCTATTTTGGCTACCACCCTAGTTGATAAAAAGTAGGCGACGAACACATGAATAGCATGAGTGCATTACCCAGCAAACAGGGGCAGCGTATAGCTGCTGAGCCTGTGCGCCGTGGTGCTACTCGTGCGCCAGCGCCCAATTCAGCTAAGCCTCAGCGTAACTGGCCGCAAATAAACTGGTTGGTTGTGCGCCGTGTGTTTTATGTGTTTTTAGCTGTAATAGCTCTAGGTGGTTTGATGGAAGGCTGGCGTTATGCGCAGCCTTATATCAACCAGCCGATTGCGCGCATCGTGGTTAAGGGGAATTTGACGGAATTTAACCAGCGTGTGCTGGAGCAGCGTGTTGAACCCTTTGTCAATGCCAAATTTTTTGCCGTGGATATAACAGGCATACAGGATGCGTTAGGACAAGTGGCATGGATTAGTAAGGCGAACATCAGCCGGGTTTGGCCTGATCAGCTCGTTATCGATGTGGTTGAGCAAAAGCCTGTGGCGCACTGGGGCGAAGAGAATTTGTTAACGGTTAAGGCGCATGTATTTAGTAAGCAGGGCATGCAGGGATATCAAAAACTGCCGTATTTGGCTGGACCAAATAACAGTCAAGAGGCTGTGATGGAGCAATATGGATTTCTCAGTAATGTGTTGCGTCCTTTGGGGTACTCAATCGATAAATTAGAAATGCGTGAGCGCGGAAGTTGGTTTATTACCACCCAAGATGGCTTGGAGTTGCTATTGGGGCGTGAGCAAGTGATGGAGAAAATGCGCCGCTTTGTAACCATTTATGAGAAAGAACTTAAAGAGCAAATCAATCAAATAGCACGTATAGATTTGCGCTATGCCAACGGTTTGGCTGTGACTTGGCGTGCCGCTGCTAATGATGCAGCAGTGCAGTAAAGAGGAAGACTACGAATGTCGCTTGAAGAAAACACCAACTTAATTGTTGGTTTAGATATCGGAACATCCAAGGTGGTGGCCTTGGTGGCAGAGGTAATGCCCAATCAAGACATACGCATTATTGGCGTGGGTACTCATCCGTCACGCGGCCTAAAAAAGGGTGTTGTGGTTAATATTGAATCGACGGTGCAGTCCATTCAGCAGGCGATTAATGAAGCGCAACAAATGACAGAGTGCCATATTCATTCGGTTTACGTGGGCTTGGCAGGCAGCCATATCCGCAGTTTGAACTCGGATGGCAGTGTGGCGATTCACTCTGGCGAAGTGAGCCGTATGGATTTAGCGCGGGTCTTGGATGCAGCACAAGCTGTCGCCATTCCTGCAGATCAGCGTGTGCTGCATACTTTGCCGCAAGACTATGTGATTGATAAACAAGAAGGTATTCGCGAGCCCTTAGGTATGTCAGGCGTGCGTCTTGAAGCACGTGTGCACGTAGTGACCTGCGCAATTAATGCGGCACAAAACGTTGAAAAATGTGTCAGTCGTTGTGGCTTAGAAGTTGAGGGCACTATTTTAGAACAGCTCGCCTCAGCCAATGCGGTACTGACCGAAGATGAACAAGAGTTAGGGGTGTGCTTGGTAGATATTGGTAGTGGAACAACTGATATCGCTATTTTTACCGAAGGTGCGATACGCCACACAGCCGTAATCCCAATCGCTGGCGATCAGGTTACCAGTGATATCGCTATGGCTTTACGCACGCCAACGCAGTACGCAGAAGAAATTAAAATACGTTATGCCTGTGCGCTGGCTAAGCTTGCACGCGCAGACGAAACCATCAAGGTGCCCAGCGTAGGCGATCGTCCGCCAAGAGAGCTGTCACGCCAATCGTTAGCGAACGTAGTTGAGCCGCGCTATGAAGAGTTGTTCCACTTGATTTTATCTGAGCTCAGACGCAGTGGTTATGAAGACTTAATCCCTGCAGGCATTGTGCTCACCGGTGGTACAGCAAAAATGGAAGGGGCGGTGGAGCTAGCAGAAGAGATTTTCCATATGCCGGTCCGTTTGGGCATGCCGCAGGGCATTAAAGGCATGACAGATGTGGTGCGTAACCCGATTTACTCAACGGCTGTTGGCTTGCTGCTTTATGGCATGCGTGCACAGGTGCAGGGCGAGTCAGAGCGCACAGCTAAAGAACCTGTAGTTGATAAACCATCAGCGTTAGTACGTGTTAAACGCTGGATACAAAATAATTTTTAACGCAATACCGGTTAAGCCGGAATACTTATAAATAAAGAGAGAAGGAAGGAGAACGCTATGTTTGATTTAGTTGACCAAACAGCACAGAGTGCAGTGATCAAGGTAATTGGCGTTGGCGGCGGTGGCGGCAACGCTGTTAACCATATGATTAACAGTAATCTTGAGGGGGTAGAGTTCATTTGTGCGAATACCGATGCCCAGGCCCTAAAGGGAGTGGCGGCGCGCACTATTTTGCAATTAGGTACTGCTGTCACCAAGGGTTTAGGTGCTGGTACTAATCCTGAGATTGGTCGTAAAGCGGCCGAAGAAGACCGTGAGCGCATTATCGAAGTGCTGCAAGGCACAGATATGGTGTTTATCGCTACAGGTATGGGTGGTGGCACAGGTACAGGTGCTGCGCCAATTATTGCTCAGGTAGCAAAGGAAATGGGCATTTTGACTGTTGCTATTGTCACCAAGCCTTTCCCGTTTGAGGGCCGTCGTCGTCTAGCGGTTGCAGATGAGGGTATTAGTAAGCTGTCTGAGCATGTTGACTCGCTCATTACTATTCCTAATGAAAAACTACTGACCATTTTAGGTAAAGACGCAAGTCTGCTCTCTGCTTTTGCCAAGGCTGACGATGTGTTGACAGGTGCTGTACGCGGCATCTCGGACATTATTAAACGCCCTGGTACTATCAACGTCGACTTTGCTGACGTTAGAACAGTCATGAGTGAAATGGGTATGGCGGTTATGGGAACAGGTCGTGCCAGCGGTCCAAACCGTGCCCGTGAAGCGACGGAAGAAGCTATCCGTAACCCACTGCTCGAAGATGTAAACCTGCAGGGTGCGCGCGGTATTTTGGTTAATATTACCTCTGGTCCAGATTTAGGTATGGGTGAGTTCTACGAAGTAGGACAAATCATCGAAACCTTTGCTTCTGAAGACGCTATGGTGAAAATTGGTACAGCCATTGACCCTGATATGGAAGACGAGCTACAAGTAACAGTAGTGGTGACAGGTATAGGCCATCGTGCAGAGAAGCCTGTAAAAGTCATTGACAATACGATTAACACACAAGCAATCGCTGCTAGTATGCCGACCGCTATGGCAGTAGGTGATGATGCTATGCAGCCAGAGGATTATCGTCGCTATGATCGACCCGCATCATTGCGCGCTAATCAAACCAAATCGGCTCCGTCTAGTTTTGCTAATAGCCAAGAGGAATTGGATTACTTAGATATTCCTGCTTTTTTACGTAAACAGGCTGATTAAACTGAAAGCTTTTGTTGCAGACTGATTTCTTTATTGTTGTTGCATCTGTTAATATGCACGCCAATTGAAAACTATTCGCAATCAAAGCGTCAGTGATTTAACTTATGATTAAACAACGTACCTTAAAAAACACCATCCGAGCCACAGGTATAGGCTTACATTCAGGCGAAAAAGTGTACCTGACCCTGAAACCTGCGCCAGTGAATACTGGCATAGTATTTCGACGTATGGATTTAGATCCTGCAGTCGAGATACTGGCTGCAGCTGAAAACGTAGGCGAAACTACCATGTCGACTACCCTAGTAAAGGGTGATGTAAAAGTGGATACGGTGGAGCACCTGCTTTCAGCGATGGCTGGCTTGGGTATTGATAATGCTTATGTGGAAATATCTGCACCCGAAGTACCTATTATGGATGGCAGCGCAGGACCCTTTGTTTTCTTGATTGAGTCTGCAGGTTTGGAAGAGCAGGACGAGCCCAAACAGTTTATTCGTATACTGCGCGAAGTGACTGTTACTGATGGGGAAAAGAAAGCAACCTTCTTGCCGTTTGATGGGTTTAAGGTCAGTTTTGAAATTGACTTTAATCACCCGGTTTTTGCTGGGCGGACGCAAACTGCAACTGTAGATTTTTCCAGTACTTCTTTTGTTAAAGAAGTCAGTCGTGCCAGAACCTTTGGTTTTATGCGTGATATCGAATACCTGCGTGCTAATAATTTAGCACTCGGCGGTAGCGTAGATAACGCCATTGTAGTAGACGAGGATACTGTACTGAACGAAGACGGCTTGCGTTATGAAGACGAATTCGTCAAACACAAAATACTGGATGCTATCGGTGATCTATACCTGTTAGGTAAGAGTTTAATCGGTGAGTTTAGAGGTTATAAATCAGGGCATGGGTTGAATAATCAGTTGCTACGCGCTTTATTGGAGCAGCCCGATACATGGGAAATAGTAACCTTTGATGATGCAAGTGCGGCGCCCATTTCATATATGAAACCTGCTGCTGCATTCTAGTAAAACCTTCTCTTTTTTTAAGCCACCTATTACGGGTGGCTTTTTTTTTGATACTATAAGTTCACATAAAATGATGCTGTCTTATTAAGAAGCCTCTGAATAACTACCTGCGTAGCTACCTGCGTAGCTACCACCGCGTTAAAAACGTACTCACAATCTTTAGATTGAACGTGCTTTAGCACGGCCCGAAGGGGGAGCGAAGCGAATAAAATGCTCATTTACTCGGTGTAAACTGCGCTTTTTCGTACGTTTTGACTCGCTAGCGCTCGCCCTTCGGGTCAGCCTTTGGCTGTTACTCCCGTTGGTCGTTGCGCCTTGTGTTAGCGTCCTCGGTAACGTTATTTAGAGGCTCCTTAAACATACAACTAGGGTTTTTTGTTCGATATGTTAATAAAAAAGCAGCAAGATGAACGCAGCAGCTATACGAGGGGTTTGCTATGGGCGATGAGTTACAGGTAACGCATAATGAGCAAGAGCAGTGCTTTGAAATGCATGTGGATGGCTTTCGTGCTCACTTAGATTACCGTCCGCTGGGTGATAATAAACTGGATTATTACCACACTTTTGTACCCAATGAGCTGCGTGGGCGTGGCATAGCCGCCGTTTTAACCAAGGCGGCTATCGAGTATGCACAGGAGCGTGGCTTGGAAGTGCTGCCAAGCTGCAGCTATGTGGAAGTGTTTTTGCAGCGCCAGAAAAAGAAAAGCTAACCGGTTAAATTTTAAACTGCGTTAGTAACTGGCTGAGCTCATGCGCTAGCGACTTTAACTGCTCGCTGGCTTGTGTTGAGCTCTGAGCTGCGCCGGTGGTGTCGTGGGATAGCCCAGCAACACGGGTAACATTCTGGTTAATTTCTTCTGCTGCGTGCGATTGTTGTAGCGTGCTACTGGCAATGGAGGTGTTAAGGTCATTTAGCACCTCTAAGGCTTGTGTAATAGCTAAGAAGTTTTCACCGGCTATTTGTGCTTGTGCTACTGTTTGCTGTGCGGACTCGTTGCTGCCCTGAATAGCCGCTACGGCAGCCTGTGATTTGCTTTGCAGGCTTTCAATCATGGTGTGTACTTCATCGGTAGATTGTTGGGTGCGCTGAGCCAAAGAGCGCACCTCATCAGCAACCACTGCAAAACCGCGACCTTGCTCACCTGCTCGAGCGGCTTCGATAGCGGCATTTAAAGCCAGTAAGTTGGTTTGCTCGGCAATGGAGCGAATAACATCTAACACGCTTTCAATTTGATTACTTTGCTCAGCTAGGCTTTGCATAACGCTCACAGCTTGGCGAATACTTTGGCTTAAATTGTCAGCTTGTTGCAGGCTGTGTTGGATGCTTTGTTGGCCGGTACTGGCTTGTTGGTTAGCATCGTTGACGGCCTGAGCTGCTTGATTGGCATGCTGTGCAACATCCTGCACGGCGTAAGTGACTTCATTAATGGCGGCAGCGATTTGCTCGGTTTCTGCCAGCTGGCTTTGGCTGGAGTTTAGAGTGCTATGTGCGGTTTTTCCAAGCTCGTCTGCCGATCTGCTTAGCGCGCTAGCACTAGCTAAAAGCTGTTCGATAATTTTTCGCAGTTTGTTATTGAACAGGTTGAAGTTTTTACTTAGATTGGCCAGCTCATCTGTACCTTGATCCGCCAGCTTAATGGTTAAATCACCGTCACCACTAGCAATGTTTTCCAGTGCTTGTACTGCTTCGTCGAGAGGCTGGGTGATGCTGCGAATAATGGATGAAACAAGCAGTGCTAAAATGACAATAATAAAAAAACCAGCAAGTGCACCCTGTTTAATAGAGCTATGAAACTCGGCTTGGATATCGTCTAGATAGACCCCAGTGCCTAGCACCCAGCCCCAAGGTTTAAACAGTTTAACGTAATTGATTTTATCTACGGGTTCTTGCGCGCCAGGCTTGGGCCATAAATATTCCACAAATCCATGACCTTGCTGTTTGGCGATTCGGGCAAACTCAACAAATACGATTTTACCGTTCGGGTCTTTAAAGTTGGATAGGTCCTTATCATCCAATGCAGGGTTCATTGGGTGCATGATCATTTTTGGACTAAGATCATGGATAAAGAAGTAGTCGTTATCATCGTATCTTAGTTGTTTAATAAAAGTGATAGCTTGCTGCTGTGCTTGTTCGCGAGTGAGTTCCCCGGACTGTTCTTGCGCGTAAAGCTGCTCGAAAATCCCCGTGGTAGTTTCCACCAAGTGCTGTGTTTTAACTTTTTTACCGTTAAACAGGGATTGATAATTCTGTGTAATTGCCAAACTACCCACGGCAAGCAACATAAAAATGGCGATCAACAAAATGAACCACAGTCTTTTACTAATGGAAATATTACGAAACATGAATGAGTAGTCCCTGAATAATTAGTTGCTTAGGAAGCTATTAGTCGGCTAATGATAAGCGAACTTTAACACTAAATACCGTGAATGTATCGAGGCAGGAAATTGTCTGACAGCAAAGTGTTTTTTGCAGGAGCGGGGGAGTTTGCTGTGGGAGTGAGGTGATAGCGGCAGGGATGAAGAGGCTGCGCTCGCCGTGGTGCACGAGCGCATGGGTTTTGAAGTTAAATTAAGGCGCGTTGGCGCAGCAGTTGTAGCACCTGCTCCACGCTGTCTTCGACACTCAGCTCTTGGGTGTTGAGGATTAAGTCAGCGTCCTGTGGGATATCGTAAGGGAAGGACTCGCCGGGGATGTTGTCTTCACCCGCGGCATACAAGCCTTGCGGATCGCGTTCGCGACATACTTGCGGTGAGGCTTGGACGTACACCGTGATGAGCCGCTCTTTGCCGATAATGGCTTTGGCTTGTTCGCGGCCTTCGTTATCCGGGGCCACAAAAGCACAGAGGCTGATCAGTCCGGCTTCGTTAAACTGTCGCGCGACCTGTGCCGCCCGACGCCAGTTTTGCGCGCGTCCAGCTCGATCCGGCGGCAGGCCTTTGTTTAAATCATGACGCAGGTTTTGTCCGTCCAACACATACACGGCCCGACCCGTATCAAAGAGTCTGCGTTCCAGCGCATAGGCTAGCGTGCTTTTGCCCGCGCCGGATAAGCCGCTAAACAACACAGTCACCGGCTGCTGACCAAAGCGCAGCTGGCGTTCACGCTGGTTAACACGGCCTTGCCCCAGTGGCGTATCCGTTTGGTTTGCGCTGCTTGAGGTTTGAATCATGCCTGCGCCGACGGTGATATTGCTGAGGCGGTCAATCACGATAAATGCACCGGTGGTGCGGTTATCGAGGTAGTTGTCGAGTGCCAGTGGTGCATCCAAGCTGAGGGTGACTTGCGCCACTTCGTTGAGCTGCAGTTGGCTGGCAGGGCTTTTTTCCAATGTATTGACATCAATGCGCTGGTCAATTTGGGTAATGTTGCCGGGCACGTAGGTGGTGGCGCGTTTAATGTCGTAGCGTTTGCCGGGTTGTAGTGGTTCTTCACCGAGCCAAACCAGCGTTGCTTGAAAGCGGTCGCTGACCATTGGGGCGCTGCTGGGGTGGATAATCAAATCACCACGGGAAATATCAATTTCATCTTCCAGTGTTAGGGTAATGGCTTGTCCGGCAATGGCGCGATCCAGCTCGCCATCGAAGGTGACTATGGATTTAACTTTGCTTTGCGTACCGGCGGGCAGCACTTTAATGGGGTCGCCTTTGCGGATTTGTCCGGAGGCCAGCGTGCCAGCAAAACCGCGAAAGTTGAGGTTGGGGCGGTTCACGTATTGCACCGGAAAGCGCATGGCTGATTGTTTGGGGGCGCTGTGAATATCAACGCTTTCCAGCAGCTCCATTAGCGTTTGGCCGTTATACCAAGGCGTGTGTGCGCTGCGGTTAACCACGTTGTCGCCTTTGAGTGCGGATAGAGGGACAAAGTGCAGTTGTGCGGCATCGAGCTGTAGCTTGTCGGCAAAGGCGAGGTAGTCCTCACGAATGGCGTTGAAGGTGTCTTGGTTGTAGTCGATTAAGTCCATTTTGTTGATGGCGACGACTAGGTGGCGAATGCCTAGCAGTGAGGCGATATAACTGTGGCGGCGGGTTTGGTTTTGTATGCCTTTGCGTGCGTCGACCAGAATAATGGCCAGATCGCAGGTGGAGGCGCCAGTGGCCATGTTGCGGGTGTATTGTTCGTGGCCTGGGGTGTCGGCGATGATGAATTTGCGTTTGGCGGTGCTGAAGTAGCGGTAGGCGACGTCGATGGTGATGCCTTGTTCGCGTTCGGCTTGTAGGCCGTCCACTAGTAGGGCGAGGTCGATGTCATCGCCGGTGGTGCCAACGCGTTTGGAGTCTTGGGTGATGGCTTCGAGGTGATCTTCGTAGATCATTTTTGAGTCGTGTAATAGCCGACCAATTAAGGTGCTTTTGCCGTCGTCGACGTTGCCGCAGGTGAGGAAACGTAGCAGTTCTTTGCGTTCGTGTTGGGCTAGATAGCTGAGAATATCTTGGCTGATTAACTCGGATTGGTGGCTCATGGCTGGGTTCTCTTTTCTTTATTCTGTGGTGTTTGGTTGTTTGTGTCAGTGTTGTGTGTGGGTGTGGGTGTCGGTGTTAGGCCCAGCTCTGCAAAGTCGCCGTGAATACATCCCTGTAGGCTCTGTAGCGCCATCCTTGGCGCTATAAGCTTTGCAGTTCTGTGCCTAACCCCTTGTTCCATGTTTGTGTTGGGTTTGGGTTGTTTTGTTTTATTTCAGTTGTTTGGTTGTGTGTCGGTGTTAGGCCCAGCTCTGCAAAGTCGCCGTGAATACATCCCTGTAGGCTCTATAGCGCCATCCTTGGCGCTACAAGCTTTGCAGTTCTGTGCCTAACCCCTTGTTCAATACTTGTGTTGGCTTCAGTTAGTACGTAGCTGGTTGGTGCGGAGGCTGTAGTGGTGTAAAGCGTTTGTCGCCATGGATGGCGACAGCGAGCTTACAGGGACGTACTGGCAGCGTCTTTACAGAACTACGGCCTCTGCGCCTTCACTGTGTATAGCTGGACTAAAAATACCCCTGACGTTTTTTCTCTTCCATCGAGCCAGCACCGTCGTGGTCAATGACGCGGCCTTGGCGTTCGGAGGTGCGGGTGAGCAGCATTTCTTGGATGATTTCCGGCAAGGTGCTGGCGGTGGATTCCACCGCACCGGTTAATGGGTAACAGCCCAGGGTGCGAAAACGCACGCTTTTCTTTTGGATGCGTGCTTTTTGTTCGGCAGAGAGGTGCTGCAAGATGCGTTCGTCATCAATTAATACCAGTGTGCCGTTGAGCTCGATAACTTCGCGCTCGGCGGCGAAGTACAGCGGTACGATAGGGATGCTCTCTAAATAGATGTATTGCCAGATATCCAGCTCGGTCCAGTTGGAAAGTGGGAAGACGCGAATCGATTCGCCTTGGTTAATCTTGCCGTTGTAAATATTCCACAATTCGGGTCGCTGGTTTTTTGGGTCCCAGCGGTGTTTGCCATCACGGAAGGAATACACGCGTTCTTTAGCGCGGGATTTTTCTTCGTCGCGGCGCGCGCCACCAAACGCGGCATCGAAGCCGTGGCGATCCAGCGCTTGCTTTAGCCCTTCGGTTTTCATAATGTCGGTGTGCACGGCGCTGCCGTGGACAAAGGGATTGATGTCTTGGGCAATGCCGTCGGGGTTGGTGTGGGTGAGCAGGTTGAGGTCGAAATCCTGCACCATTTGCTCGCGAAAACGGTACATCTCCTGAAACTTCCAGCGGGTATCCACGTGCAGTACTGGGAAAGGCAGCTTGCCCGGATAAAAGGCTTTACGCGCTAGGTGTAGCATTACTGCCGAGTCTTTGCCGATGGAGTACAGCATGACGGGATTAGCAAACTCTGCCGCGACTTCGCGGATGATGTGGATGCTTTCGGCTTCGAGTTGTTTCAGGTGGGTTAGGGTATCAACCATGATGGGTTCTCTTTTGTTGCGAGTCAGGCAATAGGGACGGAGAACTTTAACATGGGGGTTTGTTCTATTAAATCGGTTATCTAGACTATAAAGGCATATGAATATGCTTGCCAATAGTGTGCTTACTGGCACGTGCTATCCGTTTGGCAGGTTAAGCGAGTTGCGTGCGGATATGCTGGATAACGGCGTTAAGACCGTTGCTGCGCGAGGGTGAGAGTTGGCGGCTAAGGCCCAGTTGCGTGAACCAGTCGTTGATATCCACCTGTGCCAGATCAGCGGCAGTGATGCCTTGGATGCGCACCAGCAAAACAGCGAGCAAGCCTTTTAATAAGCGCGCATCGGTGTCCAGTTGAATCTGTAATGTGCCGTCTTGCTGTTGTAGTAGGCACCAGACGGGGCTTTCACAGCCACGAATGAGGTTGTCTTGCTGGCGCTGTTCGTGGGTGATAGAGGCGAGCTGTTGTCCGTATTTAAGCAGCAGGCGGGCGCGGTTTTCCCAGCTGTGGCAGCCTTGGAATTCGCTCAAGGTGTTGTGTGCTGCAGGGCTTAATAGGCTCATGTCAGTATCTCCAAGGCTTTATCTAGAGCTTGAAAGAAAGCCTGAAGGTCCGAGCTGTCGTTATACAGCGCCAGTGAGACACGTACAGCACCGGGCAAGCCTAGTTGCTGGAATAAAGGCATGGCGCAGTGTTGCCCGCCGCGCACGGCAATACCCTGTTCGCTTAATAAATGCGCGAGATCCGCTGGGTGGACTTCTGGCGCGTTAAAGCTAATAAGTGCGGTATCGGGCTGCCCAACAATCTGCATGTTGCGCTCGGTTAAGCCCTGCTTTAATTGCGTAAAGAGCGCTTGTTCATGGGCTTGCACTGCAGCCTTGTCTAGGCTCAACAACCATTCGAGTGTGGCTGCAAACGCTATGGCATTGGCGATACCCGGTGTGCCGGCTTCAAAGCCTAAGGGTAGGGCGCGGGCTTGTGCGCTTTGATAGGTGCAGTGTTCAATCATTTCCCCGCCCCATTGCCAGGGCTGCATGAGCGCGTGCTGCTCAGGGTGGGCATAGAGCAGTCCAACACCATCGGGGCCGTAGAGTTTGTGGCTGGAGCAAACAAAAAAATCACAATCTAGCTGTTGCACGTCAGGCTGGCGATGTACTGCGTATTGCGCGCCATCCACTACAGTAATAATGGATTGGGCGCGCGCCTGTGCGAGCAGGGGTTGCAGGCTGTGTAGTTGCCCCAGCACGTTGGACAGCGGGCTGATGGCTAATAAGCGCGTGCGCGAATTAAAGTAGTCGGCCGCGTGGGCGATCTCGATCGTACCGTTGTTATCGACCGGTAAAATTTTTAGCTGCAGTTGTTGCCGTTGTGCGAGTTGCTGCCATGGCAGTAGGTTGGCGTGGTGTTCGTAACCGCTGAGCAGGATTTCATCACCGGCGTTGAATTGTCCTGCCAGCGCATGGCTGAGCAAGTTAAGGCCTTCGGTGGTGCCTTTAGTGAAAATAATGCAGTCACTGTTAGACGCGTTGAGCCAGTGGGCGGCCAGTTGACGTGCCTGTTCAAAAGCTAAGGTGGCGCGTTCACCGGGTTGATGCTGGGCGCGATGCACATTGGCAACGCCCTGCTGATAATACTGCAGCAAGGCGTCCAGCATGGCTTGAGGCTTTTGTGCGGTGGCGGCACTGTCGAGCCAGACCTGACCGGTATCGTTTAGCTGTTGTATGCCGGGAAATAGGTGACGCCAAGGGGAGTGCAGTTGCTGCATGGTTGGCTCAGCGTTTTGCGAGTTCGGCTTGATAGTAGTCAGGCTTAAAGCCCACCAGTGTGCGCGCGCCCAAGTCGAGCACGGGGCGCTTGATCATGGAATTGTTTTCCAGCATCAGGGCGATGGCTTTGTTCTGGTCTAAATCCTGTTTGCGATCCTCGTCGAGCTTGCGAAAGGTAGTACCTTTGCGGTTTAAAATAGTTTCCCAGCCGTGCTCGTTGCACCAGCGTTCTAATGAGGCGGCGTCAATGGTTTGTTTTTTGTAATCATGAAACTCAAAGACATGTTCGTGCTCTTGCAGCCAATTCATGGCTTTCTTCATGGTGTCGCAAGCTTTGATGCCATACAGAGTTAACTGAGTCATTGTTGTTCTCCTTAGTGTATGGATACGGCTAAAACAATGCGGTAGCTGAGCGAACTCATCATGGTTAGAATGCCCAGCAATACAACTACCGGCCCCCAAGCTTTATCCCGCCACGTATAACCAACAATCAGCACAATCATGCTGAGTACTATAATACTGGTCATAATATTGAGTGGGTTATCCATGCGTTGGTCCTTGTTTATTTAATGAGTAATTTTGGGTTAGCTAATACTGGTGGCCAGTTGTGCTATCAGAGCTTCTTTTAGCCTGCCGCACAACTGAGGATCAGTTAAAGGTTGACCGTTATTGTCGGTTAAGAAAAACACGTCTTCAATGCGCTCGCCCTGAGTGATAATTTTGGCACTCACCAGTGATAGGTTAAATTCTAAAAACACCCGCGCAATACGTGCCAGCAAACCGGGTCGGTCCGGTGCGACAACCTCGACGACTGTATAAGGACGCTGTGCATCATTACTAATGTTGACTTGTGGGCTAAAGGCAAAGTGCTTTAAGCGCCTAGGTACACGGCGCTGAATGATTTCAGGAAATTTATCCGGGTTGTGCAACGCATTATTCAGCCCTTGGCGAATGGCTTGAATACGCTCTGGATTATCGCCAATGCGCTCACCATCGGCCTCTAACACAATGTAACTTTCAATGGCGACTTGCGCGCTGGAGGTCATAATGCGTGCTTCGAGAATACTCAAATTCAGCTGATCCAAGGTGGCTGCGGTTGCGGCAAATAGATCGCTGCGATTAGGGGCGTAGACGAACACCTGCGAGCCGCCATCAAAGCCACGCTGACTGGTTTCGCGCACTAACACTAAAGGTTCGTGGCTGTTGCCATGCTGAACTAATGCAGCGCTATGCCAAGCGATATCACCAGCGCTATGGCGTAAAAAATAATCATCATCCAGCGTTGCCCAAAGTTGATTAACGGCCTCTAAGGAAATATTTTCTGCGCTTAATAGGCTTAAGGCGGTGGTTTGCCGGGTTTCTATTTGCTCATCGCGTTCTAATGGGTTTTCCAGTCCACGTCTGAGCGCGCGACGGGTTTCGCTATACAGTTGACGCAACAGTTGTGCGCGCCAAGAGTTCCAGAGTTTGGGATTGGTGGCATTGAGATCAGCTACTGTGAGCACGTACAGGTAGTCCAAACGGATTTGCTCACCCACCTGCCTGGCAAAATTGTAGATGACTTCGGGGTCGGTAATATCTTTACGTTGCGCTGTTTCAGACATAATTAAATGGTTGCGCACTAGCCAAACCATTAGGCGTCTATCCCACGTGGGTAGCTGATGACGTACAGCAAAAGCCTCGGCATCCAGGGCGCCAAGCTCGGAATGATCGCCGCCGCGACCTTTGCCAATATCATGGTAGAGGCCAGCAAGGTAAATGAGCTCTGTTTTGGGTAAGCGGCTCATGATGGCGCTGGCTAGGGAGAACTTTTCTGCAAAATCCGCGTGACGTAGTTTGCGCAGATGCTTGATTAGATTAAGGCTGTGCGCATCCACGGTATAAATATGATAAAGGTCATGCTGCATTTGTCCGATAATGCGGCCAAATTCCGGTAGATAACGGCCTAAAATCCCGTATCTACTCATCCGTCTGAGATTCATATGCACGCCTTCTTGGCAGCTGAATAACTCGATAAACAGCGCGGTATTGCGTGGGTCTAGACGAAACTCGTCATCAATCAAATGACGGTGGTCGCGTAGTAAACGAATGGTTTCAGAGCGCGCCCCTTTGATTTCTGGGTGCTTGGCCAGCAGAACAAAGACTTCCAAAATGGCCGAGGGGGTTTTACGAAAGACGTCCGTATCAACGTGCTCAAGAAAGCCATCACGCACCCGAAAACGCTCATTCAACAGCACCGGCAGTGCGGTACTGGTTGGGCGTAAGATGTTTTCTTCAAGGAACTGATTAGTAAAATCGCTCAGTTCAGCCACGCTCATTACGGTGCGGTAGTACTGCTGCATAAAGTGTTCGATGGCTTGCTTGGCGTCATCACCATGAAAGCCAAATAGCTCGGCAACTTTGTGTTGATACTCCAGTAGCAGACGATCTTCGGCGCGTCCAGCCAACATATGCAAAGCGTAACGTACACGCCATAAAAACGCCTGAGAGCGGACCAACAGCTGATATTCGTTGGTGGTCAAAAAACCCGGTGCTTCAAGGCTGGCTAAGCTGCGCATGCCAAAGCGTCGCTGTGCAATCCATAAAATAGTTTGGATATCACGCAGACCGCCGGGAGAGCTTTTAACATTGGGCTCAAGATTGTATTCGGTGTCGTTATATTTGTCGTGTCTTGCGCGCTGTTCTTCGCGCTTGCTTAAAAAAAATGTTTCGCTGGGCCACATATACTGCGGACCTAGTTGCTCGCTTAGGGTTTTATGCAGCTGGTGTGAGCCAATCACGGTGCGGCTTTCCATGAGGTTGGTAATGATGCTTAAATCATTGGCTGCTTCAGTGAGGCACTCAGCTAGCGTGCGCACGCTATGACCAACTTCTAAGCCAATATCCCACAGAAAAGTGAGGAACTGACCGATATGTTCTTGCAGCGGGGTATTAGGCTCGTGCTCCATCAGTACCAGCAAATCGATATCTGAATGAGGGTGTAACTCGGCACGACCGTAGCCACCGACGGCAATAAGGCTGAGGCAGTTACTGTGATTCTCTAAGCCATAATGTACCCAAGCATGACTGATAATCTGGTCAATAACTTTGGCGCGCGCATGCACCAGCTGTTCGATATCGCGTCCATCTAAAAAGCATTGATCCAGCGTTAGACGTGCATGCTCAAGGGTGGAGCGGAATACTTCCAAATGGTTGTCATGCTGAGCCAGGCGCAGTTTAAAATCGGCAGCATCAAACAGCACAAGTTCATCAGCGGACATTGTTACCTCTTGCAAGGCATAGGCTTGCGGTATAAACGACTACTATGGGAAAACAGCGGGGAAGGTTTCTTCCTTACGCAGGGTAAAAATCTCATAACCGTCTGCGGTAACCGCCAGAGTGTGTTCCCACTGGGCACTCAGTTTGCGGTCTTTGGTGATCGCAGTCCAGCCATCGCCCAGCACGCGAGTACCTGCTCGACCAAGGTTAATCATCGGCTCAATGGTGAACGTCATGCCTTCTTCCAGCGCCATGCCGGTGCCGGCTTTGCCGTAGTGTAAAATTTGTGGCTCTTCATGGAAAACTGTACCAATGCCATGTCCGCAAAATTCGCGCACCACAGAATAGCCATTTTTTTCGGCATGTTGCTGAATCACCGCGCCTATATCACCCAAGCGTGTGCCGGGGCGTACTATCTCAATGCCTTTATACAGGCACTCTTGTGTTACCTGACACAGGCGCTGCGCCCACTCAGGCACGGCACCGACCATAAACATCTTACTGGTATCGCCAAAATAGCCGTCTTTGATAACGGTGATATCAATATTGATAATGTCGCCGTCTTTAAGTGCTTTGTCATTGGGGATGCCATGACACACAACATGGTTGATCGAGGTGCAAATGGACTTGGGAAAGCCGTTGTAGTTAAGCGGTGCAGGGATAGCCTTTTGCACATTAACAATATAGTCATGGCACAGAGTATTGAGCTGATCAGTGGTGACACCTATCTGAACGTGCTCCTCAATCATCTCGAGTACTTCGGCGGCCAAGCGGCCAGCGATACGCATTTTTTCGATGTCTTGGGGTGTTTTAATGGATACGCTCATGTAGGCCTCTTGTCGCAGTAAACTGGGAAATAGTCGCAAATCTATATCGTGATAAATAATAAGCTGCAAATTTTAGCACAAAATGTGCTCATTCGCCGAGAAGTGGCAAGGGCTGAGGATTTGTGCACAGCTTGGTTTTTTAGAGTTGGTATTTAATCATTGCCGCTGGAAGTTGCCAGATAATAGCGGCGACGAGTAAAACGCCACTAAGGGCAAAGTATTTATACCAAAACGCTTTGCCAAGCTGAGTCGGTGGGCATTTAAGTTGCAGTACGGTGAGGGAAAAGCCGCAAGCCGCAATAGCAATCAAAGCGCCTGCCATCGTATCCGTTGGCCAGTGCGCGCCTAAATAAAAGCGGGAAAACGCCACCAAGCTTGCAAGAACGCAAGCCATCGTAATGGTTAAAATACGCCAATTAACGGCCAAACCACGGTTCAGCAAGATCGCGATGATCAGAAAAAATAAAAATCCGCGCGCGCTGTGACCGCTGGGAAAGCTGCCGCCAGATAAAGGCTCAAGCAAGATATCAGGGCGACTGCGTTGCAGTAGGTATTTTAATACTAGTGTTGCACCGTAACCCGCTAGAATACTGCCGGCAGTAAAAAACAAAGCAGCCCAAGCGCGCTGTGCTAACAAGAACAAGCAGAGCAAGGCACACAAAGCCAGCTGGATATAACGATCCGCTACCAGTGTGCTAATCAGCATCAGCTTGTCGAGTGCAGGGCCGCGTAGCTGCTGCGCAAGATCCAGCACAAAGGCATCGAACTGACTTAACCAAGGCAGGCTGATAATTAGAGTCAGTAGCAGTAAGCCGGCGGTTAGGGTTATCGCTGCATAGCGCCACTGATGTTGGCGACGGGTTAGGTGATAGCTGATCATTAGAATACTCAAAAATTCAAGCAGTGGGATTAGAGTTTGCAGCCAAAAACCCTCTGGCGGCTGTATGTGCATGGCAGTACCGGTAAACCAAGCGGGTAAAATAAACAGTGCTGACCAGCCCACCGATGCGAATAGGATAATAATACTAAACTGCTGGCGTGGCACGCTGACCATACCGGCAACCATAGGCAGCAAAGGTCTGAGCAAGCCAACAAACTGGGCAAAAAATATACTGGCTGAACCGTAGTTCTGTAAATAGAGCTGTGCATGCACCAGCCAAGCAGGGTTTTTGCGCAATAAGCCCAGTTTTTCAGTTTTGCTTTGTAGTTTGGCTCCGAGGGTGTAAGAGGCTAGGTTGGCACTAAAGGCGCCAGAGCTGGCCATAAGCAGGGTCAGCCATAGGGGTAAGTCGCTGTTAGCAGCAATGACGGTAATCGAAACCAGTAAAACCACACCAGGAAAGAGAATACCGAACAGCGCCAAACACTCTAAAAAAGCGATGACAAAGATACTGACAGCTAGCAAAACAGGGTGGTTGGCGCTCCAGTTAAAAAACGTCTGGAAAAAATCAGGCATAAAGACTCTAGCCTAGGGTTAACCAAATGGGCGCATGATCCGAAGGTTTCTCTATGCCGCGGATTTCGTAATCAATTCCCGCATCCAGCAGGTTGTCGGCAAGTCCTTGACTGGCAAGGATTAAGTCGATGCGCAAACCGCGTTTTGGGTTGTCTTCAAAACCACGGCTGCGGTAATCAAACCAGCTTAGGGTGTTGCTGGTATCAGGAGCCACGTGGCGGAAGCTATCAATAAAACCCCAGCTCATTAAGCGCTGCATCCATTCGCGCTCTTCGGGTAAAAAACAGCACTTGCCGGTGCTGAGCCAGCGTTTGGCGTTGTGCTCGCCAATACCGATGTCGGCATCTTCTGGGGCGATATTAAAATCGCCCATTAAAATAACAGGCTGCTGGTTGTTAAATTGCTGTTCCAGCAGTTGTTGTAAATCGGCGTAAAATTTGGTTTTAGCGGGGAATTTGGTTTCATGCTTGCGGTTTTCTCCCTGTGGGAAATAGCCGTTCATCACAGTAATGGGTTCGCCATTGAGTCCAGCATATTCAGCCCAAATAAAGCGGCGCTGCGCATCTTCGCTGTCGTTGGGAAAACCCTTGTGTACTTTTAACGGCGCTTGTTTAGACAGCAGAGCAACACCGTAGTGACCTTTTTGTCCGTGATGTTCAACGTGGTAGCCCAATTCATGAATCATTTCGAGTGGGAATTGTTCGTCGGCGACTTTGATTTCTTGTAAGCCAATAATATCTGGCTGATGTTTATCAATAATGGCGCTTAGCTGATGTGGACGCGCACGAAGGCCGTTGATATTAAAACAAATGATTTTCATAGTGCTGGATTACCTGAGGCTGTACTGCGGGTGTCGTAAGTGTGTGATTATACAGACTCAGGGCGATAAATCCTTTGGTGCGTCGAGAGTTTCTGCGTGCTCAGTCTTTAAAAAACGCTGCAGCCCAGTGTGAGGCAAGGTAAAATCCACCCATGTTAATACGTATTTTTGTCAGTCTCTTACTTTTGCTCTGGTTGCCATGCACGTGGTCACAAGCACGTCTTGATATTGTGGTAACGCCCGCCAATAAAGCCATCAAAGAGAATATTCAGGCCTATATCGGCAGCCTAGAAGACTATGATGAAGACGCGTTGCAGCGTTATCGCCGCACTGCGTTAAGCATGGCGCATAAAGCCAGTGAAGCGCTCGGTTATTATCAAAACAGCTATCAAGTTACTACCGTACCGGGTAAAAAACCTACGCTGCGTATCGAGGTTGCTTTGGCTGAGCCGGTGCGTTTGCGTAAGGTTGATATTCAGGTGTTGGGTGAAGCCGGTCAGCTGCCTGTTTTTACCGAGTTTGCAGACGAGCGCTTGCAGACCGGCGCGATTTTGCACCATGGTGCCTATGAGGATTTAAAGTCTAAGCTGCAGCAATATGCGTTGCGCTATGGTTTTTTTATGGCCAAATTTACGCAACAACGCTTAGAGATTGATCCCGAAATGGGCGCTGCTGACATCAGCCTGCACTTTGATAGTGGTCCACGGTACTACTTGGGTGCTGTGGAGTTTTCTGAGCAGAGTTGGATTGAGCCACAATTATTAAACCGATTAGTGCCTTTTAAAGAAGGGGATGCGTATAACTCAGCGGTTTTGGCAAGATTGAGTCAAAACTTGCAAGCCACGGGGTATTTTGAGCAGATTCGTGTGGATGCTGTGGGTGAACCCGAGGGACCGTTGCTAGTGCCGGTTCGTGTCAGTCTGCAGCCGGTAAAGCCACGAACATTTGGTGTGGGTGCAGGGTTTTCTACCGATATCGGACCCAGGGCGCGCTTTAATTGGGAGCAGCCCCGAATCAATAAATACGGACATAAGCTGGGCTTTGAAACAGAATGGTCTGAGCCGCAGCAGAATGTTACCGGCTGGTATGCCATTCCGTTAGAAGCACCGCTAACTGATCAGTTGCGTTTTGTTTCAGGCTATCAACGTGAAGAGTATATGGACGCACAGAGTCGTCGTTACACCTACGGTGCACAATGGCACAAACATGTGGGTCATGATTGGCAGCGTGTGGCGGGTTTGCGCTGGGATGAAGAAAGATACGACTATGGCCGAGCGCAGCCAGAAAAGCGCAGTCAGTTTTTGCTGCCTAGTCTGGGTTTTAGCAAACTTAAATCCGACTCAGCCATAGACCCAAGCGTAGGTTATCGATTGCAAGCAGATATTAGCGGTGCAAAACAGGATGTTTTTGCTGATGCGGATGTGTTGCATGTCAGTGCGCTGGTGCGCGGTTTGATTACGCTGGCCGACAAGCATAGGTTTTTAGGTCGTACCCAGGTGGGTGCCATTGCCACTAATAACTATGCTCGCATCCCACCTTCACTACGCTTTTTTGCCGGTGGTGACCAAAGTGTGCGTGGTTATGATTACCAGAGTCTTTCGCCACGCGATGAGTATCGTAATCGAATCGGTGGTCGTTATTTATTCGCGCAGAGCGTGGAGTATCAATACAGTCTGACGGACACATGGCGCATCGCTAGTTTTGTCGACCGGGGTAATGCAGTGGAAAACTGGACTGATGCCATGAAAACGGGCGTCGGTGTCGGTGTGCGCTGGGTATCGCCGATAGGTCCTTTACGCTTGGACTGGGCGCATGCACTCAATGATGACCGAGGGTGGCGCATTCACTTCTCTATGGGGCCTGAGCTATGAGTAAGTCCAGGCTAATCAAGCTGCTCATCCTGCCGGTGATTATTTTGGTTTTGTTGCTGGCACCGGTCGTGCTGCTGTCAACGCAGTCCGGCAGTCAGTGGCTGCTCAGGCAGGTGCCGGGCTTAACCGTGCACAAATTTACCGGTGCGCTGCTGGGTCAGTGGTCGGTTGAGCAATTGCAGTGGCAGGATGAGCAGACGCAGATTCAGCTGGAAGAACTCAGCATGGCGATTGACCCCAGATGTCTGTGGCGCGCAGAGCTGTGTGTGCAGGAATTATCGGCTAGGCAGCTGTCCATACAGGTATTGGAAAATGATGAAGAAAATACGGACGCTGAGTCTTTCGAGTTAACTGATTTGCAACTGCCGCTTACTATCAGTGTGGCGCAGTTTAGCCTGCAACAGTTGCTGTTCAATGATGAGCTGATACTGCAGGGTATAAAGACGCAGGCGCAGTGGGTAGATAATCAATTACAGATCCAGCAACTGAGTCTGGCCTATCAAGAAAATACACTAGAGCTACAGGGCTCGCTTACCGCCAAGCAAGACTGGCCGCTTGAGCTAACGATTCAGGCGCAGGGAATATTGCCTGAATTGGGCGAACAACAGCTGAGCTTAGACATCAGCGGCACACTTGAGCAATTACTGCTCAAGGGCGAATTAACCGGTGTGTTACAGGGCAGTGTGGCCGCTGAACTGCAACCCTTAACAGCGAATTTTCCCACCAAACTGAACCTAGAGCTCACGCGCTTGCAGTTGGCGGCGGTGTTGCCTGAGCTGTTAGTAGTACAGCAGTTATCAATTAGCGCCCAAGGCGATCTGGCGGCCGGTTATCAGTGGCAGCAATCGGCGCGGCTGTTAGCCAATCAGCAGCCCATTGAATTGGTGGGTGAAGGCGTGCTTGATCAGCACTCAGTCAACATTAAACAGCTTAAGCTGATTGAATCAGACACGCGTTATGCACAAATAACTGGGCAGCTGGATTGGCAGCATGAGCTTTCTGCGCAGGCGCAGGTGTATTTGCAGCAACTCAGGTGGCATCAGTTATTAGGTGTCGAGGACGTGGGTATTGAGCTTAATCGCGCGCAGATTGAGCTGAGTTATCAAGAACAGCGCTACCAAGCAGAGTTAACGTCTGAGTTGTTAGGACCAGCGGGTGAGTTTGAGGTCAATGCCCAGCTGCGCGGCGATCAGCAGCAGCTGGATATTTATAAGTTGCAGGTGATTGCTGGGCCGGGACAGGTGCAGGGTGATGCTCAACTCGACTTTACTCAAGGGGTGCGCTGGCGCAGTGAGTTACATGTCAGTGAGTTAAACCCTGCCTACTGGGTGGCTGATTTGCCCGGTAACTTGGCAGGTGATATTACTACTTCCGGGCAATTTGCTGAGCAATTAAGCGCTGAGGCGCAGATCCATATTGCTGGCCAGTTACGTGGCGAACAAGCCAGTGTGCAAGGCAATTTGTCTGGTGCGGGACAGCATTGGCAGCTTACCGAGTTGCTCGTGCAGTTGGGCGATAATCAGCTTAGTGGTCATCTGCAAGTTGATGAACAACTGGCGGGGAAACTACAGCTGGATGTGCCAAGGCTGACGCAGATTCTACCGGGATCAGCGGGACGAGTGCATGGTCAGGTGGATATTAGTGGGCGGTTAGAGCAGCCTGCTGGAGCCTTAAACCTTAAAGCTGAAGGCTTGGCGTATCAGGGTTATCGAGTCAAACAGTTGGATGTGCAGGCCAGGCTTGAGTCCAGCGGTCAAGCGGATATTAAGCTAAATGCTACAAAGCTGGCGAGTGCGGAGCAGTTGTTCGGCGACTTAAAGTTGCACGGCAATGGCGATATACATACGCAAGAATTGAGTCTGCAGTTAGAGGGACCGGCGCGAGCGCAAGCCAGCATACAAGGGATGCTGGATGTGCAGACTTTGCATTGGCGCGGCTCGCTGCGCCAGTTAACAGTAGATGTCGAACAGCAATATTGGCAGTTAACAGAACCGGTGCAAATTGATTATCTGCATGAACAGCACTTGCAGCTGGGAGCCCATTGTTTTATAGGCGGACAAGCCAGCCTGTGCGCGCAACAGCAGCAGCTGTTACCTCGACTGGCTATTGACTATCAACTCAAAAGCTTTCCTTTAGACAGTTTGCGACCATGGCTGCCCAAGGATTTACAACTTGATGCTTTGCTCAATGGCCGCATACAGCTACAAGAACAACCGCAGGGACTGCAAGGGCACGTCCAGTTAGATGCGGGTAAGGGCAGCGTGCATTATGTTGAACAAGAACAGCGTCATGACTTTGCTTGGCAGGTATTGCAGCTAAACAGCGTGCTTAATCCGCGAGAAATCACTCTGCAGCTGGAATTGCTGGGTGCTCAAACCGGTCATTTGTTGCTCGATCTAGCTATGGATCCACAGCAAGCAGATAAACCGCTGAAGGGGAAGTTTAAGCTAGAGCGTCTTGAGCTGGCGCCATTAAAGGCGTTTGTGCCAGAGATAGAGAAAATCCAAGGCTTGGTGCAAGGGCAAGGAACGATCGGTGGTACTTTGCTGAAACCCAGCATTGATGGGCAAATCAACTTAACGGACGGTTTGTTAGCCGGTGATCGATTGCCGTTAAGTCTGGAGCAGCTCTGGTTGCAAGTGCAGATTAACGGCAGCCTGGCCAAAGTTGGAGGCGGTTGGCGCAGTGGCGCAGATGGACAGGCGCACGTGAATGGCCGTGTTGATTGGCAGAATGCCATGCTGGTGGATATCGATTTAAACGGCACACAATTACCTGTCCAGGTGGCGCCCTATGCTGATTTAATCGTTGAGCCTGATTTGCAATTGAGCCTTGATGAGCGGCGCTTGTTACTCAGTGGCAGTATTTCCGTGCCCAAGGGTTATATCACCGTGCCAGAACTGCCAGAGCAGGCGGTGCGGGTCTCTGCCGATGCCTATGTTCTAGGGCGTGAGCAGCAACAGCCCGGTCTGCCGTTAGCAATGGATATTGAAATCAAGGTCGGTCAAGAGCGTTTGCATTTTAGTGGTTTTGGTCTTACTGCTGACGTGCAAGGGCAGATTAAAGTGGTTGATAACCTGTCCGCTCGTGGGGTGCTTGAACTGAAAAATGGGCGCTATCGTGCGTATGGGCAAAGACTGCAACTGCGACGTGCACGCTTGGTGTTTTCTGGTCCTATCAGTCAGCCCTATATTGATATTGAAGCCGTGCGCGTTACAGGTGATGTGACCGCTGGTTTGCGTTTGTCAGGGTTGGCTGATCAACCACAAACAGAGATTTTCTCCCAGCCGCCCATGAGTCAAGAACAGGCGCTGTCATGGCTGTTGTTGGGACGCCCCTTGACCGGTGGTAACTCAGATGATTCTAATATGATGAGTCAGGCGGCGTTGGCATTAGGTATGTTGGGCACAGCACCTATTGTTAACCGTATGGCCGACACTTTTGGGATAAAGGAGTTTGAACTCGATACCGAAGGCAGTGGCATGAGCAGTAGCGTTATGGCCAGTGGGCGCATCACCGACAAGCTCGTTCTAAGCTATGGCGTGGGTGTGTTTCAGCCCAGCAGCATCATTGCGTTGCGCTATGAGTTAACCAAGCGTTTATACCTAGAAGCAGCCTCGAGTCTAGCCAGTTCGTTGGATTTGTTTTATCGGCGTAGCTTTTAATCAGCGCAAAAGCGCGAAAAACTGCTATAATGCACACATTATTGGCTACTCCCAAGGCTTTATGTCTAGTTTTAACGCGGTTTGCTTCACCCCTTTTTCTCCCCATTTGCTCACCATTCAGTGGTGTGGCGGTCGTTAGCTTAGTTGCCCCCTCTTTTTTTACGATATTGATTCGTTTCTAGAGTTTTAGTGATTTTTAGGATGCTCTAAAAGAGCGCTGTAGCCTATGCAAGCTTTTACAATCAGTGCTTTTTCAGAGAATCCCTAACAGGGGTTTTACTATGTATTACTGGGTTATGTTAGCCCTAGCAGTGTTGGCAGAAGTGATCAGCACTATAAGCATGAAATATGCGATTTCAAATTCACCGTGGTTGGGCTACTTAGTCATGGCGGTGATGATATCTTTTTCCTTTTATGCTTTTTCTCGCGCCGTTGTGCATATTCCTTTGGCTGTTTCTTATGCCGTCTGGGAAGGCTTGGGCTTGTTTCTAATTGGCGTGGTCGGTGTGCTGTTTTTCGGAGAATATCTAAGTGTTGGCGAAATGCTCGCTATCGCGTTAATGATGTTCGGCTTGTTGTTGGTTACCTTTGATAAAGGTGCTAAACCGCAGGATGAAGCCAATGAAACGGTCGAAGTAGCCGCGAAGGTGGCGCTATGATGATTCCAATGACGTTGCTGTTAGGTTCGGTATCGCTAGACTTAGTTGCTTTGTATTGCGTGAAACGCTCGGATGGCTTTAAGCGTGTTATTTGGGGACTAAGCGGTTTGTTGGCAGTTATTTTAGCCTTTGTCTTGCTCAGCTTTGTCCTGAACTATATGCCTTTAAGTGTGGCGTACTCTGCTTGGGGTAGTTTGGGTGTATTAGGGACTGTGGTGCTGGACCGTTACTTGTTTAATTCAAGGCTGGGCAAGCAGGGAATTATTGGTGTGGTCTGTATCGTGGTAGGTATTGTTGCTTTGCAGCTTTAATGGTTCTATCAAGCCTCGGCTCCCAAGGAGCTTTAATCTTATTCTTTCCTAGCGGCAGTTCTTTGCCGCTTTTTTTGCCTGCGTTTTCTTGTGGTTGTGCATAGCGTGTTTGTACGGCTCTTGTTGTCTGGCATGGAAGTTGCATTGTTATTGGTAGTCAAGAAAGGGTGCCGTTGCGTACCCAAAGTGGAGGATTACCATGGACAAGATGCTGTACATTTCCATGACTGGTGCAAGCCAGAATACTAAAGCGTTGCAAGCGCACGCGAACAACTTAGCTAACGTTTCGACCAGTGGCTTTCGCCGGGATTTTGAGCAAGCACGCTCGATGCCGGTGTTTGGCGATGGCTTGCCAGCTCGCGCCTACGCCATGACGGAGCGTCCAGGCACTGATTTTACCTATGGCACGCTGCAAGAGACGGGACGTGATTTAGATGTTGCCGTACAGGGTGATGCATGGATTGCCGTACAGTCAGCAGACGGCAGCGAAGCCTATGTGCGTACTGCCAGTATGCAGATTGATGCGTTGGGTGTGTTGCGTACTTCAACTGGCTTGCCGGTACTCGGTAATGCCGGTCCAATCGCTGTTCCGCCGGAACAGAAGGTAGAAATTGGTCAAGATGGCACCATCAGTATTCGCTCTTTAGGTGAGGCCCCCGATGTGATGGCCGAAGTTGACCGCATCAAGCTGGTCATGCCAGATCCGCGTGAGTTAGAAAAGGGCCAAGACGGATTAATTCGTAGCAAGAACGGCCAAGAATTCGAGCCTGAAGCCAATGCGCGCATGATTTCTGGTTTTACCGAATCCAGTAACGTTAACGCAGTGGCAGAGATGACCTCCATGCTGTCTTTGTCGCGCCAATTCGAGCTCCATGTGAAAATGATGCGTACTGCTGAAGAGAATTCTTCAGCGATGGCACGAATCATGCAATTAACCTAGGTAAGAAAGAATTAATAGCTGGGTGTCATAAAACTGGCGCTCAAGGAGAACTACCATGCTTCCAGCACTCTGGGTCGCGAAAACAGGTTTATCCGCACAGGATATGAACCTGACCACGATTTCAAACAACTTAGCCAACGTATCAACTACTGGTTTTAAACGGGATCGAGCTGAGTTTGAAGATTTGCTTTACCAGATTCGCCGCCAACCAGGCGCTCAGTCGAGTCAAGACAGTGAATTGCCAAGTGGTTTGCAGCTAGGTACGGGTGTACGTATTGCCGGCACACAAAAAATATTTACTGAGGGCAGTTTGCAAACTACTGATCAACCGTTAGATATGGCCATTAATGGTCGTGGTTTTTTCCAAATTTTATTACCTGATGGCAATCTTGCTTACACTCGTGATGGTAGCTTTCAGCTGAACTCTGATGGTCAGGTTGTAAACACGCAAGGTTTTCCTTTGGAGCCAGCCATTGTTCTGCCGCCAGAAGTGCGCACCTTTACTGTAGGTGAGGATGGTACGGTTTCGGTGACTGTCGCTGGAACGCCGCAGCCGCAAATTTTAGGCAATATTCAAACTGCAGACTTCACCAATTACGCAGGTCTTGAGGCTATAGGTAATAACCTATTTTTAGAGACGGGTTCCAGTGGTGCGCCACAGGCGGGTACGCCGGGCATAAATGGTCTGGGTAGTGTTTTACAAAATACCCTAGAGAACTCAAACGTCAGCGTGGTGGAAGAGTTGGTCAATATGATTACTACCCAGCGTGCGTATGAAATGAACTCCAAAGTTATTTCGACAGCAGACCAAATGTTGTCGTTTATTACTCAGAAGCTTTAGTAGAGGGATGATGTTATGAAACCCGCAGCGATTTTGCTTCAGTTAGCAGCCGTATTTGCCTTAGCCAGTTGCGCAGAGATGCCACAGCCAAAACCGGATGATCCTTATTATGCGCCCGTGTTGCCGCGCACTCCGGTACCAGCAGCGCAAAATAACGGAGCTATTTATCAAGCTAGCTTTGAATCTAACTACTTCACTGATCGCAAGGCTTTTCGTGAGGGTGACATCATCACCATCAACCTGAATGAACGTACTCAGGCTAGCAAAAACGCTAACTCACAAATGCAGAAAGACAGCGATATTGATATTGGCGTGCCAAATATATTCGGCATGGCGATGACGCCAAAAAACCCACTCGCAGGTCTTAGTGCTTTAGGTATGGGTAATGAAACATTAAGTTTGGAAGCTAGCGCAAAAGCTAAGCGCGCCATGAAAGGTTCGGGTCAAGCAGGGCAAAGCAATAGTCTAAACGGTTCTATTACAGTAACTGTGGCTGAAGTATTGCCTAATGGAATTTTGGTGGTGCGCGGTGAAAAATGGCTTACACTTAATACAGGCGATGAGTTGATTCGCATTTCAGGATTAGTGCGCGCCGATGATATCAGCACAGATAACACCGTTTCGTCGACACGTATTGCTGACGCACGCATTACATATTCTGGTACAGGCGCGTTTGCCAATGCCAGTCAACCGGGCTGGTTAGGCCGTTTCTTTATGAGTCCAAGGTGGCCTTTCTAGTAAGAGGGAATGACAATGTTTAGATATGCATTAGCAGTGTTTCTAACACTCGGCATGGTTGCAGGGGCTCAGGCTGAGCGCTTAAAGGATTTAGCCAAAATTCAAGGCGTGCGTACCAACCAGCTAATTGGTTATGGTTTGGTGGTTGGTCTAAATGGTAGTGGTGACCAGACCACGCAAACACCTTTTACCGTACAGACCTTTAATAATATGCTGGCGCAGTTTGGTATTAACGTACCGCCTGGCACGGGCAACATACAGCTTAAAAACGTAGCGGCGGTTTCTATCCATGCTGAGTTGCCACCTTTTGCGCGCCCGGGGCAGACCATTGATATTACGGTTTCCTCTATTGGTAATGCGAAAAGTTTGCGTGGTGGCAGTCTCTTGATGGCGCCACTTAAAGGGATCGACGGCAATGTCTATGCTATCGCCCAAGGTAACCTTGTTGTTGGCGGCTTTGATGCGGGTGGTGCGGATGGTTCGCGTATTACTGTGAACGTACCTTCTGCGGGTCGTATTCCATCAGGTGCAACAGTTGAGCGTTCAGTGCCGACGGCTTTTGATCAAGGCAATTATTTGACGCTTAACTTAAATCGTCCAGATTTCACCACGGCGAAAAATATTGTCGACAGACTGAATGACTTGCTAGGCCCCAATACTGCGCAAGCCATAGATGCCGGTTCGGTTCGTGTAGCTGCTCCGGTGGATACGAATCAGCGAGTAGATTACTTGGCTGTAATTGAAAATCTTGAGATAGAAGCAGGTAAAGGGGTTGCTAAGGTAATTATTAACTCCCGCACAGGCACTATTGTGATTGGTCAGGATGTGCGCGTGCAGCCCGCTGCGGTAACACACGGAAGTTTGACGGTTGCAATCAGTGAGGATACCAGCGTCAGTCAACCGGAAGCCTTTTCTGATGGGCAAACGGTTGTGGTTCCGCGCTCCCGCGTGAATGCTGAACAAGAAATGCGTCCTATGTTTAAATTTGCCACCGGCACTACGTTGGATGAAATAGTGCGTGCGGTAAACCAGGTAGGTGCTTCGCCTTCGGATTTGATGGCTATCTTAGAGGCCTTGAAACAGGCGGGTGCTTTGCAGGCGGATTTAATCGTCATCTAACGGCAGCTGATAAGAACGCTCTGACAGTACGGCTAACTCATTGGCAATGCTGTTGGGGCGCAGCCCTTAGGCTCCACTCCCTTCTCCGCCCGATCGGGCTAATACGCGTAAAAACCAGTTCGTAATCTAATTCTAAAATGCATACGGTTTTGTGGCACGGTTGTTGCTTGAGTATAAGTATGTATTTTTACTCATCTGAAACTTGACGCACTCGCTCAAGTGGCAAGAGGGAAAGGTTATGGATCTGCATCGTACACATACTCAAAGCACTGCTAGCTATACCGATTTAAATCGACTGCACAAATTAAAAGTCGGTGAAGATCGTGACAGCGAAGCCAATATTCGCCAAGTAGCGCAAGAGTTTGAGTCGTTATTTATTGGTGAAATGCTCAAGGCTATGCGCTCTGCAAACGATGTCCTAGCCGATGACAGTATTTTTAATAGCAATGAAAGCAAAGCCTATCGCGATATGCATGATCAGCAGCTGTCCGTCACAATGGCTCAGGGTCGTGGTATTGGTATGGCGGATGTGCTGGTCAGACAAATGTCTGAAATGCATAGCCCACGTGCCGGCTCAAATCCATTTCCAGGTATGCAAGGCGCTGCTGCTTCAGCTAAAAATGATATCCAGCCTGAGCAAGATGAACAAATTGAGCAGATTGAGGCTCAAGCAACTTTTCGTCGTACAGCAATACAAACGCCTGTTATGCCTCAGTACGCTGTTAATGGCATGAATACTGCAGATGAAAGAATGAGTACCAAGCACAAGGCAGCGGTACATAGTTATGCAGCAGTCAGTAAACAGAATGCGGCACAGACAATTAAGCCGACAGGTAATAATGAAGTGTTTAACTCACCGCAAGAATTTATTTCAGCCATGATGCCGATGGCACAGCAAGCAGCAGAACAGCTGGGTGTAGAGCCACGCTACCTTGTTGCTCAGGCCGCTTTAGAAACAGGCTGGGGGAAAAATATGCTGCGCGATGCGCAAGGTGGAAACACCTTCAACCTGTTTGGCATCAAAGCACATGGCTGGAAAGGTCAGTCGGCACAGGCAACCACCAGTGAGTTTGTTAAGGGAGAAAAAGTGAAAGAGCAGGCAGATTTCCGCCAGTACAGTTCTTTCGAACAAAGTTTTAACGATTATGTGAGTTTCTTACAGAGCAATGGTCGCTATAAAGAGGCCTTAAAAGTTGCCGATAATCCAGAGCAATACTTACGCGAATTACAGCGTGCTGGTTATGCAACCGACCCTCAGTATGCGCAAAAAATTAGCCGCATTGCTCAGCAAATGCAAGATTTTCAGCAAACAGCTCGTGCGCCGACACCGCGCATCGCTGAACGGGGTTGAGGTGAATCATGGCTGACTTACTAAGCATTGGCCTATCAGGCTTATCGGCTGCTAAAACAAACCTGTCGGTAACAGGTCATAACATTACCAACGTCAATACGCCGGGTTATAGCCGTCAAGATACCGTCCAGCAAACGCGTGCACCGCAGTTTAGCGGAGCTGGTTATATTGGCTCGGGCACCAGTTTGGTGGATATTCGTCGTAGTTACAGTGAGTTTTTAACCACTCAGCTGCGCTCATCCACTGCACTGAACACTGATGTAAAAGCCTATAAAAGCCAAATAGACCAACTGGACTCACTGTTGGCAGGTTCAACAACAGGTATTACCCCTTCTTTGCAGTCCTTTTTCTCGGCCATGCAAACCGCTGCAGAAGACCCTGCCAATATACCAGCACGTCAGTTGGTATTAGCTGAGGCTGAGGGGTTAACCCGACGCTTTAATAATATTTACGACAATATTAATGCGCAAAATGAATTCATCAACAAACAAATGCAGAGCGTTACCGAACAGGTAAATAGCTTGGCTGGCACCATTGCCCAGTTAAACAAAGCAATTGCAGGAGTGGGTGCTAACGGACATCCGCCGAATGATTTATTAGATTCGCGCGACGAAGCTATACGCCAGTTATCAACCTTTATTGGCGTAACGGTGGTTCCACAAGACAACAACAGCATGAATCTATTTATTGGTTCCGGCCAGCCTTTGGTTGTGGGTGGCGAAGCGAATAAAATTGAAGCCGTGCAAGGTAATGCTGACCCAACCCGTTTTGATATCAACTTTATTAGTGGTGGCTCCAAGCAGAACATCAGCAAGATGGTTACAGGCGGCGAGATGGGCGGCCTGTTGCGTTTTCGTGAGGAGGTTCTGGACCAGACCTTTAATTCCATAGGGCGTTTAGCTTTATCCATCAACCAAGAAGTTAATAGCTTGCTCGGTCAGGGTATGGATCTGAAGGGTAATGTTGGTACAGCCTTATTTAACGATATTAACGACTCCAAGCTGATGGGCTTGCGTGTACTGCCGATGCAGAATAACGTTTCTGGAGTTTCAGGCGGTATCAATATTCATAACACCCAGTTGCTTGCAGCCAGTGATTTTCGACTGGAATATAACGGTACAGGTTACAGCGCGTTTCGTTTAAGCGATGGCGCGCAAATGCATGTAACTGACGCTATAGATCCGATTACCAACGAAGTTAATCTAAGCTTTACTGATATGCCCATTCCAGGGCGTGATCAGGGTTTTACCATGACTTTGTCAGGTACGCCAAATCCAGGTGACCAGTATTTATTACAACCTACGCGTCGTGGCGCCACAGATATAGCATCGGTTCTGGATCAGGCTGACCAGCTGGCTTTTGCCGCTCCTTTGCGCGGTGAGGCATACCTGCAAAATAAAGGTACTGCCGCCATCGGGCAGCCGTCAGTGGATATGGTGTTGAATAATCCAAGCACACCACTGCCAAGTAATTTTGTAACCGAGAAACTGAGTCTGGATCACCTTGCTGTTTTAGATGACATTGAGTTGACGTTCAACTCTGCGACCAACGAGCTGGAATTCACCAGCCTGCCGTCGGGCGTGAGTATCACTGCGGTACCACAAGAAGGTCAGGCCGCACCGGGAACGATAACAGAGTTGGGTATTATCCCGGGGCAGACTAACACTCTAAGTTATGCGGTGCAGGTGAACGTAGCTGGCGAGGTGCAGAGCTATACGATTAAACAAACCATAAGCGGAACACCGCAGAATGGTGACACCTTTTCAGTTGGCTTTAACAAACACGGCGTGTCGGATAACCGTAACGCCTTAAAATTGGCGGATTTACAAAGCAAGCAAGTGGTAGGTTTGGATGCCAAGGTCAAGGATATCGCTACGGGCATGAGCTTTACCGATGATTATGGTAATACAATTGAACGAGTTGGCACGTTAACTGCACAAGCTAGACAAGATGAAACAGCTACTGGCGCGGTCTTAAAGCAAGCCACGGATAATCGTGATTCGCTGTCAGGTGTTAACCTAGACGAAGAAGCGGCCAATTTGATTAAGTTTGAGCAGTATTACAACGCTTCAGCACAGATTATTCAGGTAGCACGTTCTTTGTTTGATACGTTAATCAACACATTTAGGTAGGGACTGGATTCATACAGTCAAGGAGTTAAACCATGCGAATTTCTAGTCAGCAAGCCTTTAATACAGGTGTGCAAGGCATTCAGCGTAACTACGCAGAAGCGATTCGTACGCAACAGCAGATCAGCTCTGGTAACCGTATCCTTACGCCTGCTGATGACCCTGTAGCCTCGGTGCGTTTGTTACAGCTTGAGCAGCAGCAAAACTTGCTCTCCCAGTACAAAGAGAACCTGACTGCCGCCAATAACAGCCTGATACAGGAAGAGTCGACCTTAAATACTGTTAACACCATTATGCAGCGCGTGCGTGAGCTGGCCGGTGAGGCAGGCAATGGAGCCTTAAGCCAAAATGATCGTCAGTCTATAGCAGCTGAGTTGCGTGAGCGCGAAGATGAGCTGTTAAGCTTAATGAATACTAAAAACGCCCGCGGTGAATACCAGTTTGCGGGCTTTCAGGGTAAGACAGAACCTTTTGTTCGTAACGCCGGTGGTGGTTATGACTACCAGGGTGATGAAGGGCAGCGACGTCTGCAAGTTGCCAGTTCTTTGACAGTGCCTATCAGTGATAACGGCAAAAAAGTTTTCCAGAATATTACTAATGCGGCACGTTTGGACCCCACGGTTACGCCTAACCCTTTGCCAGCAGGTTCCACCCTGAGCGTGTCGACGCCGATGGTGCAGGATGAAATTGCCTTTAGTGGTAATAATGGTTTTCCTGCTGTAGGCATTGAAGTACGCTTCACAGCCCCACCGGGCGACCCTAAAACCTATGAGGTGTATGAGGTAGGCGGAGCTATACCGTTGCAGGCAGGAAGTTTGGACGATGACGACAAATCCCATGATAGTCTAGTGTTTCGTGGCATGATCATACATTTTGATGGTGTGCCAGCTGGTGGTGAAGTGGTCACTGTCATAGAGGATGATAACCGGCAGAAACAGGGTGTGCTGGATACTATTCATCAGCTGCGCCGTGCGCTGGAAGATAATCCGGACACCCCGCAGGGTAACCGTGATACGCGTGATGCTGTAGCTATTGCGTTAACCAATATTGACCATGCGATGGTAACTATAGACTCCACTCGTGGTGATATAGGTGCGCGCTTAAATATAATTGAAACTACGCGCGTAGATAACGAGGACGTCACCTTAATTAACAAGACAGTACAGGCTGAATTACGCGAGGTTGACTATCCAGAAGCGCTATCGCGCTTATCGTTCCAAAGTATAGTGTTGGACGCAGCACAGCAGAGCTATGTGCGGATCAGTCAGATAAACCTGTTTAATAAGATCTAACAACCTACAGGTAGTTATCCTGTAGGTTGTTAGGGAGATGCGTGAGCTACAGTGTTGCGCTAGGCAAGCTGTACAGGGATGGCGTCGCTGCTGTGGCTAAGAGAGCCATCGTCTGCCATGTAGAGCAGGCTAGGCTTGTGGGTAGCCAGCTCGTGTTCTTCGTAGTTGCAGTAAGCGCAGATAATTAAGCGATCACCCACTTTGGCTTTATGCGCCGCTGCACCATTCACTGAAATGATCTGCGATCCGGCTTCACCACGAATAGCGTAGGTGGTAAAGCGTTCGCCATTATCAACGTTATAAATCTGAATTTGCTCATACTCACGGATACCGGACATATCCAGCCAATTACCATCGATTGCGCACGAACCTTCGTAATCAACGACGGCGTGAGTGGCTATAGCTCGGTGTAATTTAGCTTTGAGCAGTATGGTTTGCATGTGTTTTCTACCTCTTTGGCTTGCTCTGCTGACAGCGTTGAAAGCAGCGGTTGCGCCCTATAACAAATCGAAAATTATATTATCAATCAAGCGGGTTTCGCCTAATACTGCGGCAACTAAAATGACCAGTTGCTTGCTTGCAGGGGTGGCTGGCTGTAAATCAGTAGCCTGGCGTAGTTCCATATAATCGGTGACAAAGCCCTGTGTTTGCAGCCTGTTGCTGGCTTCTTGCAGTAATACTGCATAATCACGGCGGCCTGCCTGGATACGAGCAACGATGTCCTGTAGGCAATGTTGTAATTGTGGCGCTACGTGGCGTTGCTCGGCGCTAAGATACCCATTTCTTGAGGATAAAGCCAGACCATCTGCGCTGCGCACGATAGGAGCGCCAATAATTTCAACGGGCAAATTCAAATCCTGCACCATTTTACGAATCACCGCCAGCTGCTGAAAATCCTTCTCGCCAAATATGGCGCAGTCAGGCTGCACCATGTTGAACAGCTTGTTAACTATGGTGGCGACGCCATCAAAGTGCCCCGGACGGCTGCCACCACAAAGACCTTCGCTAACCCCGGGTACGCGAACAAGGGTTTGCGCCTGCATGCCATTGGGATACATGAGTTGTTCGGTGGGCGTGAATAATACATTACAGCCTGCTTGCACCAGCTTTTGCTGATCGTCAGCTAGGGTGCGCGGGTAGCTGTCCAGATCTTCGTTGGGGCCAAACTGCAACGGGTTAACAAAAACGCTGGCCACAATAAAGTTAGCGGCTTGTTTGGCGCGAGTTATTAAAGCCAAGTGACCTTCATGCAGGTTACCCATGGTTGGCACTAAAGCTACGCGCTGCCCAGCTTGGCGTGCTTGCTTTACGCAGGCACGTAATTGATTAATATCGGCAATGGTTTTCATGCGGAAAATTCGTGTTCACTCGCTGGGAAACTGCCCTGTTTAACGGCTTGGGCGTAGTTTTCTATAGCTTGGTTGATAGTATTAGCATCCTGCATAAAATTACGCACAAACTTAGGCGTGCGACCGCTGATAGATAGCCCCAGCATGTCGTGTAAAACTAAAACCTGACCGTCGGTATCAGGGCCTGCGCCGATGCCGATGACGGGGATTGTGGCTGCTTGGCTAATCTCGCGCGCCAAAGGACTGGGCACGCATTCCAGCAGTAGCATGGCGGCACCGGCTTGCTCCAAGGCTAAGGCTTCTGCTTTAAGCTTTTCTGCTTGCTCATCGCCACGGCCTTGCACTTTATAGCCGCCAAACACATTGACTGACTGCGGTGTTAAGCCCAAATGTACGCAGCTTGGAATGCCGCGCTCGGCCAGTCCGGTGACGGCTTCGGCCAACCAAGCACCACCTTCCAGCTTCACCATATGCGCGCCGGCGCGCATAAGAGTGGCGCAGTTAGCGTAGGTTTGTTCAAGGGTGGCTGTGGCCATAAAGGGTAGATCGCTTAAAATTAACGCCCCTTTGTTGCCGCGCTTAACCGCAGCGGTATGGTAAGCCATATCCTCTACGCTAACGGGTAGGGTGCTGTCGTGGCCCTGTAAAACCATGCCTAAAGAGTCACCCACTAATAGAACTTCAATGCCAGCGCCAGCGGCGGTAGCAGCGAAGGTGGCGTCATAGCACGTGAGCATGGTGATTTTCTCACCGCTGCGCTTGTGCGCCAATAATGTGGTTAGGGTGATATTTAGCATGTAGGGGCCTCTTAGGTACCACTTTTTAAAGCTTTATAATGACTAGGTTGCGTAAAAGCTGACTAACTTAGGCCAAAAGCTCAAGGCTTGCAAGGCGCGTTAAAGTCGTATCGGGCGGACAAACAGCCAGCAATTCTGCCAAGCTTTGTCCGTTAGGTAAAACAAAATCTTTTGTGCAAAGCTCAGCCAAGGGAATTAACACAAAAGGCCGTGCATGCATATGATAATGCGGAACGCACAGGCGAGGTTCATTTATCACACGCTGTCCAAATAAAAGTATATCCAAATCCAGGGTGCGTGGCCCCCAGCGCTCGCCTTGGCGCACTCGGCCTTGTACGTGCTCAATATGTTGTAAGGCATCCAGCAACTCGATTGGTGTTAATGCGGTAGCTATGTGCGCCACAGCATTAACATAGCGCGGCTGATCTGTTGGGCCTAAAGGTGCGCTGCTGTACAGCGATGAGGCTTTGATAAACTCTGTTTTAGGTAGCTGCGCAATAGCGGTTATTGCTTGCTGTAAGTGGTTGGTCGAGTCACCCAAATTGCTACCTAAGCCAATATATACCTGCTGCATTAGCTTTGCGTTTTATGTTGGAAAGTGTTGTTGGCGCGTCTTTTTCTAGGTCGGCGGGTTTTCTTAGTGTTACCGCCCAAGTCACGGATCATAGCGCGCTGCTGTGCTTCATCAAGCTCTTGATAGTCAGTCCACCACTCGCCCAAGTTGTCGGTTTCTTCGCCAGCGCTTTCGCGCAATAATAAGAAGTCATAGCCAGCGCGAAACCTAGGGTGTGCAAGCACGGCATCGGCTCGTTTTCCGGTGCGGCGTGGTAAACGTTCCTGCAGAGCCCAGATTTCACGAGTTGGCAGAGTGAAACGCTTGGGGATAGAAATGCGACTAAGCTGCTGGGACAGCACCTGTTGCGCGGCTTCTTGCACTGCGGGTACGGGCGGCATGCCGTTTTCTTGTAAGCGTGCTGCCTGTGCAGGAATTGCCGGCCACAGCAATGCGGCAAACAAAAAAGCCGGAGTAATTGTTTTGCCGTCTGCGATGCGTTTATCGGTATTGCGTAGCGCGTTACGAATCAGACGCAGACTGTAGTCGGGATTGTTGGCGATGGCCTGCGCTGTGGCTGGAAAGAGCGGCGCAAATAAGTCGTATTCCAGCAGTAAATCAAAAGTGAGTTCGGCTTGGCCATTTAAAAACAGCTTAAGCACTTCGTCAAATAGACGGGCTGGAGGAATATCGGCCAATAAAGGCGCTAAGCGACGAATGGGTTCTGCTGTGTCTGGTGCAATAGTAAAGCCCAGCTTTGCCGCAAAGCGAATGGCTCTGAGCATGCGTACGGGGTCTTCTAAATAGCGCTGTTCGGGGTCGCCAATCAAACGTAATGAACGCTTGTGTATGTCGGTAACACCCTCAGCAAAATCGTACACGCATTGATTGCTAACATTGTAATACAGGGCGTTAATCGTAAAGTCGCGGCGTAGTGCGTCTTCTTCTAAAGTGCCGTATACGTTGTCGCGCAAAATACGGCCGGATTCGTGTTGGGATGAGCGTTCATCGTCCTCATCACAGTCTTGATGACTGCCGCGAAAAGTAGCGACCTCAACAATTTCACGGCCATGGTACAGATGCACAAGTTTAAAGCGTCGACCGATAATGCGTGAGTTGCGAAACAGGGCGCGTACCTGTTCAGGCGTTGCGCTGGTGGCTACGTCGAAATCTTTAGGGTTTTCGCCCAGTAATGCATCACGTACCGAACCACCCACTAAAAAGGCTTGAAAACCTGCATCTTGCAGTTTTTTTGCTGCTGCAGCTGAGTTGCGGCTGAACTGTTCAATAGATAGACCGTGCTGCTGCTGGGTGAGCACATGCGTATCGGGCGTGGGTGGGCGTGGTTTACGTAATTTAGTAATAAGCTTTTTCAGCATTAATTGGGCCTAAGCAGAGCCTGGTTAGTTGGTATGGCGCTGCATTCTAACACCGCTTGCCTAATAGGTGAATGTGCTAGGGAGTAAGGATTGCTGCGATTTGGTTAAGTTATGGCAATAAAAAAGGAGGCCGAAGCCTCCTGGGTATTTATTTTTATTGTTAACGGGGTTTTGTTGTTTTTATTACGCCGTACCACAACAAGCAATGCCTGCCTTTAAAATCAGCGGATTGCTTTGATAGCTGAGGTTAGTAATCTGTGTTTAGCTGCGCTGTAACCAGCTGTTGTTTTTGTTGTTACAGACTAAACGCGCTACAACTCTCTTCTTCAAAGTAATCAGTTGACTGCCTTTCCACCTTGTTATTGTTGTTAGCATGGATAAGGAAACTTTTTTATTGTTGTTATCAAAGCACTTATTGTTTTTGTTAGTTATACAGTAAGCATTTGCTATGCCAATATCTGTAAGTTGTTGATAACAAAAGAAATGATGATTTTTGAGGGGGTGGTGTTACGGTGAGTGTGTAAGAAACTGTTACCTGAATGCACGAAGATGTTACTTTTTGTGTGCAGGTAACAGTTGGTATGGAGGTTAGATTGCTCCGTGTTGGTGCAATCTGACGGGCTTACACCCCTTGTGGGATTTCTTCGCCACCAAGGGCTTCAAGCAGTTGCGGCATAAACTCGACCAGTGTCAGCATCATCAGGATAAAGCTGGCATCAAATTGACTGGCGGCATCATCACCACCGTCTTGGTCGGCTTGCTCTTGCAGGATGTCCTCAAAACGTAAGCGCTTAATGGCTAGCTTGTCATTAATCACGAAGCTGAGCTTGTCTTGCCAGGCTAGCGCTAGCTGTGTAACTACTTTGCCAGCTTCCAAGTGAGTCTGTACTTCTTCGCTCGATAGGTCTTCACGCTTGATGCGAACGATACCGCCGTCTTCTGCTGTGTCGCGTAGCTCACATTCATCGGTTAGTTGTAAGCCATGACTGGCTTGATGTTGCTTTAACCACTGGGTGAAGGTTGCGGTGGGGGCTTGTTTCACGCCGATCGGACGTACGGGCAGGCTACCCAACGCTTCGCGCAGTGTGGATAGGAGCTCTTCTGCTTTTTTAGCGCTAGATGCATCAATAAAGATTAACCCTTGAGCAGGAGCGATAGCGGCGAAGGTAAAGGAGTTACGAATAAATGCCCGCGGCATTAATGCCTGCATTACTTCGTCTTTGATTTGATCACGCTCTTTTTTATATACCTTACGTGCTTCAGCTGCTTCGATTTCATCGGTTTTTTCGTTGACCGCATCACGTACCACGCTGCCCGGTAGAATCCGCTCTTGCTGACGCGCGCGAATCAGGGTGAATCCTTGTGCATGATGAATGAGTGGTGCGTCCTCCGAGCGACCTAGTGGCGCAACAAAGCCGTAAGTAGACAGGGTTTGGCTGCCGCAGGGCAGAGCTGGTTTGGTAGCCAAAGCCTGTTCCAGCTGTTCAGGGCTTAACTCTTCTGCCAAATTCAAACGATAAACCAATAAATTGCGAAACCACATAATAAAACTCCAAAAAAACTAAGCACACATTATTCACGCTTAGTAAGAATAAGCAAAGAGAAGAGGGGTAAAAAAAATTAAGGGCTAGGTTCTGCGTGGGCATTTATGCTCGCGTTCGTGCTAGCCGCGACGTATGAGCCATACGCCAGCGAGGATGCACATCAAACCAAGAATTTTGCTAAGGCTAATGGGTGCTTCACGAAAGCCAGCCCAGCCTTGTTGATCAAGTAATACTGCGCCTGTTAATTGTCCGGCTAACACTAGCCCCATAAACAGCAGGGCGCCAATACGCGGGGCGGCAAACGCTGCGGTGAAGACAAAAAAAGCGCCCATCAAGCCGCCAGTCCAATGCCACCAAGAAAGGTTTTTTAAGCTGCTGAGGGTGATGGTGTCACGCTGATAAAGCATGATGAGCAACAGGCTGATAGCGCCTATCACAAAAGAAATAGTTGTTGCGGTTAAGGTGCTGGAAATTTCCCGAGCTAATAAGCCATTAATACCGGCTTGTAGCGGCATGAAGGCCCCAGAGATAAAGGCCATAAAAAATAGAAGCCACAGAGTCTGGGTATGCATAAAGAAGCTTGCCTAGAGGATTGGGCTATCGGGAGCAGCTATGAAAGAGCCCAGCTAACGCGAATTAGCTGGGCATCTAGGCGATTACAGCAGGTGTGCAACGCCTTGTTTTTCTTGCTCAAGCTCATCCAGAGTGACATTGATGCACTCTTGGCTGAAGGTATCAATTTCAAGACCTTGAACGATTTCGTATCCGCCGTTAGCGCAAATAACAGGGAAGCCGAACATGGTGCCTTCAGGAATACCGTAAGAGCCGTCGGAAGGAACACCCATAGTCGTCCACTCGCCGTTCGTACCTAACCACCAGTCGTGGATGTGGTCAATGGCAGCGTTAGCCGCAGAAGCTGCTGAGGACAGGCCGCGCGCTTCAATAATCGCTGCGCCACGCTTACCAACTGTAGGTAGGAATACGTTAGCATTCCACTCTTGGTCGTTAATCATGTCTTTTACGCTTTCGCCGTTAATGGTAGCGAAGCGGTAATCAGCGTACATGGTTGGGCTGTGGTTGCCCCAGACGCACAGGTTTTTGATGTCTTTAACATCTTTACCGGTTTTCTCAGCAACCTGGCTTAGCGCACGGTTGTGGTCTAAGCGCAGCATAGCGGTGAAGTTGTTTGGGTTCAGATCTGGGGCAGATTTCATGGCAATGTAAGCGTTGGTGTTCGCTGGGTTGCCAACGACCAATACTTTAACGTCGCGGGCAGCGGCTTTGTTTAGTGCGCGGCCTTGAACGGTGAAGATTTCTGCGTTAGCAGCCAATAGGTCAGCACGCTCCATACCTTTTGAGCGTGGGCGAGCGCCTACTAAAATAGCTACTTGTGCATCTTTGAAAGCTACTTCTGGGTCATCGGAAGCGACCATGCCAGCTAAGAGTGGAAATGCACAGTCTTGCAGCTCCATCATTACGCCTTTGAGTGCGTCTTGTGCTTGTGGCAGATCCAATAACTGCAAAACAACAGGTTGATCCTTGCCGAGCATTTCGCCACTGGCAATACGGAATAATAAAGCATAGCCAATCTGACCAGCTGCGCCTGTGACAGCAACACGTACGGGTGCTTTCATTGTGCGTCTCCAAGTTTTAACTAAATAGGTAAGTCGGTAGAAATTAGGGGCGTGTAAAAAATACCCAGAAATTCAACACGAAATCTTAACAAAGCTAACGAATTAAGTACAAGCACTACTATTGGGTAGGGGGTAAGTAATTCTTGGGGTTGTGGGTATAAGCAACCCGTAGCACATTATGTTTTCATTTAGAGATTTTGAAGTTTAGGCGTAGTGAGTGCGTTCTATTGCAGGGTTTGCAAACAAAATAACCGGCTTATCTGTTAGCATTGCGCGGGATTGGGGATGTGACGGATTTATTACTGTACATAGAGTATTCCCATAAATTGACTAACATTAAACGAGGTGAGCGTGTCTAAACTAAATCTAACCACTGACGAAGCACGAGTAAGTTACGGTATTGGCCGCCAAATGGGTGATCAGTTACGCCAAAATCCACCGCCAAATACTGATATTGAGGCGGTAATGGAAGGTTTGCGTGCAGGCTTTAATGCCGAGCCAAGTCTTGTTACACCGGAAGAGCTAAATGCAAGCTTCACGGTGATTCGCGAACAAATGGAAGCTGAGGCCGCAATCAAGGCCGAGCAGGCAGCATCCGTGGGGCTTGAGTTTTTAGCTGAAAACGCAAAAAAAGAGGGAGTTATTACTCTTGAGTCGGGATTGCAATATGAAGTGCTGACAGAGGGAGAAGGTGCTCAACCTACTCGTGAATCTAACGTGCGCACGCACTACCACGGCACTTTAATAGACGGTTCTGTTTTTGATAGCTCATACCAGCGTGGTCAGCCCGCTGAATTCCCTGTTTCCGGCGTTATTGCTGGTTGGACAGAGGCGCTTCAGTTAATGAAGGCGGGTAGTAAGTGGCGTTTGTATGTGCCGAGCGAATTGGCTTATGGCGCGCAGGGTGTAGGCAGTATTCCGGCGCACAGCACATTGATTTTCGATGTTGAATTGCTAGATGTATTAAGCTGATCTGTTTTTTTTGCTTGATCAGCATCAAGGGTGTTTTTCTGCCTGAAAGCTTAGGCTACTTGCGAGTATTAGGGCGGAAGCTGAGCAATCGACCAGTGCAGTTTGGCTGGTCGATTGTCTTAGTGCTCTATGTAGTATTATTTTCGAATAACTGGAGCATGCAGCTATGAATGTTGAAAATCATCCATTATTACGTGACAACCCAGAACTGGCAGATAAGCTACTTAACCGTAGTATGGCCGACAGTTCTTTTGCGCAAAAAGCGCAGCGCTACGCGCAGTTAGACACTCAGATTCAGTCAGGTGCTGATGCGCAAGCTCAGCAAGAATATTCTCAGTTGCGTGAGCAACTCCTGGGTGAGCTAAACAAGCCAGCAGCTTCCAGCTGCTGTGGCGGTTGTGGCGGCAGCGGGCATTAATCGAGCTGCTTTTATCTATGGAATGATTCCCTTCCTTGCGGCTGCGTCTTTGGCTTTCTATACTGCCTAGCTTTATTGGTTTGTTTGCAGGGGGGTATAAATGGCTAAAGCTAAACGGATGTATGGTTGCACCGATTGTGGTGCAACCCAGCCAAAATGGGCAGGCCAGTGCCCAGACTGTGGAGCATGGAACACGCTCTTAGAAACGCTCATAGAGACCCCCAGTCCAAGTAAAAACACCCGTAGTGGCTGGACAGGTGAGCAGGTAGCACTCAAAACTCTCGCGCAAGTCAGCGTTGAAGAAATCCCCCGATTTTCTACTCGTTCCCAAGAACTTGACCGCGTACTCGGTGGTGGCTTGGTGGATGGTTCTGTCATACTTATTGGTGGCGATCCCGGCATTGGTAAGTCCACTATCTTGCTGCAAACTCTCTGCAATATCGCGGAGCATATCCCCGCACTCTATGTAACAGGCGAAGAGTCGCAGCAGCAGGTCGCCATGCGTGGTCGGCGTTTGGAGTTGCCTTTGGATAAGCTGAAGGTGATGACAGAAACCTGCATCGAAAGCATTCTTGCCGTGGCTAGCCGTGAACGTCCCAAGGTCATGGTGATTGACTCTATCCAAACTATTTTTACCGAGCAGCTTGCATCAGCACCCGGTGGTGTGGCGCAAGTGCGCGAAAGCGCGGCACTGTTGGTGCGTTATGCTAAACAAAACAATACGGCTATTTTTCTGGTCGGTCATGTCACCAAAGAAGGCTCATTAGCTGGACCGCGGGTGCTGGAGCACATGGTGGATACCGTGCTGTATTTTGAGGGCGAAGCGGATGGCCGTTTGCGTATGCTGCGTGCGGTTAAAAATCGCTTTGGTGCAGTTAACGAATTGGGCGTTTTTGGTATGACCGATCGCGGCTTAAAAGAAGTCTCGAACCCCTCGGCTATTTTTCTTAACCGTGCGCAAACAGCAGTGCCCGGCAGTGTGGTGATGGCGACTTGGGAAGGCTCACGGCCTATGCTGGTAGAGGTGCAGGCGCTTGTTGATACCAGCCATCTAGCGAATCCAAGGCGCGTGACGCTGGGGTTGGATTATAACCGCCTCGCGATGCTGCTGGCAGTACTGCACCGTCATGGTGGTATTGCTAGCTACGATCAGGATGTTTTCTTGAACGTAGTCGGTGGCGTTAAAGTGTTGGAAACAGCCTCAGATTTGGCGTTAATGGCGGCTATCATCTCGAGTTTGCGTAATAAAGCATTGCCGCATGATTTGTTAGTGTTTGGTGAAATTGGTCTGTCGGGCGAAATCCGTCCAGTACCTAGCGGCCAAGAGCGACTTAAAGAAGCCGCCAAGCATGGATTTAAACGCGCGGTCATTCCTAAAGCAAATGCTCCTAAGCAGGCACCCCCCGGCATGGAAGTAGTAGCGGTCGAGCGACTAGAGCAAGCATTAGAAGCGTTCTTTGTGGATTGATGTTTTTTGTTCAACGGGGTGCGACGGGTGTTAATGCTCGCGTACGGCAAACTCAGCGAAGCTTGAGCCAAGGGTTTGCCATAGTTGCTCTAATTCACGCGGCTGCTGATTTGCTGCTAGTTGTGGATTGAGCAGGTTACCCTCACGGGCGATTTGAATCACCCAGCGCGGAACACCCATAGCGGCCAGTTGTGCGGCGAGTAGCTTGAGTTGCTCTGGGTTGAGCAGATCCCAATGCACCGTGGTGCGACACTCATAGTCCACGCCGCTGTCGAGTAGCAGTCTTAAGCTGTCCCAGTTGGCGGCATCACTGCCGATTACCTGAGTGATGGAATCCACCGCACCTTGGGGCGCTTTTACATCAAAGCCGATCCAGTCGCACCAAGGCAATGCTTGCGCCAAAGCGCTGGGTTTGATGCCGGCGGTGTGCAAACCTATTTTGAAACCTAAATCTGCGACCTGTTGCATAGCTTGAGCTAAGTGCGGCTGTAAGGTGGCTTCGCCCCCGCTAAAAACGACGGCTTGCAGTAAGCCTTGGCGACGCTGCAGAAATTCCAGTACCTCTGACCAAGCGATGCTGTCTGCGCCTGTGGGTGGGATCAAATCAGGATTGTGGCAGTAGTGACAACGCCATGCGCAGCCTTGGCAAAACAGCACGCAGGAAAGATGGTCGGGGTAGTCGATGGTGGTCAGGGGGACGAGCCCCCCAACACGGATTAAGTCAGTGCGCGTCACGATTAGCGGCTGGCGCTTTCGGTAAAATGCTGGCGTTCGCGGTGCTCAGACTGCTTGCCTTTGTTAAAGGCGCTGACGGGGCGGTGATAGCCCATCACACGGGTCCAGACTTCACAGCGTTGACGACGTTCTTGGGGGAGGGGTTGGTTTTGCATGGGTGTTTCCTCTTGGGTTGGTTTTGTGTTTGTAGTGTTGGGATACGGATTGGTTGTGGGTTTTGGGGTTTGAGTAACGCAAATACGCCGCGAGTACATCCATGGCGACACAAGGTTTGCATTACGCAAGCCCAGCACCTGTAAAAAGTCCGCATTGCTTTCACATTTTTGCTAATACTTGTGCCGCGGTGATTAGCTCGCCGCCTCTTGCTCCAACTCTGCTTTTAGCAAGGCATCACACTGCGGGCAGAATTCATGCTCGCCAGCTAGATAGCCGTGCTTGGGGCAGATCGAGAAGGTGGGTGTGATGGTGATGTAGGGCAGGCGGAAGCGGCTCAGTGCGGTATGCACTAGGGTTTTACAGGCTTTCACCGATGAGATGTGTTCGTTCATATACAGATGCAGCACGGTGCCGCCGGTGTATTTGCATTGCAGTTCATCTTGCAGCTCCAGCGCTTCAAAGGCGTCTGCGGTAAAGCCCACTGGCAGTTGGGATGAGTTGGTGTAGTAGGGCGCATCCTGGCTGCCAGCCTGGAGAATATCTGGAAAACGTTTTTGATCTTCTTTAGCAAAACGGTAGGTGGTGCCTTCGGCTGGGGTGGCTTCGAGGTTGTACAGGTTGCCGGTTTGTTCTTGAAATTCCACTAGGCGTGCGCGGATATGATCGAGCAATTCGATGGCCTGTGCGCGTCCAGCTGGGGTGTGCATGCCTTCTTGATCATTGGTGAGATTGCGCAGCATTTCATGTAGTCCATTCACGCCAATGGTGGAGAAGTGATTACGCAGCGTGCCCAGATAACGCTTGGTGTAGGGGTAGAGTCCGGCATCCATGTGTTGTTGAATCACTTTTCGTTTAACTTCTAAGCTTTGCTTGGCCATGTCCAGCAGTTCATCCATGCGCTGGTAGAGTCCAGCCGAATCACCACGATACAAATAACCCAGTCGCGCACAGTTAAGGGTCACGACGCCGAGAGAGCCGGTTTGTTCGGCTGAGCCAAAGAGCCCGCCGCCACGTTTGAGTAGCTCGCGCACATCCAGTTGTAAGCGGCAGCACATGGAGCGCACTTGGTTGGGCTCCATGTCGGAGTTAATAAAGTTTTGGAAATAGGGCAGGCCATAGCGTGCGGTCATGGCAAAGAGTCGGTCGGCGTTTTCACTGTCCCACGGAAAGTCTTTGGTGATGTTGTAGGTGGGAATGGGGAAGGTGAATACGCGCCCTAGGCCATCACCGGCTTGCATGACATCGATATAGGCGCGGTTGATCAAGTCCATTTCCGTTTGCAAATCGCCGTAACTGAAGGGCATTTCTTCGCCGCCAATGTAGGGGATTTGTTCACGCAGGTCTTCAGGGCAAACCCAGTCAAAGGTCAGGTTGGTAAAGGGCGTTTGTGTGCCCCAGCGTGAGGGCACGTTGAGATTGTAGATAAATTCCTGCATGCTTTGGCGTACTTGCTTGTAGCTCAGGTTATCTTTGCGTACGTAAGGAGCCAGATAGGTATCAAAGGAACTAAAGGCCTGGGCTCCGGCCCACTCATTTTGCAGCGTACCCAGAAAGTTCACCATCTGCCCCATGGCGCTACTGAGATGCTTGGGTGGGCCGGCCTCAACACGCCCAGGGATACCGTTAAACCCTTCGGTTAATAGGGTACGTAATGACCAGCCAGCGCAGTAGCCGGCGAGCATATCCAGATCATGAATGTGTAAGTCAGCATTGCGATGCGCGGTGCCAATTTCAGGACTGTAGACTTCGTTAAGCCAGTAGTTGGCGGTGACCTTGCCGGACACATTGAGAATCAGGCCGCCCAGAGAGTAGCCTTGATTAGCGTTGGCTTTAACGCGCCAGTCTTCTTGGTCTAGGTACTCGTTCATGGAGGACGCCACTTCAACCAAATCTTGCTTGTCACGGCGCAGACGTTGATGTTTTTCGCGATAGACAATGTAGGCGCGGGCGGTGTGGTAATAACCGGCCTGCATCAGCGTCATTTCTACCGCGTCTTGAATGTGTTCAATATCGAGTGTGCCTTGTTGGGGGAGTTGGTCGATGACGTGTTGACAGAGCGCGGTGGCGTCTTGAGTAGAAAATTCTTGCGTGGCTTGTGCGGCGGCGATAATGGCACGCTCGATTTTTTCAGCATTAAACGGATGCGTGGCGCCGTCTCTTTTGCTCACTTTTAACATCATTTGAATGGCATTCATGAAAGGTCTCTGCACTGTATGTTGTGTTTGTTGTGCTTTGATGGCACAAGATGTGGTGATAGTAGAGAGTTGTGCGGGAAAGTAAATTGATCCCAATCAAGAAGCCTAAGTGCGAATTTAAAACGTAGATACTCTGTGGGAGCGCAACTTTTGCGCGATCTATAAAGTAGCGCAGCCTTGCTGTTGTGGTACCCGACTTGTCGGGGAATGGGAAGTGCACCCAAGTCAGGGTTAAACCTAAAACCTCAAATCCGTGCTATGGCTTAAGTTTGGTTCCCTGCCAAGACAGGTCCCACATTTGGCTGTGCCTTGGTTGAGGTTTTGCGCCAGTAGGGTGGGCATTTATGCTCGAGCGTGTGTTATTCGTGCGTTGCAAATACTGCTTCTAAGTTTTCAGCAAACAAGACACGTTCGGTCCATAGGTTAAGCTCATCTTCGTGGGCTTGTTCTATACGCTGCTGGTAGTGGCTGGATG